>OIEZ01000031.1_pt1 | contig 50162 bp, 32 predicted proteins | sample 1581941 | NCBI WGS metagenome assembly OIEZ01 (sample SAMN04414078, study PRJEB24778) | human gut metagenome | material: faecal | host: Homo sapiens | reverse complement strand
GAACGGCGTTTAGCCAACTGGATATTGAAGTTTACATAATAAGAGCTGCCACCGAACCAGTATTCCGAGTTTCCATATTTGGCATCCATATACCCAGCATCCTTATTCGCTTTCACCCAATTTTCCAAAATCAAATAATCTTCGGAAGCCAATGATTTCGTTACCGTCGGATCAAACAACCACTCGGTTCCATTATGTACAAAATTCACTTTTTCTTTCAGTTCAATATTGTTATTCAGAACCCATGTACCCTCCTTGAACAGATACTCGTCCACCTCAATCGTCGTTACCTTATTATAATATTTGTACATGACGGCTTTTGAATCCCCTTCCTGGGCATATGGAAATTTCTGAGCTAGGAACTGGGGCAGATAATTCTCCGGAGCATCCGAAGTACTGAAGTTATCATGACTGCCCGGGCTTCCCATAGCGTCATAATCGGCAGGAGCCACTACAACCAATCTGCTATCTTCTTTAACCTTCCAATCCGTTCCGTCAAACTGATACAATGCATTATAAGGCTTTTCATTCGTCGGAGCCAATACAGCCGATGAAATACTTACATTATCGAGCTGAACAGTAGTGGTTTTCGCCTTGGGCCCCTCGCCTACATAGCGGAACGCAACATAAACGCTTTTGCCATTGTATGCCTCCAGACCGGCTTTCCCTACATTCACAAAATTATCGTTGTAGCCGTTGGCAGGCCCTTCAGGGAAAGTGAACTGGTCTTTCACGCTAGTCCACTGTGCCATATCAATCGAACCATTTCCCGCATATGTATCGGAAACCAATACATCCAGACAATCCGCATTATAGTATCCGAACTTTATGTCGAAAGACAGTCCGGCATCTTTGCTCGTCACTGCTACTGCCGGAGAAATGAACCAAGTATCCACTTCACCCTCAAAACCGTTGGCCGAGAATTGTGCATAACCATTATTGCTATAAATCTTTCCCTGCCATTTTTTATCACCTTTCAATGTCACCTGCTCCCAGCCTTCCAATACGATATCTTTGTCTTTTTCAACCGTTTCAAAGTCCTGAGAGTACAAATCCTCACCTGTAAATTCAGGGTCAACATCGTCATATTTGTAATCCACCAGCACAAGATCACCTTTTGCCGCATCCTTATACTGACCGGCCAGCCACCCGGGCAATACGGTAGCCGGAGCATGTGCCGGAGCCAAGAACTTCACGGGAGAGCCTTCACCCCACAAAGCCTCATAATCCTTATCACCCAAAGAAGTATTAGTCACTGTCCTATACTCCAGTACGTAATCGGAAGGAGTATTCTGATAGTTATAGGTCACTCCTACCGAAGAACCTTTCCCCCATGAAGGCAGCATCTTCGCGATGATGGAAGGAACATACTTCTCGGCCGATGCAAACTCGTTCAGAGCCTTATCCGTCTTGACGGCATTCGCCAATGCTTTTTCAGCATCCGAAGTGGCAGCCTTCGCCGCCGCAGAGCTGATCGTTTCGTAATCGGCATCAGTCAGTACATATTCCGCCATCGTCTGGGTATTCGTTGTACCTTCCGCATCGATTTCATTATAAATATCGTCCATGGGATCACATGCCACAGCAAAGAATCCCAACAGAGACCATGCAATTAAATTATATTTTAACTTCATATTTATTGACTATTTTAGAGATTAAAAGATTACTTTAAAACCGGCAGACCATGTAGTACCGAAGCCGTAATATACCAATGCAGTTTTCCAGTCATGGTTCGTACCGTCCTTGGCATCGGCTATATATTCCGTATTAGTCAAATTATATACATTACTGTATACGATGGCACGGATATCTTTGGTGATATTGAAACGATAGTTCATGCCCAAATCAATCGTACCGTAATCCGGCAACTTCCAGGAGTCAATACCGGCATCCGCTTCATTCACCCGGTTCTGAGGATCGAAGTCTGCATAGTTCTTGCCGAAGAAGTTGTAGTCGGCCGAGATTTTAAATCCTTTGAACGGTTCCCAAGAAGCGCTCAATGCGGAAGTGAGCTGTGCGGAGTTACCCACATGGACATCTTTCAGATAAGCGTCGTATGTTCCGATAGGATTATTCGCTTCATCATACATAGTGAAATGAATATCATCTTTCCATTTCCAATCGCCTAAAGAGAACATACCTTTCAATTCAAAGGATTTGACAGGACGGTAAGTCGCTTCCAGTTCCACACCCATGTGGACTGCGTCCAAGCCTGTAAGGTTGGCATATTCCTGACCGATCTTACGGCGCAAGGACTTATCCATCCATTGAGTGTAATAACCATTCAATGCAATATTGACCTGTTCCGTGCTAAATCCATAACCCAATTCGAACGTGGTAATCTTTTCGTAGGGCACATCCTTTTCGGGAGCTGCCGTATTGCTTGCAAAGACAGAGTTGAAGAAAGGCGCGCGGGTAAAATATCCTGCATTGACAAATACATTGTGGTTGTCATTGAACTTATAGTTAAAACCACCTTTCACGCTCCAAGGCAGGAAATTCTGAAGGCTGGACACTCTGTCCAGTTTATCCGCACCCGTGGCAGAGTATCTTGAATCCGTACCACCACGGTCATCGTATCTATAAGCCTCTTCGGTCAATGATGCCGACAGGAATCCCGACCACTTGTCGGTATTATATTCAGCCTGTGCAAAAACACCGCCCCAGAATATCTCTCCAATGCTATAGTAATTGAACTTGTCACCCACTTTCAGCAGCTGGTTCTTGGTTTGGAATGCCAGCGGCGAGGTCTGCAGATAGAACTCACCACCCAGCAAATCATCAATTTCCTCTGTATGATACCCTTTATAGTAACGTAAGTCAACACCTCCCGTAAGAGTCAGGTTCTCAGTCAGATGATTCTTATAGGAACTCAGCATGCCATACCAGTCATGGTCATTGACAGCATTGGTAAAGATCACCTGCGACCCGTTTTGAGAAGCCGCATTGGCAGCCATGGCACGTTCGTAGTCGAACAAACCGTCCGGAGTCATCATGGCACCATCTTTAGGACGGCCGGTATTGTTATCAATAGTCAGCCAATTACTCATCGCGCCACGTGCACGGCGTCCGCCGCCTGTAGCCATTGAGCCGTATAGAGAAGTGGTCAGTGTCGATTTCTCGTCGATAGTCCAGTAATGATTCAAAGAAACCTGAGGCTTATGATAATAATTATAGCCGTAACCGCTACCTACCGCTTCACCGTTGATATAACCATATCCGTTATTGAAACGTCCGCCGTCGGGGCTGTTCTTGTAATCCTCGATATAGTGCATGGTAGAGCGCTGGTTGTGCCACTGGGGAGCTCCGAAAGCCGTCAATGACAATTTATGATGATCGTTGATTACCTTCGAGATATTTCCAAAATAAGTCCATCCTTCATAATTGGTACCTTTCACGTAACCATCTCCCGTATTCAGCGCCCCCATGAATGTAATAGCCCATCCGTTGTCCATCAGTCCGGTAGAGAAAGAAACCGAATACTTGCGGAAACCATCGTTACCAATACCGAAATAAGCTGATCCACCTTTTTGGGCTTCGGTACTTTTAGTAACCATATTCATGGTTCCTCCCACAGAAGAAATACCTAATGCTGACGCACCCAAGCCACGCTGTACCTGAATAAACTGGCTCACATCAGACAAACCGGACCAGTTAGACCAATAAACCTTACCGTTTTCCATGCCGTTGATGGGCACACCATTGATCAGCACGCCTAGGTTGGACGAATCAAAACCACGCATATTGATACGGGAATCACCATAGCCACCACTTTCACGGGTTACATACACCGAAGGAACTGATTTCAGCAATTCGGGGAATTCCAAATTACCTATTTTCTCCTCTATCTTGGCCAGTTTCACGTTAGAAATAGGAATAGGAGTCTGACGGTCGCTCTTTATAATAGAGGCAATAACACTGACCTCACCCAAACCAATAGCATCTGGAGACATCTTGACCTCACCCAAGTCTATCGTATTGCTTCCTTTTACTTGATGCGTAATTTCGTTGTATCCCAAGTACTTGAATACAAGAGTAGCCTTAGAAGAGGTAAGTTTCAACACAAAGTTACCGTCAATATCCGTTACAGTACCCAGTGTCGTACCGCTGACCGATACAGTGGCACCAATCAATGGCTCATTGTTCTCGGCATCTACTACTTTACCTTTTACTGTTCCTTGCGCAACAGCCGTAGCAGTGAAACAGATTGTCAGAACTGCCAACAGGAGGAAATGCTTTAGATGATTTCTCATAATTTTGTCTTTGATTTAAATTAATTAGTTAGTATTTCATTCCCAATAGGAAAGACAAAGATAAAAATTTAATTCATATAAATTGAATTTATATTAGATTATTTAAACGAAAAGGGTACTTTTTAGGCGAAATATGACAATTATGTTAAGAAAAGGACAAAAAGCCGCCTCAAAAGAGGGGAAAACTGTCCGGAAAATCCAAAGCAACTGCCACATGATTACTGTAGAGAGAAGCGCAAATGGAAACCGCCGGAATTATTTTCAGCATACCTTATTCCCAAAGCCGTATCCACTGATCCGGACAAATCCGGTCCGTCCCTACGACAAAACGACAGGTCATTTTCATTCAGGCTCTCTCACTTTCAAAATGACAGAGCAAAAAGAAAACGAAAGAATGTGCATACAAAAAGAGGCGCACCTTCATGGGTACGCCTCTCTATCCTGTTCCTGTATTGTCTGATACAGGCTATTTCATTTAGTTAAAGATATAACGGACACTGAACTGTATGGAATACGTAGAATTGAAACTGTTCAGATTGGAATACGTATCAGTCAGTTTCTTTCCTCCGTTCTTCTGGAACTGGTAAGCGCCGCCCTTATAGCTCAACAAGGAAGTATTGTTCACCGTCTTATAAATTCCCCAGTCGCTATTCAGCAAGTTCAGGAAGTTCTTGATATCCACTCCGAACTGCAAGGTATTGCGCTTGCCCCCTACATTGAGGAAGAAATCCTGATTGAACTTCAAATCCAGCTGATGATGCCAAGGCATGATGGCTCCTCCGCGTTCGGCATACTTGCCTTTACGGCCTTTCAGATAACTGTCCTCATTAATGTAAGCCCAGAAATCATCGCGCTGCTCCTTGGCAGAATAAGTCACCTCACCCGTCTTGCTGTCAGTATAATCGGCAAAGTTCCACTTATCCAGCGCCTCGCGGGATGCCGGAATGTACAGCAAGTTGTTTGAGCCGTAATCGCCTACAATATTTCCAGTGAATGTATAGGAATAACGGGCGGCGGAATATCCTCCGGCATAGCCCATGTTCATACCCTCATAAATCAAAGACAAGGAGGAAGCGAAATTCTTAGCGTATTTAATACGGTAAGCGGCGGAAGCCAGCACACGGTTGGGCGATACATACGTACCATAGCCGGTCTCCGTGTCATTATTTCCGTTGACAGAGTAACGGTTGTTGTAATAAGCCGAGTTCACCTGGTCGCCGATGCCGTCGCCATACGACTTGGCATAAGAACGGGTGTAGGAAGCGGAAAGATGCAGGCCGAAATCAAATGTCTTGGCCAGTGAGGCGGTGAGTGAGTAATAATAAGCGCTGTTTCCCGCATTGGTGATATAATAAGCATCCGTCTTGTTCGCATTGGAGTACTCAAACATTCTGCGGACATCACCCGGAGCTATCTCCTGCTCTCCTTTAAACTTACGTCCCAAATTGGTCACTGTAGCCGGATTGAACTCTTTGCTGAAAATACCTTCCAACGTAAAGTCAATGTCTCCGGGAAGTTTTGCATCAAAAGCCAATGATGACTTCCAGGTGGCATTCATCTTCAAGTCGCGGTCAATGATGGTGGCTCCGGAAGGTGCGGCAGGATCGGTAGCCGCCGGAAGGTTCAAGTTAGGATCTTTCAACATATCAGCCACGCTGGTGTGGAAACTCGGTTGTCCGTACTTAGCGTCCTTCTGCTCGTTATAATAATAGGTGCTTTGTCCGCAATTGGCATTACCTACTGCCGAAACCAGCCATACGAACGGCAGACGGCCGATGAAGTAACCGCTACCGCCACGCAATACATACTTACGCTCGCCTGTAAGGTCCCAGTTGAAGCCGATACGGGGGGAGGCGGTCAGCTGGTAGGATGAAGGCAACTGGTCTGTGGCGTAATGATATCCGTCAAAGTCAATCTGTGCGAAATTCTTGTTATAGTTGTTCTTCAGCTCCGGATAAATGGGCAGTTCGAAACGCACCCCGGCAGTCAGTCTGAAGTTGTCTGTGATATTCATCTGGTCCTGCAGATAGAAAGAAAGCTGCTGGTACTTCATGTTCGCCAGGAACTGGGAACCGTCCCCGGTGTTGGAATAAGTGACACCGAAAGCAGCCGGAGCTCTGTTGTTCACAAAATCATCCCAAGAGGAATAGACATAATAACCGCTACCCGCCTGCATGAATCCGTTCACTGCCTTATTGGACTCAAACTGGATACCGCCCATAAAGTTATGGATACCGCTGGAGAAATTGAATTCATCGGTAATGACAAAGGTCTTCACCTGGCGCAAGTTCCCTTCTGTAAAGGGGTCCGGGCCGAATGAGGCATACAGGGAGCCTTGGTCAAGAATATCCACCGTAGGGAATGTTCCACCTTCGTAAGTACGAGGTTCGTTCTGATAAGAATAAGTAAAACGCAAGGCGTTATTGATTGCGCCCCACTTTGAATTCCATTCGGAAGCTATGGAAGTGAAGTTCTGCTCTTGCATGTAGCGTGAGCTTTCAAAATACATACCGGCATTCGCTGTACGTCCCGAACTGCTCTTGCCCGCACTGCCGTCTACTCCGCCCGGATAAATGATTGAATCCTTAAACGGAGTGGTGGAAGAGGAAGGGTTGGAGGAATACTTGGAATGGGTATGGGTGAAACGGAAATTAATCTTGTTGTTGTTGTTGATGTTCCAGTCCAGACGCCCCATGATCTTATAAGAAGGAGTTTCCAAAGAGTATCCTTGATAACGTCCCGGATTGTAGTTGTATTTTTCCGACAGGTATTGGCTGATGTTGTTCATCCCCACAAAGGTACGGCCGCCTACCGTTGTGGTGTTCTCGAACGGACGGTGCACGATGCCGTTGGTGCTCCATTCGTCATTGGCGCCGCTACGCGCTATGCCCGACGGACCTGCCTGCACATTATCCTGATATTCGCCGTTCACGAAGAAGAATAACTTGTTTTTAATGATCGCACCTCCCAAAGAAGCTCCGTAGGTGGTACTGTGGTCACGGTTGCGGGTCAGCTCATAGTCCTCTACCTTATTACCGGTAAGGTGGGTATTGGAAGTATACATATAGGCTGTACCTTTGAACTCATTCGTACCACTCTTTGTCACGGCGTTGATGGCACCTCCTGTAAACCCGCTCTGACGGACATCAAAGGGAGTGGTGGAAACGGAAATCTGTTCCAACGCATCCAGAGAGATAGGCGAACCGCCTGCCGGCAAGTTCGAGCCGATACCGAAGGCATTATTGAAAGCGGCTCCGTCCACAGTGACATAAGACTGGCGGTAGTTACCTCCACCCACTGAGAAACCGCTACCGATATTGGCTCCCTGAGGGGTCAGACGCATGATATCATTCATGCTGCGGCTCACCGTAGGCACTTCCGACATTCTGGCCGCATCGACATTAGTCACCGCTCCGGCGCGGTCAGACTTCATATTGCTGCTCTTGGAAGCGGTTATCACTACTTCATCCAGCAGTTCGGTAGACTCCTTCAAGTTCGCATCCAATACGTAATTCTCTCCCAACTGGAGATTGATGCTCTTGTAAACCACTGATTGATAACCTACATAAGAAACTTCTACTTTGTAAGGACCGCCGGCACGCATGCCCTGGATGGAATAACGGCCGTCCACATTGGTAATGGCCCCATAATGGGTGCCGGACGGCTCATGAATAGCCTGAATCGTCGCGCCGATAATGGCTTCATTGCTTTGATCGACCACCTTTCCACTCATTGACGAGGTAGTGACCTGAGCGTTAACAGTAGCAGCGATTACCAACATAACCACCGCAAAAAAAGATCGCATTCTTTTTACCATAAACTTTTTATTAATTAATATTATAATTAATGTCTTAAAAGACGTTGCAAAGATAGCTAATAGAAACGATATACAAACTACAAATCGGTTACAATTTACAGTGGCAGGTCTATAGAAAGAGAATTTATATTTATAGTGAACCACATTCATCCTGCCGGATGACCCCGGGACACGGGCCCGACGGGAATTCCATGCGGTGCGCGCATAATAAAATAGGTGTATAATAAAAAGGCTCTTAACCTCAAAAACGTCTTTATACTGAGGAAGTTGCCATACATTTCTGACGAGCCGTTGTGTGTATATGCAAACTTACCCAAGAATACGTTACTGTTCGTACACTTGGGTAAGATTTTATAGACAGGGCGTCATCAGTCTTCCATCAGCTTGCGGTAGCGCACCCGTTTCGGCTCCTCATTACCCAAACGCTTCATCTTGTTCTCTTCGTATTCCGAATAGGATCCTTCAAAGAAAAAGACCTCACTGTTTCCTTCGAAAGCCAGGATATGGGTACAGATACGGTCCAAGAACCAACGGTCGTGGCTGATCACCACCGCACAGCCCGCAAAATCGTCCAGACCTTCTTCCAATGCGCGCAGCGTGTTCACGTCAATATCATTGGTAGGCTCGTCCAGCAGCAGCACGTTGCCTTCTTCCTTCAGTGCCATAGCCAGATGCAGGCGGTTGCGCTCACCACCCGAAAGCATTCCACAAAGTTTCTCCTGATCGGCTCCCGAAAAATTGAAACGGCTGAGGTAGGCACGCGCGTTGATATCCCTGTTTCCCAGACGGATCAGTTCGTTTCCACCGCTGATCACCTGATAAACGGACTTGGCAGGGTCGATATCTTTATGTTGCTGGTCCACGTATGCCAGTTTCACGGTCTCTCCTACCTCGAAAGTACCTTTGTCTACGGTTTCCAGTCCCATAATCAAGCGGAACAAGGTAGTCTTGCCGGCACCGTTAGGACCGATTACACCGACAATGCCGTTAGGGGGCAGCATGAAATTCAGGTTATCGAACAACAGCTTGTCACCATAAGCTTTCGCCACTCCTTTGGCCTCGATCACCTTGTTTCCCAAACGGGGACCGTTCGGGATGAAGATTTCCAGTTTCTCTTCCTTTTCTTTCACATCCTCATTCAGCAGCTTGTCGTAAGAGTTCAGACGGGCCTTTCCTTTTGCCTGACGGGCTTTGGGAGCCATGCGCACCCAATCCAACTCGCGTTCCAAGGTCTTGCGGCGTTTGCTTGCCACCTTCTCTTCCATCTCCATGCGTTTGGTCTTCTGTTCCAGCCAGCTGGAGTAATTTCCTTTCCAGGGAATTCCTTCGCCACGGTCCAGTTCCAGAATCCATCCGGCTACATGGTCCAGGAAGTAACGGTCGTGGGTTACGGCAATCACCGTACCTTCATATTGCTGCAAATGCTGTTCCAGCCAGTCGATACTTTCCGCATCCAAATGGTTGGTAGGCTCGTCCAGTAACAGAATATCCGGCTTCTGCAACAGCAGACGGCACAATGCCACACGGCGACGCTCGCCTCCCGAGAGGTTCTTCACCGGCTGGTCTTCGGGCGGACAGCGCAACGCATCCATGGCGCGTTCCAGCTTGCTGTCCAGATTCCATGCGTCCGTAGCGTCAATGATGTCCTGCAACTCTGCCTGACGGGCAAAGAGCGCATCCATCTTTTCAGAATCCTCATAGTATTCGGGAAGCCCGAACTTATTGTTTATTTCTTCGTATTCCGCCAGTGTGTCCACGATGCTCTGCACTCCTTCCATCACCACCTCTTTCACTGTCTTTTCATCATCCAGATGCGGTTCCTGTGCCAGATAGCCTACAGAGTAGCCCGGCGAGAACACCACTTCTCCCTGATAACTTTTCTCCAGTCCGGCAATGATTTTCATCAGTGTTGATTTACCCGAACCGTTCAGACCGATGATACCGATCTTAGCACCGTAAAAAAAGGATAGGTAGATGTCCTTCAATACCTGTTTGTTCGCTTGGAAGGCTTTGCTTACGCCCACCATCGAAAAGATAATCTTTTTGTCGTCTGCCATATTCTTTATATTATTAATTTATGTAAGTTGCCATATTTCACTGTTTTTCCTCCATCTTTCTGTAATACCACGGATGTGTGAAGAACTCATACATCAGCAGCAGAACGACACAGATACCGATACATATCCAATAAATGGTATCGGGATGACCCTCAGTCCACATATTCTCAAACAGGAAACCAATCAGTACTCCTGCCTCCCACATCAGCTGATAGGTATTGTTTCCCGTTCCCCGCTCGCAATGCCTCGGCAGGCTGATCATTTTTATAAAGAAACGTGACACAGTGGTTCCGGTTCCCATCCCCAACAAAATGCCAGCTATATAACTGTTCATCAAGCTATTGGAAAAAGCGAGCAATAACAACCCTCCTATCATTGCCGCCTGCCCCAGCTCTACTTCCGAACGACCGGAAGCATGAGAAAGCACGTAACGCAAAAGCAGCAAAGACAGGACAAAGCCTATCAGGATACAAACAAAAAACAATTCATTGTAAATATGTGCCACCAATATCCCAAAGATAATGGCCACCATCATCATATTCATCCCCGGCCACAAAGTGCGCGGCAGCAAAAAACGGTCCAGCGAGAACCATGAAGTGCTGAGCGGAGCACGGAAAGGAACTTTCACCGCCGGAATCAGCACCAGCGCCAACGCTCCCAGAGCCATACTGGTATAAATGATATGGTGAAAATTCCAATAAGGATAAATATAGATCCCCAAGGCAAGACCCACCACCATTCCAAAACGACCCGCCCAGGCAAAAGCGATATTGGCGTCCGTGCGGCGGCGGGAAGCAGTGACATCAATCACCAATGTACTGCCCGTAGTCATGGTAATGACGCTGAACAGCCCTCCCTGGACAGCCCTGACCAAAGCTACGAACCCTACGGTCGCAACGTACGGATATAGCAGACTGGATGCCACAAACAGGAATATCGCTATAAAGCACACACTTTTACGTTTGAACGTATCAATAAGGTAGCTGTTGAATGTTCCCGGAAGGAACATGGCCAGCCCGAAAACAGCAATGGCTGCTCCTGCTTCCGCATAACTGCAATACCAGTGCCGCACCATCCATAAAGGCAGCACAGGAAGCATCATGTATAGTGATGCATAAAGCAAAAAATTGGAAAGGGATAACAAAAACATATTCCCAGTCCACAGTTTTGCCTTTTCATACGGAAAGAAGAAGTCATCATACATATCAGCAAAAACTTTTAATATTGTTCGTCTTCGTTAGGGAAATCCCCTTTTTCACATCATCCACATACTGCTGTATGGCTCCCGTCATAACTGTATGCAGATCGGCATAACGACGGAGGAAACGAGGACTGAAACCGTTGGTCATCCCCAGCATGTCCGATACGACCAGCACCTGCCCGTCTACCGCGCCACCGGCTCCGATACCGATAACGGGAATGGTCAGTTCCCTGGCCACACGCTCTGCCAGTGACGCAGGGATTTTCTCAAGTACCAGCGCAAAACACCCTGCCTCTTCCAGCAAATGTGCATCGCTCAACAACTTCTCGGCCTCTTCCTCGTCCTTGGCGCGTACAGTATAGGTTCCATATTTATTGATAGATTGCGGCATTAACCCCAAATGTCCCATGATGGGAATGCCGGCAGCAATGATTTTCTTTACCGCATCAATGATCTCCACACCCCCTTCCAGTTTCAAAGCATCAGCGTGCGTAATCTTCATTACTTTGATCGCATTGGTCACCGCTTCGTATTCGGAAGTCTGGTAAGTGCCAAAAGGCAGATCCACCACAACAAGCGCGCGTTTCACCCCACGGACCACAGACTTTCCATGATAAATCATCTGATCAAGGGTGATAGGAAGTGTGGTCACATTTCCTGCCATGACATTCGAAGCGGAGTCACCTACCAATATAACATCGATGCCTGCGCCATCTACAATCTGCGCTGTCGTGTAATCATAGGAGGTAAGCATAGAAATTTTCTCGCCTCTCTGCTTCATTTCCACCAAACGGTGGGTAGTTACTTTGCGTGTATCGCCCGAAATATATCCTGCCATATTTACTTTAATTTATAAAAAACGGCTGCAAAGGTAGATGTTTTAGTTGACATTACCTCATCATATTCTTCATTTTTTCGAAACTGAATCCATTAAAGTCCTGAATAACAGCATTTGCCTTGTCGCGTATTTGCTCTTCAGAATTGGTGGTAGCCAGTCCTATCACAGTCATTCCGGCACGGTTCCCCGCCTCAAGCCCATGAAACGAGTCCTCGAAAACCACACAGTTCTCCGGCACGGTGTCAAAAACTGTCGCACCTAACAGAAAGCATTCGGGGTCAGGCTTGGAATGAGTAAACATTTCAGCAGTGAGGATACGGTCCACACTTTGCTTCAATTCCGGGTGTGCTTTATATACGTTGCTCATCTTCATCTCATTTGAACTTGTGACTATAGCTATCTTTACCCCGTTTTCCCTCAATTCTTTCAGGAAAGCCTCTACGCCCGGGATATAATTATATAACATATTTTTTTCAAATTTGTTCAAATCTTCTGTAATTTCATGCTGTACCTCTTCCATTCCGGCAAAATAGTTGGCATAAATCTGTGTCAAGGTCTGTCCTTTTATCAACCGGCGAATTCGGGAAGCTCCGGATGGTATTTCCGTCCTTGTTCATTCCAGAATATACTATACTGAGTCTCAGTGTCCATTACCACTCCGTCAAAATCGAATAAAGCTGCTATGCTTTTTGTTGAATTCATATTACTTTTAGTTTGATTTAACGCCACAAAGGTCTGAATAATCCTCCATATTCCTAACTTTGCAAAGCTTAAAAATAACAAAAACGCGAATGAAAGAAAACAACCCGCACATACTGGGTACAGAAAAGGTCGGAAAGCTGCTTTTAGAGTACTCTATCCCTGCCATCATAGGGATGACACTGACATCACTGTACAATATTATTGATAGTGTATTTATCGGCCATGGTGTCGGCGCCATGGCCATATCGGGCTTGGCTATTTCTTTTCCGCTGATGAATCTGCTGGTGGCATTCTGTACACTGGTCGGGGTGGGTGGCGCTACCATTTCTTCTATCCGCTTGGGGCAGAAGGATACGGACGGTGCCGAGAAAGTGCTGGGAAACGTAACGGTGCTCTGTGTGATAAATTCTATTTTCTACGGAGGCATCACCCTGCTGTTTCTGGACCGGATTCTGTTCTTCTTCGGGGCAAGCCATGACACGTTGCCATACGCCCGCGACTTTATGCAGATTATATTAATAGGAAGTCCTGTCACCTATGTAATGATCGGACTGAATAATATCATGCGTGCCACCGGTTATCCCCGAAAGGCGATGCTGTCCTCCATGCTGACAGTGGGATGCAACATTATTCTGGCTCCTGTCTTTATTTTCTGGCTCGGTTGGGGAATCCGCGGAGCAGCCACGGCAACCATCCTTTCACAGTTTGCCGGCATGATATGGGTGCTGAGCCATTTCATGCAGGAAAAAAGTTATATCCGCTTCAAGAAAGGGATATTCAAATTAAGGAAACGGATCGTAGAGAATATCTTCAGTATCGGTATGTCGCCGTTCCTGATGAATGTCTGCGCTTCGGCCATTGTCATTATATTCAACAAGAGCCTGCTGCTCTACGGGGGCGATCTGGCTATCGGCGCATACGGCATATTAAACCGTCTGCTGATGCTGTTTGTAATGGTTATCATGGGGCTGACTATGGGAATGCAACCGATTGTGGGCTATAATCATGGCGCACACAAATTCGGCCGGGTGAAGCAGACTTTGAAATATTGCATGATTGCAGGGGGGTGCATCACTTCGTTGGGATTTGCTTTCAGCGAACTTTTCCCTAATTTGGTTGTTAATATGTTTACAGACGATAAAGAACTTACAGCATTGGCACGCACCGGGTTACAAATCGGAGTACTGATGTTTCCTTTCGTGGGAATACAAATTGTAATTTCCAGTTTCTTCCAATCTATCGGGAAAGCGAAAATTTCTATCTTCCTCTCCTTGTCCCGCCAACTGTTGTATTTATTACCCTGCCTGCTATTACTACCTCATTGGTGGGGACTGAACGGTATCTGGCTCAGTATGCCTGTATCCGATCTGTTAGCGTTTATCACAGCCTGCCTGATGCTGGCACATCATATTAAAAAATTAAACAAGATCACAGAAGTATGATATTTAATGCAGAAAACATTCTCTTGATAGGTTCCATCCTATTGTTCGTAAGTATTGTAGTGAGTAAGACCGGATACCGGTTCGGAATCCCTACGTTACTTGTTTTTTTATTGGTCGGCATGCTGTTCGGAAGCGATGGCCTGGGACTCCAGTTCCATGATGCGGGCGAAGCCCAGTTCATCGGCATGATGGCCCTTAGCATCATTCTGTTCTCAGGGGGTATGGATACCAAATACTCGGATATCAAGCCTGTATTGCCACAAGGCATACTGCTTTCCACCTTCGGTGTGTTGCTTACTACTATTTTCACCGGATTCTTTATTTATTGGATTTCCGGATTCTCGAATGTCAGCATTACCATGTCCCTGATGACGGCCATGCTGCTGGCGGCTACCATGTCCTCTACGGACTCTGCTTCCGTGTTCAACATCCTGCGCTCGCAAAGCATGAATCTGAAACATAACCTCCGACCGATGCTGGAACTGGAAAGCGGAAGTAATGACCCTATGGCGTATATGCTTACTATCGTCCTGATACAGTTCATCACGTCGGCAGGCATGGGGGCAGACGATATTCTGATTTCATTCCTGATTCAGTTTGCTGTGGGTGGCACATCAGGATTCCTGCTGGGAAAACTGGCGGTAGCAATCATCAACAAGATTGACTTGAAGAACCAGTCACTCTATCCTATCTTGCTGCTGAGCTTTATTTTCTTCACATTCACCATGACCGACCTGTGTAAAGGAAACGGCTATCTGGCTGTCTATATAGCAGGGATGATGGTGGGTAACGCACGCATTGTAAACCGTAAGGAGATCGCTACTTTTATGAGCGGCATGACCTGGCTCTTCCAAATTATCATGTTCCTGAGCCTGGGATTGCTGGTGAATCCCCATGAAATGTTGTCCATCGCCATACCGGCAACCTTGATCGGCATTTTCATGATTGTCCTCGCCCGCCCGCTCAGTGTCCTGCTCTGCCTCCTTCCCTTTAAAAAGATGAACATCAACTCACGGCTGTTTATTTCCTGGGTGGGATTGCGCGGAGCAGTACCTATCATATTCGCCACTTATCCGGTAGTGGCTGATGTGCCGGGATCTACTCAGATTTTCAATATCGTATTCTTCATTACCATATTGTCTTTAGTGGTTCAGGGAACGACCATTTCATGGATGGCCAAATTACTCCATCTGGATACCCCACTGGAAAAAACAGGAAATGATTTCGGAGTAGAGATACCGGAGGAAATCAATACAGACCTCCGCGATATCGTACTGACGGAAGAAATGCTGGCAAAAGGAAACAGACTAATGGATATGAACCTGCCTAAAGGTATGCTGGTGATGCTGATAAAAAGAGGAAACGAGTTCATGATTCCCAATGGCTCTCTGCAACTGCACGCCGGTGACAAGCTGCTGATTATCTCGGAAAGCAAAACGAAATAAAAAATTTGCCCATGTGCCCACGTGCTGCGCTATGGTCCCGCATGGCAATTGGCGCATGGGCAAATTCGTACATTATTCAACTGAGCAACAGCATGATATTCAATGCGGAGACAATCACCGCAATGGTATAAAGCACGAATGAACTCCACCGGGAGTTGGCATATTTGCCCATCACCCGTTTGGAAGAGGTCAGTCCTACTTGCAGGAACACCGTGAAAGGCAGCTGGATACTCAGAATCATCTGAGAAATGATAAGTCCGTAAAAGGGATTCTCAATAAAGAAGATAAGAACCAATGCTATCCCCAAAGAAATCAAAATACCGACCTTAGAGTGGATATCCTTGATATGATAAGACTCACCGAAAATACCTGCAAAGATAGAACCTGCCGCCATACCACTGGTTATGGTGGAGGAAATCCCCGCCATCAGCAATGCCAAAGCAAAGATGATTCCGGCATGGCTGCCCAGCAACGGGTCAAGCAACGACTTCGCCTGCTGCAACTCTTCCACCGGAGTCCGGGTACGGAAGAAAGTAGCGGCTGCCAGTAAGATCATGGCACTATTGATGGCCCATCCTACAATCATGGAGAACAAAGTATCATAGAATTCATATTTCAATACTTTACGAATGGAGCTCTCGTCCTGCTTGTTGTACTCGTGGCTCTGTATCACCTCTGAATGCAAGAAAAGGTTATGCGGCATAACCACTGCCCCAAGTACGCTCATGATAATCAGCATACTGCCTTGGGGTATGTCGGGAACCACCCAGGAACGGACTGCCACAGGCCAGTCAATATCTACCAAAAACAACTCATACAGAAACGAAAGGCCGATTACGGATACAAAAGCAATGATGGCTCTTTCTATCTTTTTATATGAATTGGAAAAAAGCATAATGATGACAAACATCGTAGTAAGGACAGATCCCCAGGCAATGGGAATTTCCAAAAGCATCTGCAAGGCAATGGCTCCTCCCAGTATCTCCGCCAGCGAAGTGGATATGGAGGCCAGCACCGCGCTGCCCAAAATGGGACGGGATATCCACTTGGGACAATACTGCGTGGCTGCTTCACTCAGGCACAATCCCGTCACAATGCCCAGGTGGGCCACATTGTGCTGCAACACAATCAACATAATGGTAGACAAGGTCACCACCCACAACAACGCGTAACCAAATTCGGAACCGGCTGCAAAATTCGAGGCCCAGTTTCCCGGATCAATAAAACCCACAGTAACCAGTAATCCGGGACCAATATATTTAAAGAAATCAAGACCACCCAGATAACGCTTGTGGTCCGTACGTTTTAATTCATCTATAATGCGAGACATGTTTTACTTTTTTTGTTTGCACAAACTTACTAATAAAAAACAAAAATCCATTTGCTTTGTTCAAACTTATAGTTTACTTTCGCTTCAAAATACCGATTTATAATGAAAAGAGAAACAGTTATAATAGCGGCCCTGGGCATCCTTACTTTGGCAGGATGTAATAATAACCACCGTTCACAAGTCCGTAAATTCAAACAGACAGCCGAAAAGACCAACCGGTCCTGCCCCACACGCATGAACGAAACGATTACACTGGACAGCACCTGTTATAATGAGAAAGATAATAGTGTGAGCTATTTCTACAGTGTTACAGGAGAACTGGACAACGCCACTTACATGAACACCCATTATGCCGCCTTTAAACAAGCCCTGCAGGATGCAGTAGACAACTCGGTGGAAATGGAGGAATACCGGAAATTCGGCACTTCCATCCGCTATATCTATTATTCGGGATCAAGTAAAAGGCAACTGGCTGCATTCTCCTTCAATTCCCCCAAATAGATTCCGTTTCAGCCCATCCGGATGCATGATACCACGCTATGGAAGACTTGAAATAATTGTTCCAAAGCAAATATTTGGGAGTGGTGAATGAATTGGGGATATACATACCCATTCCACTGTAGTTATCCCCATCTATTCTGTACAAGGATGAGGTGGGATCATGAGTATAATCTGTATAAATGACCGTCTTCTTTAATTGTTGCGTAAAATCGTCCGGAGCCATTCCTCCACACAATTTTCCAATAAACTGTAACATATCATAGGCATATCCTTTGAAGCTGCTGCTGCCTTTGCCATATTGCTGCAAATCAGCTGTATCCACGTTCTTCAGGCTATCCTGATTGGACAAAATCACACTTCTGACCGCTTCCGCCAAGCCTTCCATCTGATTGCAATCCACTGCCGAAATGGTTCCCCAACCATTATAGTTATAATAATCTATATAATCTTTACAGATTGGCTCCAAATAATCCTTGATCGCATTTTCATACAAATAAGGCATCACACTTGCATAAGGAAATCCGGCTGCCGGTATATCAAGTACAGAAGCGATACAGTATCTGGCAGCATCCTTCAGCTCATAATACACCTCGGCACACCCCATCATACACGCATCAAACAAGACAAAATCAAACTTTTGAGGATTTACCGTACGCAACACTTCCGCCAATTCCGGTATCAACGCTGTGTCACTGGAATACCGCCCGCCATCTTGTCCTATAGAACGGGTGCCGGTAATAGTGGGCAACCATCCCGAACCGTGAGATCCAAAGATTATTCCATAACTTTCCGACGGGTAAGCACTCATCATATCACCTATCACTGTCTGCATGACGGTTTTCTCCGTCGATGTCTGAGGGGGATATTTTTTTCTGATGTTACCAATACCAATCAAATCATAGATAGATGTATTCTTATCAGCCATCATTGCGTCTATCGTTCCTTTAGACAGGCTGTTGATACCCCCCTGACCATTGGTTACATATTCAACGATACAAGGCTCCGGCCAACTGATATCCGAAGCCTCACCATCCCAATATACCAATAAAGCAGCCGAATCCTTCATAGCCTGAAGTCCTTGCATCATCGTCTGAATATTATCACGCAAACTGGAATTCAAACTGTTATCCGCCCAAAAGAATGCCAGAACCGTTCTTCCGGCATGTTGCTGAGGAATCACGATTGTTTCCTTCTCACAAGAGAAGAAAAAGCAGGCTGCCAAGAATAGAAATAGAATCTTTTTCATAAGAAAAGGATTACTCTTCCGGTTTCTTGAACTTGAATGCATTGGGGTTCACTTCGCGAATCAGCAAGGTCTTTCCTTTTTGATACTTGGTCTTCATCTTGTTGATGGTCTTCTGCAGTTTCTTTCTGCTGTTCGAGAAATAAACAAAGCAAGTACGGTTCGTCAGCCCTTCCTCGTTTTCCAGATAATTTTTCAGCTGATAACTGTATTGTGAGCGTTCCGGCAACATCTTATTCTTATCCAGACTCACACTGTCCAGCAACTGGATTTCCGTGAAATAAACCAATGAATCTGTAAACGATGCGGATACGCCTACTATATAAACAGATTTACTTCCTTTCAATGAGAATGCCGAGCATACCGTCAGTACCAATAATAAAGAGCACAGAATCTTTATGGATTTCATAATTCTAATTTTATAATTTTATTAGAGGACAAAAGTAGTTATTTACGGACAAATACGAAAAAGTAATAGATTAATTAACTATAATAATTTGCTGATGTGCCCATTACCATACGGCACATAGCGCAGCCGATAGGCATTATTGGTATATTATGAACAAAAGCACAAGACGGAAACAACCTTCCATCTTGTGCTTTGTTTTCTTTTCGGAAACCGAATCTTTCTTACCCTAAATAAGACTTAAGCAGCTTGCTACGCGAATTTTGTCTCAATCTTCTAATGGCTTTCTCTTTAATCTGGCGTACGCGCTCACGAGTGAGGCCGAATTTATCGCCGATTTCTTCCAACGTCATTTCCTGCGTATTAATACCGAAAAACATCTGGATAATATCCTTCTCCCTTTCGGTCAGCGTAGAGAGTGCTCTATCAATTTCCCTCGCAAGTGACTCATTAACCAAGGAACGGTCTGCCATAGGCGAGTCGTCGTTCACAAGCACATCCAGCAAGCTGTTGTCTTCTCCTTCCACAAAAGGAGCGTCTACAGAAATGTGGCGTCCTGAAACCTTCAACGTGTCCGAGATTTTGTCTACAGGTATTTCCAGTTCATCGGCCAGTTCTTCCGGAGAAGGACGACGTTCGTTTTCCTGTTCGAATTTAGAGAAGGCTTTGCTGATCTTGTTCAACGAGCCTACCTGATTCAACGGCAAACGGACAATACGTGACTGTTCTGCCAATGCCTGGAGAATAGACTGACGAATCCACCATACGGCGTAACTGATAAACTTGAAGCTCGGGTTTCATCGAACTTTTCCGCTGCTTTAATCAATCCCAGGTTGCCTTCATTAATCAAGTCAGGAAGACTTAACCCCTGATTTTGATACTGCTTGGCTACAGACACGACGAAACGCAAGTTGGCACGTGTCAGTTTTTCCAATGCTACCCGGTCGCCTTTACGGATACGCTGAGCGAGCTCTACCTCTTCCTCTACAGTAATCAGGTCTTCACGGCCTATTTCCTGTAAATACTTATCCAGAGATGCGCTCTCTCGGTTAGTGATACTTTTGGTAATCTTTAATTGTCTCATTCTCTATAAAACAAATTTGGGATGCAAATTTACAACATTAAATGGAATACATCCATTTTTGTTTGAAAAATATTAGCTAATAAATCAAAAAAGACTATCTTTGTCCTTCTTTTCCTAAATATTTTGCGAAAATAAGGTTATCAGTCCTGTTTGACTATAAAATCAGGATGCACGGAAGTAACCCTTACCGTGCATCCTCTAAACTTTACCTATTGAAACTTTCTACCTTAAAAATCTTCTTATTCCTGTGTCAAATCCACTGCATAGTTCGCACGTTTACCTGATGGGAACATACCACTCAGGAACAATACCTGATCCGGTGACTGGGTAGCAGCTTTCAGCACATCTTCCAAATCATTTACTGATTTGACAGGTTGTCCGTTTGCCTTCAGGATGATGAAGCCTTTACGGATACCGGCAGCCTTCATCTTACCGTCTGTCACACCTGTGACTTCCACACCATATCCCAAATTCAATTGTCTCTTCAATTCCTGAGGAACTTCACGGAATGCTGCGCCCAAGATATCCATGCCCGCACTCTTCACCACTTTCGTTGTTCCCTGTGCATTCTTCAAGGTCATCTCGATATCCTTTTCTTTCTTGTCACGCAACACCTTGACGGTTACTTTGTCACCCGGACGGTGTTTAGCCAACCCCTCCTGCAACTCTGCAAAGTTCTTCACACGTTTTCCGTCAATACCGATAATGACATCATCTACTTCCAAGTTGCCGGCCGCAGAACCTCCCTCAATTATCTCAGCAATCAACACACCGTCGGTGGCGCCCAGTTCCTTCACCTTCTTCTTGATTTCTTCCGGCATCATCTGCTGGTCATCATTAATCGGAGTACCCTTGATGCCCAATACCGCACGCTGAACAGTTCCATATTCTTTCAAGTCGGCTATAACTTTCGTCATGATACTGGTTGGAATAGCAAACCCATAACCCGAATAAGCTCCTGTAGGTGAATAAAGTACGGAATTGATACCTACCAGTTCACCCCTTGCATTCACCAATGCACCACCACTGTTGCCTTGGTTGATCGCAGCATCTGTCTGGATGAAAGATTCCACACCATTATTATATACCCCTAAAGAACGGGCTTTGGCACTCACAATACCGGCTGTTACCGTAGAAGTCATATTAAAGGGATTACCCACAGCCAATACCCACTCACCTACTTTCAAAGCCTCCGAATTGCCCACGGGAATCGTAGGAAGCTCATCCGCTTCAATTTTAACCAACGCTAAATCCGTGCTGGGGTCTGTGCCGATTACACGTCCCTTGTATTCACGTCCGTCATTCAGTTTGACACTGATCACATCAGCATTATCGATTACATGGTTATTCGTTACAATATATCCATCTTTCGAAATGATCACTCCGGAACCGAATCCCACTCTTTCAGGAGTCTGCACCTGACGCTGCTGACCGCCGCCTCTGCCATTTCCAAAAATATCACCAAAGAAATCATAGAACGGATCACGAACGGTAACCGTCTGAGTCTTTGATTCTTGAGTTGACTTTATATGAACTACTGCATGCACTGAATTTTCCGCTGCCTGAGTCAAATCCACCGGTTGCATTTGAGTGGCATCCAACGCGGCGAGTCTTGTATTCGGATTTTGTTGGAACACATCATTAAAAGCCACGCTTTTGTTTGGCTCGGGTTTCAACATAGAATAAGCCGTTACTCCTGCTACACCTGCGCTGACTGCTACAATTGCTGCTGCGCCTAGTACCATTTTAGTTGCTTGTTTCATAACTTAATATCTATTAATTTGTTAATTTCAAGTTTGGTTTAACATTTATGACGCTAATGTAATGACAAATATTGTACGGTTGTACCGTTTGTCAGAGTTTTTTTTCCTCTTTTAACACAGACAGATAAGCACTTAACAGGGGTTAACCGCAGAATCTGCCAAATTTGCATTCATTATCAATAGCTGACAGACAGCAAGATGACACAGGATGCAACTTGCCTCATAGATAGTTATGTCTTGCAGGAAATACTTGCCTCTCGCCGGAATGCATCCATATACACCCCCTATAAAAGAGCATGTCCGTGACCGGTCTTTCCAACTTTACTTTTTCAACTGGTTCAATACCCTTCCCGCACTATCCGAAAGAACGACAACAGCTCCTGCCAGAATAGCAATATCCTTAATGACCAGACGACCGGCGCCCGTCAGCAAAGGGAATCCCTGTTCGCCACTTCCCAAATCGGGGACCCACACCTCGGGCGTTGTTACAAGGAAAGACAAAGTGCCCAATGTCATGACAATAGCCAGTCCGGCCCCCACCAAACCGGTTTTCGGAGAGAAGATGCCTAAAAAACGTCAAGATACCGATCCCCATAATCAAAATACCCAATCCATGAGAAAACCCATAAGTATTGTTCTCTTCATGCCACAGGTGCTTCGTTTCATCGAGTTCGCCTTCTTTCAGCTTATATTCTTTATATTCAGGAGCGTCCTTGGTATAAAAGAAACTCATAAAGGGACTGTTCGCCACAAAAGGCACAATTCCTTCGGCTTCATAGTTCCAGAATTTCAGACCACCAATCCATACAAAAATTACAAGGATTGCCACACGGATAAGATTGATACCCAGTTTTTGGGCAGATGCTGCTATTGTTAAAAACGCAACAAACAGAGATTTTAATTTTGCCATCATTGCTTTCATTATTAAAAGATTTAACTTCCTGGTGCAAAGGTCGGTGGTTTTCCCCCTCCGGTAAATGGCAATTTCCCCATATAGGTTGGCAATTATTCCCGCTTCTCTCTTTTCCGGTATTCCGAAAGGCTCTCCTTGTTCATTTTCTTAAAGAAACGGCTGAACGTAGCCAAATCCTCAAATCCCAGAATCTCACTGATTTCTTTCGCACTCTTACCCGTATAAAGCAACAAGCGCTTGGCTTCCGCATCCACGCGTTCATGAATGACACGCAAAGGAGAAGAAAGTCCGTAAAGGGAAAAGAGATTAGAAATAGTTTTGGGAGAACGGCACAACATATCAGCATAATCCTGTACTTGCTTCTTCTCCTTAAAATGACTGTCAACCAGTACATAAAACTGACGAATCACATCAAACATGTTCTCACGTCCCGGGTCCACATCAAACTTTTCACGGGCTATGCGGGTACAAGTGATAATGAAACGTTTCAGAATAATACGCAACATTTCTTCCTGCAAGTTGTCTTGTATTCCACACTCCCCCCTGAAAATATCGACAATACTGTCAAGACGGGCCGACTGGGAAGGCGAAAGCTTCAAACGCATGACACGGGAAGAACCGTTAAACAGGAATCCGTTACAAGACACCTCGCTGTCATGCCCGTAAATACAATAAAAGTTACTATTGAATAAAAAAGTGAGGTATTCACCGTCCACTCCCCTTATCTGCACATGATGCAAAGGAGTAAGCGAAATCATTTCCTCTTTTTCCAGATGCATCACCACATGATCCACTTCCACATCCAACGCTCCATGCCGCACCCATATAAATTTATAAAGACTCCTGTCACGCTGCAAAAAGGAGTTTTCATGGAAACAGGAAGTCATTGCTATATTTCCATTCAATTTAGTACGTAAGTGATATTCCATAACTACTTCTGATTAAGTGATGTTCCCCTACTTTTTCAAAAATAAGATGACGGGATAAATATAAGACTATTCCTTTATATAAAAAAGAAATAGAACAAAAGAATGACTTCCCCTCCCACTCCCTTTATCAGCATTCGCGCCCCACTGCCATATCGGCCGGCAGGAATTCCCATCCAATCATCTCCCATTTGCCTATACGAAAACTTTCCATCCCGTCCTGTCTCTTTTAATATTTGTTAAACTTTTCCATTTTTTCGTCCACTCATTAATTTAATAGTACATTTGTTGCATCACAAGCATCATAGCTATATAACAAAAGAAGAGTAGGACATCAATAATGGACAGAAATCTTAAAAGAACGTGTGTAGCCCATATACAACGGTTACTGATATGTACCTGTATATTCACCTTCTTTGCAACCATCGGCAAAGCCTCCCATGTACAGGAAAACACCGAGGCGGGGAACTATATTCTGATTCTGAACAGCTACAACGAATCCTCCCCCTGGAGCAACAGCATCACCACCCCCATCGTTCACAAAATAGCCGGAATAGAGAACATGGACGCTTACATAGAGCATCTGAATCTTTTTATGGTAGGCGATTCCACTAAAATCGAGAGATTCTCAGAAATTCTTTCTTCGAAATACGGCTCCACCCCTCCCCGCCTGCTGGTATTCATTGGGAGCATGAGCCTGATTTTCAGAGAAGAGATTCAATCTTTATGGGGTAAAGTACCTGCCATTGTATGCGGAGCCGACCCCTATGTGTACCATGAGAAATTCTACAGGCAGAGAGATACAGTCACCCCCGAAGAAAAGACACACATGAGCGAATTGGCAGAAGAGTTCAATTTCACCTACATGCACACCCCCATCTATCTGGAAGAAAACGTGCAACTGATGTGCAGGATGATTCCGGGTATGAAGAAACTGATTTTCCTGGGAGACGGCATCTACCCCAATCCGGAATATGACAAGCAACTGCGAGAGCTGATTAAAGACAAATACCCGCAAATGGATTACGAATACATCTCCTCGCGTACCAACAGTCTGCATCAGCTATATAACGCCGTGCGTAAAACAGACAAGACCACAGGCATTCTGGTATCCACCTGGTTCACCGAATCGTTCACTTCAAGCAATTTTCTGATTAATGCCTACAGAAGTATCGCCAGCATCTCCGCCCCTTTGTTCACCATCCGCTATGCAGGTATGGATGACGGCGGCATGGTAGGAGGATACATGTATAATGACCAAATCTTTACCAGGCAATTACTGAAAACGATAGACGAGATACTACATGGGAAGAAAGCCAGCGACATACCTTTTTATGAACCCAACGAAGCACACCCCGCATTCAACTACACAAGACTGGTAAATAAAGGACTCGATCCCGACCTATGCCCTGGTGACACCGTTTTCTATGACAAACCGGCCAACTTTCTGAACAAATATAAATGGATCATCCTAAGTGTACTCATTGCTTTTATACTGATGGCCGTGGCACAGCAAAAACGCATCCAAATGCTGAAAGCGCTGAGACGCGCCCAGCAAAATGAAATAGACACGAACACACAATATACCAATCTGATAGACAATATGCCTATCCTTTACATGAAAGAACAGGTAATATGGGACAAAGAAGGGAATATCGCAGACAGCATTTATATGGATGTCAACCGCTATTTCGAACGATGTTTCTTGCCCAAATCCGAGGTGATAGGGAAAAGAGCCTCTGAAATTTTCCCGGAGTCCTTGCCGGAGTTCACCCATTTCATGGAACTCACCTTAAAAGAAAAGAAATCGATCACCTTCCCATATTATTTTAAGACCGTCAACATCTTCTATGATGTTGTCCTGAATTGCTCTACCGAACCGGACACAGTGGATGTGTTCTGCATGGACAGCACCGAACTGCACAATGCGCAGCAAATGCTGAGCGCCACGAACCATAAACTTTCCATGCACTGGAAGTAGCCAACATCGTACCTTGGAAATGGAATTTGAAAGACCATACCATTTTATGCGACCTCAACCGCCCCATTGTCATGGCGGCCATGCCGGGAAGCATCAGCGAAGATCAGTTGAGCGTTTCGGACGAGCAATACTTCGCTAAAATCATTAAAGAAGACCGCCCGCGCGTGATACAGGCCTACCGTGACCTGGCAGACGGGAAAATAGAGAAAGTAAAAGAGGAATACCGCGTGCTGGCCAATGACGGAACACAATGGAAAATAGACTGGATAGAAGCGCAGGCAGCTGTGGAAAGCAAAGACGAAAACGGAATGCCGCTCACTTTGGTAGGATCTTCCCTAGTCATAACTGAACGGAAGAAAATGGAAGACGAACTGCTTTCAGCCAAGGACCGCGCGGAAGAATCCAACCGGCTGAAGTCCGCTTTTCTTGCCAATATGAGCCACGAAATACGCACTCCGCTAAATGCTATCATCGGTTTCTCAAACATCCTTGCTGCTGCAGAAGAGGAACAGGAAAAGCAGGAATATATCAATATCATTGAAAGTAACAACACGTTGCTGCTGCAATTAATCAGCGACATACTGGACTTATCGAAAATAGAGGCCGGTACATTAGAGTTCAGCTATTGCAACATAGAACTGAATGACATTATTTCCGAGATAGAAAGTGTCACCCGTTATCGGACAGAGAGCAACGGCATTCAACTGATTGTACAGAAAGGACTTCCCTCCTGCCTCATAAGAACGGAAAAGAACCGTCTGATGCAGGTACTGAACAATTTACTGAACAACGCCAGCAAATTTACCTCACAAGGAAGCATCACCTTCGGCTACAAACTATGCGACAAAGAACTTTATTTCTATGTTAAAGATACCGGTTGCGGCATTCCAGCCGACAAAGTGAACTCCATATTCGGACGTTTCGTCAAACTGAACTCTTTTGTACAGGGTACAGGACTGGGGCTATCCATTTGCCAGACAATTGTAGAGCACATGGGAGGACGCATCGGTGTTGAGTCTGAGGAAGGAAAAGGATCCACTTTCTGGTTCACCATTCCCTACCAGCCTGCCGCTGCAGAGAACAAGAGAGAGGAAGAGCATCAACTCATTTCCGTGCAAAAAGACAAGCTGACCATTCTGATCGCCGAAGACAATGAGAGCAATTACCGGCTGTTTCAATCTATCTTGAAACGAGAATATAACCTGGTACATGCCTGGGATGGAAAAGAGGCGGTCAATTTGTATAAGCTCCATACCCCTCAGATAATTCTGATGGATATCAATATGCCGGTGATGGATGGCTATGAGGCCACCCGGGAAATACGAAAACTATCCTTGGATGTGCCTATCATTGCTGTTACCGCTTTCGCCTATGCCAGTGATGAACAACGGGCCATGGAAAACGGCTTCGACGGCTATATGGCCAAGCCCATCAGCGCCCCACAACTGAGACAACAGATTGCTGCCATATTACAGAAACGCATTATCTTGTTATAATCTCCGTTTTTTCCATTATACTCAGCCGAAATCCAACGTAGAGACCGATCTGACTCCACAACTATAAACAAGAAAACGACCGAAAGCGCCACAAGGATGGGAAACTAAAGCTGATTATAACGTAAATGCGAAGTTAATTCATCACTTCAGCTCCATTAAGTCTTTTTTCAGTACCATTAAAGCATTTCTTACGGTCACCTTTTACAGACTGCGACAGCAGTCCGTATGTTTCATTGCGGCAGACCGTACAGTCCACTGTAACAGACTGTACGGTCCACTGCCGAAGACTATAGTAACAGTCCGCACAAAAAGACTTAACAGTCCGCATGACAAGGCCTGATATACCCGACAAAAAGTATTAATCCCCCATATCTAAAAAAGGTTCCCCCTTGCTCACCTTCACAGGCTATGCAAGAGGGAGATTCCATACTAACTCTTAACCTAATAAATAAACGACAAAATCACTCTTTATATCTTAAGGCTCCGGCAGGCAGTTTCTCACCTTTCTCACCAAAGCTCTTCAATGCGTCTTCCGGTTCAATGGTTACTTTACTTTCATCCAGCATACTCCGGTCAAGGCCGAACACGTCTATAAAGAAATCATAAACCGCATTGCGCTTGTTCGGACCGAAATCATGGCGTTCTTGCGGCAAATGTACATTGCTCACCTTGTCCGTCGCACCGTAAAAACCGTAGATGCGTTGCAAGTAAGGATATTCCAAACGGGGAACCGTGGCTGTCCAGTCTCCTCCGTCGGAAACCACCAGCATGGGACGCGGGGCAAACAGGGCAGCCAGCTCCGCATTGCAAGTTCCTCCACCTGCCAACTGGATGGGCTTGCCACTTTCACACGGGCAGCCGCCATCAAAATGAGAAGCCAGACTGACCACAGGGGCGGCAGCTGTAAAACGGTCGTCCAGGACGGTAAGCAACACCGTCTGCGTTCCTCCGCCGGAACCACCATTCACGCCGATGCGTGCAGGGTCTATATCTTTACGGTTTGCCAGCATATCATCCAGTATCAGCAATCCGTTCATGGCCTGAATGGTGTGCGCGTCATCGGTATGGTGCGCTTCCGCACCTACCTGCAAGGCGGATTCACCCCAACCATACAGATCATAATCCACACAGACAGCCCCCATACGTGCCAGAGTCGCCATGCGCTGCTGCTGGTCTTTGCGGTAGCGTCCCTGTCCAAAATGACCATTGGGGCAGATAATCAGTGCATGTTTGCCCTTGGTACGGGGAGCATAGACTGAACCGCAGACATAAAGCCCCGGCAAGGTTTCCAATGCAAAGTTCTGCACGGTATAGCCATCAAATTTGCGTATTTTGGAAAGAACAGGCTTTGCATCCTTCACTGTTTTCCTCAGCATATCATCCAGTCCCAGACGTTGGCGCACCTCTTTGCGGAGAATCTCCCTGCGCTGTTCCCATTGACTTTTATCACTATATAAACCACTAAGGTATGCCAGCATTTTTTCTCCGTCGGCATCCGTGCGGCGGGCGTATTCGTAAGGTTTCAACTTATATACCTTGTCACTTTGCTTTACGAATTTATAATCGAAGGGGGAAAGCACATTGGTCAGTGTTTCCTCCAATGAATAAGGCCGGATACGGAAATCGGCATACGGAAGCACACGCCCCACCGTATCCACGTCATATTTCAAGCGGACCTGGAAACGGGTGGCAACGTCATTCAGCACATCGGATAACGGACGTGCGAACCGGGTTTCATAAGTTTGTGCAGATGCAGCGGAAAAAGAGAGTGCCGCCATGCACCATAATAGTTGTTTCTTCATCGGGAAGTCTATTTTATTTCTTTACCATCCACATACACATCATCCAGCACCAAGTCCTTGCAGTCTTCAAAGACACAGCGTTGCTTGGCATTCTGAATATACACATCACGCATCACAATACCGGTAATAGGCGCTTCGGGCAGACCTACCACCATAATGGGGGTATTCACATCACGGACCGTCACACCCGACACATAGATATTACGAAATTCCGGAGTACGGTCACTCTTCGGTTCGGCAGGCATCTTGCTATATTTCAGATTGAGGACGATAGCCTCTTTCTTGATATTACTCATCACAATATTGCTTACACGGATATCTTCTACAATGCCTCCGCGACCACGGGTGGATTTCAGACGAATCCCCCGGTCGGTTCCGTCAAAGACACAATTGCTGATGGTCACTTTCTTCACTCCCCCACTCATCTCGCTGCCGATAACCACACCACCGTGTCCGCTCAACATGGTACAATTGGTAATCGTGATATTCTCGCAAGGGACACCCAGTTTACGCGCTTGCAGGTCACGTCCGGATTTGATGGTGATGCAGTCGTCGCCTACCGAAATGTGGCAGTCGCTGATGTGTACGTTCTTACAAGACTCAGGGTTGATGCCGTCCGTATTGGGGGAAGGCACATTGTGGATGGTAATGCCCTTAATGGTCACATTATCGCAAAACTCAGGGTTTACGGTCCAAAAGGGAGAGTTGATAATCTTCACGCCCTCTATCCGTACATTCTTGCAACGGATGGGATGTATGAAAGGGGGACGGAAGAAGCGACGGTCCAATGTGCCGTGCCAGTCTTCGTTGGTTTCGGCGTAAAGGGCTTTCAGGTCGTTTTCCTTCTCGAACATAGGCTGGTACTTGTTGATGTTTCTCTTGCCGTTGTCCCGGAGGTCTACAAGGACGCGGAAAAATTCCGTCCACCATGCTTTGCCCTGTCCGTCCAGTGTCCCTTCACCCTTGATGGTGATGTTCTCTGCATCCACGGCATAAATCAGCGGTTGGAAACTTTTCATCATGATTCCCTCATGACGCACTTCCACATAAGGGAGGAAGTCGTCAAAGTTCTCCGAAAATTTCAAGGTGGCTCCTGCTTCCAGTTCCAGAGTGATGTTACTTTTCATGTGGATGGAACCGGTGAGATAAGTTCCTGCGGGGAAAAAGAGGGTTCCTCCACCATGGGCATTCAGGCGGTCGATGGTGGAATTAATCAATGCTGTGTTCAGTTTCCTGCCTTGCACATCGGCACCTGCCTGCTGCATATCCACACGCTCCGCATGCAGAAAAGACAGACAGCAAACACATAGTAACAGACTTAAAAAGGTACGTTTATTCATATCGTTCATTATTTTATTTTAGTTTTACCAAATACCCTCAGGGGGCTTTTCCTATGAAAACTGCGTTTATTTCTTAAAAGAATAAGTTCCGCTTTCCACTATCTTCGGCTCTTTTTCATCGGGAAGGAATACGCGTGCCGTACACCCTACAGGTATCGTTACTTTTAATGTAAAGACTCCATTCTCGCGGGTCCAGTCTACCGCTACTTTTCCGTACAAGGTTTGGGTAGAGGCACGGACGTATGTCAAATCGCCTACCGGCCGGGGACGTATTTCTATTTCCTTCATTCCCGGTTTTCCCTCAACGGTGCGGATACCCGCCAACGAGTTGAAGAACCATTCATCAATCTGCCCCATCATAAAGTGATTCCACGAAGAACCTTGCCGCGGGTCCCATTGCTCGGTCAGCGTGGTAGCTCCGAATTTCAGCTGGAAACCATAGCCGGGTGCTTCTTCATGGTTGTGCATGGTGTACATCAGCTCATTCAACCCGTTACGCGCCAAAGTCTGGAACAGATAACGGTTACCCACATCACCGGTGGTCAGCCGGTTGCCGTGGCGTTTTATATCCGCTACCAGATTATCAAGCACCGCCTGTCTGTCATCAGCGGGAACCATTCCGAGGAACAAAGGCAAGGCATTGCTGCACTGGCTTCCCGTACCATACTGACGAGTGTCCTTGTGATAAAACTCCCGATGGAATGCTTTATTGATTTCTTCACCCAAATGAGTGTAATATGCTACATCATACCTATTATCCAGCATACGTGCCGCCTCCACCAAATAGCGAACAACCATATAATAATGGGCGGTAGCTACTAAAGGAACAGGCGTATTACGAGAAAATCCGGCCCGGAAATCTCCATAATCATACCAATCACCCAGTCCGAAAGAAACGATTCCATCATTGGCACGGGTAGTCATATAATCAATGTAACGACGCATTCCGTTATAGTATTTTCTAATCAATGAATCATCCCCATACGTCTCATAATACATGAAAGGCAATACCACAAAGGTACATCCCCATTCGGGAGATTCGGCAAAAGCATCCATACCGGAGCCCTCGAACACCACATATTCCGGAGCAGTGGTAGGAACCGCGCCATTGGCATGCTGTGCATCGGCTATGTTCTGAAGAGTCTGAGGAACAAAGCCTGTCAAATCATAATTGTAAAGCAAACCGGGACCACACAAATGATCCTGTTCCAACCAACCCAGTTTCTCGCGATGAGGACAATCGGTAAACACAGACTGCATGTTGCTTCGCACCGCTTTCTCTATCAGCCGGTGTGCATCATTGAAGATGCGGTTGGAGCATTCGAAGGTGGATATTTTAGGAGCCGAGTTATAAACAAAGCACGACTGTATCTTCTGGATCACCGGAAGACGGAAGGGATTCTTCTGCCCTTTCAGCACAGCGCCTTCCACCTGAATATACCGGAAGCCATAGTAGGAGAAACGGGGGTGCCAAGTCTCCACTCCCTCCCCTTTCAAAGTATATTCATAATAATGTTGTCTGCCGGTCTGACGCTGATTGCAAGCTCCTTCGTCCGTCAGGGATTCGGATACAAGCAAGGTTATTTTCTGCCCTTTCTTTCCACGGACGGTAATTTCGGGGAAACCGGCCAGGTTCTGTCCCATATCCAGCACAAAGGCAGACGGGTCCACCGTCCGTTTGGTTGACTTGCAGGCGGCTGTTATCTGTTCAGCGGTGAGCTTGGTCACTTTCCGGATATCATAACGCTCCATGATCTTTACCGGTTGCGCTATCTGCGGACGAAGCACCCCTTTGGGGGCTTCCTGAATCACGACAGGATGCCAATCCTGCTCTTTAAAACCGAACATGTTCCAGCCTTTCTGCTCACGGCGGGCGTCATAATCTTCTCCGCCATAGATGCAATTGAACAGTACGGGACTGAAATCGTACTTCCAGTCCTTTCCGGAAACAATCGTTTCACTGGTTCCGTCTTCATAATTCACCACCATTCGGAAACGAAGCGTGGGAGCGCCGAAACTGATTTGCAGTTTACGATAGCGGCCGCCTTGCACATTGTAAAATCCATTTCCCAGCAGGACTCCGATGGCGTTACCTCCTTTCTTCACTTGCGAGGTGACATCATAAGTATTATAATAGACACTTTTGTCATAGTCGCTCCAAAGAGGGGCAAATTCACTGTCTCCCACTTTTTCTCCATTCAGCGAAAACTCGTAAAAGCCCAAGCCACATACATACGCTGTGGCGTCTTTCACTTTTTTTGCCACATGGAACTCGCGGCGCAGATAAATACTTTTCTTTGCCAAAGTATCCACAGCAGCCCAGGCGGCCTTTGCCTCAGGCTTTTTCAGTTCACTGCCATGATATTTCCGGCCTTCGGGGATGCGGGCATCCTTACGGGTAATAGCCCCAATCCATTCACTGCCGGCGAAAGCCGCTTCGGAAGTCAGGATACTGAAATCAGAGGGGGCGCTCCATGCCGAAGGCGTATCAGCCTCATCCCAAACACGGACACGCCAAGTATAATGCCTGTCCTTCTCCAAGGCCGCATCCGCACAGGAAACCAACTGGCTTTGAGCGGATTTTACTTTGCCGCTGTTCCAGACTACTTTTCCTGCCCATACATCCCGAACCTCTATCTCATAAGCGGTCTGCCGCGTGCCATTTTCCGGCGAACTCATCTGCCATCCCAGACGAGGGGTATCAGAGGTGGTCACTCTTCCTTCGCGCATCTCACACGTCAGGCGGGTAACAGTTATGTCTTTCGCCTGCACGGCGAAAGACATAACTAACAAAGCGGCTATTAAGAATTTTCTGTAATTCATTTTTCTTTCAACAGTCTGTTTATTATCTTAAGACATCCCCTTTATTCAAAATTATAGCACATTCTCACAAAGGACACGGGTCAATGTATCGGCATGTCCCACTTCCTTTCCATCCACATAGATATGCAGACCTTTTCCACGCTGGTAACGGCTGCCGTCCTTATCCCACAAAATAGTGAGGTTACGGCCATGGTACAACACATTATCCAAACAGAAATAATCCCATTTTCCTTCGGGAATCAACGGATTCACCTCCACTGTGTTATCCATGCGCGGACGAAGTCCTATCAAACCGGTAATCATCAAATCATTAAAAGTAGAATGATTGTAATAACGGCTGCGTTCCTGATCTCCTTTCAACCAATAACCGGTCACCTCATCCAGATACTCGCCTATGTAGGGGCGGCCACGGTGATGCTGCGACTCCACATAGCGTTCCATTTGATGGAAATACACGCTGTCTGTCAATACAGTCTGAGGATAATTATTCATAAAATTGGCCATTGCCGTCAAAGTCTGTGCAGATGCAAACGGCCAGATAGCCCCATCCCATTCACACTTACCTACGCCATGCGTGCGGAACTCAGGATGACGGCGCTCGGCAGTGGTAAGTCCGTAAGGTGCGGAAAAACCTTTCTCGTCCATCACTTCCTTCCATGCCACAGTGTATTTGGAAGAAGCATCCGGCAAATTGAAATACCAAGGGATATAGCCGATAGCCTCGCGTACCTCGGCGGACGCATCTCCACGCATCGTTTCAAAGAAATGATGGTCTGTGTTCCACAACTTATCCTGTACCAATGTTTTAATGGAATCGGCTTTCAATCCATATTTCATGGCCATGCCTCATCTCCTGTCATGATGCCGATAAGAGAGAGTGCTTTGGCGTTGCCATACATATAACTGTTGATAGTGGGACGGGCATATTGCTTACGACGGCCTCCGCTGATGGATTCTTCCATACCATCCTGCACATCTCCCTGCCAGTAAAGTCCATTGGGCAGGCGGTTTGTCTTTTCCCAACGGGCATATTCCGCTTCCAAATCCTTTACCATATCCAACAAGAACTCCTTGTTTCCATCGACCATGTAACGTCCCAGTACCGCATCCGCATTCCACGAGCTGAACTTGGTCATTTTAGCCATCGGGCCTCCTTCGTTACCCCGATACCAAGTATGGATAATCTGATTCAAGTATTCCGAATTACGCAACCAGCGGCTCTCATAAATATGATGACCGATGGCACAAGCTATCAGATTGTATTTATCGGCATACGAACGGTTTACCAGAAATTCGGTCATACCATAGCCCACCGGAGTTTCCTTGATGTGCTTGCGCAGCGTCCACCAACGATAATAATACATTTCCTCGAAGTTCTTTTGAGAGCACTCGAAAAGAGGAATGTTTTCTTCCATCCATTGAGATGCACGGGCATTGGGAATAGCCTGGGCTATATTCTCATCCTCCATGCTGTTGAAATAATCCACATAGGGCTTGAAATCCTTATATTTCAAGAAAGCCGCACCGGCATCCTTATCAGCAGAAGCCGTCTTAAAGTTGGCTATACGATAGGTGCACAAGGGTTCCTGCTCACCCGCATCCGGCAGAATGCCATACCAGTCCGCCGGGGTATCCACCGTAGGATAAGTCCGTTGCGCTCCGGTCCGGAACATCACTCTCTCGATGGCCGGAACGGGCGCAAAGAACATACGTTGCCCCACTTTCTTTCCATCCACATAGACAATTACCATGCGGTTGGCAACAGAAAGCTCCACTTCTACCTTATACGTCTTGCCCGGTTCATACTTCAACAAATTACCAAACCGCGCACCTCCTTTGGCACGGAAAAGTCCATCGGGAGTCAGTTCCAGACGGGAACAGGCAATGCCGTTTTCATCCAGAAATTCTATCTGCAAAAGTCCTTTATCGTTCTGTTCCGCCATCAGTTCGAAAGATACTTTCAGTTCTTTTGTAGCAGGTATCTTACGCTCCACACGGGCATAATCGAATAAGTCCTTGTCCTGCAGCACCAGCCATTTTCCATCCAGTGATACGGGAGCCCACTGCAAGGAATACAAATTCCAGTCGGTCAGTTCGCTCAAATCTTTGTAGTCGGCAAAATCGTCGTCAGCATGCTCGCTGGCGTGTGCGCGGACAGGCACAGGAATATGAGACACCCACATATCCTCTTTATTCATACTGTAAGTCACCCATAAATCACCATCGGGAGGAGTCCCGTTACCTTCCTGAATACCCCGTACATACTGAGGACCGAATGATTTATAATTACCTCCGTAACGCATCGGTGTAATCTCGCCGTGCACCAGATTCAAGGTCGTATATTCCAGCCCGTCCTTACTGAGCGAGATAGCCAGCGGCCAGCGAAACTCGGAAGGATTATACACCGTGGCGTATGTACCGTCACTCAAACGCTGCCCCCAGATCTTCGCATTACTGTTTACAAAGCCTTTCGCACGTTCCACCGGTTGCGCCCATGTGTTCCCGCCATCCTCGCTGATGGAAGTCAGGGCATGTTTCCACAGGCTTACCAAACGGCCGTCGGGCAAGGTATAGTCACAATACGCTTTGTATTCTTTGTGTAAAGGAATCAACGGGTCATTGCGGTCGGCTTCCTCCACCCACTGCATACGGTAGCGGGGATTATCCAGAATCTCCTGACAGGCTTTTACAAACTCCTTGTCTTTACTCCGTTTAAAATAAGGATAAGAGGTATTCTTTTCATTGAACGCATGGTTATAATAAATGAAATAAATGGGGCCGAAGGAACCGTCCTTTTTAATTTCGCGAACTACACGGCCTATTCCGTTCCCGTCATTCGGATCATCTTTCTTGTCCAGCGCCACGCCATAGTTTCCCATGGCTATCAGTCGGCCGCTCTTTGACACATAAAAGCCTACACGCTGATGCATGATGGCATCCAGATCTTTTGCCTTGTCTGTGCGTCCGGGCTTGGTATAGCCATCGGGAACCCGGTAGATAGGGAAAAGGGTCACCGGGTTTGTCCAGTGATAACCGTCTTTCGAGGTCATCAGGAAAGTTTGTGAGGGAGGAATATGCTCGTCCGAAGGATCGGAAAGATAATGCATATAGAATTGTCCGTTCCAATAAGCCAACATGGACTGATGATTGTATGTCCATCCATTGCCGTTATCGGGTGCAGGATGTTCCCGGTTGGCACGCATCACCTGAATATTGTGTACCCCTACCACGGGTGACAATTGCCCGTCATGACAGGTAGGGTTAGACAGCTCCGTGCCTGTATAGTGTACTCTATCTTGCGCCGATACCGAAAGTGCCAGCGAACAGGCTGCTGCAAAGGTAAAAAGTTGTTTCAGTTCCATTTATTTACTTCTATGTTGTTTTTCCATTTATTAAAATGAGGTTTCTCTTCAGCTTGATTGACCTGCAAACAAGCAAAGCTCTACAAAACTACGAATTTCTTCGTTTCCCGATAAAAGCTCCGGGCTTTAAAAAAAGACGAAAGCACAAAGCAAATGTACTCTATAAAATAATGCTATTTATAAAAAAGAGTCTTTTTGTTAATGAATTTGCATAAAAGAAGCTTTTTTACTATATTAGCAGCATGAAGTTAACAGTTTGATAACTTTTCTACGAGAAATATGTTATTTATAGTATTCACTTTCTTAACAACCGTTTGCTTATGAAACAAAAGAATAAGATGTTATCCACCCATGGCATTAAAACACTATTCGAAACCCGATTAACCCAACTCACTTCATTGGCTTCAGAAAGCCAGGATGAAACAGCTTTCAAAAACAAGCTGAACGATTATCTATTATCCGGTCCTATTTACAATCCTGCTGCCGCAAGGCAAATTAAAAGACTGATAGATAACGATGGAAAAACCATTTACGAAGCCTCTACAGAACAGGAGATTAAAATAGAAACCATCTCACTGCTTTGGAAGTTTTTAACGAATCGTATCATCAATGAAGAGATTTCCGTTGATTTATGGATTGACCTGTATCACCAGTTCGACCGGCTTTATCACGAAGAAGAGGAGCTACCTGATGAAAAACAAGTGCAACAGTGGATGAAACGCTGGCCCAGCGGACTGAATGAGGATGTCCGGGCTATCCGCCGACAAAACAAAGAACGTATCATCTCCCTTCTTATCCAGAAAATAGAAAACAGACACGCACCCTCCAGCCGCTACCTTTTTCCCGAAGGAAGCACGGAAGAGGACAAACGCCGGCTGGTCTGCCAATGGTGGAACGAAGCCCGTTTTCATCTGGCAATGGCCGTAAAAAACCCTACCGAACTGAACCGGATGCTAGGCAACTCCCTGTCCGAAGAAACCTTGCAGCTTTATCACAAAGCACGCAAGAAAGGAATGCCTGTCTTCATCACCCCTTATTATTTGTCATTATTGAATCCTACCGGAAAAGGATATGATGACGAAGCCATACGCAGCTATATCTTGTACTCTTCCCAATTGGTAGAAACTTACGGTAACATCCACGCATGGGAAAAAGAAGATGCAGTAGAGGACGGAAAGCCCAACGCTGCCGGATGGCTGCTGCCGGACGGACACAACATTCACCGCCGTTATCCCGATGTGGCCATTCTTATCCCCGACTCGATGGGACGTGCCTGCGGCGGCCTATGTGCATCCTGCCAGCGCATGTACGACTTTCAAAGTGAACGTCTGAACTTCAACTTCGAGGAATTGAAGCCGAAAGAGAGCTGGGACAAGAGGTTGAGAAAACTGATGGAATATTTCGAGAACGACACTCAGTTCAGGGATATCCTGATTACAGGAGGCGATGCATTGATGAGCCAGAACAAGACCCTGCGCAATATACTGAAAGCCGTCTACAAAATGGCTGTCCGCAAACGGAACGCAAACCTGCACCGCGCCGAAGGAGAGAAATATGCGGAACTGCAACGAGTACGCTTGGGCAGCCGGCTCCCGGTATATCTGCCCATGCGAATCAATGACGAGCTATTGGAAATCTTACGCGAGTTCAAAGAAAAGGCATCTGCCGTAGGAGTCAGCCAATTTCTGATTCAAACGCATTTCCAGACTCCGCTGGAAGTAACACCCGAAGCGCGTGAAGCTATCCGCAAGATACTGGCAGCCGGGTGGACTATCACCAACCAGTTAGTATATAATGTGGCTGCTTCCCGTCGCGGACACACCGCCAAACTGCGCAAAGTATTGAATGGGCTGGGTGTACTATGCTATTACACCTTCTCGGTAAAAGGATTTGAGGAGAATTATGCCGTATTCACACCGAACAGCCGCTCCTTGCAGGAGAAAGAAGAGGAAAAGGTATGGGGAAAACTCTCCGCAGAGCAAGAAAAGGAGTTTTTGAACCTGTTGAGAAACAGTAAAGACCGTGCGGCAGCCGTACAGCGTTTCTGCACCTTCCATCAGATTCCTTTCGTAGCAACAGACCGCAGCGTACTGAACCTGCCGGGTATAGGCAAGAGCATGACTTTCGTAACTATCGGTATGACAAAAGAGGGAAAACGGATACTGGAATTTGACCATGACCCAACCCGCCAGCATAGTCCGATTATTCATCAGATGAAAAAAATATACATCAAGGAAAACAAGTCTATCTGGCAATATATGCTGCAATTGCAGGAAATGGGCGAGAAGAAAGAAGAATATGCCAGTCTGTGGAAATATATGGAAGGAGAAACAGAACACCGCTTTCCCTTATATAATTATCCCGATCCGGGATTCCGGATTACAGAAAAGTATAGTCACTTGTCAGTAGTTGGTAATAAATCAATCTGCTAATTTGTCAATGTGACAATGTGCTAATGTGCCATGTGGAACAAAGCGTAACCCATTGACATATTAGCACATTGACCAATCAGCAGATTATTCAATTCGTAATCTTGATCCCCACAAAATACGTTCTAGGCTGTGTAGGCCCATAGAAATAACCCGAGTCACGATAACCACCTTTGTCCAAATCCTTTTGGAAAGCATTAAAGATATTCTGCACTCCACCGTTCAATTGCAACTTGATATGGTCATTCAATACAAACGTATAATTCAGTTTCACATTCAAATCAAAGAAATCAGGAGTATGCACCATTTCATCTTTAGCGATATATTGTCCTATATATTCCTCGGGCAACTCTGTCGGTGCGAAATGCGGCACATGCATCCGGCCTGTGTACACACCGGACAAGGAGCAGTCGAAATTCTTGAACGGAGCAGATGTCAATGTGAAATAACCGTAATAGTCAGGAGTACGGGGCATCCGCTTCACCGGCGCTACCTCAGGATTCTCACTCCATGCCTCCAGCTCAGTATATTCGCTGCGCTGCACCGTGAAGCCCACCTGTAAAGCCGCATCACGTCCATGTGCAATCTTTCCGTCCAGATTCACGCCATACACACGTGCCCCGTTACCGTTACGACGCTCCTTCACCTTGTTACCATTCTGGTCATGGCCCATATCCTCCAGTACAAACACGTCATCCAATCCGGTATAGAATCCTTCCAATAACAAATTGGTCTGGAAATGACCGATATTCGCCGTCCAGTCAATGGAGCCGCTGATGCTGTTAGAATGCTCAGGCTTCAGCCCTTCCGCCAACTTGATAAGCACGCCCTCACCTCCTACTGCCGTAACGTGCAAGTCTTCATCATAAGCCTGCGGCGCACGGAAACCGGTGGACCAAGTGATGCGCGCCTGTAGTTTGTCACTGGGCTTATAGAGCAGGTTCAGACGGGGGCTGAAGATAGGATTGTCAATCAGGTTATGGTCATCCAGACGGAACCCGGCCAGGAATACAAACTGATTCATTTTCCATTCGTTCTGCACAAAAGCGCTGGCAATACGCACATCCTGTTTCATATCACGGTGATAACCGGTCATAACATCGTGCAGGGAGTTGTTCTGATACTCCAGCCCGGCGGTAAAAGTAGCAGGAGAGAATAAAACTTTCTCAAAATTACCCACATACATGCCGCCTGCCACCCAAGTCAGATCTTTTGTCTTTCCGTATGCATTCGCATCCTGTTGCGCACCATAATAACTGTTACGGTCGGTATGCTGGATGGAAGAATAGAAAGAAAGCTTATGCTTGTATTCTTTCCAAAACAGATCATAACTCAATCCGCCACTATTGATAACGTGCTTGGTCTGTTCGGTGATATCCGTTTCGTGCGGCTGCAAATCAAATTTATTCCCTCCGCGGCGGAACTCATTCGTGGTATGATATTCCAGACTGATACGGCTGAACTGCGTAGGACGGTAATAGGTGCGCAGCCCGAATGTATTCATATTCAGCTTTCCCAACTCCGAGAAACCGTCCCCGTCCGCATCATACGGATTACGGTTCCGATAAGACTGATACAAAGCGATGCCATACGTATTGTCTTTTGACACCAAAGAGGCATTGGCTCCCATATACTGTTCCCACACCTTGCCGTTCATATTGGACATTGTTGAAGAAACCTGAAATGAATTGTTGATGGGGTCTTTCGTGATGATATTGATGGTTCCGCCCACTGCATTAGCACCAAACAAGGCCGACCCTCCTCCGCGGACAACCTCTACACGCTCTATCATATTCACCGGAATCTGCTCCAAGCCATACACACCGGACAGAGCACTGACTACCGGACGGCTATTGATAAGAATCTGAGAATAAGGCCCTTCCAGCCCATTGATACGCACTTGAGGGAAGCCGCAGTTCTGGCAGTTGTTCTCCACACGCAACCCCGACTGGTAATTCAAGGATTTAGCCAAATCGGTAGAATTCACCGATTCGAAAAGCCTGGCATTCATCACATTGACTACCACCGGAGCCACCTTGCGACTTGTTTCATTGCGATTGGCCGATACGACTACCTCGTCCGTCATAATACTTTCGTCACTCATCAAAAAATGAACATCTACCGTGAAGTCGTTACTGACGGTCACTTTCTTTTCCTGTGTCTCATAGCCCAGTAGCTGAACTCTCAATGTGTACTTTCCTGCCGGAACCTTCTTGAAACGGAACTCCCCGTCCTCGTTACTCACCGTACCTTGCCCGGTTTCCACAATCAATATGGTAGCATACGGAAGGCTGTTCTCCGTGCCTTTTTCCACTACATGACCTGAAATCACATTTCCTTCCTTCACAGGATTTACATCTTCTGCATACGCATGGATACCCGCACCCATCACCATGAGCACGAGTAACAGAATATATTGTTTCATCTATTTTTTCTATTACTAAAATGTTTCGGTTTATTCAATTAAAGAATGTGTGCAGCTCTACGGCAAAAGCACATCCGCATCTGTTGAACGGATTATCCGAATGTATCCCGTCAACAGATATACCTTATGTTTCAGCAATAAAAAGGAGGAGCGCGCAAATGGATACATTGCGCACAAAGCACTTTCGCGCGGAAAGTATTTATCTTATATTCCAAAACATACAACAAAGGACGGAATACAGTCATCTCGGCCTGAACCTCGGCCTCCAAAGTATGAATAGTGCTCAGATGAGCAATAGAAATAACCTGTCCTGTGGTATGCGTATGGTGTTTGCCGGACGAAGGATGAGAGTGCACAATCATCACCCCGTTCACAATATGAACGTGGGTAAACAAGGTGATGCTTACCTGATACGTAAAAACAGCGTCAGCAGTAATAACGGGGCTATTATGTACCTTCTCTTGCTCAACTATTATTTCTTTTCCTCGCCAAACAGCAATTGATAGTCTTTTTTGCGGCAGGCACAGTCCATTCCTCCGGAATAAACTTCCACTGGTGCATGGCATGAGGATGCAGCACTTTTTCCTGCTCAATATATTGCATCAGATAATAACGCAAATCCTTATCGGTTGCAAAAATAATACGTTTTGCCAAATCTTCCTTGGAAATTCCTGCTCCAAGGGTCAATAAATCTCCGCCACCGTTCCCACGGTAAGAATTCAAAGCCACTTTATAAACCTTATCCATACTGAAGGGAGTCCCGTCCGACATGCTTTGAATCGTGATTTTCTCTCCTGCCGGCTTGGTCACGTCCACCGTATAATTAATACCTGCGGCAGAATCAAAGTTAAAGCTGAAATTCTTGAAATTAGCACGCTTTCCCTCCTCTACCGGCTCCTTGAAAAGCATCAGGTGGTCCTCGGGACTCTTCATCTGATTAGTCCAGATGGCGTATGCCATTTCCAGGAAATCTTTAATTTCCTTGCCCGAGAGTTCCATCACATACAGCATGTTCTCGTACTTGTACAAATTAAACATATCACTCACATAGATGTCTCCTTCTTTAATCTCTGCCCGGAAGGACAACGGAGCACAGAAGGACACTTCAGCACCCGAAATTTCCAATTGCAACTGATGAATCAGGTCTATGAAAGGAGAAGAACCGAAATAAGCATCCTTCGCTGTGATGGTACGTGAAATAGTACCGATTTTACGGGATACGAAGTCATTTACAGCCTTATATTGAGGAGCGAATTTATCCATAAACTCCTGGCTGACAGGATACTTGTTCATATCCGCCAATCTGCCCTCCACCGACTTCGCCACCACTTTCCCGTCTTTCTTTGTTACGGTCAGGGTCACATCCGAAACCACATTGGCATTGTTTGCCGGATCAATGACCAACACACTGTCTCCTGCCACATTCTGCACCTTTACACATTCCCTTGTATGGTCGTGCCCCATCAGCACCACATCAAAGCCCGGGACCCGTTTGGCAACATCCATAGAGGCATCTTCCACCACCTGTCCCAACACGTTGCCCGACTTTCCGGCATGAAACAATCCCACAATGACATCGGGGTTCTCTTTTTCCTTTATAATCTTCACCCACTTACGTGCGCAGGGCTCCATTTCCTCAAAATGCAGGCCACTCCATAACTTCTCCGGCAACCATGAAGGAATGGCCGGAGTAATCATACCCAGAACCGCTATCCTCACTCCGTCACGCTCCAACACCTCGTAGGGTTTCAGATAAGGTTTTCCGGTGGCATTGTCTATAATGTTAGCCCCCAGTACCGGAAAATCGCACTGTTTTATCCAACGGTCGTACACCGCATGCCCGGTCTCTACGTCATGATTACCCATATTGCCTACCACACATCCCATATAATTCATCATATCCGCCGCCACATGGGTAGACACGGTATCCATAAAATTATAATAGTAAGCTGTAGGCTGACCTTGCAGGATATCCCCATTATCCATCAACAGGCAATTATCCCCATATTTCTCACGCTGCTCTTTCACAAAGGAATGAACACGGGCAAGACTTCCACTCCATTCTTTCCGTTCGATAAAGTTATACGGAAAGAAATTCCCGTGCACATCACTGGTTTCTATAATCTTGATAACCACTTCTTTCTGATTATTGGATGCAGACACCTGCATACCCGCCCACAACAGCAGGGCGCTGATACATATTCTATATTTCATATCTCTATTCTTTTTCTTTTTTAGTTAAAGGATGCGTGAATACAAACCGGGCGCCTTCGGTATAATCCTTGTCCACCCATATCTTACCTCCCAAATTCTCGACTATCAGCCTGCTGATGGCCAATCCCAGCCCTGTACCTTGGGAATATTCATTCAATTTCTCGAAACGTTCAAAAACCCTGTCGCTCTTATCGGACGGAATACCGCAACCGGTATCCGACACAGACAATTCCAACTGTTGATGCTGTTTGTCTATGGCAATCGCCAATTTAATAGAACCGGACGGGGTAAATTTAGCGGCATTGGACAACAAATTAATCAATACTTGCTTCAGGCGCTGGGCATCCGTCTTGATAACCAGCGAAGCTACAGGAGTTTCGAACAGAAACAAAGCGCTGGTCTTGCGTCCATACTCCGCTGTAGACAAAGCCGTCTGACACAACTCTACTACATCACATTCCTCCCATACGAATTTTATTTTTCCGGATTCCATGCGCGAGATGTCCAGAATATCATTTATGAGGTGCAACAACAAATCGGAATTCTTCTGAATGATATCACAATACTGCGCCTTCTCGGCAGGAGAGGAATCATCACTGACCAACACGCTGGAAAATCCCACAATAGCATTCAACGGAGTGCGTATCTCGTGGCTCATATTGGCCAGAAAAGCTGTCTTCAGCCTGTTGGATTCTTCCGCTTTCTCCTTGGCTACCAACAACTCCTCGCCAGACACTTCCAGATGATGTTTCAAGTGGTTGATACGGATAATATAATATATGGCTATCAAGAAACAGGCTATCAGGAACATGAACGCCGAAACAACCCCTATGACCCAATATTTATACTGCTCATAAAGCGAAGGAGTCTTGTTCACCAACACCGCTCCCTGAGGAAGATTCAATGAATCCAATTTGAATTCATGCAAACGCTTTATATCAAAAGTATAGTTTCCGGGAATAGTCACCAAGTCCACCCCTTCTCTATCTCCTTTATCCAAAAAATCATAAGTAACCGCGCCTATATTCTTTCCTACCGCATGGTATTCGGGAGTATATCCTCCCAATGCCCAATGTCCCAATCCCACAGATGCGATAGTAAACACAGGCAGGGTAGGATTCGCATCACGCAGCATATAAGTCGTATTACCAATAACATAACTCTCCGTACAGTCCACACGCCATGTTCCCAACAATACACACGTATTTTGAGGCAATCTGCGCATCCTTTCACTCACTTCCATAAAGGTTTCCGTACGACCGTCCAGCCAAATCGTCTCTAAATCAGGGTACTTCTCCATCTCCTTTTTAACCAAGGCTTGCATAGACAGCCCGCCATAGGTATTATCCGATATAAATGCCACACGGCGCATATCAGGATAAAAGCGACGCATCAACTCTATGTTTTTATCGACATCATATTCATATACATAACCGGCAACAATATTATAATCGCCGAAATCCGTATAAATATTCTTACTTTCAGGTTCCCATACCCGTGTGTCGATACTATCATCAGGCAATACCAGTCCGTTGACACTGACCATACCACAGATGGACGGAGTCTTTTTAGCTATCTCCGTGTCTTGTGAAATATAAGCCGACCATGCCTCCTGCCCCAGCAATATAACCAGTGACGGACGGTTTTTCCCTTTATACTTACCAAGGATGGAGGCCATACGCGATTTCCACAGATAAGCCTCGGACAAATTCTTGCAGTTCATACTCTCTATGATCGGAGTATACTTGCCGCCACGCTGTCGGTATTCATCCATAAAAGCAGACAGGTTGTCAGAAATACTACGAGTTTCGGGGTTATAAGAAGTGACAATAAGGATAGGCCCTTCCAGAGTTGTTTCCGCCTTCACAGGACACAGAGCAACCACAGGAAGCAGCAGGACTAATAGCATAAAAAACCTGAATATGATTGCCAATCCCCTCATTTCCTTTAGAATAATTTCTAAAAATTCGCTGCAAAGATAATAAAATAAAAACAGAACACAACCAATTGGCATGTATTTTGTTTCCCTTAAAGCAGATGAAATTTAACAAATATATAATATGGCTTACATAGACTATTACAAAGTATTGGGAGTGGACAAAAGCGCCACCCAAGATGATATCAAGAAGGCTTTCCGTAAGCTGGCCCGCAAATACCATCCTGACCTGAATCCGAATGACCCTGGGGCCAAAGATAAGTTTCAGGAGATAAATGAAGCCAACGAAGTACTGAGTGACCCGGAAAAACGTAAGAAATACGACGAATACGGTGAACACTGGAAACATGCCGACGAATTTGAAAAACAAAAGCAACAATATGGAGGAGCCGGTGGATTCGGAGGATTTGGCGGAGCCGGAAGCGGATTCGGTACGGACGGTAACGGCAGTTACTGGTATTCCGGCAATGGAGGAGAAGAATTCAGCGGTGCACATTTCGGTGGCAGCACAGGTGGCTTCTCTGATTTTTTTGAAGAACTGTTCGGACATCGTGGCGGTGCAAACGGCAGACGAAGTGCCGGATTCCGTGGACAGGACTATAATGCTGAATTACAACTTTCATTGCGTGAAGCCGCCGAAACACACAAACAAGTGCTTAATGTAAACGGAAAGAACATACGTATCACTGTTCCGGCAGGTATAGCCAACGGACAGACTATCAAATTGCGTGGTCATGGTGCACCGGGAGTAAACGGTGGTCCTGCAGGCGATCTGTACATCACCTTTGTCATTCCAGACGATCCTGTATTCAAACGTCTGGGGAATGATTTATATATCGATGCTCCGCTTAGCCTCTACACCGCCGTACTGGGTGGTGAAGAAACCGTGGACACACTGAACGGCAAGGTAAAACTGAAAGTAAAACCTGAAACCCAGAACGGAACCAAAGTCCGTTTGAAAGGCAAAGGCTTTCCTGTTTACAAGGAAGAAGGCAAATTTGGCGATCTGATAGTAACTTATAATGTCACCATTCCTAGCAACCTTACCGAACATCAGAAAGAGTTGTTCCGCCAATTAAAAGATAGTAGCAATTAAAAAAAGAGAAGGATTATGCAGAGCGATTTAATTATTATCAACGATTTTTGCGACCGTTGCCATGTGGACCCGTCGTTCATTACGGAACTGGAAGAAGACGGACTGATCGAAGTCCGGGTGATTGACGAGGAACGCTACCTCCCCGCATCCCAACTAGCGGAGCTGGAGCGTTACACGCATTTATATTATGACTTGTCCATCAATATTGCAGGAATCGACGCCATCCACCACATGCTGGAACGTATAGAACTTTTGCAACAGGAAGTGCGTTCATTGAGAAACGAATTGGGATTCTACCGCTAAATTCCGTGTCCGGAGAGGGAAAGTGAAAACAGCACCCACTTCTCTTTCCGGCACAGTTCATTTATTTTAAATATTCTTCCTGTTTTTACCGTTGTTTCTATACAATAAGCAGGAGTGCCGAACCGAGCATCACTGATTTTCTCCTCTTTTATTATATATACCAAGAAAAAGTAATGGGCTGTTCCGCTCTTTCTTTGTTTTTTCATTTATTTTCTTACTTTTTTCCGCTTTATTATCCTACGTTTAACCTAAAATCGCTATCTTTGTAAACTTAAAAGCAGCCGGCCGGTCTGCCGCTGACGCCGCAAAGCGAAAGAGGAAAGTCCGGGCAACGCAGAGCATCCTACTTCCTAACAGAAAGCCATCTGCGAAGGTGGAGTAACGTAGAAGAAAACAACCGCCACAATTCCTACGGGAAACGGGGTAAGGGTGAGAAGGTGGGGTGAAGAGCCCACCAGCCGCATGGTGACATGACGGGCTGTACGTCTTAGGAGTTGTAAGGTCATGTAAACCGACATTATGAGGGTTGCTCGCCCCACGTCGGAGGGTAGACCGCTAGAGCCTGTTGGTGACAACAGGCGTAGATAAATGGCAGGCACTTCGCCGCAAGGCGAGGAACAGAACCCGGCTTACAGGCCGGCTGCTTTTTTTCATATATCCTAATAAAGAGCTTATGAGTACCATGAACAAGGAAAAACTGAAAGGTCTGCAATCGTTTCTCAAAGATGATATATGGCGGGTGACAGAAGACGAGGTTAGCAAATCCCGAGGAATACTCTATAATGCAATAAAAATCGCTACTCTTTCTGTTCGTGAATTCACTCAGGGACGTATTTTGAATAAAGCATCCGCACTGACATACAGCACCCTGCTTTCTATCATTCCCATTCTGGCCATTTTATTCGCCATCGCACGCGGTTTCGGCTTCTCCAACCTGCTGGAAACCCAGTTCCGTAGCGGTCTTGAAGGACAGAGTGCGGCTGCCGAAACCATTCTTGGCCTGATTGACTCCTATCTGGTGCACGCCAAAAGCGGAATTTTTATCGGAGTGGGTCTGGTGATGTTGTTCTGGACCATTCTGAGCCTGACCTATAACATAGAACGTACCTTCAATTATATATGGCAAGTGAAGAAGCCCCGTACACTGTATCGCAAAATGACGGATTATTTCTCCATCCTGCTCTTACTGCCCCTACTTATCGTACTTTCCAGCGGTCTTACCATCTTTATGTCCACCATGGTGAAAAACATGGAGGACTTCGTATTACTGGCACCCCTGATGAAATTTCTGGTACGCCTGATCCCTTTCATCCTGACTTGGGCCATGTTTACGGGACTGTTCGTCTTTATGCCCAATACTAAAGTGAAACTGAAGTATGCCATCATTCCGGGTATCATCGCAGGCACAGCCTTTCAGGCTTTTCAATACTTGTATATCGGCAGTCAGATATGGGTATCAAGGTACAATGCAATCTATGGTAGCTTCGCCGCCATTCCTATGTTCTTGTTATGGGCGCAGATTTCATGGGGAATCTGCCTGTATGGCGCAGAACTTTGCTATGTGGCACAGAATCTTCGCAACTACAGTTTCAGCAAAGAAACGGCAAATATCAGCCGCCGTTATCACGACTTTCTGTGTATCCTCATCATGTCTCTGATATGCAAGCGCTTTGAGACGGAAGAGGCTCCTTATACCGCCGAGACACTCAGCGACGAACATAAAATCCCGATAAGGCTCACCAAGAAAATCCTGTATGAACTACAGGACATGCACATGATTTATGAAACTGCTATGGACGGTGACGATGAAAGCATAGGCTATTTGCCGTCAGTAGATATCAACCGGATGAACGTGGCTATGCTGCTGAACAGACTGGACATAGCCGGAACGGAAGCCTTCAAAATAGACAAAAAGCGATACAGCAGTTCTTGGGAGGCGCTGGCAAATGCCCGTGAAGAATATTATAAAAGTACCAGCAAGATATTACTGAAAGATTTATAATTCTGATATTCGATTTTACCACAGATTGCACAGATTCTTTTTTGCTCAAAAGCCGATGCGGATAATTCCGGATTCCACAAAGAAGTTTCTTTCATCTTCAACAATCATCTGTGTACCTGCGGTAAAAGAATCAGGAGAACTGCATCATGCGGCTTAAATATTTGCCGATGATATCAAACTCTATATTCACAATGCTTCCCACTTTAAAAGTATGGAAATTGGTATGTTCGTAAGTATAAGGAATGATGGCAACCTGAAAAGTATCCTCCGTAGGGTTACAAACGGTCAGACTCACACCATTCACCGTAACCGAGCCTTTGTCCACCGTGATGTAGCCGCGCTTTGCCATTTCCTTGTCAAACGCATATCTGAAATAAAATACCAGCTTCCTTCAGCATCCTTTATATCCATACATTCGGCAGTCTGATCCACATGTCCTTGCACAATATGACCGTCCAGCCGCCCGTTCATCATCATGCTGCGTTCCACATTCACTTTATCTCCCACTTTCAGCAAGCCGATGTTGGAACGCTCTATCGTTTCTTTCATGGCGGTAACCGTGTACGTTCCATCCTGTAAACTGACTACAGTCAGGCACACACCGTTATGAGAGATACTCTGGTCTATTTTCAGTTCGTCCACAAACGAACATTTCAAGGTGAGGTGCAGATTTTCCTGCTCCTTTACAATACGCACCACCTCCGCATATTCTTCTACAATCCCTGAGAACATAAGTTTTAGTCTTTAATTAAGTTTCGAGAACAAAGATAGAACAAAAAACACAAATATTCGAAACTTACCGACGGTTAATGACAAATGACCGGCAATTCGTCGCTAACCTGCCTTTTTTACATATTCAGAACAAAAACAGAGTGCCCAATTCTTTTTTTATTATATATTTGCACTTTATACTTTGCAAACTTATTAAAAACAAACCATGGACAGCACAAAGATTGTTGGTGAAAAAATAAAATCACTACGTGAAACAAAAGAAATCAGTGTGGCCGAACTGGCCGTACGCTCTGGCCTTGC
>OIEZ01000030.1_pt1 | contig 51269 bp, 39 predicted proteins | sample 1581941 | NCBI WGS metagenome assembly OIEZ01 (sample SAMN04414078, study PRJEB24778) | human gut metagenome | material: faecal | host: Homo sapiens | reverse complement strand
ATATCAAAGTTGTCTATAAGCACATCCGGAAGGATGGCACGAAGGAGTCGTTCGGGTTTCATAAAACAAAGGTAAGCAAAGGTAGCTAATTTTAAAACTTAACAACCAGAAATTTCCGCTGAGCCCAAAATATAGGGAATGCCAAAGTATGTTTTTCCCGCATCAGAAAACATGTTTGTACACGTATATTCCCATATAGTTATACATACGTACAGACTTGTGCGGACGTATGTATAATTATATGTCCAAAATAAAATTCCATATCAAAGACAAGGGCGTTTTTTAAAAGGCGGTTATCTTTTTTAAAAACGTCTTGATCTTTTTTACCGTTACCGGAACTTTGTAAACCGTCATTCTATGGAAATCCCCCCTTATGCACACTTCTTGCGAGAAAAAAGCCTGAAAACACCCTACTCCCTATCAAGCCTGAAATAGCCCACAATATATGTATATAACTGAGGACAAGCATGTTACACGAAAACATATTTTAGAACGCTATGAGAGCATGAGAGCATAAGTGAGAACAAATATTTTTACTATATGCATATAAGTTGTTTATAATTAGTCTGTTATACAGACAGTGAGGGCATGAGGGCATAAACATCCGAACTTCCTCAAGAGAAAAACTGATACGTCAAGAACATTTCTGAAAGCTATCAGAGAACAAAACAGTCCTTCAAGAACCAAAGTCCTTCCCCACGATTTTGCAGATGAACCTCAAACAGACCGAAAAAACCGCTTTTTAAAAACTTGTTTTTCAATTGAAAGGACAGAGAAGCACTCTTTACAAGGCAAAGTCATTTAAAAAAAGAAATAAAACATTGCCCGCAAATCAAGTCTTGCTAGCTTGTTCAAGAACTTTCTATTTATCACAAACTTCAAACTTTATTAAATCATTAAACCATTTCTACCCGTATTTGTCATCTAGGAAACAATAAATAGATTAGATTATGGAAAAAATTATTGAGAGAAATGTCCCTATTGCAGAAGAGAATGTAACATTATCAGGACAACCGGCAACAAATATGTTCGAAGACTGGAGTGAGAACATAACTGAAACAGATCTTTTGCATGAAGAAAAAGATAAAGGATTCTCCCCTAAAAAGAAATCCCAAAAAACTAATGAAAGAAATGGATCAGATAGTACAGGATAACATTAAAAACATTCATTAATAACTATTCATCCAATCCCCTTTACTATTTTACATTTGTCCTAGGCTAGTGTACAAAAATCACTTGGCGAAAAGAGTATAAGGACAACTGAATACAAATAAATTGGAAACAACTGCCATAAAAAACAGTTGTTTCCAATTTCAATTATGAACAAAATCTCTATGACGGCAAATTAATTAAGATAACAACACAAGTCTTGATGCCATCCTGTTGGAGCATTATTCACCTCAACAGGGGTAAAATGATTTATCGCAATCACATTCTTCACTCCACGTACTATATCTTTTGCAAACAACGCTGCAAGTCCTAATCCCATTACCCATACTAACACAACAAAAAACTTTCTCATATCCTAATATATTTAAATGGTTATTCTTATGACAAAGAGAAAACAAAGCCTATGCCAAAACAAGACAGGCTTTGATTATCAATTAAATACATTAAGAATAAGCTATTTTCAAAGAAAAAGATCCACATTTTCATTGTAGAATATTTCTACACTTTCCCCAACAAACCAGACATGTACATCACCTTGTATCCGGCACAATAAACAACAGGAAGGATAACTTTATAACATTCTTCCTCATCTAAATACATTAATAATATTGATAGTTGGTTAAGCTGCACACAAGTACAAACAACTAACTATAAGCAGTTTCGTTATATTCCCTAATAACAAAACAACCATATCCACTATAAATCGTGTTCATTCATCCCAGGCAACAATTCTTCCTGAATATTTGTCATGCATTTCCACAAACTATACCGTGCTTCAGGATTCATTTTTTCTAGAGAATATAAAACCTCTTTCATATTTGAACGATTCGACAAACTTTCATAAGGACAATCTTTGATCTGTTTACGAAAACCGCGGATACGTGCCATTTCAATTAAATCCGCTTCATGTACCAAGCACATCGGACGAATAATTGTCATCTCAAATTTACGCATCACTAATTTAGGAGGCATTGTACTGAACGCTCCCTGAAAAGTAATATTCATCAACAAAGTTTCCAAGATATCATCCATATGATGTCCTAAAGCAATCTTATTGCACCCCTGCTCCTTTGCCACCGTGAACAAAGCTTTTCTCCGATTCCAAGAACAAAGGAAACAAGGAGACTTCCGAGTGTCGGTACTCGGATCAAAAAAAGTTTCATAATGCACAAACGGCACCCCTAAATCCTCTGAGTAGCCTTTCAGATATTCCAAATCAGATTGATAAGGAATATTTGTCATGCCTACATGCACAGCTATCACTGTAAATTTCGGTTTCAAAATACGTGAACGCCTTGCCAATAGCTCCAACAGAGCCAAAGAATCCTTCCCACCAGAAAGACCTATCAAAATTTTATCACCATCCTCAATCAAGCGATACTTTACCACCCCCTTGTTAAAGCGTTGCTCCAACCTTCGCATTATTTTCTCGTCTTCCGTAAATTGTGCCATACATCTTCTTTAAAAATAGGGCACAAAAGTACATGAAAAGAATGATTTATGGAAGATTTAACAAAATAGAATTATGTAAAGCATGAGAAATCCAATTAATATTTGTATTTTTGAATCTAAATAATACGGATTATAAACTAACTATGTACAAAAAATATATCATTGGTTTATTTACTTTATGCTGCGCAGGCAACGCTGCGGCACAAAGCTTGGCGCAAGCCAAACAACTTTTCCTGAACGGAGAATTTGAACAAGCCAAACCTGCTTTCCAAAAGCTGGTAAAGCAAGCCCCTTCTAATGCCAATTATAATTATTGGTATGGCGCATGTTGTTATGAAACAGGAGAAAAAAAAGAAGCACAGCCCTACCTTGAAAAAAGCGCCGCCCGCAAAGTCATTGACGCATACCGCTACTTAGGAAAACTATATTATGACATCTATCGGTTTGACGATGCCGTAGATAACTACGAACAACACATAGAATGGTTGGAAAAGAAAAAACGCCCTACCGAAATGGCTGAAGCAGAGCTGGAACAAATAAAGCAAGCAGCCCGTATGATAAAAGGAGTGGAAAACATTACTGTAATAGACAGCTTTGTAGTCGATAAAAATGATTTTCTAAAAGCATATAAAATCAGTAGAGAATCGGGGGCACTCTATCACGATCCTGCCATATCCGGGACTGTCTATCAGACCGAAATGGGCAATAAAGTACTCTACGGAAACCAAAGCACAGACGGCAAGATGCAACTGTACTCCCGTATCCGTCTGTTGGACGGCTGGAGCGAGCCCGAACCCCTCACGTCCCTTAATGAACAGGGAAATGTAAACTATCCCTTCTTAATGTCAGATGGCATTACCTTGTATTATGCATCGGATGGAGAAGGCTCTTTGGGAGGATACGATATTTTTGTAACTCGCTATGATTCGGAAAATAGCAATTATCTTCGTCCCGATAATATAGGAATGCCATTTAACTCTCCCGCCAATGACTATATGTATGCCATTGATGAATTCAACAATATCGGCTGGTTTGCTTCAGACCGCTATCAGCCTGATAACAAAGTCTGTATCTATGTGTTTGTACCGAACTCTTCAAAAGAAGTATACAATTATGAAAGTACAGACGAACAGATCATCATAAATGCAGCCAGCCTGCGCTCTATCCGTACCACTTGGAAAGATGAAGAGAAAGTACGAACCGGCAAGCAACGCCTGGCAGCCATAATGTATGCCAAAGAATCCGGAGAACAACAAAAAGACTTCACCTTGATAATAGATGATTCTGCCGTTTACCACACATTGAACGACTTCCGCTCTGCCGAAGCACGCAAACTTTACCAGCAAAGAATACAAAAGCAGAAGGATTATGACAACCTGAAGAAAAATCTGGATGACAAGCGCGAACAATATGCCCAAGGGAACAGTGCACGAAAGAAGAATCTGACACCCGCCATTTTGGAATTGGAAAAACGTACTGAACAACTTCTGAAAGAAATGGCCCAACTGGATATCAGTGTCCGCAACGAAGAAATAAAGAAGTTGAAACACTAATACAAAGATATTTATGGAAGTATTTATTATCGTATCGCTCATCTTGGCAGGACTACTTCTCTTTATTGTAGAGGTTTTCCTTATTCCCGGCATCAGTATAGCCGGAATAGCATCAGCCATCTGCCTGCTATATGCCAACTATTACGCTTTCGACACATTAGGACCGATAGCAGGATTCATTACTTTGATAGCATCCGTCCTAAGTTGCATAGCCATTATCGTTTGGTTTATGCACTCAAAAACCATGGACAAGCTTTCTTTGAAGAAAACACTGGATTATAAAATCGATCCCCTAAAAGGAACCCATATCCGCATCGGAGACAAAGGCATAGCAATAACCCGCCTTGCACTGATAGGCAATGCAAACTTTAACGGACACATCATCGAAGTGCGCTCTGCCGATGGTTTGATTGATGAGAATACTCCCATTTATGTAGAAAGAATGGTTGAAGGAACGGTGATTGTACGCAAATTCAACCAATGATAGGGAAATGACTTACAAATACGAATTTATCAGGTTTCTTGATTGACATTCTCATTCAAGCATATTTTAGACAATAGTGAAAACAGCAAAAACTTGATATTGAGCTGTTCAAATATAAATATTTACTTTTAAACAACTGATTATTATGATCGAACCCAACTATCTTCCTTTCATCCTTATAGGAGGTGGAATTATTTTCGTGGTACTATTCTTTCATTATGTGCCATTTTTCCTCTGGCTGTCTGCCAAAGTTTCGGGGGTACGCATCTCATTGGTGCAATTATTCTTAATGCGCATCCGTAATGTCCCTCCTTATGTCATTGTCCCGGCAATGATTGAAGCACACAAAGCCGGCTTAAGCAACATAACCCGAGATGAATTGGAAGCTCATTATATGGCAGGCGGGCATGTGGAAAAAGTAGTGCACGCACTAGTATCCGCGTCCAAAGCCAATATCGAACTGTCTTTCCAAATGGCAACTGGTATTGACCTAGCCGGTCGTGACGTATTCGAAGCCGTGCAAATGTCAGTGAACCCTAAGGTTATTGACACCCCTCCCGTTACCGCTGTAGCCAAAGACGGCATACAGCTTATAGCTAAAGCTCGTGTCACCGTACGCGCCAATATCCGCCAATTAGTAGGAGGTGCCGGAGAAGACACGATTCTAGCACGTGTTGGTGAAGGTATCGTGTCCTCTATCGGATCGTCCGAAAATCACAAATCCGTATTGGAAAATCCTGATTCTATCTCTAAATTAGTACTCCGCAAGGGCTTAGATGCCGGTACGGCTTTCGAAATCCTGTCTATTGATATAGCTGATATTGATATAGGCAGAAATATTGGAGCTGCTTTACAAATAGACCAAGCCAATGCCGACAAGAATATTGCACAAGCCAAAGCAGAAGAACGCCGTGCAATGGCCGTCGCCTTGGAACAGGAAATGAAAGCCAAAGCAGAAGAGGCACGCGCGAATGTAATTCAGGCAGAAGCCGAAGTGCCCAAGGCCATGGCGGAAGCATTCCGTAGTGGCAACCTAGGTATTATGGACTATTACCGCATGAAGAATATACAAGCAGATACCTCCATGCGTGAAAATATTGCAAAACCCGAAACAACTTTCGGTAATGAGCCATTAAGTAAATAAAACTAGTATTCAACGATTAATATATTTTTCTTGGATGCGAATGGAACTGTTTTTCTCTTGATAATGCTAATATCAATGAAAGTTTATAAATCCGTGACATCTACATCTAGGAAATAATCTGTTTGCATACTCATTAAAAAGACAAGAAATATAACATTAATTATACTGGCCATTAACCACAAAAATAAAGATTATGAAAAAATATTATGCAGAATCTGAGTTGATTATCAATCCCGACGGCTCTATCTTCCACCTTCATATCAAACCTGAACAGTTGGCAAATAAAATAATTCTAGTAGGTGACCCCGGGCGTGTAGCATTAGTAGCTTCTCATTTCGATACTAAAGAATGTGAAATAGAAAGCCGTGAGTTCAAGACCATTACCGGTACTTATAAAGGAAAACGTCTCACCGTAGTTTCCACCGGTATAGGTTGTGACAATATAGACATTGTGATGAATGAATTAGATGCTTTGGCCAATATTGATTTCAATACCCGTTATGAAAAAGACCACTTGCGCCAATTGGAATTAGTACGTATCGGTACATGTGGCGGATTACAGCCTTATACTCCTGTTGGTACCTATGTTTGTTCTGAAAAGTCTATCGGTTTTGACGGACTGCTTAATTTCTACGCCGGACGCAATGAGGTTTGCGATCTGAAATTAGAACAAGCTTTTATAGATTACATGGGGTGGGAAGGTAATGTATGCATCGCCCACCCATACGTTATTGATGCCGACCGGGAATTAATAGACCGCATTGCGCAAAATGATATGGTCCGTGGCGTAACTATCGCCGCAGGAGGTTTCTTTGGTCCGCAAGGACGAGAACTCCGTATCCCATTGGCCGATCCTAAACAGAATGAAAAGATTGAGAAATTTGAATACAATGACTATCGCATCACTAACTTTGAAATGGAAAGTTCCGCCCTTGCCGGATTAGCACGCCTGATGGGACACAAAGCCATGACTGTATGTATGGTGATTGCCAACCGACTAATAAAGGAAGCCAATACCGGCTATAAAAACTCTATTGATGGTTTGATAGAAAAAGTCTTGGAAAGAATATAATTCCCAATTTAGTTGTCTATATAATATGGATAAGATTCACCGGATCATCTATCAAGACTTATTCTTATTATTATCCAGAAGAAGATTGGCATAAACAGATTTTTTACAGAATAAGCCAACTCTTTTTACCTAACAGGGGACATCGCTTCATAGAAGACCATTTTTTGTAAAAAAACAACAAGATGTCCCCTCATAAAACAAATAAAAATATGGAAACCAGTTTCAAACAAACAACTAGTAATAAAGTAGAACGTTACCGTCTTTTCCTCCCTCAGTTTGAACTTTTAATATCAGATGAAAAAGAAGAAATAAGTGTTTTGGCCAATACTGCAGCTGCTCTTCGGGAAGCCTTCGGCTTTTTTTGGGTAGGTTTCTATCTGGTTAAAGACGACCAACTTATTTTAGGACCTTTTCAGGGAAGCACCGCCTGTTATCGCATCCATAAAGGAAAGGGAGTATGTGGAACCTCATGGGCAGAAGCTCGAACCTTGATAGTGCCCAATGTAGAACAATTCCCCGGACATATAGCCTGCAGTTCTCTTTCCCGCTCCGAAATTGTTGTTCCTATTCTTGCTAATGGACAAGTAAAGGGAGTATTGGATATTGACAGTAATCTATTAAACTTTTTTGATGAAACAGACCGCCGTTATTTAGAAGAAGTAACAGCCATTGTAGCTAAAACATTATATTATTAACCAAATGAAAATGATAAACCAAGATACAATCTGTGCCATTGCCACCGCCCAGGGAGGAGCCATCGGAATAATTCGTGTATCTGGCCCAAAAGCGATTGAAATAACGTCACGCATATTTACACCCGCCACAGGCAAGCCACTGACAGAACGAGCACCATATACTCTTACTTTCGGAAAGATTTGTTCCCCAAAGCGAAAAATTAATAATACACTTTTCCAACAAACGAGTGAAATTCCGCAAGAAAAAAGTGAAACGTTACAAAAAACTTCGTCAATTACTTCTTCTGCAGAAGAAGTAATTGACGAAGTTTTAATTTCCTTGTTCCGCGCCCCCCATTCTTATACCGGTGAAGACAGTACGGAAATCATGTGTCACGGTTCATCTTATATCCTGCAGCAAGTTATACAACTCCTGATCTATAATGGATGTCGTGCCGCTCTACCAGGTGAATACACCCAACGTGCTTTTCTAAACGGAAAAATGGACTTGAGCCAAGCCGAAGCTGTTGCCGATCTGATAGCCTCATCGTCTGCCTCCACCCATCGCCTAGCCATGAGCCAGATGCGCGGAGGATTCAGTAAAGAACTTTCTAACCTGCGTAACCAATTACTTCATTTCACTTCGTTAATGGAATTAGAACTGGATTTCAGTGATCATGAAGAACTAGAATTCGCCAATCGTGACGAACTGAGCAGTCTAGCTACCCATATCGAACAAGTTATTGCCCGGCTAGCTCATTCTTTCAGTGTAGGAAACGCAATCAAGAATGGCATTCCTGTAGCAATTATCGGAGAAACGAATGCCGGAAAATCTACCTTACTGAATGCGTTGCTGAATGAAGAAAAAGCCATTGTCAGTGATATCCATGGAACGACCCGTGACGTAATAGAGGATACGATCAATTTACAAGGTGTCACATTCCGATTTATTGATACAGCTGGAATCCGCCAAACGAACGATACAATAGAAAATCTAGGGATAGAACGTACTTTCCAAAAGATGGACCAAGCATATGTCATTTTATGGATGATAGACTCTACAGATGCCCAAAGGCGGTTCGAAGAATTAAAAGCGACATTCTTCCACACTGCGAAGGGAAAAAGATGATTATTTTATTTAATAAGTCAGATCTGTTACTAGCAACACAAAAAGAAGAGTTGTCAGCCATATTTGCTGACATGAAAGTGGAAAAACTATTTATCTCAGCAAAGAAAAGGGAAAATATAACGATTCTGGAAAAGAAGTTAGTACAGGCAGCTGCCTTACCGGAAGTCAACCAAAACGATATTATCATTACAAATGTACGCCATTACGAAGCATTAACACGAGCATTGGATTCTATTCATAGAGTACAGGAAGGATTGCAATTGGAATTATCAGGAGATTTGGTAAGTGAGGATTTAAGACAATGTATCCACGAACTAAGTGAGATTGTTGCAGAAGGAGGTATAACCTCGGAAGAAACATTGCAAAATATATTTCAAAACTTTTGCATCGGCAAGTAGGATATTGTAATCAACTGCAACGAATTAGAACCAACTATAATGAAGTCGCTGATTTTCAGCGGCTTTTTTATTTACCAAAAATCCAGTTATAAACAGTTGGATACTGTTGTTCACCATATTTTTCTACCGTATTTCTACCGCGGAACAATTAAGGGCTTTTGCCCGATGTCACACTGACGCATTTGTTGACGTGTGTTGACAATGGTTTACGTGAGTAGACAAAAAGGGAAATTATCCGAGCTGTAAAAAGCTCATGTTTCACTAAAATATGGAGAATAACAAAAATGGAAGTAAAAAGAATCTGCCAGTGGTGCGGCAAGCCTTTCATGGCAAAAAAGACCACTACTAATTATTGTAGTCCGCAATGTTCCAAAAGAGGTTATAAACACCGGATGAAGGAACGTAGAATGGAAATGCGCGAATTTCAGGAAATGATGGAGGTAAAAAACAAACTGGAGAGTCAGGAATACTTTACCTTTTCTCAAGCAGCCAGACTAATGGGCGTTTCTCGCCAGTATGTCTATAAACTGGTAAAGGAGGACAAACTTCGTGCATCAAGGCTGAGTTCAAGAATGTCGCTCATCAGAAGAACCGACATCGAATTTATGCTGAAAACCAAACCTTATGAAGTTCTCAGACCAAAAGATGAATTTGACGTTACCGAGTATTATACCGCTGAACAGATTGCGGAAAAGTACAAAGTCAACGCCAAATGGGTGTGGACCTATACCCGGCAAAACAATGTTCCCAAAGTCAGAATCCGCCAGTTCAATTATTACAGTAAAAAGCACATAGATGCGGCATTTGCCAAATATAAGACGGATGACGCCTTGACCGAATGGTACACTCCGGAAGAAATCGAGAAAAACTATGGGATGACACGTGTAGCCATCCGTTCACATGTTTACCGCAACAACATCCCTTCAAAGAAAGAGCACGGCCAGATATTCTACTCAAAACTTCACTTCGATCTGTCCAAGAAGACAACCGAAGATGATTCTTCAGAATACTATACCGTGCAGGAAGCCATGAAGAAGTATAGTCTCACACGGGATTCTGTTTACGGCATTCTGCAATTCCACGAAATAAAACGGGAGAAGAAAGGACGCTTTGTGAGATTCCTGAAAGTGGAATTTGATCACATTATGGGCGCCAGATAATGAATCTGTACAGACAGATATACAGACTGGAAAATGATTTTATGCTGAATGCGGTCTGCATAAAGTCATTGTGCATCTTCACCGCAAAATTTAAGTCAACTAATAACATTTGTAACTATGTCAGAATGTAAAACTGTAACTTTGAGAACCCGCCCGTTAAAAAATGGTATGCTTTCCTTCTATCTGGACTATTATCCGGGCTACCGTGACCAGGAAACGATGAAGACTATCCGTCACGAAGGTTTGAACATTTATATCTATGCAAATCCGAAGAATCAGCGGGAACGTGACTTCAATGCAACCATGTCAGAGAAAGCAGAAGCCATCCGATGCCGTCGCTTTGAAGCTATCGTAAACGAACGATATGATTTCTTCGACAAGAGGAAATATAAGGCAGATTTTCTGGAATACTACCGTAAGCAACTTCCCAAGCACGACCAGAAATGGGAATTCGTTTATCAGCACTTCTATAACTTCGTACATGGCAAATGTACTTTCGAAGAAATTGATGTGGAGCTGTGCAACAAGTTTCGTGAATATCTGCTCAATGCCAGACAGCTAAAACGGGATGGATATATTACACGAAACTCTGCGTCCGGCTACTGGTCCACATTCAGAGGATTCCTGAAAATTCTCTATCGCAATCGGCTGATCAAGGCAAACATAAATGATTTTCTGGAAAAGATTGAACCGGAAGATGTGGTAAAGGACTATTTGAGTGTAGAGGAATTGTACTGTCTGGCCGAAACACCATGCAAGATACCAGTTCTAAAAACCGCTTCCCTCTTTTCGTGCCTGACTAGTTTGAGACTCAGTGACATACTTACTCTCTGCTGGGAGGAAATCGTTGATTTTGCAGCAGGAGGAAAATGTGTACACACCATCACACAGAAAACAAAGACGGAAGACATCATCCCCATTAGTGATGAAGCCCTGAAGCTGATAGAATACTCACCTGAGAAGAAGGGTTTGGTATTCAAAGGTTTGAAAAGGTGCTGGACCCAGGTTCCCATGAAGGAATGGATTCGTTCTGCCGGAATCACAAAGAATATAACATTCCATTCGTATCGTAGAACATTCGCAACCCTGCAGGGAGCTGCAGGAACCGATATCCGTACCATACAAAGTATGATGGCTCACAAGAGCATAACCACGACTCAAAGATACATGAAAGTAGTGGACAGCAACAAGCGTGAAGCGAGCAATAAGATTACCCTAAAAAGGAAAGAATAGCAGTCTGTAGCCTATATAAATAATATGCCTAAAGTATGATTTTCGTACTTTAGGCTTATTTTTCTTAAAATCTCAACGATTATCTGTCACTAATTACAACTATTTGGAAATAGAAAATATATTTGCCATAAAAACTAATACATATAATTACAGAACATGACAAACAATATTAAATTATCGGCACGAAAGACAAGTTTCATACTTGCAGTAAGTTGTATCCTTTTTTCAGTAATTGCAACATATCTGTACATTAATCACCAGATAGATCTGACCAGGTATACAACACCTATAATATTAGGAACCTTTGTAATAATCATAACGTGCGGAGGATTATAACGTGTATTCTATATATTCCTTACGGATGAATGTCCGCAGATCTTTTCTGATAATCAAAGAAATTCTATACCTGACAAGGTTATTCCCAAACCAGATATGATGATTGAAGAATGCAGTGAACCAACTGTAGAAGTTTCAGATATAGAAATGATTGAAGTTAGCAATACAACAGAAGTTATTTCAATGATTGAGTTACCGGAAAAGACAAAAAATACTGATACGACAGAAAATAAAGCCGTCAGCTCTGAAATCGTTACATCCATTACAATATCAGAGCAGCATGATGATTCGAAAGAAATAAAAGTTTTGGAGCAACAACCTACCTCAGAAGTTAAACCCGAAGCTTTTTCATATCTCCAGGGATTCGAAAGCCGTATGGAAGAAATTCAGAAGAAAGAATTAGAGAGAAAAATAATGATTATAAATGCTATTCATGAATATACCACCTATTCTACCGCAAAATTTCTTACCAAAGAGAATCTGCTTATACTACATGAAAACATAGACCATTTGGCAAGTGGGCAATCAGATTTGTATAAACCCATTCGTTCAAAAATGGAAACTCCTCTTACATCACCTTCATTACGACATTTTGTCTGGAATATAGGCGAACGGTTAGGCATATCATTATCAGAAAGAGCCAATTTCATAAAAACCATATTTCCTAATGAATTAAAAAATGCAACCTTGGGATACCTTGTCAAGAATCTCAAAGATACCATACACAGTCAGATTCCTATTGACAGTCCAAAATATGATGATTTTAAATTTGATTATACTCTTATAAACAAAGCGCAGTGTGAGAAAAAATGAATTAATACAGACCGGAAAATGATTCTCTTCTCCTATTTCTCTGCATAATGTCATTGATTTAGTTTGTGGCATATTCAAACACAACAAATAAAGACATTATGCATTTCAGAAATTTAACCTTTAACGATTTACCTACAGTTGTAGGTGAATTATGTAAGAGAATTGAAAGTTTGGAAACTGTATTGAAAAACAGTCTGGCAGTCCAAAACAAAGTCAAAGAGAACCATCACGTTCCTATGACAGTGGATGAAGTATGTACCTACCTTGGCATATCCAAATCCTCATTTTATTATAAGGTCAAGCATGGTGGCATTCCTGTAATCAAACAAGGCAAACATCTTTTTGTTTATCGTGATGAACTGGATAAATGGCTTGAGACCGGAAGAAAGGTACAGGTTCCACTGACTTTTGAAGAAGAACAGGCAAAGATGCTTGCTGCCACCCGTCGTAAGGCTAACCCTAAAAACGTGTAAAGCCTATGGACAAGACAGACATTAGAATTCCTACTGACGAGGAATTGACCGCTTATATGGAGAAGTCTGCTGTAAGTGCAAACGGAGCTTATGAACAGTCACCGGTTGTATTGATGGTAGATGATGCCGCAATCGGTACACTGGGGAACTTCAGTGCCTCTATAGGCAAAGCCAAAAGTAAGAAAACTTTTAACGTTACAGCCATTGCAGCGTCAGCATTGAAAAACGGAACAGTGCTGAAATACCGTTCATCATTTCCAGAGGATAAGCGAACTGTTCTGTACATTGATACAGAACAGGGACGCCATCATTGCCAGAAGGTATTGAAAAGAATCCTGCGCCTTGCCGGACTCCCGGAGGACAAGAATCCAGATAATTTGATTATGCTGGCTTTGCGCAAGTATGCCCCTCCGATACGTCTGGCTATAGTCGAACAGGCTATCGGCACAATCCCCGATCTCGGACTGGTGATTATAGATGGCATCCGAGACTTTCTTTATGATATCAATTCCCCCAGTGAAGCGACCGATATTATTTCCAGATTCATGCAATGGACGGATGACCGCCAGATTCACATTCATACCATTCTCCATCAGAACAAGAATGACGAGAATGCCCGTGGTCACATCGGCACGGAACTGAATAACAAGGCAGAAACAGTCATGCAGGTAGAAGTGGACAAAATGGACAGAACAGTGAGCGTAGTAGAAGCCATTCATATCCGTGACCGGGCATTTGAACCGTTTGCTTTCCGTATAAACGATGAAGTCTTACCTGAACTGCTGGATTCCTATCAACCCCAGGAAAAGAAAATCGGAAGACCTGCAAAAGAACCGTTTGATCCGTACAAGGAAATTTCCGAGAGCGTGCATCGGGCAGCTCTGGACGCAGCTTTTACAAACGTCTGTATTACCAGTTATGACGATTATCTGGAACGGCTGAAGGAAGGATATGCACTGCAGGACATTAAGCTGGGACATAACAAAGCAGTTAAAGTTGCCACCTTCCTCAGTAACAAAAGGATGGTCATAAAAGAGGGAAAGGAATATAAAATCAACCCGGACAGCCATTATTGAATCCGGCTTTACTTTATTGGCAGGGTGTACATATTAGAATAAAGCAAAGTCATAAAGACGTTATAGGGAATATTCATCTTCTCCCCTTTTATTAGATAACCAGAATACTTATATCGCTTATGGTAGCAGTCGAAATGCCAATTTCATTTGTATATACGACACGGCTTGCCGTGCAGTTTCAACAGGTATCTGTTGCGAGATATGCCAAGGTATAACCTCCACTCCGTTATGGTTGTACATTGGCGCTCTCGCCGGCTTTGCCACTTCGCCGGTGCGGTACTCGCAGGCTCGCACCTTAACCCGTTATAATATTAGATTTTCATGGAAAAAGAAATAATAAAACAAACAGAACAGAACGAGACTCCGGACAACAGGAGAACCGTATTTATCGGGGCCAAAGTCAGCCCCCGACAGAAAGAACATATCAAGTCACTGGCCGAACAATGCGGAATGACCGTAAGCGATTATCTGCTTGCGCGGGCATATAATTATAAGCCAAAGGCAAGACTCACCAAAGAGGAAGTTGCACTTCTGCAGAATCTGGACAACTGCCGTGCTGACCTGGTGAAATACACATCAGCCCTTCATGGAATGAGTGCAAGCCAACGGCACATGATGTTCAACCAGATTCCATTTATGGTGAACTGGCTGAAGGAGCTTGGCTATGTGGCAGAAAATGTCTGCCAGTTCCTAAATTCCGTAAAAGAGCCGAACAGTATTCCAACCAATAATAAAACTGAAGAATCATGATCGCAAAGGCTAAAGCAATACCGCATGGCATAAACGACATCCGTTATATAACCGGCGAATCACATAATAAAAAACATCCGGAAAAAATCTACCGGATATTGGACAATATGATGCCATCGGAGCCAGATGCAATGGGTGTTTGGAATTCAATGCAACTTACTCTTTCCCGCTTCCGCCCGGTGAAGAACTCAGTCATCAGAATTGAACTTAGTCCGTCACCCGAACATACCAAGGACTTTACCATTGAAGACTGGCAAAAACTTTGGCAGGATTTCGCTAAATAGTTTGACAAACAGGCGTTCAAAGACAAGGACGGGAAAGTACGAAACAGTCCGACCAATCTGGCCAACAGCAAATACACAGTCTGGCTCCATATGGAATCCAATAGCGGAGTTCCTCATCTTCATGCTGCTGTCTGCAGGATGGATGAAGATGGAAAGATTAACAACGACCACAATATACACCTTCGTGCCCAGTGGGCAGCAGAAAGAGTAGCAAAGAAACGTGGATGGATAACAGCAAAACAGGTAAGAAATGTCAACATGACATTGGTTACACGGGATTGTATGAATGTCCTTAAATCCATGTCATCATGGTCATGGGATGAATACAAAGCAGCATTGACAAAGAAAGGATACACCATACATGAGCGAAAGGACGATGATGGTATTCTTCACGGATATGCAATCATGAAAGGAAGGACGAAATACAAAGCTTCCGATCTGGGTATTGGTAGAAACTTGATGGTTTCAAAACTTCCTGTCACATGGGAGAAACTTCATTATAGGTCAGGTATTGCAGCGAATAACAAACCTAAAGATACTGATTCGAGACAGATTCAGAAGCCATCGGCATCCGCTGACTATACCAAATATAAGATCTACAATCCGAATACGGTTCCCTATACATTGAGTCACGAAGGTCAGGAACATCGGTTCTACATTCCAGAAAAGGTACTCAACCATTTTAACGATGAATTTGATTATCGTTTCGTTTCCAATTCACAGGAGTTAACCGATATGGCAGTAGTAATATTTGTCGGATTGCTGGAAGTCCCCAATGCACCAACCGGAGGTGGCGGTGGTTCACAAAGCGAATTACCATGGAGAGATAAGGACGAGGATGATCTCTTATGGGCAAAAAGATGTGCCCGTGCTGCCATTCGTACCTTAGGAAAGAAACCGAAAACTGGATTAAAACGATGAGCTTATGAAAAAGAAATTTGATTTTACCGCTGAAATGAAGGAAGTGCAGGTTACCAAAAGTACTCCTCAAAATGAATATCTTGAGGAGGAAAAAACGTCTGCTTGGTATAAACGTAAAAGAACTTGCCGAGTTGAATGACAATGTGTATGGATTGAGGACGGATCTTACCGCATTGGTAGATTTATTAGGAAAATACAAACTGTCTATTACTCAGGATACGCAAGATCAGGCTGTTAAATTTGGTAATACCGTTCTTGGCCGGTTTATTGACCAAATTGAGATCAAATGCACTGAGGCAGAACAAAGGATTGCTCAAATGGATAATCGCATTTATTTATCATATAAGGCATTTTATATTTTGATTGTCATTCTAATTACCCTATCCTCTTTTTTGATCTGTATGATCGTGGCGAATGTAGAATTTTTGCATTCCTGGTTAATTTGGAGGATGGTTGCTGCATGTGGGCTTATAGCGATCTTGGGAATTACGATGGTGATAGTAGTTCATAAGTTACTTGGAAATAAAACCTGATGAAAAAATATTAAACAATAGCTTTCTGTTCTAAAAAAATGTGACAAGAATTATAGTTTTCAAGCTGTAACTCTTGTCACACATTTTATTTATTATTTATTTTTAACTCTTCATTTCAAGCATAGCAAGCATTAACAAAATTTCAAATCGAGTACTTTATTAATTATAAATACTTTATGCCTACATTAGAATTATAATGAACTAAATCCTACACGAAAAACTCAAATTAGCGGGAAAAGAAAAGTTTTGACTTGCAGATAATATTATGTGGTTGGAAATTATTCAAGCTCGGTATATTCCCTATTATTCAAAGAATCAAAATGTTCAAGTTCCCTATTCATTTCATCTTGATTTATCAAGAAAGAAGGACAAGATTTTGCTCTTGCAGTATCATGTTGCTCAAACCGGTCTATTCCTAAATATTTATACAAGCGGCATAGTTTTCCTGAGCCGTCATAGCTGTCAACAAAATTTTTACAGTATAAACAATTCTTAATACCAAATCTTTTATATCCTTGATATTTAACCATTTCATATACTCCAAAAGCAACAGGTGTATGAATGCATATTTCCAAAAGAGATTGTTTCCTAACTTTAGCTATATTCTTACACAAAGATGTGTCTTGATAACATTGTGACTTACCGGATGCATATAGAATATAACGAGAAAATTCTATCTCTTGTGTAATATTTTTAGCATCATAGTCCTCCGACTTGAATCCCCAAAACGTTGTTTCACTTATATTTTCAGATTCTATTCCTTCTAGGAGCCTGCTATCACATTTAGAGGATTCAATGAAACCATCATCGACAATTCTTTGAATGTCATTTTCAGATTCAATCTTAACTTCAATAATTTTACCACCATTATGCAATTTAGATACATCACTTGCATGAGTAACAAAAAATTCAATATATATAGGCGCCAATTGAGGCTTCTTAGACGAAAATATTTTCAAATCAGAGCGTCTGTTAATTGAATCATACTGTATTTCTTGTTCACATGAGTCATAAAACTCTTTTAAATTGAATCTTTTATGAGTTGATATATAACAATTTCCATATCTAACGAATGCACATGTCTTTACATGTGGGCAATATGAACGATACTCAAAACCAACATTAAATACTTCTTTAGATAGAAATGCCTCTTGAACTCTTAATTTTGCCAACTGATGCAACATAGTCTCATATGCATTTTCACAATCTACTCCAGAAGCATGAGCAAAATGATGGACACGTTTCATTCCACCATTTTTCGCTACCAATTTTTCCTTACATGATGGACAATAACAATTGCAAAGCTGCCCTGTGTCAACTTCGTCTATATAGACAAGATTACCAATTAAGTTTAATGCGTATGTTAGTAAACCTTTCTGATGCATAAGCAGTACTTCCTCTAAACCTTTTATTAAATTATTATGCTAATAATTGTATAGGTAATCACAGATTTTAATGAATATTTTGTGATCGTTAATTATATAGATGGAGTTCTTTATTTTATACCTTCATAATAAATATTTAGTGGCTATTCTAATCCCCAAAAGTAGTATAAAGTTTGAATATATTCCTTATCATAAGATATCCTACTTTTTCTTACTATCTGGTATCATAGAGTTCAACTCGCAAGCATTACTCACGAGTTGGACTACATAAATTTTCAACTTGTGTTTTAGCCAACATCAAGAGTTTCATGTTTCAATCATTATTAATTCTTTTCTCTGTATCTATAGCCGTTAAATTTCATTTAGAACATTCTACTACTCAAACAATATACACTTGTAGGATTTTATTAATATTTTTACTTATAATACCCTTACTGCACTATCCGTTTTTATATAATATAGCCAATAAAGCATTTTAATAAATCATTATTATATACTATCTAGTCCTACTAGATTCTTAAAGAATCCGTATTCTTCATCTACTAGAGCTCGTCTGTCTAGTCCCATATTCTGATATTCACACGAAGTCTCAGAAACCATGGTACAACCAAAACATGATGCTCTATTTAAGCTATCTTCATTTTCCCAACATAAAGGATCTGAAGAACAATTTACTGCACGTTTCATTGCAGATTCAATAATACTACTAATAAGTCGAGGCTGTCCTTGCCATACAAGGCCTCCCATACTGCCTTCTGCTCCATCTGCTGTATAAATAAGCACGCCACACATTTTGTCTGAGTAATATAGCCGCTCACTCAAACTTGCAGTAGGGTAACCACAAGTAAATTCAAGTTCTTTCATTAACACATGGCTAAATGTATGAAGTAGATAAAATTTAGCTCTTCCGTAAAGAGAAATCTCCTGATATAAAAATTCTCCTAATGCCCCATTATCAAGTTGACATTTATAATGATCATTTAAATCATTTTCTTCAGCCCACCTTTCAATAGTAGCCATATCAAATGCAAAAAACAAGCCTTCACCATATATTTGATTAGCAGGTAATACATATATGTCAGACGGTATTCCATCAAAAATGGGCTTCATCTCATCACCTGGTGCCACAATCTTCCCACTATCATCAAGTTTAGATGTTGGCATGTTTACTCGACCAAAGCCTAACTGTGTATTTGTAAGAGAAACTGTATTCACTTGTTTAATTGTTTTAAAATATGGCTGTAAAGAGTTAGGAATAATAATTTCATTAAACTCTAATCCTTTAGATTTTCGATTGGGTTCATGAATATCAGTGAGAACTTCAAATTCTGTTAATCGATATGTTGCAACAGGATCATTATCTTCGTCTTCTACAATTAATCCAAGAAACATATTTTTGATATTTTCATAATCAAAATCTGTCAGACTACACTGCCAGTTAAGATTTGCATCCTCAATAAATTCATCACAATCATTATACTTTTTTTTCCAAAATTCTTCTTGAGTCATTTCTGGCCTTCTAGTAACCATTGTATTATATTTCTCAGTTACTTTACTTAACACCATACGAGCCTGATCATTCAACTGCCCAGGCTTTAATGGAATAAAATCTTTAGGAATATATAAACTACTAAAACCACTTGCATAGTATATGCTATTACTAGTTACCATTGCTACTTGCATCTTAGTCTTTTGGCCAGTAGACAAGCATCGTTCATATGCATTATCTTTGTTAACCCATGGACGTTCACCTCGACAATAAGGTTTAATATTCATTATACCAGCTAATGAAACAGAATAACCGCATTTTGAACATTTTAGTGTGCCCCACGATTCTGCTTGGTTACGAGAATTAAGCCATTTAATATTATGCTTACCTCCACAACTACAATCTTCACAGTCGTAACCAAACAATTCGAAACCTGCATCATCATCCATTTTCTCATGTTTAAGAGACGCACAGAAGAACTTATACCATGGGATATCTGATATATGACCATTTGGGCAAATAAGAATAAGTGGAACTGGTTTTAATAGACCATATTCTACATCATCATGTAAAACTTCAGCCTTTATTTTTCTATAAGTTTTCTTATTAGGATCGCGTGGAGGAACAAAATATGTCATTTTCCCATCATTACATTTACGAATTTGCCATTCTTTACGCCACTCATTAAGAGGTTTGATTTCAGAATTAGCAGAAATAAACCACTGAGGAAAATTAATAGCAGGGATATAAAACATATCTTCGCCTAATTCAGTTCCAAATCGCGCTTTAATAGATTCATAAAGTGGATTACCTTACGTTGTATTTGATTAAATGAATTCAGTAGAATATGAGGTATTGCAACAAAACATTTTAATTGGGTAAACCTTTTTTTCACATTTAAAAAATCCACAAAACGCGGATCTTCAATCAATTCAACACCACATTCTTCTTGAATTTTTGGGATATTTAATGTTTGTGATTGTATCTCCTTTATTTTATTTGATACCACCTCCACAAATTTCCAGTTATTAATACTTAATGGCATAATAAAACCACCCCACTTGGTAGTAATAATAGATCCTACACCTGCAGCAGTAGACAAGATTTTATACTTGCCCATAGATTGATTATATTGATTCTCTTTACGTATATCCATAATATTATTTATTTAAAATGTGAAGGACAGCTTCAGGTTCAACTAATCTTAATGCGGATGGTACTATCCACTTGCTAGCAGCTTTTTGCTCCGAATAATCATCTGTAGAAACTAACAAAGATACCTCTTCAGCACCTTTTCGCCCAGCTGCATAATAGACTAGAGAATCACCATATTGTTCTGCTTTATTTACCCATTGGTCAAGACTTACATCTATCCATTCATATATGTAAGATAATTGCTCTTTTGTTATGATTTCGCGCTCTAGTGCATGTAATGTAGAATCAAGAGCCTGAGTCCTTGCGTAACGATTCTCAAAATACTTTTTCAGCTCAGATTTTAATTCTGTTGCGATTGGAATGGACATTTTATTTGCATCTTTGCGATCAGCAAGATTCTTGTATAAATGTCTAATTATAGTAGCCATATATAAAGGCATATACTTTTCTACAGCCTTTGGTGAAAAAGGAGTAATGGAGATTGGCTCAACATAATAATATAACTTTTCATGAAATTCTCTAAACCTTTCAAAATGAGACATATCTCGAGAACGAAAAGGATTATGTAACGTTAAGACTAATCCTTCTTTATCACGTGCGACACGAGAGCTTGCTTGAATGTACTCAGCGATATTTCTAGGCATAGAATTAATTATGATTGTATTAAAACGGCTTACATCAAGTCCCACTGATATCATATTTGTTGCTAAAATATAATCAGCTGGAAGAATTGCACTATTATATATATTTGTTTCACCTTCTTTTAAATATGGCAATCGTTTATTAGGATCCCATTTTATTGTTTGTACTTTTGTTAATTCTTTTACTGCATCACCACCAGATAAACGACCAGTCAACTCAGTCTTAGAGAATATTTCGTTATATGCATAAAAACATTCCAACATATCAGTAAATCGAAGTACTCGTTTAAATAAACGACGAGTATACTTAGTAAATTCAAGATAGAATTGAGCATCAGTTTTTCCTACCTCTTTTAATGAGTTGAAATAAGAAATTATCGAATAATAATAGTCTGCAGCCTCTATAAATGACTTATCATTAATCTCTAACAATGCTTTATTTTTACGTTCATACAGTGCTCGATGTACAAATAAAATTGCAGCTAAACGCATTTGAGTAGTCATCTGAGTACGTCCAGTAGGCATTATACCAATATATTTGCGTTTAGAAACGTACGACCAATTATCATTTTCTCCTTGTTTATCCCTTTTATAGAAAGCAAAAAACGAGTCATCATAATCTGTTCCATTTTTAGGAAAGATACAAATATCCCGATCATATAGAGCTCGCACTTGAAAACTGGTATTACGTGTGGTAGCTGTTGATGATATAATCTTAGGACGAATCACAAGCCCATCCTGCCTTTTGTATGAACACAACTGATCAATAGCTGCTTCAAACAAACTTACTGCAGAACCCAATGGACCTAATAACAAATGTAATTCATCTTGAATAATCAAATCTGGTGGATTGCATCCTGTACCATTTCCAAATAAACGTCTAGAATCTGCACACGCTTCATTTACATTAACTCGGCGTGCAAGTTGAGCAAATTTATCTACAGTCCCAAATAGTAATGTTGGCGGCTCTTCATATACATGGTCATCACAAAGTCTGATAGGCAGATAGTTTCGTTTTCCATATGTACATTTTTTGTTACTACATCCAAAATAATAATGATCAACAGATACTTCTTTATCTCTAAGCAAAGAACCACACCAAGGACAACGATCTAGTGGTATTTGTCCATGTCCTCCATCAGAAACCCAGTTTTTTCGAATTTCTTCAGCTAGATTTTTATAATGATTAGGCAATGAACTTTCTCCAACAAATAGGCCAATAGAAATTTCTTTATCTCCTAAATTGTATTTATCCCATTTCCTAATCTGTTCTAATGCAAGAATAAGTCGTAACGCACGTTGAAATTGTTGAGTTGTAAGTAAGCGTAATGTATAACGCATTATTGCAGCAACGCCATCGCCAGCTCCATTTTTAAGCAACAATCTACGATTTATTATGACTAATGCAATTATACCCAAATAAGACTCAGTCTTACCTCCACCGGTTGGAAACCATACAAGATCTACTAATTCATTGCGTTTTTCCCATTTTGGATCACACTTACTTTGGAAAATTCCATCAAGATTAAGCAAAATAAACGCAAGCTGGAAAGGTCGCCATGCAGCTACAACTCCAGGAAAAATTGTAGTATCTAGCGCTTTATCTTTATAATATTCAAAACTTAAAATTTTTTCATCCTTTAAGACTTGTTCTTGATTATTACTTTTACTATGCCAAAGCTGCATAAACATAGCAGTATTCATTAATCGAAAAATCTTCATCTTATCAGGATTTGTCAAGAATTCATCAATATTATTCTTTATTCTCTGATAGTCCTTCTCACATTTAGTAATATTCTCTCGTCCAATCGAGTTGCCAGCAGCATCTAATTGCTTTATCCATATTTGATATGAATCAGCAAATTTACGAGGCCTTCAACAATCTCAGTATCTGTATTAGAAGAAAGGACAGAAAGCCACTTAAATTGAAGATATTGATTATCTTCTACATATTTCTTTGGTAAGAATTTGTTAGTCTTTTCATCAAAAAATGTGTTTAGTCTTATCTCGTGGTTCTGGTTCTACATCAGGTGTTTCAACAGACGGCATAAACTCTGAACAAACGTGTATAATTCCATTATTATCATAGTACCAATTTGCAGAACAGATGTGGCCAATAGCATAATCTTCAATATTACGATAAAGATACTGCAAACTGCTTACTTCACAATCATCAAGTTCTGGATTTATTTCGTTTCTATATGGTATAATTTCAGAACTTGAGACGTCAATTTTAACTCCAAAAAATGTTAACTCATTAATCTTCTCTGCAACAATAGAATAGTAATGCTTAGTATCAACCTTAACCTTAGTAGAGTCATTAGCAAGCATTACTTTTAAATATGTCTTACCATTGATTCCCTTATAAATCTGTAACCATATGGACAAAGAAGCTTCGACTTCAGGAGTAAGAGTATACTTTACTATTCCTTTTGTAACACCTTCTTTAGGGGGGATTATGATCTTTCTCTTCCCTGATTCAAAATCAAAAGCAAATGCTGATAAATCAATTTCTTTACAAAAGTTTGTTCCTACCCAGAACCCGAATCCTTTAGAATCACATATGGATAGTATATCTTCAAAATAAGATAAAAAAGTTTCATATTGTTCTATTTTTGCAATACGAACTTTATGTTCTGCAACCTTATCCGGACTCAAATATTCACCTTCTCTGTTTACGTATTTTAGGGATTTAAATAGTCGTTCTTTATATGCACTTAAAAATTTGTTTTTATCTTGGAAAGAGCTATCTGTATAAATTGAATCATATTCTCCATTAGGATTTTTAGCTATAATTGAACAAAAATATTTATTAAGTTCTCGCATTTTATCGCGAAAATCCTTCAAGTCCTGTGCTTTATTTATAACTTTTAACAAACTTAGTTTTTTGTCTTGGTATCTGAAATACTGAGAAAATAAATCTTTACATTTTTCTATAGAATATACTTTCTCAAAAAAATCATAATCTTCTATATTTACATATAAACGTGTTTTCTCAGATAATTTTTTATAATAACGTCCTGAAATTGTTATTTTAGAACTCGAAGTTAAAGATTTAATGTTTTTAACACAACAAGATATACCTATTCTATCAGGGAATCTACGACTTAGCGAATTAATATCTTCATCCTCTTCTTGATTTCCTAAATCCCTCATGTCATCTCCTTGTTCGTCCGAATCCTCATCTGATAAATTTTCATCACCAATATTTTCATCGTCGTTCATTTCGTATTTTAGATCAGACATAAATAATGACTGATTATCTTTTCGTGGGAAAAGAATGCCTGTACTATAAATAGAGCCTGGCGTTGTATTAAGTACTTCACATACAAGTTCTTTCTCATTTTCATTAGAAACATATACTCCAAAATTATTTCCGCAACCACCTGGACCTATTAACTGTTCCTTAATGAAAGATTCCAATGAATTTCTTTTATCTTTGATCATAACTTATGGATTTAATTAGTCTAAAATTTATAGTGCCGTCTTTTATAAGATCTAAAATAATCTTAATATCATTTTCACTACCAATATTAAGATAATCAAGAACTTCATTACTTAACTCTTTATAGGCTTTCTTCATGTCTGTTTCAAGTAAACAGTGAATTAAAAATGTCCTGAAAATTATATTTTTACCTTCAGTATTTGTACTTATTCTTGACTTTCTATGTCTTAACATTCGAGTATATAATCCCTCTATTTGAAGATATTCTTCAATCACTCTCTTTTGCATACGTCTACTACGAGGAAGTACTGAATTTTCAGATGTGTCTAACCATCGTTTAAATGAAATAAATTGTATCCTTTCAGCTGGAAGAAGTGGTTTCATTATATCATTATAAACAACTTGTTCTCCATATTGTGCTACTCGATGCCCTAAAAGGATCTTCCACATTTCTCGGCTTGATAGTTTCTCTTCATCAGTTAAGCAATACTTTGGATTATTTCGTATCATTAATTCACCTTCACCTGCTCTACGCTCCTCATTATCAAGAAGATCTTCAAGTGGTTGATAAAAATCTGTCAATGGTTGAATTGAAATAACTGTTGGGTCTTCAAAATCACGTAAAACATCTAGAATTGTACAAATTGAAATTTCATCCATATATTTACATAAAACAAAATCATATTCATCTAACACTTTATGCTGACGTGGTCCAAATGAAACTTTCACTCTGTTTTGTTCAACTCCTGATTGCCTGTCACGAACATTTTGTTCATCTTCATCTTCTTTGGGCTCAATACCTATTTTTATCGGTTTATCAGGAAGCTGTATACCGTTTTTCACGTATCTAACACGATAGTTTGAATTTAGAAGTAATCTTAATTGTTCTTCATAGCGATAAGAATACCAACTATAACGAGGATCAAATACAATCTTATTATTTATTTGTAGAACACTTTGTCCAGGATTAAGATGATACTGATCAAAAGAGTTTGGATATATTGCCCAACTCCGTCCCGTACAATGATTAAGCATTGATAGAACAAGGATCTTTTGTTCATGTATTGAATTTAAGAAAACTAAGCCATCTTTATGAGCTTTAAAATTCTTAAATGTATAAAAATTAACCGAAGATGCACCACATTTAGACTGTAAGAAGAATTTTAATTGTTTTTATAATACACATCTATGTTGTAATCCAAAACTACTGCAATCTCATGGAATTTTATCCAGTTATATAAGATTTCTGTAAGTTCTGTTTTGTATTTATTATGAATAAGTTGTAAAAAATAATCTGTATACTCTTCATTTACCTCAGAATTAAGGTTTAGAATCTCCTCTTTTATCTTTGATAAACTTTGATCTGTAAAACAAATCGCCAATTCATTCCGTAGTTTTACTTCATGAGCAATATCTTGAATCATAAAATCAAATGTATTCTTTATTTGGTATTCTTCTGCATTTATTTCACATCCTAATTCATAGAAATCAATACATGGTTCTTGACGTTCAAATAAGTAATCCATTTCTGCTTTTGTGAATGATATAAAATCACGCGTTTCAGCAAATTTTTCACGTTGCCAGCGTTCTACTAAACTGTGTTTATTTTCGTATATCCTCTGTAGTCTATAAGGTTTTTGCGAAAATAAAAATGCTATAACATTATGAATACCAGCATCATAGTCTTCATTATATTCTTTAATTGTTGAGCGTTGCATTTTCATACATAATTGAATGTTACGCCCATCAATATTTTTCTGAAGAAAAAGGAATATATGGGGGATTTTAAACCTCCCATCATTTTGTTCTATTTTTTTATATACTTCATCCTCATCTCCATTTAAAATGATTAGAGATTTTTCTGTTGAAAAAGAATCTCCAACTACATCTTGAATAAAATGATAATGTCCTTTAGTCTTTAATGAGAGATTATATTCATCAGATAAAGTACGACTATAAAAGAAACATTTCTCATTTGCGTTGGAAGGCATATCTAAAATGTCATCTGTTAAGTATTTTGCAACATCCCGTTTAAATCTAAAATGTTTAGAACATGCTTCACGCTCCTTTTTATTAACTTTTTCTGGCAAATATATAAATGGCTTTGACTTATATGAGGAAAGTATATTTGTACGAGTGCTTTTACCCCAAAGTAACGACATCTTTAATGCAACAAATTCCTCACATAACATCTGAGCCCAATCTTCACATAATGGGAAATATACTATAGGCATTTTGACATCATCACTATATTCCACTTCTCTGTTAATGTAATAATCAATAATATTATTCAGAACACACAACAACTTTCTACCTTCTTTAGTATGTAAATTAAGAGAAGATAGTATATTCAAAAGAGCCTTGAATTCATGGCTTTCCTGTTTTGCTGTTTTTATAAAGTTGTCGTGTAACATATTAATTAGATTTAAGAATAATAATGTCCAAATTCATGATTGCCCGTGTCATACCGACATAAATTTCGAATAGAAAATTATCCCATGAACTCTTGATCTTTGAAGCTGGGATGACAAGTATTATATTGTTATCCTCTAAACCCTTATATTTAAGTATCGTTGTAAAGGCTAACAATTCCTTAGACTTCCTTTCTATAGTTTTTTCAGATAAAACTTCAAGAAATGACTCCATTTCTGCTATTATATCATATACTGAATCATCATCTTCATTTTCTTTATATTTAAAATCAGAATGTATCAGCAATGTTGTAGAAGAAATTTCTCCGCAATATTGAAATAGATGTTTGGTGTGTTCTTTAATAGTTTTTTTTACTTCTCTTACATTATCATGGAAAGATATTGTAAGTCCTGCTATATCATTTCCTTTAAGAGAATCTAAATATAACTCAAAAGCTTCCTGGCAATGTTCAACTGACAATACTTTATTGGCATATTCTACAATAAGTTTATTTGTAGGAACACGTTTGTTCTCATCAAGTATGAAGCATGCTGCGTATTTTGCTATTTTATTAATATTTTCATTCAAATTTCGACTAACATTATTATATCCTTGTTCAAGATCATAAAATACTAGATATCGTCCTTGTTTAAGACCATTGTGTTGTGAACTTAATAGTTCATTGAGCACAATATCAACACCTTTATCAATGACATCTTGTGCTTCATCAATAATAATATAGTCATAATCTACCTTAGTAATTTTACTGAGTTCTTTGCTTAAAAGTTTGTAAACATCATATTGACTATTATCACTTTTAATATTAAGTTCTATATTTGTTATTTCCTTGATATAATTATTGAATGTTTTGACAGTACATGAACTTAATCGTTCTTTATCTAAATCAAGCCGAACCTTACTTGCTAGCAGTCCTGTCCAACATAGATATAACCCCTTAAGACCACTATGTCTTTTAATAAATGCTTTAGCCATAGTGGTTTTTCCTGTTCCTGGTCCACCCTCAATTAATATTCTAGGATTTTTTCTCAAACCTTCTAGAATACTTAGATTGTCAATCTGTAACCAATCCAAAACTTCGCGAAGCGAAGTTAGTGAATATTTATAACGATCTTCAATTGATGGAGCAAGTGAGTTTACAATAGACTGTAATTCTGTCTTTGATATTATACGTTTAGAACGTTTATTTTTACGAATTACACTTAAACAGAAGTCTGCAAAAGAATTATCACTATCTTGATCTAACTTATTCCAAAGTTTATGAGAAAGGTTGATTTGAGAAGAGTCACGTGATATGTCAAGAGTACTATGAGGGAAAGCACATACATAATCAACAAATATTTGATCCTTATTTAATATCCCATTATTTAACAATGCCCATTTATAATCATGAGCTTGCTTAAATGGTGTTCTACTCATTTCCCTTAAGACCCCTTTATAGCTATAATAAAAGAACCCCATTATCAACTCAATTATACCACCTTTAACTTCAACAATAATTGCACCTTCTTGGCATATAAGGAGAAAATCAATCTGTATTTCATTTTGACCTCCATATGGTATGTTGAAAGTTTTATCATACCACATATACCATGTCAAAGAACTTGCTTCACAATCTCGTACAATACGTTCATACATATCTTTTTCTCCCTGAAGTACATTACCACTATTGTAATTAATACCAATAGTAGAGTCAATTAGAAGAGTATCTTTATGAGATTTAATAATGATTGCCATATTGTTGTGAGTTATTTATAATTTGATTACTTCCAAAGATTTTCGTCTACAAGTTCGGACATTGAATAGTTAAACATGTCTATCAATTCTGCCCTATGATTAGGAAACATTTCTAGAACTTTTATTAGAGACTTTAATGATAAACACATTTTGACTCTATCGTAATATCCATCTCTTATATCTTGTTCAAATTCATCGAATGTTTTTAGCTTTGGCCGTGTAGTTATTTTTAATGTCTTTTCTTCCCAATAAGATTGATTTCTATAACAAAATTGCCAAAAAGACATTTTTTTGTAAAACTGCTGCTGGTTACACCATCTGGCAATTTGTACATAAAAAATTTGATACTGGGGCATTATGATAGTCTTCATGCCTCATCACATATCCAACACATCCATATTGCATGAGTATTTTAATTCTTTGAAATAATTCCCAAATGTCTTTATAAAATATATCTACTTTTGTTGGAGACTGTTTAAAACCACAAAACAAATAGAACTTTGTACCTTTCTTTGGATTGTAACGTTTCCAGATTTTAAGTGATTTTTCAATTATATCATGATCTTTCCAATTATCAAAAGCAAAAATAAAATCACCATGATAACGCGACCGTGATAACATTTCTGCCATTTCTTCGCCATAAGGACTTTCTGCTAACATGCGTTCATCAAGACCTTGCCGGAATTGAAATGGGCGTTTAGTCTCTATAAGTTGCTTCAGTAGTGGTCTCCAAATAGATGGGTCAGAAGCAAGAAAATTGTCATCCCATAAATAGATATATGGCCGAACAAGTTTTCCGTTTTTATCTTTCTCATCATCCAAGAACCATTGTAATTTAGAATATGGTAATATACAATTCTCTAGTTTATTAACACAGAATGGACAATGTCTTACACAACCACGGGTTAAAAAACCTATTGAATATTTTTGATAATCTTTAAATTTTTCTCGTTTAAAACCTTTCTTAACTTGTTGATTAATAAATTGATCATATAAATGATAGTAAGGCATCTGACGAGACATGCTAATCCCATACTCTTTACCTCCATGAAAGTTTCTAAGAGTATTTAGGAATTCATCATGTTCTAATTGGTTCATATCTTGTTCACGTTTTCTACGATATTCCATTACACTTACTTCATTGGCATAAAATCCAGTTCCTCCACATTTAAACTTCTTTTCTTCCGGTGTTCCTTTTGATCGTATATATAGTTCTGGTAATTTGGTAAACGTAAAGACACAAGACAAATATATTCTTGTATAATGTAAAGTATTTGCCTGAGGATCAAGAATTAATTCAAATGGAATTCCATTATCTTGGAAAAATCCTGCCAATTTTAGTAATACAAGATTTGGGTGACGCGTACCATTATCAAGTAGATCCGCATCAATTAGTCCTATTATTTCTTGTTTTTTGACATATTATTCATTCATTGATTTTATAAAGGCTTTGCCTTTCTCTGTCAATACATAACCGCCTGTTTTACGCGAACCTTGATACTCAATCAAATTAAGATCTTCTGAAATAAGTTGCTTAAGGATTCTATCAATAGTAGGCATTGATATTTTTATTGCATCATGCAAGTCTTTTCTTTTAGCTATTCCTAGTTCTGAAATCTTTAACAGGACACTTTTTATCTTATCATTTATCTTATCATTTATCTTATCACCATCTGAGGAAATAAAATCATCCCCAATCAAGACTCTATCACCAAAACCTTCTCTACAAGGAATCTCAATCAAGAAATAACTTCTCTCTTCATTTGTCTCAATCACAGCAGGAGCAGAGCCATTTCTTCTTAATTCGTCTTGTATGGTTGGGATACCGGTTCCTCTACCTTCGGACAACTGAAGCTCTTTGAGATAATCGCCCAAACGACGATTACGGTAGCGGCGTGACTTCAGACGTTCAGCCTTTTGGATAGCATCAATGCTGATGGAACGGTCCGGACCGGCATAACTAAGAATGGAAATCTTTTCTGGCTCAATCGTAATCTCAACCGGTTCTCGTTCTTGATAATCTCTATGATACAAAGCATTAACGACTGCCTCTTCAATTGCTTGATAAGGATAGTTGAAGAAGATTATAGATTCAGCCTTGTCTTTCTGCTTAATGATACGTTTCTTGATAACATTCGTTTTGATATAGTCCAATGCCTGTTTTATCATATCGGGAACAGGGCCAACAATCTTTGGAACCTCAATCATGTTATTGGGATTCTTAATGCAGCCCTCGGGAAAGATAACAATATCTACTTGTGTTGTCGGGAAAAATTTGGCAGGATTCTTACAGAACATCATAGCGGCCACATTCTTGACTAGTTGACGTTCAACGGGCCCTACCAGCAGGTCCATTTGCGACAACAACTCGAACAGGGACAGCTTTTCGAAATCAGCAACCAAACGACTGTTGACTGTTTGCAAGTAATCCAGAACCAAGGCTCTTGAAATATCTGTTATCTCTATACTCTCATTACCCCTTTCATCAAATGGAGTACGATTCGCCATCTCACGCAATTCATCTAAGACTTCACCTCTCGCCTCAATAGTATTGGTTCCACTACGAACATACCACTTACATGGCGACTGATTACTTGCTGTAACTCGTTCACGTACATTATAAGGACGGTTCACTCCAGCTGGCACCCAAATAAGCAAAACGTATTTCCCGTCAATCTCCTGCATGTCGATTCGTGGCAAATAGAATGGCTCAATCTTATGATTGAACCCAACCATATCACGTTGTATCTTATCAAGTTCCTCTATAGGAATACCTGTCACTGGCCGTTTTGCGATACCTGTGTTTTCTTCTTCTTGAACACCTACGATGATGTATCCTCCGCCAATGTTATCAAAATCATTAGCGAAAGCACAAATGGTGCGATAAATTTTATCTGGATTCCATCCTGTTTTAAACTCAATACGGGTGGATTCTATTTTACGCTTATGAAGCAAGTCTTCTATGTTTACCGGAATAGCCATCTTGATATACTTATTTAGATTTATCCTTTTCTACATGAAGCAATTCTCTTACATCAACATCCAAAAGTTCCGCTATGCGAAATAATGTTTCCAAATCTGGTTGTGAAGCATTAGTACACCAACGAGAAACAGATGTCACATTCCTACCAACTTGCTCAGAGAGCCATTTAGCCGTTTTATTCTTTTCAACAAGGACTATTTTAATCCTATTCAATTGCTTCATAATTGAAATAATTTGTAGTTTAATGCAAATATATCAAAATTCAATGTAAAAAGCTAATATTGTTCAATTTATTTTGGTAAAATATCTTTCAATGATAATTTTATTCAAAAATTAACCACCATACCATTAGCCTTGTCAAGTTCATTCCAGCGAGTACAGAACAAATGTGAGTGGCGAACAGGAGGATAGTCTGCGAGCAGAGCACCAGTATTAATCAGTTCACACTTCTCGTTGATAATGCCGAATGATTCATAGTCGCTATTCTCAAACAAACGTTTAGTGCGCTTAAAGTATGTGGCACGAAGCACGGTAAATACCATATCCACGAACTTCCAACAATACACAAGGCTCATACGACATGTTACTACCCTTCAGCACCAGTTCTTTGTGCTTCAAGATACTAGCTACTACACTCTAGTTACCAACACGAACAAATGCCTACATCGGTCCATCATCTATGTTATAATAAGATATCTGAGCACCAGGCATCACTGTGAGTACAACGAACTCCTTGTCTTCAGCCTTTGCGAACGAGAGGTTGAATCAGGTATTGGATCAATGTGAGACTTGATAGCTTTGCTGATCTTCTCCGCATCATCTTTTACGTCATCAAGACCGACCGATAGTTTTATCATTAGCAATACCCCAAATGAGTCTGCCACCAATACCATTGGCAAAGGTGCTCACACTCTTGCACCAACTTTTCGGTTTCTTCACCTCCAGAGCCCCCTTCTTATCATATTTTGTTACCCCGCCTATCAGTTGGTGAATGTCTAGTACTTCCATTTTATATATAACGTATTGACCTACTATTTATTTAAATGTTTAGAGTTCTATCGAACATAACGATTCCCCTTTATATTTTATAATATGTAGCATCTGACTCACAGAAACAACAGATGATTACTTTACCATCAAAGTCACTCTCATGAATTGCCTTCAACGCAATCTAAGCAGCCTCTGCCTTTGGATAGCCATACACACCAGTACTAATACAAGGGAAAGCGATAAATGCTCTTTTCCTTAGCAATGTCAAGTGCAGTCTTATAGCATGAAACCAGCAACTGAGACTCGTCACCATTACCATAAAAACAGGTCCGACGGTATGGATTACATACTTGCAAGGCAAGTTATATGCCCCTGTTATCTTACTCTGACCAGTCTCGCAACCGCAAGAGTCATGCACTCCTTCAAGAGTTCGCGACCTGCAGCACGATGAATAGCACCATCCACTCCTCCACCATCTAACAACGAGCGGTTAGCTGCATTAACGATTGCATCAACTGCCAGCTTGGTTATGCCACCAACGACGAGTTCTATCTGTTTCATATACTTACCTCTTATTCCATATCGGTTAAAACCATATCGCAAAATTCGTTTGCATTATTTGCATTATAAATTTTAGCGCCAATATTCTTTAATGGTTCATAGCTATGTAGAGATTTTGAACCACCAAGTAAAAATATATATAACTTATTATCATCATTCAAATAATCACGGAAATAGCTTACAGATTCATTGATATTGCCTAAGTCACCATTTGTAATCAACACGGTAACTAGATCTCTAGATCTTACGTCTAACGTTGATTTAATTCTTGAAATTGGAAACTTAGTTCCACCGTGACCATTTGTTAATAGACGCTCCCTTACGTCATCATATTTATCACTCCAATCAACGTATGCATCAATTTTATCACTAAATCCTATAAATGCAACCTTGCTTTTTGTTGATTCAAAGTATGATAAAATACCATATGATGCAAGAACAGCCTGATGCATATTAGCAGATTCCTTCATCGCAGACCCCATACTACCGGATGTATCAACGACCAACAACAAATCCATTTGTTTGCTTTCAGTACCATTATCATCATTAGATACATATCCCCACTTTTTTGTAGTCATTCCAGGAATAAGTCGTGGAGATGTCATATATGTTAACATTAAATCCAGCTCCTCTATTGGGTCACCAATTCTCCATACAGAGGGATATGTATATGAAGACTTGTTTCCTGTATTCGAAAATTCAACAATTGGTATGATATTAGCACTTTGAACATTAAACCAAAGAACTCCCTTCTGCTTATCAGACATACCTATAATACCAGCAATTGCTAATAGGTCGATGAACTCTTCTACAGAGGTTTCTTCTGCGAGTACTTCTATTGCTTCTTTGACTTTATCAGGATCCGCAAAAACAAAAGCATTTCCGTGTTCATCGCCATCTTTAGGTCTACCAACACCCCATTGACCGCTCTGTTGCTGTGATCCTTGCTGACCGCTCTGTTGCTGAGGTCCCTGCTGACCGCTCTGTTGCTGTGATCCCTGTTGACCGTTCTGTTGCTGAGGTCCCTGCTGACCGCTCTGTTGCTGAGATCCTTGTTGACTACTCTGCTGGGGATTCTTTTGGTCTTCAACATATAGTTTAAAGAATATTTCTGCATATTCTTCAACTTTATCTAAAAATGACGATTTATCTTCTATGCCGTTTTTCGTGAATGAATCAGCTAATTGATGGACAATTTTTAAAAATTCAGGATCAGTTTCATTTATACCAAGATCTTCTTTCCAAATTGCCTCTTTTGTTAGAAACATTAATTTGCAATGCCTTGGACAAGCACTGATATTTGCACCTATTTTTATCCAATCGATTTCACTCTTTAAAGTTTCTTTACTATGTCTATAATAGTTTTTTGTATCAACAATAATATCAGCTGCTTGATTTGAAATTGCTCCACACGCATACTCGATATTTATACCAAGATGAGAGAAATGCTTATAATAAACATCTCTAATTCTTTTTAGCATTCTAAAATGAGTAATTACATCAAATGGGCAACACATATAGTGCTCTATTTCATGTCTTGTAAGTACTTTTACTTCATTCTGAAACTCATGATAACTTATAGGAAGTTTTCCGAAATTAAGATGAATCTGCCAAGTCTTATCTATAGTAATATAGTATTGCCCAGTTGAATAATTAGCATCATCCGGCAAAAGCATTTTGACAATAGGCATAGGAATCCCCAAGGAATTGTGATACTCCTTGACGAATACATACTCAATTGCTTCTTGGGCTTTCAATCTATATGTTTCAATATCAATTGACATTGTTTGCTTGTAAGTATTTGAATAATTCAGAATCTTCGTCCCCTTGGTAGGTAAAGATATATTTTTTCAATCTCTTAACTGACAAGTCGCATGCATCTCGTGTAATATCCAACAACTTAAATGGTTTTACTTTTTGTATGTCACCATTTGCAAGATCGGTACCAGGAATAACCGCTTGAATAAGAGATGACAGTTGAGGATTCGATATTATTGAATCTTTTTCGAGCTTAAATGTATATTCCTTTATTTCTATCTTTTTGATAGAACGGTTAACTCGCTCTGAAATGTACTGTCGATTGGGAATATCATATCTAAATGCTAATTCTGATTTTATAGCCTTAAGCTTCGAAATGTCACCTTTTGAGTTATCTATCTGGTTGTTATAGGACACAATCTTATCATAAACTGGAGCATATTTTTCATTTAAGACTGGAACAATCTCTGCAGATATTACAAGAGAATTATATGATGAGTTTCTTATTTCTTTAAGATACTCATTGAATTCTGGAACTGAAAGTGTTCCTGTCTTAACTCTTTCAAAACCCATAAGAAGATCTTTAATACCATCAAACTCATTTTGATCATTTGTATGATATTTCGAGTTCCATCTAAATCAATATTTGTTACAAAAATGGATGTTTGCTTCCCTGAATTTGTATTTTTCCAATGTTCAGTTAAAGTTGACACATACTTTTTGCTCAGAACAGCTCTATGCCAAATCATATATGGGGCTAAAACCTCAATATGATTTACATTGACTTCTCTGTTTCCAAGGAACCATGCAAGAGCTTTTCCATATCTGTACAGGTCTTCTTTTACTCTGACGCTTAGTGGTAACTTGATTTTTGAGCACACTTTTTCTGGTGCACACATATGACAATTCTCACAAAGAATCTTGTCAACAGACAAGTTATCATTAGACTCCTTAAAGGCTCTTTCACATAGGCGATATGAAGCAATTATGTAGTTGATAAACAATTCGGCTTCTTCTGTATATGGAATATTCTTAACAATTTCTTGAAGTTCTTCTAGATTAACATCCTGAAGATATTCCTCAATACGATCATTATAAGATGATTTATCTCGTTTTCCAATAGTACTGAAACTGTCATAATCAGGCATGGTTATCGGAAGTGCAAGAGCAAATCTATCCTTGAATGGCAAAGACAATTCTGTGTTCGCATTGTCCTTTGGGTTCAAGGTTGCAAACAGGGTGAAAGCAGGAACAATCATACTCTGATCATGATATTTTACTGACCCTTCTGCGAGCAATGACAATAGAATATTTTGTGCGTATGGAGATAAACGATTTATCTCATCAATGATTTTCCATCTTGATGTGACAAATTCGTTCCAGACCACTGACAACTTACCATTATCAAGTGGTTTGTTTCCTGTCATTTGAGCAAAATCTAAACTACCAAGGATTTTTTCTTCTGTCAATTGTGGATGTCCTCTCAATATACAATCTTCAATCTTTTCCTTGGTAAGATGGCAAAACAACTGACCTAAATACTTAGACAAGGTGGTTTTTCCTCCGCCATGTCCTCCATACAACATCATTGTGCCACGCTCAACAAGTGCATTGATTACAGCAAGCGTTTCTACCAAATACACTTTTCGATCTTTCAACTTCTCGTTCGAGAACTTTGCACCTTCAAGTTCTGAATTGTGCACATACAAATTGTTTATTCGTATGTTATCCAATGCCTGAATTATATCAATATTTGTCATTATTAGTATTCTTTTGTATATGATAATTTAATAAGTCCACTCTCCAATAGTTTTCGGAGATAGTCATGATCTAAATCAGATGGCGTTAACTCTAAAGACTCTTTTTGTTGAAGCCAGTTTATCTCTGTTTCCAATCCAGATTTTTTCATGATGTCTTCAAATATCTGCTGAGTTTTATTCTTATCCTCAAGCATTGTATCTAAAGTTTCATCAGAAATAGAATTCATAAAATCAGAGAGTGGCCCTAAACCATTCACAATTGTTGCCAGAGTTCCATTTTCAGAATCATATATTGAGTCAATATCATTTTGTAATTCTGGATGAGTTTTTGCAATCTTTTCCAACATAGCTTTTTTGGTCTTGTTATAGTTTGCCAAGAATTCATCAAAGCAGTCTTTTACTTCGTCAAAAATCTTTATTTCTGAACTATGGAGCTTTGCAATTTCATTATGACATTTGTTTAGTTTTGGAACGATTTCCTCAAATTTCACAGTAAGTATCTGTGGTAGTACATTAGCGTTTCTTACTGTCTTGTAATTCTTTATGAGCAGATCTATCTCACCTTCTTTTTCGAATCCATCCCAAGTTTTATTAAACGACAATTCATCTTCTGCATAGAATTCTTTTATGTCAATGTACTTGGCTTCAATATCATTCCAAGTATTCTTAATAAAATTATTCAAGCATTCAGCTACATCTCCTTTTGTTGCCAACATGGTGTCATCGAACTTCTTGAAAAGTTGCTTAAGTGTATCATCCGAATTACTTGAGATGCCAGTATCAGAAAGTATGGTTATTACTTTCTTAATAGACGCGATTCTGTTTCTTACTCGCAAGTATAGTTTTGACTTATTTTCGGACTCATTAAGTGCTGTAAGATTCTGTCCATTTTTTATAGACTGCTTAATTATTTCGGAATAGAATGATATTGTCTCATCATTCTTTTGTTCTTCCGTATATAGATCTTCTACCTTTGTATAAGCCAATTCAGAAATGTCTGCTAAACCAACAAATTCATCCTCTAAATCTGTCAAGAATCCATCAATATTATTCTCAAATTCATCTGGCTTATTAACAAATGCTGAGACATCTGATTTCAACTTTTTATTAAATTCAGAGATGATTTTATTAAATATACACTTGTCATCATCAAAAGAAATGTTTTCAAGTGTACTTAATATTGAATCAATTCTAGAAGAATATGTTTCATAATTACCTTTTAGGAAATCTCGCAATTTAGCAATATTATTTTCGTTATTCTTTGTATGTTCCTCAACCCATGACACAAATGCATCTAACCCTGGAGCTGTCATTTTTTCATACAAGAATCAAATAACTGTTCAAGTTGCTTTGTGCATTTTTCAAAATCTTTTTTGGTAAGGATGTTTGAAATCCTTTCCTCAATTGCGTTAAGCTCATCTTCCACTCTTGCTTGCTAAGCTCTAATTTAAGAGTTTCGGCATATTTATCACCTTTTTTTATCTCAAGAGCCTTATTGTATTGCTTTGTAATTTTATCAATATTCATATGGTTACTCTTTTAATAAATCTTTGATATATTCATAAACCTTGGTATAACTCAATGCTTCTGCCTGACAATCTCTACAGAACTTTAAGGTTTCGTCCATTCGAACTTTATATGTAGAATTAGTCAAACTTGTTTGAAGAAAGGCCTTGAACTTATGAATATCAGACTCGTCAATTGAAGTTTCTTTTGCAGGATGCAATTTTGCATCAATGACATTTTGAACTTCTGATCTTGGCGTCAAATATCTAGCATACTGTGTCCAACACCAATCACCATCATATCTTTGTGGCTGACCATTAGGCTTAAGATCAGAAAGGTTAATAAGTTTTGATGTCAATGAATCCTGATATATTGTATTGATAGGTAACTGATATTCTTTCTCGATAAGTTCCTTCTTATTCTTTAAGGATATCAAAATACCATTAATTTGATGTTCAACAACTTTGGCTTGTGAAACTATATTTGAGATTCTCCATACGATTGATGAAATTATTGCAAATATTGATACACCATCCTTGTCTTCTAATACGATTCTCTTACAGTTTGACAGTAATCTAGATACCAATTGTAATTCAGATACATATCCTTGGAAAGGCATTTTCTCTGGATTCGCTTTCGCATAATTCTTAGAATACAACAAATCTGTTATAGCTGCTATGTGTTGAGTTGAATTCGATATTGTTGAAACAAGCTCTGTTTGCTTTTCTTCAATTCTTGTATTCAACTGACTACGCAACAAAGAGAAATCAATCTTTTCGATATACGCTTTAAGATATAGCAATTTTATCAATGTACGCCCCTTGCTAAATCCATAAGACATATCATTATTATATGAAGCTATCCAATGATCATTTAGAGAATCCTTCATAAAAGTCAGCAGTTCGTCCAACTTACTTACAGATCTCTCATTATTCATCATAGCTGTGAAAGAACACAGATGTTTAATGATGTAGTCTTCATTATCATAAGAACTCATCAATTTACTGGCAGTTTCTCTTGATAAAATATTTAATATTTGATCAAAGAATAAGGATTCGTTAATCCTATCTTCAATTGGGGGCAGATACAAAGCATTTCTAAAGTTTCCTACTTCTTGAAGGATCTTTAATAATGATTGATAACTTGATGTAGGCTTCTTTGCATTCTCCAATATATAGTACATTGCAAGATACTTACTTTTTGTATCAGTTATATCTGCAGATTCAAGACTGGTAAAATCCCAAAGAATATTGTCTTCATAATCCCTCTTTTCGCAGATTAGGTTTTCCATTGCTGACTCATGGTCTTTTTTCTGCGCAAGAGAAATTGTGTTAATAACACAACTATCCCCTTCCAATACAAGTCTGGAATAGTGTTCAATTGTTCTAATAGCCTCCTTTTGCTTTGTCCATTCTCTATTTTTAATAACGTCAATGGCTGTATGGAAGTCGTATGTACGATTGTCGTCAATCAAAACAATATCATTGCAAGATCCAGCTACTATGACAATTTTTGCCACAGAGTCAATAAAATCTGCTATTTGTCCCCCAAAATTGAACTGATAGTGATTGTAATCCTCAAAAACCAACTTTTTCATTTTACAGATTGGCAGAAGGTTACCTGAACCATCCTTACATACTTCTTCTTTCAGTTGGCTTATATATTCATGTTCTTGGAGATATACTATTCTAATAGTTTTACTTGCATTGGTATGCAAGTCATTCTTTTGTGATTTGATATAGTCTTTAAGCCTGAGGATATACTTTTTTAAAGGTTCATCCTCTAAAATAGGTACAAAGATAATTGTATTGTCACTACTACGAGAAGTCAAAAGGACACTCTGTCTGAAATTTGAGGATTCAAGTTTTTTATCCAAACTCATATCCTTATATTTCAACTTCGGAGAGCCAATAGGCTGTTCAATGATTTCCCTAATGGCACGTAATAAATACTGCATATAAATCTCATTTCCTGATTTAATTTTGCAAGTTTCAAAAATACTATTAAGATTCTCAAAGTTATCATCAATTGTTTCCTCTTCGACAGAAGATTCAATAAATTTGATAGAATCTAAGATAAAATCTTTTGTCTCTCGTGTTACTTGATCCTCATTATCCTCATACTGACTAATAAAGTCGTATGTTAACTCTAGTAATGGAATCAAGAAAGTTGTAGCAAGTGCTTTCTCTTTGTTATTTCTGCATGCAGTTGAAAAAGCAATTTTACCGTCAGAATTAGAACAAGCAGAGAGAATATAGCTAAAATACTTACCAACATTTCTTATATAATCAACGCTTGTGTATTTCCCTTGTTCTTTACACTTTTCAAGATATGCAGAAAAATCATCACTAATTGCAGGATTGAGTTCTTTTACTACAGATACTAACTCATCTGTACAGAAGAAATCTTCTGCACTATCCTTCATTGCCTCTCTGTATGAATCCTCAATCTTAATGGATTGTGGTTCAAAATCTAGTAAAAGTCTACCAACAATCGGACGAATGTAACTATTCATTTGATTGAAATAAGAAACCTTTAGGTATTTTACTTCTTCACCACTTTCATCTATTGGCTCATTGAAAATGTCCTTTACAAGGAATTCTGTTGCATCATATTCCTTATAAATACTATAATCAATGGCATCCCACAATTTCTGTATATGACCTGGACGACAACGAGACATCCACCATATAAAATTCACATATCCATTAGCGCACTCCTTCATAAACTTACGTTTAAGTAAGGCTACCGTTGGAAATGGAATCTGAATTGTCTTCAGTCTTCTATTAGCAGCTGTTTCGCTATCATTATTTCCATCTGTTCCCTTTTCTTTTACTACTTCATAGCCAGAAGCTGGTCCATTGCCAATAACTAATAAGAAAGGTTTTGTCTGAACAACTTGATCAAACAATTCACGAAGGATACCACCCCCAGATGATTCAACATAACGTTTGAGTTCATAGAATTTTGACTCAAATTCATCCACAAGGAGTATAGGAGGTGTAGTGCTTTCTAATGCTTGGCGGATAACTTCTTCGGAAAAAACAAGTTTGCTAATTTCTGATTCTTTGGTATTATTTGAATCCAATGTGACAGGAATGAAATCTTCCAAATACTGGTTTAAGCTTGGATTCTCAGAATCATCACCAGACTTAAAATCAGGGAAATCAATATCGCTTATATCATTCCAATTAGAGTTTCTCAATTTGTCGATCTGCTCTTTAATGATACTATTGATAATTCTGCTAAGTTGGTTATTTTGAACCTTACCAGATTCCAATGACTCTGCTTCCTTCTTTACAGCATCAACAATCTTAGCCAAAGGCATGTAGAAGGTAGGCGTTTTTAGCACTTCCCAACCGTAATGGAATAGATAGTATAATGTTGTTGATTTACCAATACCAAAAGCCCCCTGTAACATTATTGGTTGGATATTGCCTTTGTTACAGCCTTCTTTTAGATCAGACTCTACAGTTTCTCTTAGTTTTTTATGTTCGTTACTAAGATCAACCCATTTAGTTCTTTTTATGAGTGGGATGTAAGTTCCTGCCATATTATTACTTTAATCTAATTGTTATCGTTTTATTCAGAAGTGGAGATTCTATTTGGTATAAACCTTTTCGCAAACCTCCATATACTATTCTCTCAGAATTTGAGGTACCTTCTATTTGTTTGTTTTCTAGATTCCGCAGTACTACTTCTACTTTTGGAATAATAGTTAAAATGAACTCTGCTTTCTTTTTCCTGACCTCAATAAAGAAAGGCATATGCTCATAATTGAACTCAATGCAATCATTCTCAGAAACAATATTATTGGTTCTGGCAGCCATCGCATATTCTTCATGTCCATTAAGAGGAATCAATCTTGGCTTAAGGACATTCATTTGAGGCATGTGTTTTGTCTTAGAATAATCCTCATAGTTAACATCTACAGAGAATGAAAAATTCTCAGACCTTTCAAGATTATTCATAAACGCAATCACAGAATGGTTTAAGAATCGAGCATTTGATATTTCTATTTCTCTGAATTCTTCTTGATCATTTGTCAACTTACAGTCTTTGGAAGAGCTATCCAAATAATAATCACCTACGTATTTATCCAGAATTTCAGTAAGAATTGGCTGCTCATTCCATCTCTCTATAAAGAAAGGAAAACCTGTTATTGATTCCTCTTCACAAATTTGATCATTCTCAGAAGCCATTTCAACAAATGGAGATATAGGACATACTCTAACAAACATTCCATCTTCTCCTATCATTTCTTCTTGAGAAACCAATAAAACCATAATAGGAGCAGCAGCCGACTGGAGTATTCCTTCGTAATCCATATAACTTCTTTTAATTGTCCATATCTGATTCTCTTTGATTTTAGGACGTAGATGCAAATAATTGACAGGCACATCATTCGAAGCGAATAAGTCGTTAATGCTGGCCAATTCTTTATCTGATACTATAATGTCTTCTTTCACCTCAGGAATTATCGGGTTCTTGAGGAAATCATTTATGATGTTCATATATTCTACGTTTGTCATAATGGTAATACTCCCGTTTCTGATATTTTGTCCAAAGCTAAAGCAATATTTTGCAAGAAAGAAATACCTTCCTCTTCATTATTAGGCACATAAGTAGAGAAATTTTTTTTCTTAAAATCTTCTATCTTGCGATGGACAGAGCTTTTCGGAAGGTTATACTTATCAGCGATGGATGATAATGATATACCACCTGTATTCTGAAATATGTACTCTAAGAATATACGTGAATCTACTTGACCTACGTCTTCGATTATTGTCTTTATTGCTTTGGTTTGCTCATCGTCAAGTTGATTATAAACAATTTGATTTTCTGACATATTTGTCTTGAAGACTGACTGATCTAATAATTCAAAGACAGCTTTAGCCAAAGAAGAAACCGATACATAACCATCAGCCGACAAAAGAATATCTTCTATTGCCAGTTTAACAATTGGCTTAAAATGTTTAGTATCTTCATTTATTGGATAATGAGCAAGATACTTAACGACATCATCTAACTTATCTATCCAATTATTACCATCGGACATTGAACTTTTAACATAAGCACTATGTTCGTGAGTTTCTTCATCATAGTCTTCTTGGCATATTTCTTGAACAAGTTCCTGACACTTTTGAAAACTCAGACCGACCTTTTGTTGTTCTTCCTTAATTCTGTTTGAAACAAAAGAAATGAACATTTGTGTAAAATAATAAGACAAATATTCAAATGGCACTTTTGACAAATACTTAATCTTATTTTTGGATATAATCCACTCAAAGAACTGGTGACTCAATTCCTTAATATCATCACTTTGCCAATCATTGTCATTATGATCCGATACTATGATACTTTTCTTCCACTGGTATTTCCTCACCATCGAAGTAATCGTACCAAGTATGTTTGCGTAGCCTCTGGATGTTAGTTTTCCAGAGAGCAACTCTAATAGATATTCTTCCTTAAACATTGATTCCTAGGCTAAATTTGATTTGTAATTTGAGTTCTTCTATTTGGCTGTCACTTAAGGAGTCTATTCCATTCCAACCTCGTTGCAAATTAGTTAAATCCTTAGAATTATATGTCATTCTAAGTTTTATCAAGAAGTAAGAGTAAGGACAATCGGGATCATTTGGATTGATCTTTACCCTAAAGACATTTGTGCCCTTATTATAGTCTTTGGACGTTCCTGGAATTATCCAGCATTTTTTGTTTTCATCAAATACTCTTCCAACAACAGACGGATGAAAATCATCTTTGTCCTTGTTGTGAGCAAAATGATTATCCCAAATACCATTAGGAGCAACCCATATAGAGCCTATTACAGGACAATAAATATCCTGTAGTATGCTCTTCCAATTGGATAATTGTAAATTAATCATTTTAATGTTCTATCTATAAACTTTTTGTTACCGTTCGTTCCTTTGCATCAATCATTTAAATCAAAATACTGGCTACCCAAGAATGGCAGTTTCACTAATTTACCTTGTTTATATGCATTATAAGGCGAGAGATTCTTATGTAGCCCTAAAGCTGAAAGACGAACCACATTTGTTTCTCCCTGTTCATCTTTATCCGTAAACCATATTGTATCACGTCGTATAAACTCCTCATTTAATAGGTTAATGTCGTGAGTAGTCAATAGCATTTGTGAAGTCTGATTGCTATTAGCCAAGAATACTTTTATAAAATAGGATAGCAATTCATAATGAATGCTTGTTTCAACTTCATCTATGGGTACAAACTGGTTATTTTTCAGAAGGAAATTCAGTATTATGGCCATTCCTAAAAATCTCATAGTACCGTTTGATTCATACTCTTCAGATAATTCATATAAACTATTCCCTGTCCTATGAGTGAATGTCAATTCCGTATTTGTTATTTTACCTTTTTTCAACATTTCTGATTTTGCATCATCAGCAATTGGAGCTTTCTGAATCAGTTGTTCTAGTTCAGGCGTTATAAGTTCTTCTTCTTCATGAAGAGTAACATCTTCAATATTAAAATCCGAATCCTTTAAAAAGTTCAAAATAAATTTCTTCAGATTTCCATCCTTGTCCTTATCCAAATGACGTTTCACATATCCCGACAAAAGCATTCCAGGAGCAAGAACATCTTTTACTTGCTTTGCAAAATAGTCATAGACATCATTTAGCTTGGTCTTCCCTACATTGCAGTTTCCAAAAGCAGCAAGCACACTGCAGTTATTTATTGTGTTTCCTGCTATGGTATCCTGATTTTTCTTTGCCATTTTCAGGTTTGTTCCAAATTCTATAACTGAAGAATCTGTATAAGGATCATAGCTACGGCTATAAAGTTTTGTAGGGCGTATGGATTCATATACAGTTAATGCATCGGAAAATAAGTATCTGATTATCAAATAGTTAAATTGATTACAATCGATTAATATGGCGCTCTTTACGGGCGCCTTTTTTGTTGCTCAAGTATCGTTGATAATCGTTGCTAAGCCTTTTTACGCCATTTTTTGTACCTCCTGTGTACCTCACAAGCCCAAAGTCGGGTTTACTGCCTGCCAGATGGTGGACAACCTGGAACGCCTTGGAACGCTGTGTACGCAATGAAACAGATTTGGCGAACTAAAAAGATAATTAAAATGGCTAGTAACATTGAAATTCAAAAGAAATGCGAGTGGTGTGGCACCATTTTTACCGCCCACAAGATTACTACAGCATACTGTGCACACAGGTGCGCAAACCTCGCATACAAAGATCGAGTTAGAAAAAAACGAATTCAAGAATTCCACTTGAAACATGATGTAGAATTAAAACCTAATTCTGAAAAAGAGTTCTTAACTCCTACTGAAGTTGCCGCATTTTTAGGTGTAGGCCGTACCTCAATTTATCGGTATATTAAAAACGCGGAAATCAAAGCGGTCAGATTTGATGGGAAAACTCTTGTACGGCGTTCGGATATTGATAAGATGTTTGATTACATTATTGCTTCCAATAATGAGAATAAGCCCAAAGAGAAAAATCCAATATCAGATTTCTACACCACAGCTGAAGTAAAGGAAAAGTATGGAGTAAAGGATTCCTGGATATTTCACATCGCTAAGGAACATAATATTCCACGAACCTTTCACCGTGGAAAAACCTATTGGAGCAAAAAGCATATTGATGATTACTTTGCAAAGAAAGCTCCCGATCCTGAAATCAAGGAATGGTACAGCACACAAGACATGCAGGAGAAGTTCGGCATGACGCTAACGGCCATTTATTCTTTTGTATCAAAGAATGCCATTCCCAAGAAGAAGGTTGGCATCATGGTGTACTACTCCAAGAAACATGTGGACATTGCCAAAGGCTTATAGCTCCCAAAGAACCTAAATACTACACCATTGCCGAAGCGATGGAGCGATTCAATCTGACACGGGATCAACTCTACCATTATGTGAAATACCATAATATTCCCCGCATCAAGGTCGGTAAATATACCAAGATCCTGCGGGCAGAGCTGGACAAGTTTTTTGAGCCTCCAAAGATAGAATAAGCTGAAAGTTATTTTCCGGTGATAAATACCACCATTAGAACACCTATTTTATTTGCAACAAAAACAAGTATTAATCAAAAAACAATATAGCTATGACACTTACATGCACCAACGTAACTTTGAGACAAAAGCCATTGCGTAACGACCGTATATCTCTTTATCTGGATTATTATCCGGCCATCCGCAATCCTTATACGATGAAGATGAGTCGCCGGGAATTCCTTGGTATCTACATATATGCCAAGCCCAAGAACGAGCAGCAAAGAATGTTCAATCAGGACATGCTGAACAAAGCAGAGGCAATCCGCTGTATCCGTGTCCAGTCGCTTATCAATGAAGAATTCGGGTTCCTTGACAAGAACAAGCAAAAGGTAGATTTCCTCGCCTACTTCCGGACAAAGGCACGGGAAAAATATGAGAAATGGGATTGCGTTTACAATCACTTCGAGAAATTTGTCGGTGGCAAATGCACCTTTGGTGATATCACCGTAGAATTGTGCGAGAAGTTCAGGGATTACCTGCTCAAATGTAAACAGATCAATCATCCCAATGCTTACATCTCACGCAATTCGGCAGCCGGTTATTATTCGACGTTCCGTGCCTTATTGAAAATAGCCTATAAAGAGAAGATGCTGCGTGAGAACTTGAACGACTTTCTGGAAAAGATAGAATGGAAAGAGGTTAAGAAAGAGTATCTGACACTTGATGAAGTCAAGAAACTGGCAGCTACGCCCTGCAAGATTCCTGTCTTGAAACAGGCATCCCTGTTTGCTTGCATGACCGGTCTCCGTATCAGTGATATTCTGAAGCTGGACTGGCGTGATTTTGAAGTCGGGCCAGATCAAGGCTACTATATTCGTATCTGTACCGAAAAGACAGAAACCGAGGCCACCCTTCCCATCAGTCAGGAAGCACTGGAGTTGTGTGGCGAATGGGGCACCGGAAAAGTCTTCAAAGGCTTAACCCGCTCCATGACTCATCATCCCTTGAAACAGTGGATCGCCGAAGCCGGAATCAGAAAACACATAACCTTCCACTGCTTTCGTCATTCATACGCCGTCATCTAAATCTCTTTAGGTACAGACATTTACACGGTATCGAAGATGCTGACGCATAAGAATGTCACCACGACACAGATATATGCTGATTTGGTTAATTCTAAGAAACGCGAGACGGCGAATAAGATTTCGCTGAAATAATAGAGTCATTTTTTTATCTGTAACAGGCCATATCTGGTAAATCTGCCGGATATGGCCTGTATATAATAATATTATTAATGGAAGCGGTTATTGATTGCCAAGTCGAAATTATACCAACCAATTAAGTTCATTAAACTGTTCTAACATCTTATTTCCGCATGCAGGGTCAATCTGTCTTACAAACATTATCTTTCCCCTTAACCAGTCTTTGTACAATCCCTTTGTCGTTTTCAAATGTTGATAATGTTCATATACTCCAAACTTCTTACAAAAATGCAATTCACGTAATATTTCCTTTTTATACTTTTGCGATACATGTACTCCATTTGTTACAGTCAAACCTGTAACCTCTTGCTTGCATCCTTTATAACGTACTTTTGTTTTCATCCGATTTACTTTAAATCCATTCAAATATACGATTTTATAGATGTCTTCAATAGGTGGAACTTTAACATCAGAATCAGCCGAAAATGTTAGATCATCAGCATAACGTGTATAAATTATTCCTCGTTTTTTACAATATTCTAACATCATTTCATCCATTTTCGATGCTATGATATTTGATAACATTGGACTCGTTGGCGCCCCTTGTGGTAGTCGTGATTTATATGTACATAAGGCAGTTAATGTTTTAACAACTTCTTCTTCGTATCCTAGAGAACGAAAATAATTATTCACACTATCTAGTTTTATTGTATGAAAAAAATCTTTCAAATCAACATTAATCAACCAGTCATGCCCCGCATGAGGTATAGCATTTGTCAAAATACCACGTACTTTGTCCCTATTCTTAAATGCAGGTATAAAGCCATGTACGCAATCATTTATTGATAAATCTTTACAAAGTATATTTATATAAATCCATCGCTGCATATTTTTCAGCATATAATCAGGTGCTTCTATTAATCTATTACCACCAGACTTTTTCCTGATCTTGTATTCTGTATAATGTTTCTCAACATTGGCAACCATTCCTTTGAGGGTTTCTGCGCAACATTCAAAATACATGGCAAGATGAACAAAATCAAATATCACAGGGAGATTTCGCTGGTGCAAACTCCCTGCATATTCAAAACATTCCTTCAAATATTTTTCCGTATGGTTGTTTTCTACGGCACATTCTTTAAAAAGAGACTCCCAAGTATCTGTCATAGTCATTTACGTAATTGTCACTTTAGTGACAGTGCTGGACAAGCTTTGTTCAGCACTATCAGTGTAATTGTTTTTTAATTTCTGTACGCCCCCGGGACATACAGGTAAAGAGTATTACATCTTTACTTAAAGCTAAAATTCTATGACTTCCCCCTGAAAGTCTCTGGTATATACATATAGTCTCTATCATCCACATAGAAAAATCCCTTTTCCTTATTCTCAATTCTAAATATCTTAGATGCTTCAGCTAGTACTTTCTGGGCCTCATATGTAACTTTATGGTCTTTATCCCACATGCCAATTTTCTCCCCTTCCTCAAATATAGAAGCCATATCATCATTAGTCAATCCCATCTCATTGGCTATAACCACTTCTGGCATTTTTCTCTCTAAGCATCTCAACAGATATGTTAATTTTACATTTTTATCTTGGATAATACCCTTCCAGTCCGGATTATCCAAATCAACTCTAAAGAACTGAGACAATTTAAAAACCCATCTATTATTGTCCATCCTTTGAATAAAAGCCATGTTTTGTTTTTTCAGCTGATTCCGTGCAATCAAAGGCTGCCAATATTTTACACCATTGTCTTCATACTTATCAACCCATATTATTGGTAGTGTATTGTTAGGAACAGCATGGGCGAACAAAACCAAAGCTTGTGAATTGGAATAGCCTAATTCTCGCCCTCTACATATCTGTTGACCATATTTATAGCAGAACTCCCTGATTTTTTTCATCTTAAGATATCCTCCAAAAGGCGATTTATTTTTACTAAACGCATGAACTCTGACATCTCCATACAGTTTTACGTATGGGAAATCACGTTCTAACCTAGTCTTTCCTTTATCCATTAGGATACAGCTCAAAAGAACAATCTTATATGGTGCATTTTCTTTTACAACATTACCTATTGTCCATTCATTATTTATTTGCAGTATCTTTCCGTTCTTTTCTTTCTCAAACGTTAGTTTACAGTCTGTTGCAAATGAATCTCCAGAGCCAATTATGTCATCAAGGAATATTATAACATCTTCATCTGTCAAAGATTGAACGTCTATATCCTTGGGGTGATTATAATACATTATACCTTTTATGTTCTTAGGCGTTTGATTTTTGAACAGATTTTTTACCAAATACATAACGACATGTCCACTTTTCCCAGGTTTACCCAGTGGCATAAACAAAACACGAAATGATTTTTGAATCTCGCCCCACAGATCATTAAAGATAGTATTAAGTTTTGACAATAACATTCCCAACAGATCTTCTTCACGATAATACTCCAACTTTTCCAATACAGATACAGCCATTTCCTGTTCGTCATCTTGAAAGTTGTCGAGCCATCGGTACACATCATACAAGTCTAACCTATCGTAAAATCTGTACCTAATAGTATCTACTATTCTTTTCTGCAAATCCTCTGATGGTATTCTCATTCACTTGATAACTTTATGGTTACACCTATCTTATAAACAGCTTAATGATTTCAACTTAATCCTTAAATATTCACGAAGTCTTGTTTCATTTGTAAAAGTACTACTTTTTCTCGAATTTGAATATTTCCACATATATTAATCTACCTAAAGTACAACTTACATCCTATTGTGGCATAGAAATAAATACCATATCGAGGACAAATGCTGCCACTTTCTTGGATTTATAATATGGTATCTATGAAATGACATATATTTGCGCACAAACAATTAGCAAATATCACTATGAGTCAGAAAAGTATAGAACATATAGCACTCTATTCCCTTGTATTGGTAGGTACTCTTGTCGTTGGCGTTTTAGCTCGGCAGTTTGTTTTATCCAAAGGTATTGACGATTTCAGTAGTAGTGTTGTATTTTTTGCAACAGTAATTGTCTTGATGGCGATCTATGCCAGTTTACAGACAACTTTCAATCAGTTTCTGCTGCCACGCATAGAAGCTTTTCTATTTCGTTTCTCTGCTTTTCAAAAGATGAGAGATAACAATTACACCGTTTCTGTTTCGGAAGCCCTAACTGTCGAGGATTCAAATCAGGTTACGCCCGATGTCATTGAGCCTGCTTCTACCACTGAAGAAACAATCTCCGAACTTTCAGAATATGAAGTTATGCGCACCAATGCTATTACAGAAAATAATCGTGCTATTCAAACCAAATTAGAAAAGGTGCTCAATTATACTAAGCAAACAATGGTTGCCTATATGAGTGAAGAAGATCTCAATCGTATATGTGCATATATTGTAGAATATAGTTCAGAAGGTGTGTCGTAATACACGATGCGCCTTCTTTTTTTCATTGACTATAAAAATCGACTCATTTTTTTAAGCTGCGATATTTTGAGGATTTCTTTGATTTATGCGTTCGCAACATCTAAATAGAACAACTGTAAGCTCATAAAACGGTCTAATCAGCC
>OIEZ01000019.1_pt1 | contig 69437 bp, 65 predicted proteins | sample 1581941 | NCBI WGS metagenome assembly OIEZ01 (sample SAMN04414078, study PRJEB24778) | human gut metagenome | material: faecal | host: Homo sapiens | reverse complement strand
AAGATCAAAGTAATCTAAAGTGCCTTCAGGAAGAAGAAGGCGATAACCGTTTAACTCCATAAGCTATGAATTTGGAAACAAAGATAACAATTTATAAATTTACCCCTCAGCTTTTTACATTGACCCGTACTTATCATTTTTTCATTTATTGACTACTTTATACTTAAAAATGCACAAGTATTCGCATTATACCTACTAATAGTGATGCATAGCTCACAAAAAAGGAGTACCTTTGCAGCCCTAAATCATCTTAATAATGACAGTATGGAAATGAACAAAGTTTTTAAGGATGGATTGTGGAGTAAGGAAATTAATGTTTCAGACTTCGTATATACCAACATTACCCCTTATGAGGCGATGCCTCATTCTTGGCAGGCCCCACAGAGCGAACTAAAAAAGTGTGGAACGAATGCCTCAAGGCACTAGAAGAAGAACGTGCCAATAACGGAGTTCGTTCCCTTGATAATGTAACAGTATCTACTATCACCTCACATAAAGCAGGATACATTGACCGTGAAAACGAACTGATTGTAGGTCTTCAGACGGACGAACTTCTGCGCCGTGCCATCAAACCTTACGGTGGTATCAAGGTCGTAGAAAAAGCCTGCCATGAAAACGGTGTGGAAGTAGATGAAAAAGTAAAGGATATCTTTACTCATTATCGCAAAACCCATAATGATGGCGTATTTGATGCTTATACCGAAGAAATCCGCTCTTTCCGTTCACTCGGTTTCCTGACCGGTCTGCCCGATAACTATGCACGCGGACGCATTATTGGTGACTACCGCCGTTTGGCACTGTATGGTATCGACCGACTGATTGAAGCAAAACAAGAAGATTTGCGCAATATCACCAGTCCGATGACCGATGCCCGTATCCGCCTGCGCGAAGAAGTAGCCGAACAAATTAAAGCACTGAAAGAAATAAAAATATTGGGTGAATATTACGGACTCGATTTGAGCCGTCCCGCTACTAATGCACAAGAAGCGGTTCAGTGGGTTTATATGGCATATCTTGCTGCCGTGAAAGAACAAGATGGAGCAGCTATGTCATTGGGCAACGTTTCTTCATTCCTGGATATCTATATTCAATATGATTTGGATCATGGTAAAATTGACGAGTCATTCGCTCAGGAGCTAGTGGATCAGTTTATCATCAAGTTACGTATGGTCCGCCATCTGCGTATGCAATCATACAATGACATCTTTGCAGGTGACCCCACCTGGGTGACCGAATCTATCGGCGGACGATTCAACGACGGACGCACCAAAGTAACAAAAACTTCTTTCCGCTTCTTACAAACACTATACAATCTGGGTCCGTCACCTGAACCCAATATGACTGTACTGTGGAGTCCGGAGTTGCCGGAAGGTTTCAAAGAATTCTGCGCACAGGTTTCTATCGACACTTCTTCCATACAGTACGAAAACGATACGCTGATGCGCGAAGTGCGTAACTGTGACGATTATGGCATTGCCTGCTGTGTGTCTTATCAGGCTATCGGCAAACAAATCCAATTCTTCGGGGCACGCTGTAATCTGGCTAAGGCTCTGTTACTAGCTATCAATGGCGGACGTTGCGAAAATACAGGAACTGTAATGGTGAAAGATATTCCTGTATTGACAGGAGACTTGCTGAACTTTGAAGAAGTATGGTCTAATTATAAGAAAGTATTAATGCAGATTGCACGTGTGTATAATGATGCGATGAATATCATTCACTATATGCATGACAAATATTATTACGAAAAGGCTCAAATGGCATTCATTGATACCGATCCACGTATCAATCTGGCATATGGCGTAGCCGGTCTGTCCATTGCCATTGACTCATTGTCTGCCATCAAATACGGCAAGGTACGTGCCAAACGTAATGATATAGGTTTGACTGAAGGCTTTGATATTGAAAATACATATCCTTGCTTCGGTAATGATGATGACCGCGTAGACCACTTAGGAGTAGATTTGGTTTATTTCTTCAGTGAAGAATTAAAGAAACATCCGGTATACAAAAACGCCCGTCCTACCCTGTCACTGCTGACTATCACCTCCAATGTAATGTACGGTAAGAAAACAGGTGCCACTCCTGACGGTCGTGCCAAAGGGGTTGCTTTCGCTCCGGGTGCCAACCCGATGCACGGACGTGATAAGAACGGTGCCATCGCCTCATTGAGTTCTGTAGCCAAACTACGCTATCGTGATGCTCAGGACGGCATCAGTAACACATTCTCTATCGTACCAAAATCACTAGGAGTGGATCGGGAAACCCGTATAGAGAATCTGATAACCATGATGGACGGTTATTTCACCAAAGGGGCACACCACCTGAATGTAAATGTGCTGAACCGTGAAATGCTGGAAGATGCAATGGAGCATCCTGAAAAATACCCGCAACTTACTATCCGCGTATCAGGTTATGCCGTAAATTTCATCAAATTGAGCCGTGAACATCAGCTGGAAGTAATCAGCCGTTCTTTCCACGAAAGAATGTAACATCACATATACATTAATCGTAGGGGCGGGTTTTAAACCTGCCCTTACCAGTTTAAAGACAAACCATTATGATCAGAGTACATTCTTACGAGTCAATGGGGACGTTTGACGGTCCCGGCTTACGCTTAGTCGTATTTTTACAAGGATGCAATTTCCGATGTCTCTATTGTGCCAACCCCGACACAATTGACACCAAAGGTGAAAGTACGGAAACGGCAATAGACGAAATTGTGCATATGGCTGTCAGCCAAAAAGCTTTTTTCGGTAAAAAAGGAGGTGTGACTTTCAGCGGCGGCGAACCTACATTGCAAGCAAAAGCACTGATTCCGTTATTCCAGCGGTTAAAAGAACAAAACATCCACATCTGTATAGATACCAACGGCAGTATATGGAATGAGGAAGTAGAGGAACTGCTAAAATGGACAGACCTCGTATTATTAGATATCAAGGAATTTAATAATGTGCGACATCGGCAACTGACAGAACGTAGCAACGAACAAACCATACGTACCGCTGAATGGCTTGAAAAAAACGGAAAACCTTTTTGGTTGCGCTACGTATTAGTTCCAGGCTATAGTTCCTTTGAGGAAGACATACGGGCATTAGGAGAGCACTTCAAGAACTATCACATGATTCAAAGAGTAGAGATACTACCTTATCATACATTAGGCGTACACAAATATGAAGCCATGGGAAAAGAATACAAACTGAACGGAATAAAAGAAAATACCCTAGAACAATTGGAAACAGCCAAAACGTTATTTGGTGAATATTTCAATACCGTATATTTAAATTAGAAAAGACAAACTTACCGTCTATCCGGTACTTAAGTTCCGTTAAGGAGATGAGCCCCATAATTTTCGCCTCATCTCCTTTTTATGTATAAGAAACAATATATTTATATCAGCACTACCATCACATCCCGTGCCCCATGAGCACCCATTACCAAGGCCTGCTCAATATCAGCTGTCTTTGACGGACCGGAAATAAAGGTTCCGAAACCATATTCGCCTGTATCTATCAGTTTATATGCTTCATGCATATTGTTCACAATCTTATTCTTATCTAGAAGAATAACCAACTTTTCGGCAATAAAATAAATGGCACGCTGCTTTACATCCTGCTCTATCCATACCGCACCATTCTCCGCAACCCCAATCTTTCCATCTATGACAGCCAAATCCGTCCCATTCAATTCTGCAGGATCTTCCAAATCATCGGGATTAAATGTTGCACAAGTAATACTCTTCAGATTAGAAGCGATGCGTTTGGCTCCAGGATAAGCTTTTTTAATGAAATCATTCACGTTCTCCTCTTTTTCCAAAAAAATGGCTTCTCCTCCTACTTGCTTCATGACGAAATAAAACTGTTCTACCTTACTGGGATAAGTCAATGCCATATCTTCCAATGGCTTTAAATCCGGTTTCTCATATTTTACATGTGTAGCACGCCGGATGCTCTGCAATATATCTTCTCTGCTGCTCATAATTTACTTCACTTTACCTTTCTTCCACATTTCATTGAAACTCTCCTTAGCAAATTTCGGCATTTCACGTCCTTTCCCCCAGTCATTCAATCCGTTATAGATAAGGAAACGCGGCACTCCGTTTACCAATGGCGCCCATTTTAATGCCATATTGAATATCGAAGGGCGGTTCATCATGAATTCCATGCCACCGGACATTACCTTTTTCATCCGGTCTGCCTTACCCAATTTATCCAAATCCTGGCGCCACAAATAGATCTGCTCCGCCAAATCCACTTTAGCCGGACATACAAACGAACAGGAATAACACAAAGAACAAGCCGACACATTGTCATAATAATGTAACGGCGCCTTCAACATCCCCAGGTTAATCCCGATAGGGCCGGGAATAAAATAAGTATAAGAGTACCCCCCACTACGTCTATATACAGGACATGTATTCATACAGGCTCCACAACGAATACAATTCAAAGTCTTGATATGCTTTGGGTCGGCTAATATCTTACTACGTCCGTTATCTACAATAATAATATGAAGTTCCCCACCCTCTCTAGGCTTTCGATAATGAGAAGTATATGTAGTAATGGGTTGTCCTGTAGCCGAACGGGCCAACAAACGGGTGAACACTCCCAATGATTCACGATCCGGCACAATTTTTTCCATACCAAAAGCCGCAATCTGTAATTTAGGCTGGGAAGTACCCATATCCGCATTTCCTTCATTGGTACATACCACAATCTCACCAGTAGAAGCTACAGCAAAGTTAGCACCTGTCATAGCCGCCTCAGCATGAATAAATTTCTGACGGAGATTTTTCCGGGCTGCATGTGTAAGGTAAGTAGGGTCAAAATTTCCTTTCTCCGTACCCATCTCTCGCTCGAAAAGCTCACCTACCTGTTCACGTTTGATATGAATAGCAGGTAATACAATATGGCTCGGCTTCAGATGCATCAATTGCAAGATACGCTCTCCCAAGTCGCTTTCTACCACTTCAATCCCTTTGCTTTCCAAAAAGGGATTAAGTTCACACTCCTCGGCCAACATGGATTTGCTTTTTATAAAATGCTTCACTCCGTGCTGGTTCAGAATATTGTAGACAATATTACAATACTCATCCGCATCCTTTGCCCAATAGACATGAGCTCCGTTAGCACGCGCATTGTTTTCAAACTCCACCAATAATTCGTCCAAATGGCTGTTACTATATAGTTTAGTAGCACATGCCATATTACGCAATTCCTCCCATTCGGGAACTTCTTTACTCAGTCTGTCACGCTTTGCCCTAACCAGCCAAAGTGTTTCGTCATGCCATGCGGCCTGTTTCTTGTTTTTCAGAAACTCCGCAGCTGCTTTTGAATGTTTCGTACTCATAATCCTGCCGCTAAGATTTCAACAATGTGCAATGTCTTGATAGGAAGTTTGTCACGGGCAATGATACCATTCTGATGCATCAGGCACGAACTGTCGGCCCCCACAATATATTCAGCACCGGTAGCAATATGACGCATCACCTTGTCATGCCCCATCTGCACGGAAACCGCATCTTCCTCTACGGCAAACATACCGCCGAAACCGCAACATTCGTCTTTGCGTTCCGGTTCCACAACTTCCACTCCTTCTACCAAAGAGAGCAAATCACGCAATTTGCTGAAATAAGGAATATTAAGTTCGCTGGCAGAAGAAAGTTTCATCAATCTCACTCCATGACAACTGTTTTGCAGACTCACTTTATGTGGAAACTTGGCTTTCAACGAAGAAGGCTTGACGATATCATGAATAAACTCACAGATATCATATATCTTACCTTCGCTGGCACACCGATGTTTGTCTTCTTTCAACAGACGACTGTAGTTATCACGCACAAAAACGACGCAACTGGCCGAAGGGCCCACTATATAATCGTAATTCTTAAACTGTTCGTCAAAATGACGGGCCAAATCTACCGCTTTATTCTCGAAACCTGCATTCGCCATCGGTTGGCCGCAACAAGTCTGATTGAGAGGATAGTCCACGTCCACTCCCAAACTTTTCAGCAGCTTGTACGAGGCTATCCCCACCTGCGGATATACCGCATTGATATAACAAGGAATAAATAAACCTACTTTCATTGTCATTAGTTAATATGTGTCCTATATTGAATAACAAAGTTAGAGGATATTTGTTAAGAAAACAACGAGATTTCTAACGAATAATGAAGCGGAATAGGTAAAAAAGCATAATATTGTGAGCAAAAGCCTTACTAATAAAAAAGTACTCCCCGCGAATCACTTCGCAGGGAGCACTTTTAACTAATAACTAACTTTGTGGTTTACGTAATTTCTATATGACTAACTTATAGTGCAAAGATAGAGGTTAGGGACCACATCCACAATCACTTCATTTAGGTATTCTATCTTATTCCACTCACCATTTGTAGGTATTATAAGTTCATCTTCACCTCGCTTAGTTCAACCAGTTTATTTACGATAGCGTAAATAGTCAATCCGGCAGGTGAATGTATCTGTAGCTTGCGCGCAATATTCCGACGGTGAGTTATCACCGTATGAATGGAGAGGAACAGTTTTTCCGCCGTTTCCTTATTTGTCATCCCACGTACCACGCAACAAATAATTTCTTTCTCACGCTGGCTCAACGCTTCCTGTTCGCCATCTGTTTCATCCACACCAAGATTCATCAGGTCTACTAACTTTTTATTTAAAACTTCGATGTCATCATATAGCGCTATACTCTCATCGTATCCCTTCAACAGATTGGTATCTGTGACTGAACACAACAAAGAAACGCATTTGACAGATGCCTGTGGATAGTTCGATTTGAACTCGTCCACGTTAAACCATCCTCCGAAAGTAGGATTTATGATTAGAATATCCGGCTGATGTCCCTGCATACAATTTTGCAGTCCTTCAAGAGAGGTTATTTCCACCGGCTGTATTATAAGATCAGGCATGCGCTTCAGCACAGCCACAAGTCCGCTACGCACAATGACTGAAGTTTCGGCCACCGCAACGTGCACAAGTTCTGTCCGTTTCATTTCCCCTCCTTTTCCAGCCTAAGTACAGCAGGCACAAACAAATAATCCTCTACGCGGCAATGAGATGCCAAATCTTGTTCACAACTGAATATGTCGAATAATACGGCGTTCAACAAATGGTTATTTCCTTTTGCCGGATAATATTTAATAATGATGTTTTTTAACTCAGTCAGTGTCGCATCTATCTGATCATGCCTGCGGGCAAACTGTGAGATACGGAATCCTCCCGTTTCTCGTCCCGTCATCAGATTCTCTACATAAGTAAACACATTCATATCTTCATAATCCATGTGTTTACGCACTTCTCCGGCATACTGATCAAAAAATTTCAGAATGAGAAATGCAACCTCGTTTTCCGTGGAACAATCTATAGCTTCTATCAATTTACGGCGTATGGTAGGCAGACAGAAATCAAGGAAATAATGATGTGCCTGTTTTAAATAATTCATCAATGAAGGCATAGAAATATCCTTCACATCATCCTCCATCCGGTCGCTATCTTCAATCATGAAGTTTACCACCGCAAGGAAAGTACGACAATCCACTCCATTTTCACGGCACACCTCCTGTACTGTCTTGTCTCCAAACCCTAACGAAAGATCAAAACGGCTCATTACCTGTAGCAATGTATAGTTGTCACAGATAAGATAACTCATTTTGTCCGTCGGAGTATATTTACTTGTTTTATACATAGTTATGTTTTTTGTTTCTCTTTATGGCCGCAAAGTTACGGAAAATCACCAGGGTTATCAATCACTATAAATAGGTATTTTCTCTTGTACCCCATAATTCCCGTTCAACCGGCCAATGCCAGTCTTTTAATTATACATTAATATATAGCCGTTAAGATAAGTGGCAAGAAGCAACCACAAAAGATAAGGAACAAAAAGATATGCCGAAGATTTCCTCACCGGATAACTTTCTATCATATAATAAATAACAAGCACATCCAGCACCAGAATATTTGCAAAACCTAGCAACGGACTCCGAAAATAAAAGAAGAAAATGCTCCATGTAAAATTAAACAGAAGCTGGAATCCGAATAATCTGATAATCATTTGTCGTCTTATTGTCCATATATGCCAAATCAACCCGATAGAAATTCCCATGCACAGATAGATAAAACTCCAAGCAATGGGAAAAGCTATATCAGGGGGTGTACAAGAAGGTTTTTCCAATGCAGGATACCAGTTGAGTATGGACTCCGACTGAAAATAAGAAGCAGTACAGCCTACACCAAAACAGATAAGTATAGCAATCAGTATGGGGATTATTCTTTTCATAAGGAGAATTGTTTCTATTTATGCCATAATTAACAAACCAACCTCCGGATTTGTTGCAGAAACAGAACACTTCTCCCCTGCAGGTGTCTAAAAAACGTGCTCCCATTCGTTCGCTTACGATGGGAGCACTTACAACACAAAAACTAAACTAGACTTAACTAAACTATTCTATTAAGAAGTTTCACAACTTCCCTTGTCTATGCTGCAAATATAAAAAGATTATTTCTTTTTTGCAAAAGGATATCGACAAAATATCAACTTTTATCATTCAAATATCACATTTTTCAAACAGAATGACTATTCAAATATATCTGTAACTCCTGTTTATAACTATCGGAAATCGGAATATACTCTTTACCGAAAACAATCCGCCCCCGATCAAGCACCTTAATTTTACTCTTTTGCACTATAAACGAGCGATGTACGCGAATAAAACGACTGGAAGGAAGCTTCTCTTCCATAGCTTTCATACTGATAAGTGACAGGATAGCTTTCGGCTCATCCTCCACATGTATTTTAATATAATCCTTCAACCCTTCTATATACAATATCCGGTCTAAAGCAATTCGGAGCAATTTATAATCACTTTTTACATATATACAATCATCCGCCTCATCGGCATCAACACCATTATCCGCCTTTTGTTTCAATTCATACCATTGCACCGCTTTATTCACCGATTGCAAAAAATCGACATAGCTGATAGGTTTCAACAAATAGTCCAAGGCATTGACTTTATAACTATCCAAGGCATACTGTCCGAATGCAGTAGTAAAAATAATCCTTGTTTCAGGACTGACCATGCGTGAAAACTCCAAACCGTTCAACTCGGGCATTTGAATATCAAGGAACAAGACATGCACCTCCTCGTGAAGAGGAATTTCTGTCATAGCTTGCACCGCACTGGAATACCTCCCTACCAACCGGAGGAAAGACGTTTTTTCCACATAGCTTTCAGCAATTCCAAAGCCAGCGGCTCATCATCTACAATAGCACAATTCAGTATCATAAACTTTTAGTCTGTATAGTTAATATAGAAGAATATACCTGTCCGTTTTCACTGATCCCTTTTATCCATTCGTAATGTCCCGGATAAATCAGTTCCAACCGCTTGCTTACCTGTTCCAGCCCCACTCCACTTCCACTTTTATCTTGCCCGGACTTCGGATGATTGCTGTTAAGGATCTCACATCTCACCGTACCATCCGTATGCCCAAAGATAGAGATACTGATAAAACTGTCTACCGTGGGGCTGATACCATGCTTGAAGGCATTTTCTATCAGCGATATGAAAATAAGGGGAGCGATTTGCAACGCACCTCCAGAGTCTGCCTCCAAATTCACACTCACTTCTACCTGCTGTGGCAGGCGGATACGCATCAGAGCTACATAATTACGGGTAAAGTCCAATTCTTTTTCAAGCGGAACAAAAGTCTGCTGATTGTCATAAAGCACATGCCGCAACAATTTACTCAGCTCTTGTACTGCCTCTTGTGCCTTGTCACTATTAAAAGCAATCAAAGCATAGATATTATTTAATGTATTGAGCAGAAAATGAGGATTCAACTGGTTCTTCAAGTTTTTCAGTTCCGCTTCCGTCTTTTGTCTCTCCGCTTCTATCAACCGCTCTTCCGCCTGACGCCAACGCAGGCTGGTACGAATGGCCGCACCCAATCCGGCAACAAAAATCATCATCCCCATATCCCGCGCATAAAATATCCAACGGGGCGGAATATGACGTGCAAACTCAGGAGGCGGAGGAGTGCTTATACTTTCCAGAAATACATGAAGAAGCACACTCAGACAAAGTATCAGCACGGCATTGCTCAGAATATACTTACGCATTTCGTCCGTGAACATATAGCGGGGAACCAGGCACAAGTAATTGACATAGAAGATAATAAAATAGCACAAAGGAACACAACTATGCCTCAAGAATTGGGCCAGATTGAAGCCGCTTCCACGGTCCATGAATACAAGCGGAAAGCCAAAAACGAGCAACCAACTGACAATATGGATACTCATTTCCAAAAAAACGTCGTTGTGAAAATAACTGTTTCATACAGGCAAAGATAAGAAAGATTAGATTAGAAATAAGATTTCCATGATTCTTATTCCATAAAATAAGACTGGCAGGAATCAGTGAAACAAAATTGATTTACAAAAAACATTATAAACAGATAATCGGGAAAAGACCGGAACCCAACTAGCATTCCCATAAATCAATTCTGCTTCACCCCCACACCTTTTCATCCCTACTCGTAACGCAAAGCGTCTATCGGATCCAAATCTGCAGCTTTCTTCGCCGGATACCATCCGAAAAACACACCGGTGACGGTACATACCAGAAATGAAAGCAACACACTCCAAGGCTGGATAAATACAGGCCAATGTGCTATCGTTTTAATCATAAAACTGGCTCCACAACCGATAATCACTCCTATCAGCCCCCCCGTGATACTGATCAGGATAGCCTCTATCAAAAACTGGCTCAGGATATCTACTCCTCGAGCCCCGACCGACATACGCAAACCAATTTCACGAGTACGCTCTGTTACAGATACATACATGATATTCATGATACCGATACCACCGACCACCAAAGATATACCGGCAATACAAGCCAACAAGGTAGTCATCAGGTCTGTTGTAGTGTTGAGCATACTACTCAGCTCCTGCTGGGTGCGGATGGTAAAGTCATCATCATCCGTTTCTTTCAGCTTATGTTCACGACGCAGAATGGTCGTTATCTCATCTACAGCCTCATCGGTCATATCTTCTGTCAGAGCCGAAGCAAAAATTCCACTTAGGTAAGTCTGTGCCAGCAATCGTTTCATCACCGTACTGTAAGGAGCCAGTACCACATCGTCCTGGTCCATGCCCATCGAGTTATACCCTTTTGATTTCAGCACACCAATTACCCGGAAAGGAATTTGATTACAACGAATCACTTTCCCTATCGGATCCGATCCGTCGGGAAAAAGATTATCGACAATGGTTTTACCGATAACACAAACCTTGGCTGCCGTACGGATGTCATTCTCGGTAAACATCTCCCCCTGTTCCACGGTGAGCTGACGTATGGTAAGATAATCCATACTTACACCACTCACCGAAGACGGGTAGTTGTTGGCCCCCGCAACAAGTTGTCCCGAAGAAGAAACGTTGGGACTAATGCCGGAGAGATAAGTACACTCTTCGCTCAACTTTTCATAATTTTCCAGTTTCAGTGTCTGCATGGCCGAAGGGTCTTGGCGGACCCCTCCACGCATCTCTGCTCCCGGATGAATCATAATCATGTTTGACCCCATCTCCGAGATTTGTTGCTGGATGCTCTTTTTCGAGCCCTGACCGATGGCAAGCATAGCAATGACTGATGCCACACCGATGATGATCCCCAACATGGTGAGGAAAGCGCGGAGCTTGTTGTTGGCAAGAGCCCGGAGAGCTATTTTAAATAGATTCGTTCCGTTCATAATGATTCTTTTTTATGGTTAGTCCTCATCATTCTTGGGCAAGGCAGCCAGCGCGGCAGCGGCCGAAAGGATCTGAGGATTGATGGTATCTTCCACTACATGCCCGTCACGCAAGCGGATATTACGGCTGCTATACTGGGCTATTTCGGGATTGTGAGTGACAAAAATAAGTGTACGGCCTTCGGCGTGTAACTTTTGGAAAAGTACCAGAATTTCGAAAGAGGTACGGGTATCCAGATTACCGGTCGCCTCATCAGCCAAAATAACGGCAGGATTATTCACCAGAGCACGGGCAATGGCCACACGCTGCATCTGTCCGCCGGACATTTGGTTGGATTTATGTTCCAAACGGTCACCTAGCCCCACGGCTATCAGTGATTCAATGGCACGTTTCCGTCTTTCGGAAGCCGATACGGACGAGTTATACATCAAGGGCAACTCCACATTCTCTACGGCAGTCGTCTTAGGCAACAGATTATAGTTCTGAAATACAAAACCTATTTTACGGTTGCGCAACACAGCCCGCTGAGGTTTGCTCATGGTACGCACGGACACACCATCCAACAGGTATTCACCACTGGTAGGGGTATCAAGACATCCCAAAGTATTCAGCAGAGTGGACTTGCCGGAACCAGAAGTACCCATGATAGTGACAAACTCTCCTTCATAAATGGTAAAAGAGATGCCACGCAGAGCGTGGACGGTTTCATCGCCTACCTGGAAGTTCCGTTTTATATTTTGTAATTCGATTATCTTTTTCATATGATTTATTCTTTCAATGTAAACGGAAGCATTACCTTTTATTACTTGTTCTTTTTCTTATTGCTTCCCGGAGGGCCTGGCATGAACGGACTTCTCTCACCTTCTCCGGCAGACGGCTCTTCCACTCCAGGCATAGCACCTTTCACTACCGTTTCTGTCACTACCGGCGTATTTTCAGTGATGCCACTCACAATCTCTGTCTTGCTGCCATCAGTAATACCTATTTTCACAGGATGGGCGGTAAAGGTATTGTTATCCAGTGTCCACACTTTATGACTGCTCTGGCAATCGTTTATCTTACGACCTCCCACTATGTCTTTGTTGGGAGTAAAGCGCAAAGCCTTGTTGGGAACGGTCAACACATTATCCTTGGTCAATGTATAAATGGTAGCGTTGGCGGTAAGACGCGGTTTCAGTTTCAAATAAGGATTATCAGCTGTTATCACTACCTCATAAGTAACTACAGTGGTACTGGTGGTTGTTGAAGAGCTGCTGCTCGTGCTGTTCGTACTTCCCAAACGAACCTGTCTGACTACTCCTTCGAACACATCGTCGGGATAAGCATCCACGGTAAAGGTTACACGGGCTCCTTCCTCCACCCCGGCAATATCGGCTTCATCCACATCGGCCACCACCTGCATCTTGGTCAAGTCGGCAGCAATGGTGAACAGTGTCGGAGTTTCGAAACCGGATGCTACGGTCTGTCCTTCTTCCACATCACGGCTGGTCACCACTCCATCGATAGGCGAGGTGATGGTTGCGTATGACAGGTTACGCTCAGCCTTTGCCAGAGCCGCCTTGCTTTGCTCCAATGCACTTTGGGCACGTTGGAAATTATAAACCGTTTCTTCATAGTCCATATCGCTGATTAATTGCTTCTCGTGCAGTTTACGGTTGCGGTCATATAATTTCTTTTGGTAATCGTACTCGGCCTCATTGCCGTCATAAGTGGCCTTTGCCGACTGAAGTTCACTTTGCAGTGTCACTTTATCCATCTCGGCTATCAATTCTCCTTTCTTTACCACAGAATTGTAATCCACATAAATCTTGTCAATAATACCAGATACCTGCGTACCCACTTCCACCTCTGTCACCGGCTCTATGGTCCCGGTAGCAGTAATGAAATTGCTGACATTACCTTTCGTTACGGTTTCCGTTGCGAAATCGACCGTACTTTTTCCCTCCGGTCCGCCAAGCATCCAGTAACCGCCTGCCACGACCACTACGGCTACCGCTGTAGTAAGAATCATTTTCTTCTTTTCCATAATATAATATGTATAGCGTTATGATTATAATTTTATATCCTGACCTGCATAGAAGTTCAGTAGAGTCCGATCCAAGATAGCCATATACTTGGCCTGAATACGTTGCTGCTGTGCACTGAGCAGGTTATTTTTCTCGGTAAGCAACTCTACGGTATTCTTCATTCCCAAGTTGAATTGCTCGCTGACCATCTCATAACTGGCCTGGCTACTTTTCAGCTTACTCTCAGCCGCCGCATATTGCTCTTGAGCATTAGTAGCGTCCAACCACAGACTTTCTATATTCTTATAGAGTTCCTTTTGCTTGTTTATCAAATCGAGTAGACTACTATCATATTGCAAACGTGCCTTCTGCACAGCACTTTTGTTCTGGCGATTATCAAAAATCGGAATGTTTATATTCAATCCTATCATATTATTCCAGCCATATTTCATTTGTTTGCTCCAGCTATTATCACTGGCACTGTTTGTCATACTCCCCGTAGATGCACTCAGACTGATGGTAGGGAGATAGCCGGCTTTAGCCACTGATATGTCCAATTTGGAATTCTCTATGCTCAACTTGCTGCTTTGAATTTCCGGACGTGATGCCAAAGCCTGCTGATAAACATCCTCCTGAGCAGGTAACGGTTGCAAAACATGTTCATCGGCGAGTTCGGGAAGAACCAAATCCATTTCTTCCGTACCATCCAGCTCCAACAACTGCTTCAACTGCAATTTATAGTCACGCAAGGAACTTTCGGAGATCACCAACTGATATTTGTCACTGCCTACCTGTGATTCCAATTGTGCCAAATCGGCTTTTGAAATACTTCCTTTATGAAAGAGTTCTTTGCCCCTGTCGTATGTAGCTTGGCTCACCTGTAAGGTGTTCTGGTTAATTTTCACCGACTCGTCGGCATAAAGTATCTGGATGAATATTTGTGCAATCTGCTCTTGCAAAGAGTTTTCTGTTTCGGCTACGGTAAGCCCTGCAATCTGCTGACCCGTCTTCTTTTGTTTGATGGCATTCAACCGTTTGTTACCATTCCACAATGTCCATTGTGCATTCAGACCATAGTTTCCATTATAAGTGGTTTTACTGTCACTACTGATGATTTCCGTTCCGCTTACCGTGTTACTGGTTTCCTGATACGGACGGTTCGTCACATTCTGTCCTGTACTGAACGACAGACTGGGAAATAGTGCGGCTTTGGCGGTTTTCACGTCTACAGAACTCTCTTCCAGTGAGATTTTGTCCTGCTGCAATTGGATATTTTTCTCCAATGCATAGTCAATACAGTCGTCCAGCGTCCACTTTTTGGCCTCTTGCGCGGAAACCGAAGTGACCGCGACCCAAATCATTACGAAATATACTACTCGTTGTCTCATCCTTTTTACTATTTAATTTGTTTGTACAAAAGTAGAGGACTGTGATTTTTTTAGCAATAAATATAGATTTGTGGAATATTTCTATGGACAAAAACTTGCTTTTTACCGATAAAGTGTTTTTCTTTGTAATTATTACAACTTTAAGATAAATTTATGAATGATTCTTTGTTGACACGCATCTGGATATTCTATCGCGACGGCTTTCGCGAGATGACCTTGGGACGTACCCTTTGGACGATTATTCTTATCAAACTATTCATCATGTTCTTTATTCTAAAACTTTTCTTCTTTCCCTCCTTCCTTGGCGGGAAGACAACGGAAGAGAAGCAACAGTATGTAGGTGAGGAGTTAATAGAACGGGCAAATCCATAAACATTTAAATAAATCAGAAAGTTATGTTTGAAAACATTGACACTTCATTAATTGACTGGTCAAGAGCACAGTTCGCTCTAACGGCCATGTATCACTGGCTTTTCGTACCTCTCACTTTGGGATTGGCTGTGATAATGGGGCTCATGGAGACCTTTTATGTAACAACAGGTAAGGAATTCTGGAAGAACACAGCTAAATTCTGGATGAAACTGTTTGGAATCAATTTCGCCGTAGGTGTTGCCACCGGTCTGATTCTGGAATTCGAGTTCGGAACTAACTGGAGTAACTATTCCTGGTTTGTGGGCGATATCTTCGGAGCCCCACTGGCTATCGAAGGAATCCTGGCATTTTTTATGGAAGCCACTTTCATTGCCGTCATGTTCTTCGGCTGGAACAAAGTGAGCAAGCGTTTCCATCTGGCATCCACCTGGCTCACCGGACTGGGAGCAACGATCTCCGCTTGGTGGATTCTGGTCGCCAATGCCTGGATGCAATACCCCGTAGGGATGGCTTTCAATCCCGAAACAGTAAGAAATGAAATGGTGGACTTTGCAGCTGTCGCCCTCTCTCCCATGCTATCGCCAAGTTCTTCCACACAGTGTTAAGCAGCTGGATACTGGGAGCCGTTTTTGTAGTAGGAATAAGTTGCTGGTATTTACTGCGCAACCGTCAGAAGGAGTTCGCTCTGAGCAGTATTAAAGTTGCCGCCGCCGTAGGTCTGTTCGCCTCTCTCGTCACTGCATGGACGGGGGATATTTCGGGAGTACAGGTAGCCAAAGTGCAACCTATGAAAATGGCTGCCGCTGAAGGATTGCACGATGGCGGAAACGGAGTACCCTTCACCATTGCAGGCGATTTGAAAATCCCCAAAATGCTTTCTATCCTTGCCACTCACGACATAGACGGTTATGTACCGGGTATCAACAATCTGCTGGAAGGTGGTTATCAGATGCCCGACGGTACAACGGCTTTATCGGCCGAAGAGAAAATTAAACGCGGACAGATTGCCATCGCCGCCCTGGATGCATTCCGCAAAGCGCATAAGGCAGGTGACGAAGCAAGTGCCGCAGCAGCTCGCAAGACATTGGACGAAAACGTGAAATATTTTGGTTACGGATATATCAAGGATCCTGTCCATCTGGTTCCTAATGTAGGACTTACTTTCTGGTCATTCCGGATCATGGTGGGGCTGGGAGGTTATTTCATCCTGTTCTTTATTATAGTACTGATTGTATCGAAAAAAGAGAAACTGGCTGATATGCGATGGTTGCAACGGGTGGCTTTGTGGACTATTCCACTAGCCTATATCGGCAGTCAGGCAGGCTGGGTGGTAGCCGAAGTGGGGCGCCAGCATGGGCCATACAGGATATGTTGCCTGTAGGAGCAGCCATCTCCAAATTGCAGACAGGTTCCGTACAGCTTACTTTCTTTATCTTCCTTCTATTGTTTACCGTTCTGCTCTTTGCTGAAATAGGTATCATGCTGAAGGCCATCAAGAAAGGACCGGAAGGAATTAAGAATTAAGGAATAAATGAAACAGGCGGAAATAATTCAGGCTGCGCAATAAATGGGCTACATACAGGAGATTAATTCCGCCAGCAAGTCATTCTTTTTTAGTTCAAGTTTCTCTAATTCTATTTTTCAATATTCAATTCTCAATTTTTAATTTAGAATATTATGGACTATATATTTCTACAAAATTATTGGTGGTTCCTAGTATCGTTACTGGGTGCTTTGTTGGTGTTCCTGCTCTTTGTGCAGGGTGGCAACTCTTTGCTGTTCACGCTGGGACGCAATGACGAAGAACGTGCCTTGCTGGTAAACTCCACAGGACGCAAGTGGGAGTTTACTTTTACCACCCTTGTCACTTTCGGCGGCGCCTTCTTCGCTTCTTTTCCGCTGTTCTACAGTACCAGCTTTGGCGGTGCTTACTGGTTGTGGATGATTATTCTTTTCAGTTTCGTATTGCAAGCTGTTTCATACGAGTTCCAGTCCAAGCTGGGCAATCTGCTGGGCAAACATACTTACCAATGGTTTCTGGTTATAAATGGTATTGTAGGGCCTCTATTGCTGGGAGGTGCGGTAGCCACATTCTTTACCGGCTCCAATTTCCTGGTTAATAAAGGAAACATGGGTAATGAGCTGATGCCTGTCATCAGCAGTTGGGCAAACGGATGGCACGGACTGGATGCGCTGACCAATCCTTGGAATCTGGTCTTGGGATTTGCCGTATTCTTCCTGACCCGCCTTTTGGGCAATCTTTATTTTATCAATAACATCCGGGATAAAGACTTAATCCCCCGCTGCCGCCGTCAGCTTATAACAGATGCTATTCCTTTCCTTATTCTATTTCTGGCATTTGTTATCCGTACTTTATTGGCTGATGGTTTCGCTGTAAATCCCGAGACAAAAGAAGTTTATATGGAACCTTACAAGTATTTCATCAATCTGATGGATATACCTCTATTGCTGGTATTGTTCCTATCAGGCGTTGTCGGGGTACTTTGGGGTATCGGAAGGGCTGTCTTCAGCAAGACTGCGACCAATGGTATCTGGTTTACCGGAATAGGAGTTGTATTGACTGTATTAGCTTTATTGCTTTGTGCGGGATATAATAATACGGCTTATTACCCGTCCACAGCCGATCTACAAAGTTCGCTGACCTTGGCAAACAGTTGCTCCAGCGAATTTACCCTGCGCACCATGGCATACGTTTCCATTCTGGTACCTTTCGTTCTGGCCTATATTATTTATGCTTGGCGTGCCATAGACCGCAAGCCCATTACAGCAAAGGAACTGGAACAAGACGGACACGCTTATTAAAGAGTCTTAATGGATTATAGTGAAGGCATCCTGTTTTGCAAATAGCTGTAAACAGGATGCCTTTCTATGTTAAATAACATTGTTTCAACCTATAAAATGAAGAGAATATCTTGCAAATTTCCGAAATATCCGTACCTTTGCATTGTGTTTTTCATAGTATTAGATTTAAGGTTAACAAAGGTTGGAGCAAGGCGTTGCTCCTTTTTTTATATCTATAGGAGACATAGCATCCATAGTTGATTCATTTCCCATCTAGAAAGTTATTTTCGTTTAAACTCTTCATCTAAAAGAAATATTATGATACAAGTGATGCATACAGTTGCGAATTACGTGCATGATGCCAAATATAAGATGCCGGATAGACCCCTTCCTTGTTTTTATCAAGGATTTCTTTCAAAATACTGCATTTGTTCTCGCCCGTCACTAGAAAACAGGTATGCCGGGCTTCTATCAAGGGACGTCCCGTCATGCATATACGCACTGTTTTATTATAAGGATTGACGGACACCTCATACGGTTCCCCGGCGGTAAGAAGTTCCTGATGGTCGGGGAAAATGGATGATGTATGCCCGTCCTCTCCTATCCCTAATAATACAAAATCAAAACAGGCACACCGTCCACGGTCGGAACGGTGGTCTTGACTATGGAAGAATACTGTTTGGCTTCTTCTTCGGGAGCGCCCTCACCCACAATACGGTAGCAATGACTGGCGGGAATACCTACCTTACTAAACAACAGACGATAGGCCAAGCCAAAGTTGCTCTGATCATCGCCAGGTGGCACACAACGCTCGTCTACCCAATAGAAATAAATACGGGACCAAGGGGTATATGCGGCATATTCACGCTCCCAAACCTCAAAAAGTGTGGCAGGAGTAGTTCCTCCGGAAAGAGCAATGGTAAAAGGCCGTTCAAGCTCTTTATCCATCGCTTCCAATATATGAGTTATCAAGGTTTGCGACGCTTGTACAGGCGACGCATAAAAGTTATGGTCAATCATCTTATTCACTATTTATTACTTAGAGTTTGCTGTTTTAAATTTACTATCCACAGATGACGACTTACAATTTACAGTATAAATTGGAATGTGTCAGATTCTTGCACGGGTTTGTCCATTCGGAATGACTGCGGTTGATCAATACATCCGCTTCTTTCGGTCCCCATGTTCCTGCAGGATACCCATAAAGAGGAGTTTCGGGATGCTTCTTCCAATAATCCAGAATCTTATCAAAGTAAGTCCAGCTCTCGTCCACAGCATCGGAACGGGTAAAAAGTGTAGGATCACCCACCAGACTGTCTTCCAACAGGCGTACATACGCATCCCCCGTTTCCTGATCGTGCTGGTCATAGCTGAAGTCCATCTCCATGGTTCCCATATAGAAACCGGCACCAGGTTCTTTCATGGCTATGCGCTGAAGAATTCCCTCGTCGGGTTGAATACGGATAATCAGTTCCTCACCTTTGTAAAAGCCTTCCTTCATTTGGAACATCTGCATAGGAGCAGGTTTGAAATGAACCACAATTTCGGTCACCTTGGTAGGCATCTGCTTTCCGGTACGGATATAAAAAGGCACTCCCTGCCAACGCCAGTTATCCACATACAGACACATCGCCACGTAGGTATCTGTACGGGAATCAGGACGAACATTCTTTTCTTCACGATAACCGATACGGTCATCACCAGCAATATATTGTCCGCGGATGACATTATCACGGATATACTTATCAGTCAGCGGACGAAGGGATTGGTAGACCTTGATCACCTCGTTACGGAAACCATTCTTGTCAAACTTGGCCGGTGGTTCCATGGCAGTAATAGCAAGCAACTGCATCAAATGGTTCTGTACCATATCGCGCAGAGCTCCCGCCCCGTCATAATATCCTCCGCGAGTACCTATACCCATATTTTCCACCGCAGTGATTTCTACATAATCTATATAGTTACGGTTCCATATCGGTTCGTAAATAGTACTTCCAAAACGGGTCACCATAATATTCTGCACCGTTTCCTTGCCCAGAAAATGATCGATGCGGTAGATATCCTCTTCTTTAAAATAAGCGGCATAGATTTTATTTAGTTTCTGAGCGGAAGCCAGGTCGTATCCGAAAGGCTTCTCGACAATGATACGCTTTAATCCAGGCTTTTTCAACAAGCCCGCATCATGCAGACATTTCGGAATCAATTCATAAAGCAAGGGCGGAGTTGCCAGATAGAACAAATAGTTCCCATTATTCTCATATTGAGGCGAAAGCTCCTTCAAACGGTCATTCAACAGAAAATAAGTGGTTTCGTCAGCCGGGTCCATGGACTGGTAATGAACAGTAGAGAGAAAATCGTCCAATGTTTCCATTTCCTCTTTAGTAAGAAAACCGAATTTTATCAGTTCTTCTTTCAGATAGGCACGATAGGTCTCGTCCGTGTATGCAGTACGGGCACAGCCGATAATGGCAAAATGCTCGGGGAAGCGTTTCCCGTTATGTATCTTTATCAAGGCAGGCATCAGTTTGCGCCGGGTTAAATCACCGGATGCACCGAAGATGACCAAAAATAAACTATGTGGTAAACTCATGATTCTTTCTTTTAAAAATGAATGTATAATGCTTTGTGTTGCGACATATCAATAGTTGTCTTCCCAATGTTCGTGGAAAAATTCCCCCCGTGGACTGTCCACACGCTCGAAGGTATGAGCTCCGAAATAATCACGCATCGCTTGAATCATATTGGCTGGGGAACGGTTGGTGGTCAAACCTAGAAAATAATTCAACGCTGCGGAAAGTACAGGTACGGGCAACCCTTCTCTCAACATGACACCGATGTATTTCTTCCACGCGGGCAGGGCTTCCATTACTTCCCGTCCGAAATGCTCGTCCAGCAACAGATGCGACAATCCCGGTGCACGGTGATAGGCCTCGGCAATGTCGTTCAGAAAAGCAGAACGAATAATGCATCCGGCGCGCCACAACAGCGCGATAGTGGAAAGATTCAACTTCCAGCCATATTGCTCACTGGCAGTGCACATCAGAGCAAACCCTTGCGCATAGCCTGTCAGACGAGCCGCATATAAGGTACTTTCCAATCCGATCACCGTATCCTGATAATTATATACCGGATGATTCTCCACATGCATATAATGTTTGGACATCAGCACGCGCAAGTTCTTCTCTGCCGACAGATTACGGGCAAAAACCGCCTCGGCAATCACGCCCAGTGGTGTATTTAGTTGTAGGGAGTTAATGACACTCCAGCGACCCGTTCCTTTTTGTCCCGCAGCATCCAGAATGTTATCGAGCAAATAATCGCCTCCTTCTTCTTTATGACGCAGAATGGCCGAAGTAATCTCTATCAGGTAACTATGCAGACGTCCTTTGTCCCATTGTTCAAAAATATCCGCCATCTGTTCATTCTTCAACGCCAGCAGGTGCTTCATGGCGAAATAAGTTTCAGCAATCAGCTGCATATCCCCATATTCTATGCCATTATGCACCATTTTTACATAGTGGCCTGCGCCACCGGGACCTACCCACTCACAACACGGAGTACCATCCTCAGCTTTTGCCGCAATACTTTTCAGCATCGGCTGAATGACTGACCATGCCTCTTGCGCACCACCGGGCATGATGGACGCTCCATGCAAAGCACCCTCCTCACCTCCTGAAATGCCGCAACCTACAAAGTACATTCCTTTATCATAAAGTTCCTTTACACGACGTTCCGTATCTTCATAATAAGAGTTGCCTCCGTCAATGAGGATATCACCCTTTTCCATCAAAGGAAACAGCTTGCCCGTCAGTTCATCGACAGCGGGACCCGCCTGTACCATCAAAAGGATGACACGCGGAGTTTTCAGTGCTTCGACAAAATCTGTCAGTTCATTACTGCCTATGATGCCTTTTCCTTTGGCGCGGTTGGCTATAAAGTGTTCCACTACATTTTCTTCTTTTCCAGGAACGGTACGGTTCCATACTACAACCTTCCATCCCTTGTTGGCAAGATTCAGAGCAAGGTTCTGCCCCATCACACCTAATCCGATTAATCCTATATCTGCCTTTTCCATAAATTATTCTTTTTATATTTAACAATTTGATAGGTTATTTGTTCAATAATTCTATCTTTGCAATTTGAATAATAACACATTATCATGAAGAGGTTAAAAATCGGCTTATTAGCCCGAATTATCATCGCCATCACATTGGGTATAGGATTCGGAAACGTTCTTCCCGGCGAATTGGTCAGAGTATTTGTGACTTTCAACGGAATCTTCAGCGAATTTTTGGGTTTCATCATTCCACTGATTATTCTCGGACTGGTCACTCCTGCCATTGCCGATATCGGTAAGGAGGCAGGAAAGATGCTGGTGATAACGACATTGGTAGCATACAGCGCCACGTTGTTCTCCGGTTTCCTGTCTTATTTCACCGGAGTGACTTTTTTCCCTTCCATGATTACTCCGGGAGCACCGATAGAACAAATCAGCGAGGCACATGATATTTCTCCATTCTTCACTGTAGCCATCCCCCCGGTGATGAATGTGATGACTTCCTTGATTTTAGCCTTCACACTAGGTCTGGGCATCGCACATTTGGATAGTACAGCGCTGAAAAACGTATGTAACGATTTCAAAGAAATCATAGTCAAAACCATCCAGACGGTGATTCTGCCCCTACTGCCTATCTATATATTCGGTATATTCCTGAATATGACCCATTCCGGACAGGTATATAACATTCTGATGGTATTTATCAAGATCATCGGAGTCATTTTCCTGCTTCACATCTTCCTGTTGGTTTTTCAATATACCATTGCAGCGCTGTTTGTACATCGGAATCCGTTCAAACTACTGGGAAAGATGATGCCTGCCTATTTCACAGCATTGGGCACACAGTCATCGGCAGCCACCATTCCGGTGACTTTGCGACAGACTGTCAAGAATGGGGTCACGGAGGATATAGCCGGATTTGTCATTCCGCTATGTGCCACAATTCATCTGTCGGGAAGCACGTTGAAGATTGTTGCTTGCGCACTGGCACTGATGATTATGCAAGGAATGCCATTTGATTTCCCCATGTTTGCAGGATTCATCTTTATGCTGGGAATCACGATGGTAGCTGCACCGGGAGTACCGGGAGGAGCCATCATGGCTGCATTGGGGATCCTGTCTTCCATGCTGGGATTCGGAGAAAGTGAACAGGCTTTGATGATAGCACTTTACATTGCCATGGATAGTTTCGGTACTGCTTGTAATGTGACGGGCGATGGGGCTATCGCATTGATTATTGATAAGTTTTTCGGAAAGAAAAATCTCCGGTCCATACAATAAACAGGAAAAATATTCCCGAATCAGATAAAGTCAGGAAACTCTGTAACCCATTCATGAAAAGTTGCCAGGCTGATTTATGACGTGTATGATAAAAAAGGTAACGGCTTTAATTCTGATAAAAGAAAGACATTTTCATGATAAATAGCAGGCAGGCAACAAGTTGCCTGCCGATTCTTCATAACAAACAAAAAAGGAAAGCATGAGCTAGAATACAGGCATCTGCCAAATGAATCCCACTGACACACGATGGGTACTGAAATTGTCCTCACCCAACGCCTTTGCACGATCGGTATATTTATAGGAACGCCCCACGTATGCCAGGAAGAAGTGCAGATTGCTCTCCATCGGATAAAATTCTATACCTCCTGCATATCCCCATGCCGTGCGATATTTCCCTTTTTCCACTTCATCACTTGCCTTATAAACGGAAGCAGTTTCATACATTCCTTTTGCAAACAAGTTCCACTTTGGGGCAAAACGATAATTCACATGCAACACATAGGACATATATTCGGCATTAAAAGCATTGTGTGCCTGATTATCAGTTCCTACGATGTTAGTTATAATCCCTTTACGGTCTACTCCTTCACGAGAATACATCCAGTCAAAATAGGCATGCCATTTAGGGCTGAAATTAAATTCATTACCCAAAGCGTAATAATACATCTTTTCGCCCTTCGTTTCGTTCATAACAGAGGCAGACCAACGGGTTTTGAAAACATCCAGGAAATTTCCGTTCCAGTTCAAGGTATAAACTAACGGCAGTTTGGTACGTTCCAAATCCCCATACATCTCCTCGGACGGCCCGTTCAGGCTGTTCAATACCTGAAATTGTATCTGCTGATAAGGATTATAGTTGTATGCCACATTCAAACCGGTCATGAAGTTACTCATGTGCTCTATCATGTCACTATATTCGTAAATATCAATCGGATTCAAATCAAATTCTATACCACCATACGAGACACATTGCTTTCCGGCAAAAAATGAGAACTTATTTAATCTGATGCCTACTCCTGCCCAATCTATGCTGGTAGGTACATTATCTATATTGCCGGAACCATCGTTACCCCGATTCAGACGCTGACGGTAACGGTAACTCAACCAATCATTGATATCCCCCTTCATTTCGATACGGAGCTGCTTCATTTCGAATGCGCCCTGATCAAATCCGGAATCATTCCATTTCATGTTGAAATCACCGTGCATATTAAGATAGAGATTGAACTTGTCCGTTTTCTTCTTGATACCGGTGACTTCTTCAAACAGGCTTTTGTCACCGACCATGAAATCACTTCCGGAAGATTGGGCATATAAAGAGTAAGTACCTGAGACAGCAAGGGCTGTCAGGCATACTAACATTATTCTTTTCATAAGTCAAAGTTTTAGGTTATAATGTATTCTCTTTTTCTTTTATGCGCGCAAGAAAAGAAAGAGTAATAAAAGAAAAAGTGCCGGATGGACTAGTATACGTTGAAGTATTCCTGAATCTTCTTCCAGTCTTTTGTTTTAGTTAATGCCAACATCAACAACACACGCGCTTTCTGAGGATTCAACTCTTGTGAAGCCACGAATTGATATTTATTATCATCCACCTCGGCATCCAATGTGGTCGGTCCGGTAGGAACACGGCTGGAACGCACTACCAAAATACCTTGCTGACGGGCCTTTTCCAATATCGGAAACAAATTCTGATGAATGTTGCCATTCCCCACACCGGCATGAATAATACCTTGGTAACCATTATTCAGAAAAGGGATCATAACATCAGCCTCTACATTGGAATAACTGTAAACGATACCTACTTTCGGCAGCTTGTCAAGGTGGGCCACATCAAAATCGGAACCGGTGGTATGGCGTTTCAAAGATTCCATATTATAAAAAACCTTACCATTCAATACATATCCCAACGCACCGGAGTTAGGAGACTGGAAAGTCTGTACATCCACCGTATTGGTCTTCATGGCTCCGTGGGCTCCCAAAATCAAACCGTTCATGGCAATTACGACACCTTTACCCCGTGATTCCCTAGCAGCGGCAGTAACTACCGCATTATACAAGTTCAACGGTCCGTCCGCACTCATGGCCGTAGAGGGGCGCATGGCTCCTACCAATACAACAGGCTTGTCACTCTTCACAGTCAAGTTCAGGAAAAAGGCGGTTTCTTCCATTGTGTCAGTTCCGTGAGTAATCACGATACCGTCCACATCTCCACGGCTGAAAAGCTCGTTGATACGCTTGGCCAACGTCAGCCATACGGCATCATTCATGTCCTGAGAACCGATTTTTACAATCTGTTCCCCGGTCACATTGGCTATTTTGTTCACTTCGGGAACCGCTTCCAGCAATGTGCTGATAGCCACCTGTCCGGCAGTATAATTTGTTTTAGTAGCCGAAGCGCCTGTTCCGGCAATAGTCCCCCCTGTAGCCAATATATGGATATTAGGCTTTTGGGAGACAGCAGCCAATGTGGTACATACCAGCATTGCCGCCATAAGGCTGAGTTTTCTTAATCCGTTCATAATCTTTTCAAGTTTAGGTTTTATTACTATAATAATTATTTGGAAATTTTGTTCACACAAAGAAGAAGATGTGCCGATGATATATATGTATACATCGAATCATTATAAATGTTACAGGCAGAAGATCACTCATCTTCAAGTCCGACTACACCTACCCCCTTTCCTTTCTAGAACACCTGTACCAGCAGCAGGCCTACCACAATAGAAACAATGGTGGCCACCATCCCAGGCATCATGAACGAATGATTCAGAATCCATTTTCCAATGCCTGTTGTTCCTGTACGGTCAAAATTTATAGCTGCCACCACTGTAGGATAATTAGGAATAAAGAAATATCCGTTGACAGCAGGGAACAAAGCAATCAACATCATCGGAGAAATACCCAGTGCTATCCCTAACGGCACAATGGCACGCACCGTAGCAGCCTGGCTATAAAGCAAAATGGACATGACAAACAATGCCAGACCGAACAACCAGGGCATTTGGCGCACAATCCCCTCAATAGAGCCTGTCAGTTCCGTAATGTTTCCATTAATGAAGGTATCTCCCATCCATGCAATACCAAATATAGCGATTACCGCCTGCATCCCGGCAGGAAACACACTGCCTTGTGTAGCTTTAATTCCATCCGTACGTGAAATGAGAAGAATAACAGCCGCCGCACACAACATCAAAATCTCAATAATAGCCGGCATATCCAAAGCCGTACCATTGAACACAGGACGCATGACAGGAATAGAACCGAACAACACTATCAACAGCGTGGCGGCAATAAAAATTATCACCGAGATACGGGCATGAAACATATTCTTCACATCGTTCAGCTCCACATGTTTTGTATCAATCATCCCGGCTTCCAAGCGGCGCAAGTATTCGGGATCTTCCAACAACTCTTTACCCACCTTCTTTGAAAGGAAAGCTCCCACCAGCACACCGATTAATGTAGCGGGAATAGTAATCTTCAGAATATCAAACAGAGTGATGTCAAATCCTGTCAGCAATCCCAGCAACGCTACGGTAGCGGCAGAGATAGGGCTGGCAGTAATAGCCTGTTGCGAGGCGATAACGGCAATGCCTAAAGGACGCTCAGGACGAATTTTAGTTTCCGTAGCCACCTCGGCTATGACAGGAAGCACAGAGTAGGCCACATGCCCCGTACCTGCGACAAAAGTAAACAGATAAGTAACCAACGGACTCAGGATAGTCACTTGTGAAGGGTTACGACGCAACAACCGTTCTGCTAATTTCACCATATAGTCCAGTCCGCCGGCAGCCTGCATACAAGAGGCGGCAGAGATAACGGCGACAATCATCAACATCACATCAATAGGGGGAGCGGTAGGTTGAAGTCCGAAAACAAAGGTCAATATGGCAAGGCCCACACCTCCCATCACTCCCAGTCCGATACCTCCCAGACGGGCACCTACAATAATAGCGACAAGTACAAATAGCAGTTGTAATAACATGTTTTTTATCCGTTTATAAATATACAATTTTAATTCTGAGAACAAAGATAGACCATTTCTGTTCTACAAACCTTAAAATTTCTAAGAATTTTTCCTTTTTTCACTACTTTCTCCCTAAAACATTCAATAAAAGTTAGTTGTTTTGTATAATGAACTATTCGTCAATGTGCTAATCGGCTGTATTATGTCCCACATAGTTATTGGTACATTAGCAAATAGACAAATCACTAAATTATTACATATGAACAGAATTTGCAATCTTTTTGGAATAAAGTATCCCATCATACAGGGAGGAATGGTATGGTGTAGCGGTTGGCGACTAGCCTCCGCAGTAAGTAACGCCGGAGGACTGGGACTGATAGGAGCAGGCTCCATGCATCCCGAGACCTTACGCGAACACATACAGAAATGCAAAGCGGCGACAGACAAACCTTTCGGAGTAAACATTCCGCTGATGTATCCCGAAATAGACATCCTTATCAATATGGTAATAGAAGAGGGTGTGAAAATCGTCTTCACCTCTGCCGGAAATCCAAAGACCTGGACAGAACACCTGCATGAGCATGGAATCATTGTGGCCCATGTAGTGGCAAGCACCAAGTTTGCCGCCAAATGTGAAGAAGCAGGTGTAGACGCCATCGTAGCCGAAGGATTCGAAGCAGGAGGACATAACGGACGGGAGGAAACGACCACCCTATGTCTTATTCCAGCCGTCAGACAGATCACCACTGTGCCGTTGATAGCTGCCGGAGGTATCGGATCGGGAGAAAGCATACTGGCTGCTATGGCATTGGGGGCCGACGGGGTGCAAATAGGGACGCGCTTTGCATTAACCGAAGAGAGTTCTGCTCATTTCACATTCAAAGACCGGTGTCTGCGACTGAATGAAGGAGATACCCAACTGACATTGAAACAGCTCTCTCCCGTCCGGTTGGTCAAGAATGATTTCTTCAAACAAGTAGAAGAAGCGGAAAGCCGTGGCGCAACAACGGATGAACTACGCACTTTGTTAGGAAAAGGACGTGCCAAAAAGGGAATCTTTGAAGGAGATTTATTCGAAGGTGAACTGGAAATAGGACAAGTCGCATCATGCATACATAAATTACAGACGGTAGACGAAGTGATGAAAGAACTGGTGGAAGATTTCAATGCCGCATTAAACAGGGTCAATGAGCTGAAAAGATTTATCTGATAAGGAGAACGATGAAACGATTAATAAACCGGAGAGTGAATCAAAACCAAAATGAACATTCTAAAGGTTACAGATTGTAACCGACAAATACAGAAAAGCCGTATCATTACTCAAAAGTGATACGGCCTTCTTATTGTCAATGAAGAATGTCAAGTTTCAGATGAAAAATTCTTTTCTATAAAGTTGAGTTTTATAAAATTAAGTTATTCTACTTACATCTTCTCTTATTAAGCAGATTAGCACTCAGGAATCCCACCAAAAATATCAGCAACGTCCCGAACACGATAGCCAGATTGGCATGTACAAAGGGGGATATCACAATCCAACAAACCAGAATTACTCCACAAACGACTCCCAGTACCGCATCAAAATTACGTGCTTTCTTCGAAATATACCCCAATAGAAACAGTCCCAACATGCCTCCGCTGAAAATAGACGCCAACGCCCACCAGGCATCCAGCGCACTTTGCACACTCATAAAGGCAAAAGCCACCAGAATCCCTGCCACTCCCACTCCTACACTGGAGAGTTTCAGCACCAACATCCGCTCCCTGTTTCCGGCATGTTTGCGGAACCGCTGATAATAATCCGTCAGAATGATGGTAGACGAACTAGTGACACTGGTCGCAATGGTACTCATACCTGCGGCAAAGATAGAAGCAATCAGCAGGCCTGTCAACCCCACCGGCAACTCATTGACTATAAAAACGGAAAGACATAATCCGCCCCCACCCCGTCGGGCAAGATCCCCGGATGCACTTTATAGAACGCATACAGTCCAGTCCCTATCATAAAGAAAACGGCCGAAACGGGAATAAACAAATATCCTCCGAACAAGGCCGAAAACTTAGCCTCCTTCTCATTCTTCGCCGTATGATAACGTTGCACATAACTCTGGTCTATACCATAGTTCTGCAAATTAGTAAATATACCATAAATCAGACACACCCAAAAAGTGGACTCACTTAAACTGCTTCCAAAGCTTCCCAAGCTGAATTTACCATCTTCCATGGCGATGGAGAAAGTCTGCACCGGACCTCCGGGCATATCAAAAAGCAAAATAAACATACATACCAACGCACCTCCGATCAGAATAATTCCCTGTATGGCCTCTGTCCAAATGACAGCCTTCATGCCACCCAACATGGAATAAAGCACAATAGCCACACTGGTTACAACAATAATGGTCTGGATATGCCATCCCAACAATACATTCATGGGCAACGCCAACAAATACAGGATAGACCCTGTACGTGCTATCTGGGTGAGCAGATAGCAGGACGAAGCATATATACGTGCCCAAGGACCGAAACGGTTTTCCAAAAAGCTATAAGCCGATATGCTGTCCTGACTCCGGTAAAAAGGCACAAAGTAACGAGCCGCAAAATAAGAGGCGATAGGAATAGAAAGACTGAATACAAATGCATTCCAATCTCCCGAAAAGGCCTTTCCCGGATATCCCAGATAACTGATACTGCTGACATACGTGGCGAAAATGGACATCCCCACCACCCAGCCGGGCAAACTTCTTCCGGCAGAAGTGAACTCCTCGGAGGTACCTTTCTTCTTAAAGAAAGAACAACCGAAGGCCACGACTCCGCCGGTAAACAACAAAAAGACGATTATATCAATGATATGCATACAGACCGAGCATTTAAGGTTTCAATTCCGGACAAAAAGGGAGTGCCTCCAACGCCTTGCGTATCTTCTCGCGTTCCGGAACATTGAAGCGATGGAAAGGAGCCGCAACAAAATCATCACAAACGCCCAATAAAGACAACGCGCATTTCAATCCTTTCAAATAACTGGAGCCATGCTGCCCCACGGTATAAATACTGCTACTGATTTGCATCACCAAGGGTTGCAGCCGACTTACGGTTTCCATGTCACGCGCTACCGCAGCATGATAAAGATCTACATATAATTCCGGGAACATATTGGCACCTCCGTTGATCCCCCCATGTCCACCCAGCAACACACACTCTGCCGTAATTTCCTCCGGTCCCACCAACATGGCGAAATCCTGTCTGTCCTTCATGGCATACATCACGGACTGGAAATAAACGGCATTAGCCGAACTATCCTTGAACCCCACCACCTGAGGATTACGGGCAATACGTTGAATAGTAGCCGGAGCAAAATTCACTTTCGTGTGCGACGGCATATTGTACAAGAAGATAGGTAACGGCAACTGAGGAATCAGGTCCTCATAAAATTCGGCCAGTTCAGGCTGTCCCGGAGCAAAGTAGTAAGGGGGAGCGGAAACTACGGCTGAAGCACCACACTCGGCCCCTACATGTGCCAGATGAATACTTTCTACAATTGAAGTATCGGAAATACAAACCAGAACCGGAAGTCTTCCGGCATTGATACGGCAAGTTTCCTTTATCATTTCATGGCGAAGCGGTAACTGATACTCTGCGCTTCTCCGGTGGTACCCAGTATAAATAATCCGTGCACTCCTCCTTTTATCAATCGTTCTATCAACCTTTCCAAACCATCAATATCCAGTTTGTCATTATCCAGTAACGGAGTCACTAAAGGAGGAATAATGCCTGTCATAGGCTTTTTTAATGTGTTTTCCATGATTCGTTTTCTTTTAAAAATTTCAATGCTATATTTATGAAACGAACAGTAGGATTATTTGTACTCAGCCCAACATCCCGGCTTGTCCGGAAAGCGACAGGGCACTATCGTTTAACCAGTCGTCTTCCGTCTGCCCGGAACGTACCTTTAGAAAAAGAACTTTTAATTCCGCTTCAAGAAAAGAAAGTTAGTTATACATGCGGGCAACTCTTCCTGATAATGTGTCACCATAATCATGGTCTTGTCCTTACGACGACAGAAAGTTTCTATCACATCTTTCACCAACTGGCGGTTGTACAAGTCCAACCCATGCAAAGGCTCATCCAAAATAAGCAACTCAGGATCCTTCACAAAAGCACGGGCCAACAACACCAGACGCTGCTCGCCACTGGACAACTGCAAGAAATTCCGGTCTTTCAAATCTGCAATACCAAAAATATCCATCCACCATTCACAAGCCGCCATCTGCTCGGGACGCGGACGTTTGTACAACCCCACAGAATCATGTAGTCCGCTTGCCACAATATCTATGGCAGGAAGGTTTTTCAGATAAGCGCGATGCATCTCAGGACTGACATATCCTATATGCTTCTTTATCTCCCAAATACTTTCTCCGGAACCGCGTTTTCTGCCGAACAAGGTAATATCACAAGCATAACTCTGCGGATTATCCGCACAGACCAAACTCAACAACGTAGACTTTCCTGAACCGTTCTCTCCACTCAAAGCCCATTTCTCGCCACATTTCACTGTCCAGTCCAAATCTTTCAAAATGGTACGCTCGCCATAACGGATGCTTACCTTGTTCAAATCGACTACGTGCTCGGTGTGATACAAATCACCGCCGTAAGGCAAATTCAGAATCCGTGCCTCCTTTTCTTCGGAAAGTATCCGTTCCGGTATCGGCTTACGGACCGCCAAATATTCCTGCAAAGTTATCTTTTTACCACACACCCTGTCTTCCACAGGAATAACATGAGTAATAAAAGCAGGAATATCATCGGACTTAGACAAGATAAGGATTACCTGCAAATGGGTTACTTTAGTCAGTTCGCCCAACAATGTATGAAGCAGGTCCCTCGTCTTCGCATCCAGTCCGATAAAGGGATTATCCATAATCAGTACACGCGGATTACTCAGCAAAGTCTTTGTCAGTTGAAACTTACGTAACTCACCACTGGAAAGCAGAATAATATGTTTATCCAGCATCCTCTCTATGCCAAACAGTTCATACAAAGCCTTTTTCAGACCTGAATCGGTCGCTTCGGGCAACAAATCACGTACCAGTGGGGTTTCATCCAAATCATGGGCATTCCATCGTTGCTGATAATAGTAATTTCCATCGGAATCTCCGTATGAATCACGGAAAGCAATATACTTTATATTCTCGTATGCCATCTTCGAAGGAGAAGGAGAGAAATCATACTTCACTTCGTTCATCAACAACGGCCACCGGCCTGTAATCGTATCTACCAATATACTTTTTCCTGCCCCGTTTCTCCCCACAACAGCTATATGTTCTCCGGCGGCAAGTGTCATATTCACCGGTTCCTTCATCCGGTACAGCGGATGGCGGGTCACACCATTTTCTATCGCAATAATATTCTGCATTACAAATCTCTTTTTTATCCAACAGGATGCAAAGGTAACAAAATAATATAAAAATGAGATAATATATTATCATCTTGTTACATCAATCATCCACCTTAATTATATATGATACCAATTATACGACACTGAATAACCAACAAAATATTACCTAAACTATATGTTCCATAACAGAATATAGGCTCAAATTTATAAAGCATCAACAAGATATATATTTGCACTAAATTAAGACAAAAGGAAATAATAACAGAAGAAATTATAGACAAAATGGCAACAACAATCACGTTCACAAAGATGCAGGGAGCAGGTAATGACTATATATACGTAAACACCCTAAAGCACCTCATAGCAGACCCCGTGAGAACTTCCATCAGATGGAGCTCGTCACACGGGGATCGGTTCCGACGGGCTGGCATTGATTGGGAAATCAGCCAAAGCGGATTTCAGTATGCACATATTCAATGCAGATGGTTCTGAAGTCATGATGTGTGGTAACGCCTCCAGATGTATAGGAAAGTATGTATATGACAACAAATTGACTCAAAAGAAAGCCATCACGCAGGAAACGCTCTCAGGAATCAAGGTCCTAAAACTGCATACGGAGAACGAGCTGGTAGAAGAAGTAACAGTGGACATGGATCTTCCCCTGCTTGCCAACTCCAGACAAATAAATACCCCGGACGGCAAAATGTTGGCAAAAACAATCACAGTAGATGGAAAAGAATACAAAAGAACATTTGTTTGTATGTGAAATCCATATTTAGTGGTTTTCATAGATGATATAAAAGATGTAAATTTGCCGGCAATAGGTCCGAAACTGGAGAATCATCCGCTTTTTCCCGAACGAACCAATATAGAATTCGTTGAAGTATTATCACATAACAAGCACAAGCCATTACAAGAAAAACAAATACATACGAGATATAACAAACTCACTATTATGGATTAAAAAGGTAAAAAGCAATGAAAAAGAGTTTTAGAAAAACAACATTTCTGTCGGCCTTGGCAATAGCTGTTCCGGCAATGGGCATGGCGCAGGACAAAGTGGAAGCCAGCGCAGGAGCCGATCTCGTAAGCGGATACATCTGGCGTGGCCAGGATTTAGGAGGTGTCAGTATCCAACCCACGTTGTCAGTTTCTTACAAAGGGTTCTCATTGTCTGCATGGGGAACAGCAGGTATCGAAAAAGAAGATACAAAAGAGATTGACCTCACATTAGGCTACGCCACAGGAGGTTTCAGTATCTCCGTCACAGATTACTGGTTCAATGGAGGACCGGGGTATTTTCATTACGGCTCACACAATACCAACCATACCTTCGAGGCACAAATAGGTTATGACTTCGGACCGCTGGCCTTGAACTGGTATACCAATTTCGCCGGAACCGACGGAGTGAATAACGGAGGAAACAGAGCCTATTCGTCCTATATCTCGGCTACCGTACCTTTCACACTGGCAGGGCTGGAATGGACAGCGGAAATAGGAGCGACTCCGTGGGGCACAGACTTTTACAACTATTCCGAAGCCCCTGTATGCAACGGTTCCAACGGTTTCACCGTATGCGACATCAGCATGGGAGCCGCCAAGGAAATAAAAATCACCGATTCATTCTCCGTTCCAGCTTTTGCAAAAGTCACCGTAAACCCACGCACTGAAGGGGCTTATTTCGTTTTCGGGCTAAGTTTTTAATCATAAAGAGCATAACCAGACAAGGATAACAACAAAGTATTAGTTTTTTAGAAGGTAAAAAGATTACATTATATACAAAATACAAATACAACAATAAAAAAAATTGAAGCTATTATCTGTAAGACCCAATTCGAGGACGTAAAAGAAGCATTGCTCGAAGCCAAAATCGAATGGCTTTCCTATTGCAATGTAAAAGGCATTGGCAAAACATGTCAAGGACGCATTTGAATGCCGTCCGCATCCATACAGAAGAACGCGGATATATCGCCTTGTACAATGCAGAACAGGAGAAATAACTCATTACACGGACAAAACTACTCCACAAAGTAAAAATCATACTATAACTTAAGCGGAAAATTATGGATACAACTAATAAAAAGAGGTCGTCAGATGTAGAACAACCTCTTTTTATCAGGTAAACACATCATAAACAAGAAAGATGAATTACAAGCAAGGTACCTTCACAAATGCTGTATCCGGGAAATGCTTCTCTATATAACGACAAATATAAGTTTCTGTATCTGCTTGAATGATTTTATCCTCTCCTTCGGGAAACAGATTGTACATCACTGTATGAAGCTTTATCCCTCTCCGTTCTATAGCCTCAAAACTCAATAATGTATGGTTGATACTTCCCAATCGTCCCGAAGTAACAAAAACTAAGGGATAACCCGATTCCTGAACATAGTCTATAGTCAGATTATCTTCTGTCAACGGCACCATCAGCCCCCCGGCTCCTTCTACTAAAACAGCATCATAGCGCTCACTCAGCACCTCCGTGGCATGCTTTATTTTATCAAAATCAATGGCGCGGTTATCTATTCGTGAAGCCAAATGGGGAGAAGCCGGATAAGAAAATATTTCAGGTTTGGTAAGTCCCTGCTCATCCTCAGGCAAATACTCCATCCCCATCAGACGACGATGCAACTCAATATCCTCCGAATAACCTTCCGGATTTCCTGTCTGTATGAATTTTTGAGTAATAGTACGACATCCTTGTTTGTTCCAAAGATGTGCCAGATAGGCCGTGGCATAACTTTTACCAATATTTGTATCAATACCACTTACGAAAAATACATTCTGTTTCATGATTCTTTTTATTTCTATTGTCTTTTCTTTGCAATAATATAAATAGGATGATAAGTCAAAGTCACCGAACGACCATCACTGAACAAACGGGCATACTTGTCACAGAAATCCTGCAAATCCCTTTTAGTCCACGCTTGTTGCCTGACAGCAGCCACCCCGGTGTGTTTCAAGTGATAAAGCACTTCGAGCGGAGTACCGAAAGTCAGACAGATACGTTCCTCATGAGCCTTCACGATCTCATAGTGTATGCGCAGCGCTTCTTCTAATTCCTCTAAAGAACGATAGTGAAGACCGCTGCCGGTAACCGATGCAACTTCTTTCAGATTATCCCTGCCGAACGTAGTAAAAGCAAAATATCCTTTCTGCTTCAACAAAGTATTACAACGTTCAAAAAACAGCTCGGGAGAAACAAACCACTGTAATGCCGAGCATGATACAATCAAATCCTGTCCTTTTGGAAAAGGAAGGGACTCGGCATCCCCTGCCAGAAAGGTAGCCTGCCCGCTTCCCAACAAATCGGTGAAACAAGCACTCATCTCCTGACAAATATCATTCAACACCAGTTTTTCAGGATGGAGGGTTTCCATCAACCTACGGGTAAGAAAGCCCGTCCCGCTACCAATTTCCAATATCCGGCCGCACGGACGGGGCAAATAATGATTTAGCATATCACTCATGCGGTATGCTATCTGCTTTTGTGCCACCGCCTCACGGTTATAACTCTCTACAGCGCGGGAAAAGCGACGGGTTATCAATTGCTTATTAATCATATGTTTTTGTTTTAAATAACAGACGGGCATAGCAAATCTCTCATTATTTCTTCTGAATAATGAGGAATATCATACTCTGCCACTTCCGTCCCTGTCCATGCATTTCTTTGGTTGACCGCCGTAAAAATCAAATCATTCTTGCCTATAACAGCCCGTTCCCATGCAAAACTGGGAACAGCGCAAGATTTTACCTGTTCTCCAATCCTCCGAAGCTCTTCTTGCAGTTCCTCTACCGCACGTTGCGGACGTTTCGACAAGAATGTTTCCAGATTCTCCTTTTTCAAACACATCCTGCGGATAAACTTTTCCAGCGCAACCTCATTCAAGCCTTCCAGTGTTCCTTCAAAAACTTGCTGCGGAATACCTTTCAAATCATCGACAGGAGTTACCGTGCCATTCAAAGCAACACGCTCACAAATAGGCAAGTCCATATCCTGCAATACCATAGACGCGGCCCATACTCCCATAGACCAGGCTATCAGGCGAATCTCCTGATAACCCTGCAACAACGTGAAATCAAAATCCAGCGAACGATAATCATAACAAACCAACAGATCGCTATTTTCGGGGCAATAATCCATGAAAGGACATTCATCCATTCCCCAACCGGCAAAAAAAAGTGTCAATCGGGGAAGATGCTTTTGTTGTATAAAATAATGTTTCATATCAATTCTATCAGACTTTTTATTTCTTCTTCAGTAATATCCGCTGTCAACGAAAAACGGATACGCGATGTTCCTTCGGGCACAGTGGGAGGACGCACCGGCAACGCATAAAAACCTTTACGCTGCAAGAAATCGGCCTTTAACACCGTATCACCGCTATCGCCTATCGTCATTGGCAGAATATGGCTGGTAGAAGGACAAGCGTAGCCTTTCTTTACCAACGCGTCTTTCAAAAGAGAGGATATTCTCTTCAACCTTTCCCTCCGGAAGCTGAAACTGTCCAAATGCTCCAGGATAAAGAATGTCCATAGCAAGTTGACAGGAGGAAGAGCCGTTGTAAATATGAATGTACGCATTTTATTGATCAAATAATCACGGATGGTCTTCGAACAAACAATATAGCCTCCTACTGAGGCCAACGCTTTACCAAAAGTTCCACATAAAAAATCGATGTCAGCCACACAATCCTGTTCTTCCGCACACCCCAGGCCATGCATCCCCCGCACCCCTACAGCATGCGCTTCATCCACATACAGCAATACATTATCATATTGTTGCTTCAAAGTGACCAAACGGCGGAGATCGGCCTCATCACCGTCCATACTGAAAATACTTTCGGTTACAATAATTATTCTATCATACCCGGCATGATTGGAAACCAGCAACTGTTCCAATTGGTCATATCGGTTATGCCGGTACCGGATACACTTGGCCGCCGATAAACGAATGCCGTCAATAATGCTGGCATGTACCAGTTTATCGGCAAGAATCAATGTACGAGCATCGCTCACTGCAGGAAGAATACCGGCATTCATGTGATAACCACTATTAAAAACCAACGCGCTTTCCTTCCGAAACAGTCGGGCAAGCAAATCCTCTATCTGAACATAGATATTAAAATTTCCTGTCAGCAGCCGAGAGGATGAAGAGGAAGGAAGAAAAGTGTCGGGAGTAAGACTTTGCAAGAATTCCGTACGTAATGGCAGGTAAGCAGCCAATCCCAGATAATCGTTGGATGAAAGGTTAAGCATCACTTTTCCATTCACCTCCACCTCTCTTCCCAAATGGCGGATAACAGGCAACTTACGAAGATTACTTTTATTTTCAAGCAGGGCTAATTCCCTTTCCCAGTCTGTTAATGAATTCATTTTTTCTATTTTTCCCAATACTATCACTTATTCTTTTAATTCTCCTACTATCTTTACCAGTGAATGCGTCAATTTGCTCAATTCTTCCGGCTGAATTATAAAAGGCGGCATGATATACACCAGTTTTCCAAAAGGACGTACCCATACTCCTTCTTCGACAAAACGACGTTGCATGAAAGCCATATCTACCGGTTTCTTCACTTCAATAACCCCGATAGCTCCCAATACACGCACATCAGCCACCTGCGGCAATAAAGCAGCAGGAGCCAGCTCCCTCTTCAATTGTGATTCAATAGCCTTTACCTTTTCCTCCCAACTATATGAAAGCAACAATTCCACGGATGCTTTCGCTACGGCACAAGCCAACGGATTTCCCATAAAAGTAGGGCCGTGCATAAAGACTCCCGGATAACCGCCGGAAATGGTATCAGCCACCTCATCACTGGCAAGGACAGCAGAAAAAGTCATGTATCCACCGGTCAGTGCCTTACCTATGCACATGATATCGGGCTGGACACCTGCATGCTCCCAAGCAAACAGTTTCCCTGTTCTTCCGAAACCTGTCGCTATCTCATCAAAGATTAACAACAGACGATATTGCCTGCAAAGTTTCTCTACCTGGCGCAAAAACTCAGGATGATAAAAACGCATTCCGCCCGCCCCTTGTACAATAGGTTCCAAAATCAATGCAGCCATTTCTTCATGATGCTGTTCCAATATTTCCTTCAAGGGTTCTATATCCTCTTCATACCAGATTCCGCCAAAGCGCGACCGAGGAGCAGGAACAAAATAACGCACAGGCAATGTAGGGCCAAAAATATGATGCATACCGGTCACCGGATCACAAACGGACATGGCATTCCACGTATCTCCATGATATCCGGACTGAATAGTTACAAAATTATTTTTCTTTTCCTTCCCTTGCGCATACCAATATTGCACGGCCATTTTCAGTGCCACTTCTACCGCAACCGAACCGGAATCAGCATAAAATATTTTCTGCATACGGGGAGGAACAATCTTCAGCAACAACCTGCCTAATTCGATGGCCGGATCGTGTGTCAGTCCGCCGAACATGACATGGCTCATACGGTCTATCTGTTCCTTGAGCGCTTGGTTCAATACCGGATGATTGTATCCATGTACCATGCACCACCACGAAGACATCCCTTCTATCAAACATCTTCCGTCCTCCAATTCTATATATACTCCATCCGCCCGCCTTACCTTATAAGTGGGCAGCGGATGAGTAGTCGATGTATAAGGATGCCATAAATGCTCCCTGTCAAAATTTTCCATATATTATTTCCTTATTGTTATAATAACTTTATAATGTATCAAAGCGAATACCCGGCCTCTTCTATCAATATTTTATCTTCTGATACTTTGGAACCTAATGTAGTCAGCAAATCTCCCACAATGGCAGAATTAATACCGATATACAATGCTTTCTTTACAGCTTCCACACTCATCTGTGAACGCCCTCCGGCAAAACGAAGAAAGGCTGTGGGATTGATAAAACGGAATAAAGCGATGGTTGTCAGAATCTCCGCCTCTGCAAGACGATCCATTTTTTCCAATGGAGTGCCGGGTATAGGCTGTAACAGGTTTATAGGAATAGACTGTACTTCCAATTCCCTCAGTGTAAAAGCAAACTCAATACGCTGTTCCATTGTTTCGCCCATGCCGATGATTCCTCCGCTGCATACATCCATCCCCACCCTGCGTGCTGCCTGCAACGTTTCTATTTTCTGTTCTTGTGTATGAGTAGAACATAGAGATGAAAAATAAGAGGGAGCCGTTTCCAGATTACAATGATAACGGGTGATGCCTGCCTTAAACAGCCGTTCCAATTCCGCTTCATCCAGCAATCCTAAAGAAGCGCATAACTGAATATGCGAATGCGCACGCATGTACTCTGTTGTCTCACATAGCCGGTCCATGTTACGGCTACCCGGTTTCCTGCCGCTGGTCACCAAAGAAAAACGGGATACTCCCTGCGCTTCGTTATACAAAGCATGGCGCAGACATTCTTCCTTCCCAACCAAATCATAAACATCCGCTTTTGTTTTATAATGTGCAGACTGTGCGCACCATTTACAATTCTCAGGACATTTACCGGATTTAGCATTGATAATGGAACACATATCGAATTTCCGAGAAGCCAGAACCCGTGTTATCTCATGAGCCGCATCATACAAATCCTGTTTCTCTGCCTGGCAGGACAGCCAACGGGCTTCTTCTACGGTAATCTTCTCACCGCCCAACACTTTGTTTCTTATTTCATTCAGCATCATATACAGTTCATATTAAGACAAAAAAAGCCGAAAAGATGCATGGCACATCTTTCCGGCAAACAAATATTTATTTAAATAAAAAAGACAAATCACGTCAGCCACCTGTGGTTGAGGCAGTTGGATCCGAAACATTTGCAACATGGATTCAACAGGGGCCATTCCTTCTTCATATTCCTCTCCAGCATCCTCTTTCCGTGCGGAAGAGCAAACAGAGAATGCCGTGCAAACATTTGCCTGTTTACCCAACGATACATCGGCAATCTCCTTTTTCAGATTACCAATAGTTACATATTTGCCCAAGCTATAAAACATAGCGTACTTCTTCCGGCTCCAATAGCGGAAACGTATCGTATGTTTATTCTGGCACAATTGTTTCATGTTTTTTCGTATCTGAGATTGGCAAAGGTAAATAAAATATTCAATGCAGCAAACTTTTATATAGAAAAACACCGTTCCGCCTCTTACAACCTTAAAACCAGTTTTCCGAAAGCACAACGGTGAATTCTTAAGTCCTTTATATTATATTTCTGTTATTCTTCTTTCTTCGAAGCAGCTTTCTTGGCAACCGGCTTCTTTGCCGTCGTTTTCTTGGCCGCCGCCGGTTTCTTGGCAGCAGGTTCTTTCTTTACGGCAGGAGCCTTTTTGCCTTCAGCTTTCTCCAGTTTAGCCTGCAATCTCTCCACTTCCTTGTTCAAAGCCACCAATTCCTCGCCCTGATTCTTAATGGTAGTAAGCAACGAATTTAATTCTTCGTTATCCATATCTACCGGATACAACGAATTGACACGACTTATAAAATCACCCAAAATGTTCATGTAGTTGGTGAAAGCATCATACGGAGAATCATAAATACCACGATTCAACCAAATACCGGTATTCTTAGTGGTCATGAAGCGGAAATTATTACTTGCCTGCAAATAATCCCAATCCTGCTTAATACGGCGATCATCGCACAAATGAACACGTTCTGCCACACTATAAAGTTTATTGAAAGCCTCACGCTGCATCACATTGCCTAACCACGGACTGATATCGCGTTCCTCGTCTATCCATGACATAGGATAAGGAACATCCACCTGATCCACAGATTTCAGTTTGGTAATGATATCGGTCGGAGTAGAGAAAGTAACCCCTCTTTCTTTTGCGCAGACAGGCAGTGCTTTCATAAATTCCAAAATATTGGAAGACAATGGCTGGGCGATACCCAAAGCAGAAAGTTCCATGAAAATATTGATAACCTGCTCCTCCTCCGGCAAAGCTGCAATCCAATCTATATATTTGTCGGCAAACAACGGATATTCATTCCATTCGGAATTAGAGAAACGCAGGCTGATGTCATCAGACAATTTGAAATCGCGAAGCAATAACTTCAAGTTCGGATTCATGGCACAATGATACAGGTAGTGCGGGCTCTTCCAACCCAAAATATGTTTCGCGCCTTCAGTCAACATACCTTTAAAGCCCATATCGCTATCGTAGCGCCAATATCATTCGAATAAATCAAGCTGGAGTTACGGAATACCTTCGGCTCCTTGCCAAATATTTGTTTAATCTTGGTACGCATACGTTCCACTTCTTCGCGGAAACAATCTTCATTAGCCAATGAGGAAAGACCGTGAGAATAAGGTTCGCACAAGAATTCGCAACATCCGGTCTCATTCAACTGATGCAACAACTCGATTACACCGGGCGCATGCACTTCCAACTGTTCCAGCGCCACACCCGAGATAGACAAAGCCACCTTGAAAGTATCACCGTGATTCTTTGCCATTTCAATCAACGCACTCAGCGCAGGAATATACGAGCGTTCGGCTATATCACTGATGCCGCGCTCATTTTCATAATCATCATAATAATAATGGTCACGGCCTATATCAAAACAGCGATAGCGTTTCAGATGGATAATTTGATGTATTTCAAAATAAAGACATATTGTTTTCATATCCTAGTTATTGTTTTATTATTTACCATAGTTTTTTAACACCTGCTCATAGAGGGCACGGATTCTCAAGCCGACTTTCTCCCATGTAATGCCATCCACCTCTTTCTTTCCTTCTTCCTGCAGATATTGGAAAAGAGAAGGATTCGTACAAATAGAATAGATGGCATCGGCCATAGCGTTGATATCCCAATAATCTGTCTTGATTACTTTATCCAAAATTTCACCGCAACCCGATTGCTTTGAGATGATAGAAGGAGTTCCGCACTGCATAGCCTCTAAAGGAGCAATACCAAAAGGTTCTGACACGGAAGGCATTACGAATACATCACTGTTTTTATATGCTTCATAAACCTGACGCCCACGCTGGAACCCCGGGAAATGAAAACGGTCTGCAATACCTCGTTCCGCAGCCAGATTGATCATGGCGTCCAGCATGTCTCCCGATCCTGCCATTACAAAACGGATGTTACGGGTACGCTTCAAGACCAATGCGGCGGCTTCCACAAAATACTCGGGTCCTTTCTGCATCGTGATACGCCCCAGGAAAGTCACCACTTTTTCTTTCGAGTGATCAGGACGAGGAATGTCCAGCAAATCTTGCGAAAGCGGATAAACGGCATTGTGCATGGCAAAACATTTGCGCGGGTCTTGATGATATTGGTGAATAACAGTCTGACGGGTCAGCTCGGACACACACATAATACAGTCGGCATGATCCATGCCATTCTTTTCCATAGCATATACTGTAGGATTCACTTTACCGCGCGAACGGTCAAAATCAGTAGCATGCACATGGATGCACAAAGGTTTGCCACTTACCAGCTTGGCATGCACACCAGCCGGATAAGTCAGCCAGTCGTGCGCATGGATAATATCAAATTCTTGCTGGCGCGCAACCACACCGGCAATAATAGAAAAGTTATTGATCTCATCATGAAGGTTTCCCGGATAGCCGCCGGCAAACTCCATACACCCCAGATCATTGACGTGCATATATGAGAAATCAGAATAGATATGATCACGGAAAGCATAATACTGTTCCGGAGTCGAAGTCGAAAGACGTGACTTTAAGTAATCATAATCCACATCACGCCACACAATGGGCACTTGGTTCATGCCTATAATGTTCAGAAACTTTTCTTCGTCGCCACAAGGTTTGGGCAAACAGAAGGTTGTTTCCATATCACCTTGCAGACTCAGACCTTTTGTTATACCGTAAGATGCTACAGCAAGACCACCATATATTTTGGGAGGAAATTCCCATCCAAACATTAATACTTTCATACAGGTCCCTCCTTTCAATAATTGTATTTACTCAATAAATATAATACTCGCAATATCTCTGCCACATTCATAGCGAATGATACAGCTCCACGACCTTTGAAAGGCGGGTTACCATCAAACAGTTCAGGTATAGAGCCAATACAATGAGAAGTCATTTCGTCTTCGTAGCCTATCAGCTGACGCTCCACAAATCCTATGCCACTCATCTTATAAATACGAAGGTAAGCTTCAAAATAGAAGCCAGCCAGCCAAGGCCATGCGGTACCTTGATGATAAGCATAATCACGCTGCATCTGAGGACCTACATAGTTCGGGTTGTAACCGCCACTCTTCGGGCTGAGCGAACGGAGCCCTTTCGGAGTAAGCAGTTCTTTGGTCACAATGTCCAACACCCCTTTCTTCTGACGGGCATCAAGCGGAGAATAGTCGAATGCTACAGTAAATATCATGTTCGGACGCACGCTCCAGTCCATCATATTGCCATCCACATAATCCAGTAAATAACCATACTCATTCAAGAAAGTATCCACGAAAGCCTTTCCCGTCTTTTCTGCCAATACATTTAACGTTTCAGCCAAATTATTGTTTCCACCTTCGCCCAACAGTTCACTTGTAAAACGTAAGGCATTATACCACAAAGCATTAATTTCTACGATATAGCCTGTACGAGGAATCACAGGACGTCCGTTTGCGGTAGAATTCATCCATGTGATAGCCTTTTCCGTTCCGTTGGCATATAGCAGACCGTTTGAATGCAAGAAAAGGTTCGGATGATTCTCCCGGCGAAGGTATTCCATAATGTCCTGCAACAATGTACCATATTTCTCACGGCATTGGTCACGCGACACCATCTTGGCATATTGCTGGATACACCACACCGCCCAAAGCAAAACATCAGGATGCTCCATTTCGTACACTTTAACATCATCAGGCTCATCATTAATAAAGTCATGAATTGCCTTGCGGGCCGTTTCCATCACCATTTCAAACTTAGCCACTTCATCAATCGCCAATGTCAGTCCCGGCAGGGAAATAAACATATCGCGCGCACGGCATTTAAACCACGGATATCCTGCCAAAATATAAAACTCATCTCCCTGTTTATTTAAGAACTGATGGGCAGCATTTATCAGACAGTGCTGGAAATTATCACGCGGAGTACGTTCTTCCACCTCCTCTTCAAAGGTTCTCTTTAATGTACGGGTACCGGCCTCGGAAACACCTCCTGAAAAGACAATGCTTTCACCTTTCTTTATGTCCACTTCAAAATAACCCGGAACATACAAATCTTCATTAAAATCATATCCTCTCTCCTGCTCTTTGGGATACTCAATTCCCCGATACCAATCCGGCTGATAGTGGAATTCGTTCTTCTTGTTCAATTGCATATATAATTCGGGATAGCCCGGATACATGCATGTCCTGATCCCATTGTCCACCTCCTGATAGTCACGGCTGGCTTGTGCGTTCTCATGAGTATACTGACGGACGCTGCGGAAAGCCAGAAACGGACGCAAACGCAACGTAGTGGCCGAATGTGCCTCCAGCAAAGTATAACGGATTAAAATTCTATTTTCATGATGAACGAAAAGCTTTTCCTTCTTCAGAATCACACCACCTACCCGGTATATAGTGGTAGGAACTTTCTCACACTCGAATTCCCGGATATACTTGTGTCCCCTGGGGCTGTAATTGTCACCCTGATACTTATGAAGCCCCAGGTTAAATTCAGCGCCGTGTTGTATCACTGTTTCATCCAACGACGATAACAATACATGGTTTTCATCATCCAGCTCAGGCACCGGAATGACAAGCAATCCATGATATTTTCTCGTATTGCAATCAACAATGGTTGTACAATGGTAAGCCCCTGAACGGTTTGTGCGGAGAATTTCTTTCGGTAATGATTCCCCGAGGTTCGTCATAAGAGTCTTGTCAAATCGTAAGTAACTCATAGTTGTTATTTTAAGGTTATAAATCAAATTTCCATATCAATTTGTGTCACATATTATTTTTGTATGCAACGCTCAAAATTAGTAATTAAATGGATAAAGCAAAATTAAATAGCAAAATATTTTTCATTTTTCGCTCAAATATCCGTAGTATTGCACAGAAATCAGCATAATTATGACAAAATGAAACTTGAAATTCAAAAAATTCTATTGGCTTTTGCTCTTCCGTTATTACTTCTTTTCATTCTGTACACCCTGCGTACAATGGAAAGTGTCATGAATTGGGATTTTATCACCTGGGGCATATATCCCAAAGAAACCAAAGGAATAATGGGGATTCTCACTTCTCCGTTGATACACGCCGATTGGGAACATTTATTTGCGAACACTTTCCCTCTTCTTTTTTTATTATGGTGTCTGCTCTACTTTTATCGTGATTTGGGCATTGGTATACTTTTTTTCATCTGGATAGTCAGTGGAATACTTACATTTATAATAGGCAAGCCGGGATGGCATATAGGTGCCAGCAGTATAATTTATTCACTCGCCTTCTTTCTGTTCTTCAGTGGCATTCTCCGCAAACACGTTCCTTTAGTAGCCCTGTCATTGCTTGTCACCTTTCTATATGGCAGCCTGGTATGGAACATGTTCCCACAGTTCGCTTCCTCCACCACTTCTTGGGAGGGACACTTGGGGGGCGCAGCGGCCGGAATAGCCGCAGCTATATTGTTCAGACACAAAGGCCCTCAACAACCGGAACTTTTCATTGACGAGGAAGAAGAAGATAACAGGAGTTATCCGGAAGACGAAGAAGTCATTACAAATCCGGACCAAGAAAAGAAAGAATGACTAAACCAATCTTTCCGCCTCATGAAGTCCAAAGGACCGGAAGGGATGAAAAAAGCAATAACCCGCTAACGGAATTAAACGAATGCTCATATCCTCCCTATTGTATAAGCCTTTTCTATCTTCAGATTAAACCTTTTTATACGGATATATTCTATCTCCATAGCCTTTGGAGTTATCTCCCAAGGCTATGGAGTTAACTCCAAAGCTTATGGAGATAACTCCAAAGGCTTGCGGAGATAAAACAGGCAGGAAGAAAACCCTTAACCACACGGCAGGAAAGGGTTAGGGATACAAACAAGATCTTTTAAGGATGAATCTGATTACAAGGCTTGCACTCTTTACAGAGAAAAATCCCCTAACACCCTTCTTTTAAAAAGGTAAAAAAGCATGTGGCAAGAAGATATGCATCTGGCCATATGTGGAAAGACTAAAACAGACTATTATTTTGCCATCTTAAATTTTAATGCATCATTTTACAACTGAAAAACAGGGTAATAAACCTTTCCGGACAGCATCATTCAAGCTTTAATACCTACTCATTACCAATTTTCATAAAATAATACCCATTTTTAGGTATTGCCCACCCTTTTAACCTCCCATAACTTTGCACCGATTTAAAATTATAAAAATTAAAGCAAAAATGAAAAGAAAGGTTTTATTGTTCTCATTATGCTTGTTGGCCTGTCTTGCAAACAGTTATGCAGAAAAAGCAACAAGTATAGATAAGGATAACACAGAGAAAACTACGGAGGAAGAACCTAAAAAAAAATCCCGGCTAACATTGGGAGGTTACGGAGAAGCAGTGTACACACGTAACTTTTATAGTGACAATATGTACCGCTATTCTAAAGCAGACAGTTACAAAGACTCTGACGGACACGGACGCGTAGACTTACCTCATGTAGTAATCATGATTGGCTACGATTTCGGAAAAGGATGGAGCATGGGTAGTGAAATAGAGTTTGAACACGGAGGAACAGAATCGGCTATAGAAGTAGAAGACGAAGAAGCCGGAGAATTTGAAAAAGAAATAGAACGTGGGGGTGAAGTGGCTTTGGAGCAGTTCTGGATTCAGAAATCTTTTTGCTCGGGCTTCAATATCCGCGCAGGGCACATCATCGTGCCGATAGGACAAATAAACAACGCCCATCTTCCCACTCAGTTCTTTACAGTATATCGTCCTGAAGGTGAAAACACAATAATGCCTTGCACATGGCATGAAACCGGTCTTAGTGTATGGGGGCGTATAGGTGACTGGCGTTATGAGGCAATGGTTATTCCCGCATTGAATGCTAATATGTTCAATCATAGCGGATGGATTCATGATGGTTCTGCATCAGCCTATGAATTTAAAGTAGCCAACAATCTGGCAGGAGCGGCACGTATCGACAATTACTCTGTCAAAGGATTGCGTATGGGAATAAGCGGCTATATAGGTAACAGTTTCCAAAACGACATTATTAAAGATGAAAAATCCACCAAATATAAAGATGTGAAAGGAACAGTGGTCATAGGTGCATTCGACTTTGATTATAATGATCATAACTGGGTAGTACGCGGCAATTTTGATTATGGCCATCTGGGAGACGCTGATCTGATCTCCACTCACAACAAAAGCCAAGACAATAGCACACAGTCCCCTTATCCTCACACAGCCGTGGGCAAGACAGCCATTGCCGCCGGAATCGAGGCAGGATATGATATTTTTTCTCAAGTAAAGAAAATGAGAGACAATGGTAAAAAACTATATGTATTTGGACGATATGAATACTATGACTCATATCATAAGGCTGCTAAAGGTTTCAGCAAATATGAATGGACTAAAAAACAACGCATGGCCGTCGGTTTGAACTACTATCCTATGAAAGACATCGTAGTAAAAGCCGAATACTCAAAACGCTTCTTGAAAAGCCAGTATAATAACGAACCCTCTTTTTCATTGGGCATAGCTTATGCAGGATTTTTCATTAAATAAACCCGATTATTCATTTTTTAAAATTAAATAGGTATGAAAAGTTTGTTAAAAATCCCCTTACTTGTTGCTGTAGCAACAATGATGACTTGCAGTTTCAGCGCATGCAGTGATAACGATGATCCGACTCCGGATACCGGTACGTCTGAAACAGATGCAAAATTCGAAGCAATCGCAAAACAGTATCTTGATCACACGGTATATGTTACTTACAAGAACCTGGCTGATGAAACCGAACAGCTAGTAAAAGATTTACAAGCATTAAAAAGCAGCAAGACTGATGCAAATGTAAAAGCTACCTGCGAAACCTTCCTTGAAGCACGTGCATGGTGGGAAAAGAGTGAAGCTTTCCTGTATGGGGCAGCTACCGATTTCGGTATCGACCCGCATATTGACTCATGGCCTTTGGACTTGGACGGATTACAGACCGCACTGAAAAATACGGAACAGGTAGAAGCAATGGGTGGTGAAGACGGAGATATTTATGCCGGCGAGAAATTGGGTAATTCTTTATTAGGATTTCATGGTATTGAATACATCCTTTTCGAAGATGGTAGCCCCAAATCAGTTTCTAAAATCAGTGACTTACATCTGACTTACGCCGTAGCTGTAGCTGGTGATTTGCGTAACCGTTGCTGGCAGCTGGAACTTTCATGGAGAGGCGAAAGTGCTGTCAATGCCGACCGTGTCGCTAAAGTCGCAAATGAGTTAGAACTGCCTTACACTGTAAACAGTGGTGAATATTCTTATGGTGAGAATATGCTGAATGCAGGAAAAGCAGGTAGTACATACGCCAGCTGGACATTGGCCATGCAAGCTATCATTGACGGCTGCAAGACTATCGCAGATGAAGTAGGAACTTCTAAAATAGGAAAACCTTATAGCGGAGAAGACCCTGCTTATATAGAATCACCATACAGTCACAAGTCCATTCTAGACTTTTATGACAACATCATCAGTATTCAGAATGCTTACATGGGCGGTATAGAAAATGAACGTGACGAAACCAACTCACTACACAACTATATTGCTGGAGTAGATAAAGAACTGGATACAAAAGTTGTAAATGCCATAAACAATGCTCTGACCAAAATCAATGCCATGGCAGCTCCATTTGTAAACAATATTAAAGATCCAAGTGCAGGTGAAGCAATTAAAGCTTGTCAGGATCTTGATGCCATATTGTCTGATGTTAAAACAGCTTTAAGAAACAATTAAAAAGAACTGTTTACCCCAATGACCACAAAGGATCTGCAAGAGGGTGTCCGGAAAAGGTCTATTGTACTATCTTTTGCTGTAGATGGTGATTTTACATTCGCTCCAAGCACCGGCTTTGTGCTGCCGGATGTCCCCTCTACAACAGACATGATAGTGAAAAAGACCGGGGGAGGACAACCTTATGTAGATTCTTTGGTATATAAATTTGAAAAGTAACTAACTTTAAACATTCTTATATGAATAAGTTATTTAAAATACACTGGCTTGCTGCTCTATGCGGCCTTACAATGCTCTCGCTAACAGCCTGTAATGACGATGACAATCCGGAAAACAAATCTCCGGAAGTCAATCCTGATATCAACGTAAATGTAGAGACCTATGCAGGCGGAGAATTGGGTACAACCTTCAACAATTCCGCTTCTGCTTATGAAGATCCTACTCCTGCAACGGAAAATGCAGGTATGACCGACAAATTCAAATATGGGGAATATTTCTTTGAACGTTCTTATACGCAGAATTCCAAACCTTTCAATGGTTTGGGACCGCTTTATATCCGCAATTCATGTATGAACTGCCACCCCGGATACGGTCATGGCAAACGGGTAGACCGTTATCGTGCTGATGACTGGGGAAATGGATATCTACTTGTTGTGACCGATGGAAAGGATAACTACCTAAGTTCTTTAACGGGAATGCCTCAAACCAAAGCTGTAGCCCCTTTCAAAGCACCAATAGATGAAGATAAGATAAAAATAGACTGGCTGCCTTACACAGACGAATGGGGAAATAAATTTCCTGACGGAGAAACATACAGTCTGATCTATCCGGAAGTGACTATTCCTCAAGATGCATACTACGTACCTTTGGAGGCTACTTATAATCAAGTTGTCACCCCTGTCAACTACTCTGATGTAGTAGTTTTGCTGGAATCTACCATTGGTATCTACGGAACCGGATTACTAGATGCCATTCCCGATGATTCGTTGAAAGCAGAATATGCACGTCAGGAAAAAGCAGGTGTAAAATTGAATCCAGCCATCTTCGCAAACGGAGAGTGGACTTCACTCTATAAGGGACTTACAGGTAAACAATATCCCAAACGTTATACTTACGCTTTGACCAGATCTTCCATACAGGATGGTCCCGGTGCCAATGCAATCTGGAACATCACCAATGTTACCCGTAGTGACCGCCGTTATCACTACATGACTGACACGTATGCCAAAACAGCCTCCAAAGACCCGGATGTACAAAAAGATTTTTATAACTATTTCCCTGAATGGAAACAGACCGGTAATGTAGAACAAGATATATACAACTATCTGATGAATAAGGAACTTCCGGTGGAAATGACAGACGAAGATTATGTAAACTTCATGATATGGCACAGAGGACTGGCAGTTCCTGCCGCACGGAATCTGGATGACGAAACAGTTCAGAGAGGTCACAAATTATTCCGTGAAATAGGCTGTGCTACCTGCCATCGTCCGTCATGGACTACAGGAGACGATAATTATCCCGATCCGAACGGATACTTCAAAGATGGTGACAGCCGTCTGCCACGCCATCCACACCAAACTATCTGGCCATATTCAGATATGGTTCAGCACCGCCTGGAAATGAAGAACAATATCCGCACGGGATGGTGCCGTACCACTCCTCTTTGGGGACGCGGACTTTCCTTAATCTGTGCCGGACACAGCGACCGTTTGCATGACTGTCGTGCACGTAATGTCATTGAAGCCATTATGTGGCATGGAGCTTCAAATAGTGACGCACGCTGGAGCATTGACAAGTTCCGCGAACTCAGTAAAGAAGATCGTGACGCCATCGTCAAATTTATTGATGCCATTTAAGCAATGAAACAGATTGTCTCCCTCCTGAATCCTATCACCAATAATATGACAGGACATTCAGGGGGATGAGACAAATTCAAGATTCACCTTCTGGTTATCTTTCAGAAAATTATAACTACATGAAATTATTAAAACGAACTGCCTTCAGTCTGCTAGGCATATTACTTCTGATTCTTACTATAGCTACTATATTGGAAAAAATATATGGTACGGACTTTGTAAACGAGTATATCTACAGTTCCGTACCTTTTGTCATTTTATGGGGAGTAACCGCAATTACTTCCTTATTATACATCATAAAAAGCAAACTGCATCGTCAGCCTGTTATTTTTTTGCTTCATCTTTCTCTTCTCTTTATATTGGCAGGGGCATTCACCACATGGATATATGGAGAACAAGGCACTATGCGTGTCCGCCAAGGAGAACAACAGACCTCTTTCACCGATTCCAAAGGAATTTCCCACCAGCTACCTTTCAGCATCACACTAAACCAATTTGAAATTATTTATTACAAAGGAACCTTGGCTCCAATGGACTTTATCAGTCATATTTCAGTAGCAGACAAAGACTGCCACCGCCAGATACAGGGGAAGGTTTCCATGAATCATATATTTTCATACCAGCACTATCGCTTTTATCAATCAGGCTACAGTGAAGATAATGAAGGAAGCGTATTTAGTGTATCTCATGATCCTTATGGTATAGGAATCACTTATGCAGGATATACTTTATTGCTACTTTCCACCGTTTTCTTTTTCTTCAGCCCGCAAAGTCGGTTCCGCCAACTGCTGAAAAGCCCTTTGCTACACAGAAGCTTGACAGTCATCTTGCTTTTATTCGCATTCAGTCTCAACAGTAATTTTCTCAAAGCAAACAGTCCATCCCCCAAGGTGCTTCCGCGCGAAGTAGCCGAACATTTTGGAGATTTATATATTTTATACAACAACCGTATCTGTCCTTTACAAACCTTTGCCCGTGATTTTACAATCAAACTTTACGGTAGTTCCTCATATAAAGGACTGACACCAGAAGAAGTACTTACCGGATGGCTGTTTTATTATGACAGTTGGAAAAATGAGCCAATTATACGAATCAAGAGTAATGAAGCCCGTAAATTACTGGAAATAGAAGGGAATTACGCCAGGCTGAAAGACTATATCAGTACCATTAATGAATACAAGCTGGAAAAAATGATGAACCATATCCGTTCAGGAGAACAGGTGACTGACAAACGAGGCATAGAAGAAGCTGATGAGAAATTCAATATCATCAATTTAGTATGTACCGGTGCCATGATGAAAATATTCCCTTGTCGCAATATAGCCGGAAAGACATTGGAATGGTATTCGCAAAGCGACCAATTACCTCAAGATATGGATAATGACAAATGGGTATTCATTCGTAAATCTATGAGTTATGTAAACGAAATGATTGTGATGAAAAAGTACAATGATGCCTGCCTGTTATTAGAAAAAATCAAGAAATACCAGCAGAAAGAGTGTGACGGACTGCTTCCTGCAGATAATAAATTCAAGGCTGAGAAAATATATAATCAATTTGATTATAGCAAATCTGTCGCCATGGCATGTATTTGCATCGGCCTGATATGTTTTATCTATTATTGCCATTGCATGGCATCGCAAAAGAGAACAAGCCGGAAGGCAATCATAATATTGAATATTTTGCTATGGATTGTTTTTACCTATTTGTCGGCTGCTATCTGCCTGCGTGGTTATGTGAGCAATCATCTGCCATTGTCCAACGGCTTCGAAACCATGCAGTTCATGGCATGGTGTACGCTATTGCTCACTTTTCTGCTACAACGTAAATTCGCAATGTTGCTCCCTTTCGGTTTCCTGCTTTGCGGACTTACGCTGATGGTATCCATGCTGGGAGAATCAAACCCACAAATCACACAACTGATGCCGGTTCTGCAATCTCCATTATTGAGTATCCACGTAGTAGTTATCATGATCGCTTATTCGCTGCTGGCATTTATCATGCTGAATGGTGTAACAGCGGTCATACTCCACCAATCACAGAAAGAATGCAAAGAACAAATAGAACGATTGCAGATAATAAGCCAAATAATTCTTTATCCGGCAATTTTCTTACTCGCTATCGGTATTTTCATTGGTGCTGTATGGGCAAACGTATCATGGGGACGCTATTGGGGATGGGATCCTAAAGAAGTATGGGCCTTAATCACCATGCTGGTATATGCCTTGGCACTGCATCCGAGATCACTGCCATGGTTTCATCGCACCATGTTTTTTCATGTTTTCTGTATAACTGCTTTTATAACAGTACTGATTACTTACTTCGGAGTGAATTTTCTGTTAGGAGGAATGCATAGCTACGCAAACGGATAGCCCTCATCCATCAATGAAAAGCTATCCTTTCCGAAACAAATAGAAACCAACTTGGACAAAGAACCTGAAACACTATAAAAAAAGGAAATTACCCCATAAAAGAAGCACTCCCCGCGAATCACTTCGCAGGGAGACTACTAACTAATAACTAACTTGTGGTTTACGTAATTTTTATATGACTTATTTACAATGCAAAGATAAGGTTTGCCATCTGTCTGTGCAATCCATGATATAGGTATTCTGGACAGTCAGACATCCCTATTTATAACTATAATAAACGAAAGTAGAAAAGGTATCTATCAAAATCATTATTTGTAGGTATTGTCTGAGATTATTAAATGTTGCAATTTTGCCAAAAAGAATTTATCTTATTATACCGTAACCATTGATGTGGAGTTCTCTCTATTATTATTTCTCTGTAATGTTAGTCACAAAAGAGAGACTATAAAACCTTGTTCCAGGGAAGCATACCTTCGGAACAACAAAAAGTCCGGACTTGGGAAAGCCCGGACCTTTATTTTATATCCATCAATACAAGATATTAATACACCTCTACCTTTGCAGCAGCAGCCTTGCACTTGTCACGCAAAGCGTCCAAGTCACTGCCATTAGGAGCATAACAAACCACAACTCCCATACGGCGGTTCAATTTTGTATAAGGTTTACCAAAATACGGAGATAAGTATTTGTCTCCTTACAAACTTCCTCTTCACCACGATAACGGGGAGCTTCCTTGCTGGCAATTGGAGAAAGAATCACTGCACTGGCCCCTATGCGTTCTTGTGTAATTTCAGGGATAGGAAGGCCTAACACCGCACGCAGATGCAACTCAAACTCATTTAAATTCTGAGTACCTGCCAAAGTCACCATTCCGGTATCATGCGGACGGGGAGAAAGTTCGGAGAAATAAACTCCGTTTTCATGACTCAAGAAAAATTCAACTCCCCAGATTCCCGCACCGGTCAAAGCCGCCGTCACTTTATCGGCCATACGCTGTGCCTCCTTCAAATGTTCGGGATCAATGTGCGCCGGCTGGAAACTTTCCCTATAATCTCCCCCTTTCTGTACATGTCCGATAGGCGGACAGAACAAAGTAGGACCGTTTTTCTGAGTGACGGTGAGCAAAGTAATCTCACTATCGAACTGAATAAATTCCTCAATGATCAATTCTTTAATATCTCCACGACTGCCTTCACACCCATAATGCCATGCCTGTTCCAACTCATCCGCGCTCTTGACCAAAGACTGGCCTTTGCCGGATGAAGACATCAAAGGTTTCACCACACAGGGAAAACCAATCTCTTTTGCGGCCTCCTGCAATTCTTCCAAAGACTTGGCATAGAAATACTTGGCTGTCTTTAATCCTAATTCCTTAGCTGCCAAATCACGAATGGCCTTGCGGTTCATCGTGAAATTCACTGCACGGGCACTCGGCACTACTTGAATACCTTCCTGTTCCAAATGATACAGACGTTCGGTACGGATAGCTTCAATTTCAGGCACAATTATATCCGGCTTGTGTTTGGCTACCACAGCATCCAACGCATCACCGTCAAGCATACTGAACACTTCAAATTCATCAGCCACCTGCATGGCCGGAGCACCTGCATAAGAGTCGCAAGCAATAACATACTGCCCTTTACGTTTTGCCGCAATGACGAATTCCTTACCTAATTCGCCAGAACCCAGCAATAAAATCTTCTTAGTCATAGTATTTATATATGTTTGATATTCCTTACAAAAAACGGAGAGTTGAGAACAAAACACCTCTTGATTCCCAACTTTCCATCTGCAAAGATAGTGTATTTTATAAACTATACGATATCATTGAAGCAATATTTGGATCATTCAGTACAAAGAAAACACCCACTCCCAACGCGATGAGCCACAATACGATAAATATAATTTTAGTTACAATGGACATGGGTTGCCAACCTCCAAAATGACGCATCAGCATGTGTATCAGTCCTATAATAGGAATACCGATAACCAGAATACCTGCTACGGACATAGCGACAGTCAACCCCGGAGAGCTACCCACCGTAGCCCAATTAACCGCAGGCAGCACCTCATAAAGCACAGCCGGCAATGCAGCAATCAGTCCCGTAGCCGCCATCAGCAATGCAAAAAAGACAATCAATAATACAAACAATACAGGCGCACAGCAAATAGCAATGAAAACAAGCAGGAACTTGATAAGGAACCCTGCCACAGACACAATCCCCTCCCCTATCTTTTGCAAGATACTCCTAGGACGGTCTGAGCGTACATAATCATTCACTTTTTCAAATCCGTCTGTTACAGTCTTGCCTATATTCTCCACATTAATAGCAGCCCCCTTCATGGCGAGTTTCTCGGGAGCGGTACGCGCCATAGGAATAATAATCCACGCTATGATATAAGCCAATATCACCCCATGAACAAAGAAACCAAGAACCAATAGAATGATACGTACCCAAGTAACATCCCATCCCATATAAGCAGCCAGTCCGGAAGCCACTCCACCTAGTACCTTATTGTCCGGATCACGAAACAAGCGGCGCATAGTGGTTCCTTTTTGTTTTTCCGAACCCGATGCTTCTCCACTTTCTTCATCGGAAAGATCTTCGGGTTTACCCATCCGGGCTATGATTTCTTCCACATCTTCAATGGTAATAACCTGTTTACCTTCATTCAAACGGTCGGTAAACAGCTCAGAGATACGTAATTCTATATCATGTACAATTTCTTCCGCTCCCTCCTCACGACAGAAGTGAATACGCAGGTTAGTTAAATAGTTATCCAACAAATGGTAAGCGTCTTCGTCTATATAATAAACGGTACCTCCTAAATTTATGGTTAAAGTCTTTTTCATTGTATCCTGTTTTTAATTGTTTTTTAAATGATTCACTGTATTCGCCAGCTCCTCCCAGGCAGCCTCCAGTCCGCTAAGGAATGTTTCACCCTGAGGAGTGAGACTATAATATTTACGAGGTGGTCCCTGAGTGGACTCTACCCATTCGTATGAGAGCAGGTCATCGTTTTTCAGCCGGGTAAGCAGCGGATAAAGCGTCCCTTCTACTACAATGAGCCGGGCTTCTTTCAATTTTTGAATGATATCCGAAGCATATGACGGCTCTTTGTGCAACAACAATAAAATGCAGTATTCCAGCATTCCTTTGCGCATCTGAGATCGTACATTGTCTACATTCATAATCTATAATACTTTGTTTGGCACAAATATATGTATTATACAAGTACCTTGTATTACATAGTTCTACTATTTTGCATAAATTAATATTTAAACAAGAAAAAGAAAGGAAGCCCCTTTTTTTCTTGCAAAAAGTTTATCTTTGCCTCTCGTTATAACACTAAAAAGATATAAAGATCATGTTTACCATAAAAAAGGCAACGACCAATGATATTCAGTTGATTAACGAGATGGCTCAGATCGTGTTTCCGGCTACCTACCGGGAAATTCTTTCAAAAGAACAATTGGATTACATGATGGACTGGATGTACTCTCCGAAAAACCTGCGTAAACAAATGGAAGAGGAAGGGCACATCTATTACATAGCTTACAAAGATGGAGAAGCTGCCGGATATGTTTCCATACAGCCCGAAGGAGAACATTTATTTCATCTGCAGAAAATCTATGTACTTCCCCTTTTTCAAGGTTGCCGGTTGGGCAAAGCACTATTTGAGCAGGCCGTCAAAGCAATTAAAGAAATCCATCCCGGACCTTGCGAAATGCATTTGAATGTAAACCGTAACAATAAGGCTTTACAATTCTACCAACATTTGGGAATGGAAAAAGTTGCAGAAGGAGATTTCCATATAGGCAACGGATATTATATGAACGATTATATCATGGGACTGAAAATCTAACCCTATCTTACAAAAACAAAATGGACGAATATCGTATCAATGGATTGACCATAAAAGAAAATTTGCTGCAACTGGCAGAAAATGAAAATAAAAAGTTCACCGAATCGCTGCATCCGGGAATAGAAAATGTATTGGGTATCCGCATCCCTGCCCTAAGGCGGTTAGGAGCACAAATTGCCAAAGATGACTGGGAGAGTTATCTACAGACTGCGGATACTTATTATATGGAGGAACGTATGCTACAAGGTATGGTAATAAGTAATCTGAAAATGAAAGACACGCAAGCATATCTTTCACTGGTTGCCCGGTTTGTTGCCATCATCAACAGTTGGTCTGTTTGTGACACCTTTGACTTTTACGGCAAACAACGGTTTGTGGACAAGAACAAGAAAAGGGTCTGGCTATTTTTGGAAGACCGGATGAAATCCGACAAAGAATATGAAATACGTTTCGGAGTAGTAATGGCAATGGCTCATTATATTGACGAAGAGTATATAGACAACGTATTGCAATGGATGGACCGGATCAGTCACGAAGGATATTATGTGAAGATGGCTGTAGCATGGGCTTTATCCGTATGTTATGTCAAGTTTCCTCAAAAAACGATGAACTATCTGAAGGAAAATCATTTAGATGACTTTACTTACAATAAGGCACTACAAAAAATCATAGAATCTTATCGGGTAAGCACGGAGGACAAAGAAATCATCCGCAGCATGAAAAGAAAAAACAAATAATGTCCATTTACCGCAAAGAGGCTTTGAATCCTTCCGAAAGAAATTCACCATTCATATTCGGAAAGATTCAAACCGCTCCAGCAGCTATTAATAATCGGGAAAAGTTATTCCTCCCAAACCAAATAAGCTGAAACCAGCCAATGATTCAATTTATTGCCATCTACCTGTTGTGCCTCAGGGATACTTACCTTAAAAGAATGTTTACCGGCCGACAAGTCACCAATAACAGCCTCCTCAGGCATCACATCGCTACCCGGACACCAATTGGAACGGGACAAATCCGAAGAAGCCAAAGGTTCTTCAATCTCTTTTGTCGTATACCCCTTATCACCTATATATGCGGCAACTCGTGGTATCAGCCATACTCCCGTGGCCGGATTAAAACGGCGGAAAGAAGCACAGTCATCACGCCAAGGAATGAAATTCAACACCTCCTTGCCATCAACAGACACGATGTTCCGTTTCTCCACAAACTCATCTCCGCCACTATGTCCTCCGTGACCTGTTACAATATACTTCAAACGAACATTCTTGGCAGCTTTCGGCATATCAAAATCCATCACCACATCTTTGCGTGAGAAAATATCCGGATAAGTCTGTCCGATATAATACACCGTATTCATCAAAGGCTTCACACGGCGCTCCGGCATCACGTCGCAAGTGATCTTACTCTCCTTCACATCCAATTCCATACTGGCCACATACCCCTCGGCAGTCCATGTATCAATATAAATTCCCACGTATGCCTCTCTCTCCAATGCCGGATAAAGATCGGTAATATCCTGCACCCAAGTCACACTCTTTTCCCATTTCGGGATATATACAGGACGCCTCTTGCTGCTCAAAGAATCATTATCCGAACTATAATACCCCACACCGAACGGGGTCATAAAACGCATCAGTTCAAGGGTAGGCACATAATCCTGACCCGGAACAATACCAATCATTTTTTCATATTTGGTACTGTCTACCGCAGGAAACGCCCTCTTGCCTTCGGCTATATTCATCAGATTAATCACCGATTCTTTGGGAAGCACAAAACAAGAGCCAGATTTATCCCAACGGTCACCATTGGAAGCTACAGTTACTTTCAGAGTAACATCCACATCCCTTTTATAATCGGGCAAGGTTATTTTCTTTAAAATGATACGCCCGTTTACCAGACGGATCACTCCGTCAGCATTGGCAGGAGTATAATTAGGGAAAGAATCGGGACGAAAACAAACAGGGGTTTTGTCGAATACTTGAATATGAGTATTTCCCAATGCCGGTAATTCTTTGTGATTTGCAGCATCGGCCGGCATCATAAAAGTTGCCGCCACAGCCAGTGGGGCAATAAAGGTCAGCAGGTTCATTCTTTTTAATTATAGGTTAGTAATCAAGGGTATATAAATTAATTTCACAAAAAACTACACGGACCTACACAAATCGTCCGATCTGTATAAATCCATGTAGTCTATAATAAAAAAAGGAATTATTGATGCTGTTCACGCAACAAATCATTCACAGTCTTCACCGGATTAAAGGTACTCAACGGCACTTCAACAAAAACAGTGTTCCAGTCACTCATTGCGCCGTTCCACAAGCCCGGAAGCTCCAATGCTTTCAGTTCTCTACCGTTCTTTGATTTATAAGAGATAAAACCTGTAGCCTTATCCACATACTTCACCAAGTCGAATTTGTTTCCTTTATAATCGCGTACCGCACACACCAAATCCACCGGATTAAAGTGAGTACCCTTCTCGAACATCTCTTTCTTGACCGGATCATTCATGTCAATCTGAGAACTTTCCAAAATTTGCAATGAAACAGTACCATCCGCATTATAAGCCAGGAACGGGCCGCCTCCCGGTTCACCCACATTCTTCACCATACCGCATACACGCATCGGACGGTTCAACTTCTTACGCAGATAAATAACCAGGTCGGCATCTTCCAGATCCTTGATATCCAGTTTGCGGCAACATAAAGTCTGCTGTAAGAAACGAATGATCTCTTCCAGCTGCGCATGTGTATATTTACCGCCATCCAGTAATTCCAAATATTCAAATACCTGCTTCTGCAGAGTAACCAGTACCCCCGCAATCAGCTTTTTATACGTAACAGTATCCTCTTTCAAGCGATCGGGAACCACATTATCTATATTCTTGATAAAGATAACATCGGCATCCAAATCATTCAGGTTCTCAATCAGCGCGCCGTGCCCCCCCGGACGGAACAACAGCTTGCCTTTATCGCGGAAAGGTTTGTTCTCCATATCGGCAGCAACCGTATCCGTACTCGGCTTCTGTTCAGAAAACGACACATCATATTCCACCCCGTATTTCTTTGCATAAACGGCAACCTTCTCTTCCACCAGCTTTGTGAACAACTCACGATGTTCCGTAGAAACGGTGAAATGCACATTCACTTTTCCGGTCTTGCCTGCCGCATACAACGCACCCTCCACCAAATGTTCTTCCAGCGGTGTACGCACACCATCCGCATACCGATGGAATTTCAACAACCCCTTCGGTAATGCCCCATAGTTCAAGCCGGCAGCTTCCAACAAATTGGCTACTATAGGTTTATACTCCTTCCCGGCCATCAAAGCATCAATATCCTTTCCTGTATTATCCATACAAGCCGCATTCAAGTCATTGTAGAATGCGAAGCTATGAATATGGTCGAAAAATTTCTTTTCGAAATCAGTCTTCGGAGTATTATAATCAGCCCCCAGGAATTCGAACAAATTCTTGAACATGCGGCTGGCAGCACCAGAGGCGGGTACAAACTTCACGATAGTTTTCTCCCCTTCCTTATATGTATCCCATGCTTCCAAATAATTTTTCATTTCATTTTCGGCGGGAGCCATGATTCCCTTTTCAACAGAAGCGGCTGCATCCAGCTTCAAAAATGGGAAACCCTTTTCAAAGCAAGCCAGTTGTTCTGCAATCTGCTGCTCGGAAATTCCTTTTTTCACTAATAAGTCTTTGTCTTCAGGTGTTAACATAAGTACATGATTTTATATGGTTTAAATAAATTGTTACCTTATTCTTTCACTATTAATTGCCCAAAAATACAAAAAAATGCGAGAACACTACCTAATAAATAAAGAAAAAAACTACCTTTACCCTCGAAAAGATTTCACGTGTTATGGAAGAAAAAGCATTTTTCACAGCCAAAGAGCGTGAGCAACTGTTCGCCCTCTATAAACGATTGCTGCAATTATCCGGCGACACCTTGCAGAAGGGTGATTGCCATAAGTTAAAAATACACCTCATAAAAGCAGTTGCCGAAGGTAACCTGCCACGAAATTGTTTCGGAATGAATCCTATCATCAAAGATATGCAGACCGCTGTCATCGTGGCCGAGGAAATTGGGATGAAACGGGCTTCCATCCTGGGGATCATGCTGCACGAATCGGTAAAGAACCATTTATGCACCTTAGCATCTGTACAACAGGAATATGGAGAGGATGTAGCGGGGATCATACGCGGTCTTGTGAAAATCAATGAGCTATACTCCAAAAGCCCTACCATAGAATCGGAAAATTTCCGCAACCTGCTACTCTCCTTTGCCGAAGACATGCGTGTTATTCTGATCATCATTGCAGACCGCGTGAACCTGATGAGACAGATAAAGGAGACTCCCAATATAGAAGCACGCACCCAAGTAGCCAACGAAGCTGCCTATCTGTACGCACCACTGGCACACAAGCTGGGGCTATACAAACTGAAATCGGAACTGGAAGACCTTTCCTTGAAATATACCGAACACGACGTATATTATCATATAAAGGACAAACTGAACGAAACGAAAGCCTCCCGTGACAAATACATAGCCGCCTTTATCGAACCGATACAGCATAAGCTGGAAGAAGCAGGATTGAAGTTCCACATGAAAGGGCGTACCAAGTCCATCCATTCCATCTATCAGAAAATGAAGAAACAGAAATGTCCCTTCGAAGGAGTGTATGACTTGTTTGCCATCCGAATCATTCTGGACTCTCCCGTCGACAAGGAAAAACAAGAATGCTGGCAGGTATATTCCATTGTGACCGATATGTATATGCCCAATCCCAAACGTCTGCGCGACTGGCTCTCCGTACCCAAAAGTAACGGATACGAATCCTTGCATACCACTGTAATGGGGCCTGAAGGCAAATGGGTGGAAGTACAGATACGCACCGAACGCATGGACGAGATAGCGGAACGTGGTCTGGCAGCCCACTGGCGTTACAAAGGCGTAAAAGGAGAAAGCGGTCTGGATGAATGGCTGACCTCCATCCGGGAAACACTGGAGAACGCCGACAGTGACCTGGAAGTGATGGACCAGTTCAAACTGGAATTATACGAAGACGAAGTATTCGTATTCACCCCCAAAGGTGACTTGTACAAGATGCCGAAAGGAGCGACCGTACTGGACTTTGCTTTCGCCATCCACAGCAAACTGGGGTCCAAGTGTATCGGAGCAAAGGTGAACGGAAAGAACGCACAATTAAAGCAAACGCTGAACAGCGGTGACCAGGTAGAAGTCATGACTTCAAACACCCAGACACCCAAACGCGACTGGCTGAACATCGTCACCACTTCGAAGGCAAGAACCAAAATACGCCAGGCCATCAAAGAGATAGAAGCCCGCCAGACAGAGTTCGCCAAAGAAACCATAGAACGTAAATTCAAGAACCGCAAACTGGAATACGATGAAGCAGTGATGATGCGCCTGATAAAAAAGCTGGGATACAAAACCGTAACCGAGTTCTACCAGGACATAGCCAACGAGACAAGAGATGCGAACGACATCATCGAAAAATACCTGGAACTGAAGAAAAAGGAAACGGAAAACCGGGAAGATATTGTCTATCGCAGCGCCGAGAATTTCAGCATGCAGACAGCACAGGACGACAAGACCTTCAAAGAGGACGTACTGGTCATTGATCAGAATTTGAAAGGACTGGACTTCAAATTAGCCAAATGCTGTAACCCTATCTATGGCGATGATGTATTCGGATTTGTAACCATCAGCGGAGGAATCAAAATACACCGTACCGACTGTCCTAACGCACGGGAGTTGCAATCACGTTTCGCCTACCGTATCGTAAAGGCGCGTTGGGCTGGGAAAAGCCACGGCAAACAATACCCCATCACGCTGCGCATCGTTGGCCATGACGATATAGGAATTGTGACAAATATCACCTCCATTATCAATAAGGAAAACGATATCCTGCTCCGTTCCATCAGTATCGACTCGCACGACGGGCTGTTCAGCGGCATGATGACCGTAATGGTAGATGATACTTCAAAGCTGGAATCATTAGTAAAAAAGATAAAGACAGTAAAAGGAGTAAAACAGGTAAACAGAGGATAAACTCACCCCAAACTTAAAAAAATGAATGAACTGCATAAACGACTAAAAAGCTTTACATACGCCTGGAAAGGCGTATGTAGTTTTTTAAGCAAGGAACACAATGCCTGGATACATTGCGCAGCCATCATCGCCGTAACCATTGCAGGCATCCGGTTTGAAATAACACGCACCGAATGGCTTGTCATCCTCCTGTGCTTTGCAATGGTACTGGCTGCCGAAGCATTCAACACAGCCATAGAACGCCTGGTAAACCTGGTATCACCAGACTACCATCCTATAGCCGGAGACGTAAAGGACATAGCGGCAGGAGCCGTACTGATTTGCGCTATCTTTGCCGCCCTCATAGGGTTGATTATCTTTGTCCCTTATTTTTAAAGGTGTTAATTTACCATTTATTTCACTAACAGTTAAAGACCTTTTATAAAAAAAACAGTAATTTAGCCCCGATAATTTTTAAAAAGTGGAACTAATGAAGAAAATTTTGCTTTCAACATTATTGTTGATTATAGGGTTAACCACATACGCAGCCGTATGGCAATCTCAAGGAGAAGCAGAAATAACCTTTGAGAAAACAACACATAACTTCGGTTCATTCCCCGAGTCTAGCCCGAAAGTTACTTGCGTTTTCAAATTCAAAAAATTCGGGAGACGGTCCCTTGGTCATTCATCAAGCGATCGCATCTTGCGGATGTACTGTTCCCCAATATCCTAAAGAGCCCATCAAACCGGGTGAAAGTGGACAGATAACAGTGACTTATAATGGAGCCGGCAAATTTCCGGGACATTTCAAGAAATCAATCACTATCCGCACAAACGGGAAAAATGAAATGACACGTCTTTATATAGAAGGTGATATGACCCCGAAAGGCACAGTTGCAGAATAGAATTCTCACATCATAAGAGAGAGGATGTATCAAAACAAAAGAAGATTCGAGTTTGATACATCCTCTTTTTATATCCGGAAAACACTGCCCCGCCTGCCTGTATCCAAGTAAAGACAAAAAAATAAGAAAAAAAGAACATTTTTCCCCAATAATAAGCCACTCTTATTCTGATTAAAATAACGTACTTTGCAGCAAATTTAAGAGAACAATGACAAACAAGCTATTATTCTTTGTCCTGCTGGCCCTCTGTTTCAGTGGCTGTGACATGCTGGAAACCCATCCATACGATGTACATATTACAGGAGAAAGAGAACTGACCAACAAAAACATCCAGTTGATAGAAAACAAAATGCAAGGCAAAAAAACAATCCGCTTTGCCATGATCAGTGATACCCAACGATGGTACAACTCTACCGAAGATGTTGTAAAAGCCCTCAATGCCCGTGGTGACATAGACTTTGTCATTCACGGAGGAGACCAGTCCGATTTCGGCGTCACAAAAGAATTCATATGGATGCGGGACATATTTAACAAATTCCAGATGCCCTACGTATGCCTTTTAGGCAACCACGACTGCCTGGGTACAGGTGAAGACGCATACAGAGCCATTTATGGAGATCCCAACTTCGCCTTCACAGCCGGAAATGTACGCTTTATCTGCCTCAATACCAATGCGATGGAATATGATTATTCGGAACCGGTTCCCGATTTCAATTTTATAGAAAATGAACTGAACAACCTGTCGCCTGAAATAGAAAAAACGGTATTCGCAATGCACGTAAAACCTTTTGAATTTGTATTCAACAACAATGTAGCAAAAATCTTCCAACTATACGTCAACCAGTTCCCCAAAGTCCAGTTCTGTCTTTACGGCCATGAACACAAATTCGCAGTAGATGATCTATTCAACGACGGAGTTCTGTATTTCCAATGCCCCTGCATAGACAAACGCATCTACTTATTATTCACCATTAAAGAAGATGGAACCTACGATTATGAAACAGTTGAATTTTAAAAAGATATTTCTGAACCTATTGTGGCCACTATTGCCTTTTACGGCACAAGCCCAAGAAAATAATACACTTTACTCCATCTTATCCAAAGACAGCATACTTGTCTCCTCTCCTTCCGTTCAAAACCAAGAGGAAGATATTGTAACCCAAATGCCAAACCGGCACCATAAATACGACAAGCGCGTACACCGTTACAGGCGTGCGTGGGAAGCTTTGATCCCCACCCACACCAAATTACAGTACGCCGGTGGAATGGGCCTGTTATCCTGGGGCATAGGCTGGGATTATGGGAAAAGAGGGCAATGGGAAACCGATCTTCTTTTGGGCTTCATCCCCCGCTACTCATCCAAACATTTCAAGATGACCATGACCTTGAAACAGAATTATATCCCGTGGAGTATCTGGCTGGGCAAAGACTTCTCGCTGGAACCGCTGACTACCGGAATCTATTTCAACACCGTATTCAGCGATGATTTCTGGACAAGCGAACCTGAGCGCTATCCCCGTGGATACTACGGATTTTCCACCCGTATCCGCACCCATATCTTTCTGGGACAACGCGTCCGTTTCGATGTGCCCGAAAAGTACCGGAAGTTCTCTAAAAGTATCACCGCATTCTACGAAATCAGCACATGCGATTTATACGTTGTCAGTGCGTTCAACAACAGTTATTTGAAACCCGATGACTATCTGAGACTATCATTTGGATTGAAATTTCAGATATTCTAATCAAATCATGAGGATGTTTCTCTATTTTTTCACTATTTTTGGGCATTTATTATGATAAATTTCAAAAACAACAACATAGAGAAACATGAAACAAGAAGAAGAAAAATCGGTTGGATTGCCCGATAACGCGTTCCGACCTCTGAAACCGGGGGAACAATATCACCCCATCATGTCACCAAACAAAAAATATCCCGAAGTAAACCTATGGTCTGTGCTATGGGGTATCGCCATGGCGGTATTATTCTCGGCGGCCGCAGCTTACCTGGGATTAAAAGTGGGACAGGTTTTTGAAGCCGCCATCCCTATCGCCATCATCGCCGTAGGTGTATCGGGAGCCGCCAAGCGTAAAAAACGCGTTAGGTGAGAATGTCATCATCCAATCCATCGGCGCCTGTTCGGGAGTCATAGTGGCAGGAGCTATCTTCACATTGCCCGCCCTTTATATATTGCAGGACAAATACCCCGAAATGACAGTCAACTTCTTTCAGATGTTTGTCAGCTCACTGCTGGGAGGTATTTTGGGAATCCTGTTCCTCATCCCCTTCCGTAAATATTTCGTCAGCGACAAACATGGCGAATATCCCTTCCCCGAAGCCACTGCCAGTACGCAAGTGCTTGTTTCCGGCGAGAAAGGCGGAAGCCAGGCAAAGCCATTGCTTTTTGCAGGACTAATAGGAGGTCTGTACGATTTCATTGTAGCCACATTCGGCTGGTGGAATGAAAACTTCACCACCCGCGTATGCGGCTGGGGTGAGATGGTTGCCGAAAAAGCCAAACTGGTGATGAAAATAAACACCGGTGCAGCAGTATTAGGCCTAGGCTATATTGTCGGCTTGAAATACGCGGCTATCATTTGTGCCGGTTCATTGGTGGTATGGCTGGTTATTGTTCCAGGTATGGCCCTGTTGTTCGGCGACCAAGTGCTGAATGCATGGAATCCGGCCTTGACACAAACCATCAGCGAAATGTCACCCGAACTTATATTCAAGGAATATGCCAAAAGTATCGGTATCGGTGGTATCGCCATGGCCGGTGTGATCGGTATCGTGCGCTCATGGGGCATTATAAAGAGTGCTGTGGGACTGGCCGCCAAAGAGATGGGCGGCAAGAAGGTGGAAGCAAACGTCATCCGCACGCAGAAAGACCTTTCCATGAAAATAATCGCCTTCGGGTCCATCTTCACCATCCTGCTGATCTTACTGTTCTTCTTTTTTGATGTGATGCATGGAAATGTATTACACAGCATTGTAGCCATCCTGCTCGTAGCCGGCATTGCATTCCTGTTCACCACCGTAGCAGCCAACGCTATCGCCATAGTCGGCACTAACCCTGTATCGGGAATGACACTGATGACACTGATACTTGCCTCAGTAGTAATGGTTGCCGTTGGACTGAAAGGTGCTACCGGCATGGTTGCTGCACTGGTTATGGGTGGTGTGGTTTGTACGGCACTCTCTATGGCAGGCGGATTCATCACAGACTTGAAAATAGGTTACTGGCTGGGCAGTACTCCTGCCAAACAGGAAACATGGAAATTCCTCGGCACACTAGTATCGGCAGCAACTGTGGGCGGCGTCATCATGATCCTGAACAAGACCTACGGCTTCTCCACCGGCGCATTGGCAGCTCCGCAGGCCAACGCGATGGCAGCCGTAATAGACCCGCTGATGAACGGTGTAGGCGCTCCCTGGCTGCTTTACGGAATAGGCGCTGTGCTGGCATTGGTGCTGACCTACTTCAAAGTACCCGCACTGGCCTTTGCGCTGGGTATGTTCATTCCACTGGAATTGAACCTGCCGTTGCTGGTAGGTGGAGCGGTGAATTGGTATGTCACTACCCGCAGCAAAGACGAGGCGGTGAACGCCGAACGTGGCGAGAAGGGAACTTTGCTGGCATCCGGATTCATAGCCGGAGGCGCATTGATGGGGGTTGTCAGTGCCGCCATGCGCTTTGGCGGTATCAATCTGATCAACGAAGAATGGCTGAGCAACCCGTTGAGCGAAGTGCTGTCAATGGCCGCCTATATCCTCCTGATCATATGGCTGGTTAAAGCCAGTATGCATATAAAGAAAAAATAACCCTTTTTCAAATACCGTGAAAATAAAAGCTATATGAAACGAATCTTACTAATGAGTTTACTTGCAATCTCTACCGCATTATCTGCCCAGAAACCTATAGAGTTGGAATTATGGCCCGATGGCGCCCCCAACTCCAACGGCATCACCACTCCCGAGCAGAAATTAGAAAACAACCGGATTTCCAATGTCAGCGAGCCTACCCTTACCGTTTATCCGGCAGCCAAACCGAACGGACTGGCCGTCGTGGCTTGTCCCGGAGGGGGATACATACGCCTGGCAATGAATCACGAAGGGCACGATATGGCAGACTGGTTCAACGCACAAGGCATCACATACGCCGTATTGAAATACCGTATGCCAAACGGACACCATGATGTACCGTTGAGCGACGCCCATCAGGCTATCCGGCTGATGAGAGAACACACCAACGAATGGCATATTCAAAAAGTGGGTATCATGGGGGCCTCTGCGGGCGGACATCTGGCCAGTACGGCAGCCACCCACTATACAGCCGGAACGCGTCCGGATTTTCAGATCCTGTTTTATCCCGTCATAAGCATGGATCTGTCCAACTGCCATAAGGGCTCACGTGACAATCTTTTAGGGAAAAGCCGTCAGAAGAGCTAGT
>OIEZ01000016.1_pt1 | contig 77064 bp, 64 predicted proteins | sample 1581941 | NCBI WGS metagenome assembly OIEZ01 (sample SAMN04414078, study PRJEB24778) | human gut metagenome | material: faecal | host: Homo sapiens | reverse complement strand
CTTGGAAAGATATGGGCGAATGGCCTGAGTATTTGAAAATGATAAAGGTGCTGTAAGATGAAAAAAGTAGCTTTATATTTAAGCGGAATTGGTACAGGAGGTATTGAATCCGTTACAATATCTCAATTTCTCTACATGGATAAGAGCAATATTGAAGTTGAATTTCTTGTAGATTCAAGTCCATCCCATAATTTCAATGTGGAGAAAATAAAACAAGGGAATGGTATAATTCGGACTTGCTCTGATAATATCAAATCTTCAAGATTCGGCAAATTCCTACGACCATTTACATTCATCAAAGCCGTTCGAAACAACCAATATGATGTAGTGCATTTTCGTTTCAGTCATCCTGCATCATTGATATATTGCGTTCCTCTGTAAGACTTTTTGCAACACCAAAGTTGTAGTAACTTCAGAATCTCAGGGTGCTGTACATCTTCCTCTCCATTATCGGATTTTATGCTATTTGTGTTCGAAATTTTTCCCAATCTTTTGTGATATTAGATTGGCCGATTCTAACCCTGCAGGAAGGTGGATGTTTGGAAAAAGTTCATTTATAGTAATGGCCGATGGCTTTGATACTCTTTCTAAAAAATATTCACAGCGAGATAGAGATACCCTAAGAGAAGAATTAAAGATTTTACCGAATGAAATCTTGATAGGACATATTGGAAGGTTTGTTCCAGAAAAGAACCACTCGTTCATTGTTGATGTTTTTGAAGATTACATGAAAGTACATCCAAATTCGAAACTTCTTTTGTTTGGAAAAGGGAATTTAAGAGAGAATATTATTTCAAAATGTAAAGAAAAGGGGCTGTATAATAAATGCATATTCATAGAAAGTGTCGATAATCTGGACCACTATTATTCAGCTATGGACGTTTTTTTTATTTCCTTCAATTTGCGAGGGTTTTGGCATGGTCGCAGCTGAAGCACAGGCTGCTTCATTGCCTGTGTTGGCATCGAGTGCTGTACCGTTAGAAACAAAACAAACTGATATCTTTCTCTTTGAGGAATTATCAGCACCAAAATCTAAATGGGTTGAAGATATTGATAATCTATTAAGAATGGGAGAGTGTAGAGACGATATTGATTTATCAAAACTTTACCAGAATTGCGATATAAGAAATATATCATGTGAATTACAACATATATATAACAAACTGTAATTATTTCAGAAAAATGAAAGCTCCAAAGATTATTGCAGAAATTGGCTGCAACCACAAAGGCGATATGCAGATCGCCAAAGAGTTAATTATGACTGCTGCCACTTATTGTAAGGCAGATGTTGTTAAGTTTCAGAAGCGTTGCAATACTGAGCTTCTTACACCAGAGGAGTACAATGCTCCCCATCCTAATTCTGCGAATTCGTATGGATCTACCTACGGAGCACACCGTGAGTTCTTGGAGTTCAACTTGGACCAGCATCGTCAACTTCAGGAGTGGTGTAATGAGTTTGGTATCGAGTACTCTACTTCGGTCTGGGATGTAACCTCAGCTAAAGAGATTACTACTCTTCAGCCTAAGTTCATCAAGATTCCTTCTGCTTGTAACCTCAATAAGCCTATGCTCCAGTATCTCTGTGACAACTTCGGTGGCGAGATTCACCTCTCCTTCGGTATGACCACCAAGGAGGAAGAAGAGGAAATCGTAAGTTTCTTTTGAGCAGAACAATCGTGTCAAGGATCTTGTGCTCTACAACTGTACCTCAGGTTATCCTGTTCCTTTCGAGGACATCTGTCTGCTCGAGCTCACTCGTATGCGTGAAGCATACGCTCATCGTGTGAAAGCTATCGGCTTCTCTGGTCACCACCTTGGTATTGCTGTAGATGCTGCAGCCGTAGCTCTGGGTGCTGAGTGGATAGAGCGTCATTATACTCTCGATCGTACATGGAAGGGTACTGATCATGCTGCCTCGCTTGAGCCTGATGGGGTACGTAAGCTCTGTCGCGACTGTCGTGCAGTAGCCAAGGCTCTTACCTATAAGGAGAAAGACGTTCTAGACATTGAGATGGTTCAGCGTAATAAGCTTAAAAAGAATCAGGTAAAGGGATTCTAAAAAATCGATAGGTTGCACAAGTGGGTAAATGTTGTGGTGCGATACCACCAACTAGTCTAATAATCAAACGTACAACATAATGAACATGAGTTTGAATCAATTTGTCATTCAGGATAATGCAACTGTCTTAAATGCACTTCAAGCAATCAATGGGAATATAATAAGGTTTTTTCGTAGTCGTTAATAATGATGCCAAAGTGATTGGTGACATTACAGAGGTGATATCCGTAATACATTCATCAATGATGCCTCAATAGAGAACACCATTGTCGAACTTGTTCCACAACCATCGTGAGGAACATTGGATTGTGGCATATGGAACGGGTACTCTCCAGATTGGAAAGTCAGTCGTCAAAGTGCCATGTGGAAGTTCGCTTTTCATTCTGATGGGTGCAAAGCATCGCCTTACTAATACCGATGATTAAGAGAACCTTATCATTACAGAGGTACAGATTGGAGATTATCTCGGTGAAGACGATATTGTGCGTTATGAAGATATATATGGTAGAAACTAAATACTGAAAACTCAATGAAAACTATAGCATTCATTCCGGTAAGAGGCGGAAGCAAATCAATTCCTCTTAAGAATATCAAACCTTTCTGCGGCAAACCTTTGGTCTGTTGGAATATAGAGGCTCTTGAGACTTGTCCAAAAGTAGATCAAGTGGTAGTAGCTACAGATTCCGATGAGATATGGACGACTGTAGAAAAGCAGAACTACAAGAAGACTATTCTTTATCGTCGTTCTGCTGAGAATGCTTGCGATACTGCTTCAACAGAAAGTGTAATGTTGGAGTATATTCACGATGCGAAACTTGCAGAAGAGAATATCTTCATGCTTGTTCAGGCGGCAACATGACACTGAAAGATGCTACAAACGAAGCCATCCGCGACTGGTGTTGCCACCCTGCCGATACTTACTATGTCATCGGCTCTACCGTAGGCCCTCATCCCTACCCTGATATGGTGGCACGTCTGCAATCCGTTATCAGCGAAGAAATCAAAAAGCAGCTGAAAGAACAGGAAGGAAGGGAATATCCCGATTACTTGATGGCTTGTGTAGGAGGAGGAAGCAATGCGGCAGGAACCATTTATCACTATATAGATGATGAACGTGTGCAGATTGTCCTGGCCGAGGCAGGAGGCAAAGGTATAGACACCGGTTTCTCGGCCGCTACCATCCAACTGGGGAAAATGGGAATTATCCACGGAGCAAAGACCTTGGTTATCCAAAACGAGGACGGACAAATAGAGGAACCTTACTCCATTTCTGCCGGTCTGGATTATCCGGGCATAGGACCCATGCATGCCAATCTGGCCAAACAGCAACGCGCTTTGGTACTCGCCATAAACGATGATGAAGCCATCCGTGCCGCATTTGAGCTGACCCGGCTGGAAGGTATCATTCCTGCATTGGAATCGGCTCATGCATTGGGAGCATTGGACAAAATGAGATTCAAGCCAACGGATATAGTGGTTCTCACCGTATCAGGACGCGGAGATAAGGATATTGAAACCTACTTGAAAGAATCCGGCACAAGGACCTCCTTGCAATAACACATAGAAACCCATGAGAGCAAAAACCCTATACGGACAACTATAAACAGAAAAGAAACAATGAAAACTTTTACCTATACCACCCGATGCAAAACCATACTGGGTGACCTGCATACACCGGTCAGTACCTATCTGAAAGTGCGCGACATTTTCCCACAGAGTGCACTGATGGAAAGTTCCGACTATCATGGAAGTGAGAACAACCGTTCTTTCATCGGACTGAATCCTGTAGCCAGCATCGGAATCAATCATGGCACAGCCACTGCCACCTACCCTGACGGCAGCATAGAAGAACATCCCATCAGCGAACATTTCCGGGCAGACCATGCGATCTCCGATTTTCTGAATCGTTTCAAGGTAAGCGGAGAATACAACAACTACTGCGGACTGTATGGCTATACCACTTTCAATGCCGTACGCTATTTCGAACATATCAATGTAAAAGACAGCCGTGATCCTAAGAACGATGCTCCGGATATGTTGTATATCTTATATAAATACCTGATTGTCTTCAATGACTTCCGCAACGAAATGTTATTACTGGAAATGTTGCAGGACGGTGAGGACAGCCATCTGGATTATGTGGAAAAAGCGATCCACAACCGTAACTATACTACTTACGACTTCCGTGCCGTGGGCGAAACCACCAGTACCCTGACCGATGAAGAACATAAGGCGAACATCCGCAAAGGCATTGCCCACTGTATGCGCGGCGATGTTTTCCAAATCGTCCTTTCACGCCGTTTTATCCAACGTTACGAAGGAGATGATTTCAAACTTTACCGTGCTTTACGCAGCATCAACCCGTCCCCCTACTTATTTTACTTCGATTTCGGAGGCTTCCGTATTTTTGGTTCCTCTCCCGAAACCCATTGTAAAATAGAAAACGGGCGTGCCACCATCGACCCTATCGCCGGAACCACCCGCCGCAACGGAGACAAGAAAATAGATGCTGAACTCACCGCCAACCTATTGGCTGATCCCAAAGAAAATGCGGAACATGTAATGCTGGTAGATCTGGCACGCAATGACTTGAGCCGCAACTGTCACGATGTACAAGTAGAATTTTACAAAGAAGCTCAATATTACAGCCACGTCATTCATCTGGTAAGCCGGGTCAGCGGCGAACTGAACCCCAAAGCCAATCCCATCAAAGCATTTATTGATACTTTCCCGGCCGGAACCCTGAGTGGCGCTCCGAAGGTAAAAGCCATGCAGCTGATCAGCGAATACGAACCTCACAGCCGTGGAGCCTATGGAGGTTGCATCGGATTTATCGGGCTGAACGGCACATTGAACCAAGCTATCACCATTCGTACATTCGTCAGCCGCAACAACGAACTATGGTTTCAAGCCGGTGGCGGCATCGTAGCTAAGAGCAATGAAGAGTACGAATTACAAGAAGTAAACAACAAACTGGGAGCACTTAAAAAAGCAATCATCCTGGCAGAACAAATGTAAAAACGAATCATCATGAAAACAGTAATTATAGACAACTATGACTCATTTACCTACAATTTGAGTCATTTGGTAAAAGAACTGGGAGCCGAAGTTACCGTATTACGTAACGATGCTTTCCAACTGGAAGAATTGGAAAAATTCGATAAAATCATTCTTTCACCCGGTCCCGGTATTCCATCAGAAGCAGGCCTGCTGCTCGAAGTAATTAAAAGATATGCCGGCAAGAAACCGATTCTGGGTGTATGCTTGGGAGAACAGGCCATAGGAGAAGCTTTTGGCGGCAAACTGACCAATCTGAGCGAAGTATTTCATGGCGTACAGACCCCCATCTCAATTAAAAAGAACCAATCAAAAGACAAAGGAAAGAAAACCGATTACATTTTCAACGGACTGCCGGATGAAGTGCCGGTAGGACGTTATCACTCATGGGTGGTAGATACGGACGGTTTCCCTGAGTGCCTTGAAATAACCGCAGTAAGCCAGGAAGGTCTCGTCATGGCATTGAAACATAAAGAATACGATATCCACGGCATCCAGTTTCATCCCGAATCCGTACTAACCCCCGATGGTAAAGCCATGATAGCCAACTTTCTAAACGCATAACCCCAACCGTACATAATAAATATGAAAGCTATATTATCCCGCCTCTTCAATCACGAGGAACTGACCCGAAAAGAAGCAAAGAATTTGCTGCTCAACATAACCCGGGGAATGTATAACGACGCACAGATAGCCGCCCTGCTGACCGTTTTCCAAATGCGCGGCATCAAAGTAGAAGAATTGATAGGTTTCCGTGAAGCATTGCTCACCACCCGCATACCTATAGACTTTTCCGCTTACACCCCTATTGACATTGTGGGCACAGGCGGTGATGGAAAAAATACCTTCAATATCTCTACTTGCGCCTGCTTCATTGTAGCAGGAGCCGGATATCATGTTGCCAAACACGGCAACTATGGCGCGACTTCCGTCAGCGGAGCCAGCAATGTCATCGAACAACACGGTGTAAAATTCACGAACAATCCGGATAAGCTGACCCGTTCTATGGAAGAATGTGGAATGGTCTATATGCATGCCCAGTTGTTCAATCCTGCCATGAAAAGTGTAGGCCCTGTCCGCAAAGCACTGCAAGTACGTACCATATTCAACCTGCTAGGTCCGCTGGTTAATCCATGTCTTCCGGCTTACCAACTTCTAGGAGTCGCCGATCTGCCGCAAATGCGCCTTTATACCAACGTGTTCCAAAAACTGGGCATTGGCTTTGCCGTAGTAAACAATCTGGACGGTTACGACGAAATCTCACTGACCGATGAATTCAAAGTGATGACCAATCGCTACGAAACCATCTACAAGCCATCCGAACTAGGCTTCTCTCTCGCCAGACAAGAAGAGCTTTATGGTGGGAACACTCCCGAAGAAGCGTCGAAAATCTTCAATAACGTACTGGAGAACAAAGCCACCAAAGCCCAGACAGACTGTGTACTGATTAACGCTTCTTTTGCCATACAAGCCATGGAACCGGCCAAACCGATAGAAGAATGCGTGGCCATCGCCCGTGAATCATTGGAAAGCGGAAAAGCATTGAATACATTGAAAAAATTTGTGGAACTGAACAGTTGACTACACACCCGGTATTCCACTACCAAACGCCTCATACAATGACAGATATATTAACAGAAATCATCGCCTGCAAGCAAATCGAGATCGAACTGCAAAAGGCTGCCATCAGCAAAGAAATGCTGATAAACAATTGTAACGAACCCATGCCACGTATCAGTATGCGTGCCAGTCTTGCCTCTTCTCCTTACGGCATCATCTCCGAGTTCAAGCGTCGCTCTCCCTCCAAAGGATGGATAAAAGAAGACGCACAGGCAGATACCATTCCTCCCGCTTACGAAGCGGCCGGAGCCTCCGCACTTTCCATCCTCACCGATGAAAAATACTTCGGCGGCAGCCTGAAAGATATCCGTTCGGCACGCCCCCACGTGCAACTTCCCATTCTAAGGAAAGATTTCATTATAGATGAATACCAACTTTATCAGGCACGCATCGTAGGAGCGGACGCTATCCTTCTTATAGCCGCCGCTTTGAAGAAAGAGCAATGCAAAGCCCTAGCCCTCAAAGCCCATGAACTGGAACTGGAAGTCCTGCTGGAAATCCACAACGAGCAAGAACTGGAATATATAGACGAGAACATTGACATGGTGGGAGTCAACAACCGTAATCTGGGAAGCTTCCACACAGAGGTGGAAAACTCTTTCCGTCTGGCGGAAAAACTACCCGAAGAAATGCTCCGGATCTCTGAAAGCGGCATCTCCAGCCCCGAAACAGTCAAACAACTCCGGGCTGCCGGCTTCCGAGGCTTCCTGATAGGGGAAAACTTCATGAAAACACCCGCACCGGGAGAAGCCTTAAAAGAATTTATAACCCAACTAGAGAAATGTTAGGATGAAGCAACAATGATTATCAAGGTATGCGGTATGCGCGAGCCCGAAAACATACGCGCCATAGAGCAAGCCGGAGCAGACTGGATGGGCTTCATCTTCTTCCCCCAATCTGCCCGCTACGTATCACATCGTCCGGAATACCTACCGGAACAATGCCACCGGATCGGGGTCTTCGTCAACGAAAGCAGCGAAAACATCCTGCTGAAAGCACAGGAATTCGGTCTGCACCATATCCAATTGCATGGCAGGGAGACACCGGAACAATGCCGCAAATTAAAAGCCGCCGGACTGGGAGTCATTAAAGTTTTTTCCATAGCACAGGAAAGTGACCTGCAATCCGCCGGTTGTTATGAGGGCGTTTGCGATTACTTTCTTTTCGACACTGCCTGCTCCGGATATGGCGGCTCCGGCAAAACCTTCAACTGGAATATCCTGCAAGCCTATCGGGGAAAGACGCCTTTCCTGCTGAGTGGCGGTCTCCGTCCCGGCAGTCTTTCCCTTTTGTTGCAATTCAAGCATGAACAATGGGCAGGTATCGACCTGAACAGCGGATTCGAGACCGCTCCGGCTCTGAAAGACGACGCCGCCGTCCACACATTTATAAACCAATTAAAACAAAAAATACAATGAACAGAATCAACCAGTTATTCAGTACCAAGCAAAAAGACATCCTATCTATTTATTTTTGTGCAGGCTTTCCTACCTTAGAAGGTACGGCAAGCACCATCAAAGTCCTGGAAAAAAAGGGATTAACATGATTGAAATCGGCATTCCTTTCAGTGACCCGATGGCTGACGGTCCCGTTATCCAGCACGCCGCCACCCGCGCCTTGAAAAATGGCATGACACTGAAGCTCCTTTTCGACCAACTGAAAGATATCCGTAAAGAAGTACAGATTCCGCTGGTGCTGATGGGATATCTCAATCCCATCATGCAATATGGATTCAAGGATTTCTGCCGCACTTGCCGGGAGACGGGAATCGACGGAGTGATTATCCCCGACTTGCCTTTCAAAGATTATATGGAGGAATATCGTTCCATAGCCGAGGAACAAGATGTGAGAATCATCATGCTCATCACTCCGGAAACCAGTGAAGAACGTATCCGCCTGATTGATGAACATACCGACGGTTTTATCTATATGGTATCTTCCGCCGCTATCACCGGTGCTCAAAAAGATTTCAACGCACAGAAACAAGCCTATTTCCAACGCATCGCCGACATGAATTTACGCAATCCCCGCATGATAGGTTTCGGAATTTCCAATAAGCAAACCTTCGAAACCGCATCCGCTCATGCCGCAGGAGCCATCATCGGCAGTAAATTCGTGACCTTGCTGGATGAAGAAGACGGAGATACGGAAAAAGCAGCGGACAAGCTGCTGGAAGCCTTGAAAAACTAACCTTTCACAACTCGTAACATCCTCTTCTTCAAAAATCCACCTGAAAGATCATGGCGATACAAGTGAAAAATATAATATCTTACAGGTATAAGATTATATATCTTGCAGCAGTAAGATCTATAATCTTATACCTGATCTTTCTACTTCTTCCATCCACAGCATCCGGCAGAAGCAGTTATCACCTATAAAGAAAAACATTTTGTTATTTCCCTCTCTTATTTTTGTCATACTTATACATAATTACTATCTTTGTGCCAAAATTAAACAAGAGAAGCGCATGATACAGAGTGAATATCCTTCCGTTTTGCTAATATACACAGGCGGTACGATCGGCATGATTGAAAATCCTGAGACAGGTGCACTAGAAGCCTTTAATTTCGACCAGTTACAAGACAATGTCCCCGAATTGAAGCGGTTCAACTATCGCATCTCCTCTTACCAATTCAATCCCCCCATTGACTCTTCGGATATGGAACCTGCCTTGTGGGCCAAGTTAGTCAAGATCATCAAATACAATTATGATAATTTTGACGGGTTCGTCATTCTGCACGGTACAGACACCATGGCATACACCGCTTCAGCGCTCAGCTTCATGCTGGAAAACCTGAGCAAGCCGGTTATCCTGACTGGCAGCCAGCTGCCCATCGGCATGTTGCGCACCGATGGAAAGGAAAATCTGATCACTTCCATAGAAATAGCCGCTGCCAAACATCCGAACGGCACTGCTATTGTACCCGAAGTATGCATCTTCTTCGAAAACCATCTGTTGCGCGGAAACCGTACCACAAAAATAAATGCGGAGAATTTCAATGCGTTCCGTTCATACAATTTCCCTTCGCTGGCAACAGCAGGCATCCACATAAAATATGAATATGACCGTATTCACAAAGCCGATCCCAATCTGCCATTAAAACCACACTATCTTTATGATACCAATGTAATTATACTGACCCTTTTTCCGGGCATCCAGGAAAACATGATCAGCAATATTCTGCATACACCGGGATTACGCGCAGTGGTATTAAAGACCTACGGTTCGGGCAACGCTCCGCAAAAGCCGTGGTTCATCGAACTTCTAAGGGATGCCACCTCACGGGGAATCATCATTGTCAACATCTCCCAATGCTCTACCGGAACAGTGGAAATGGGAAGGTATGAAACCGGACTCCATCTGCTGGACGCAGGGGTCATCAGCGGCTATGACAGTACGGTGGAATCCGTTCTAACCAAACTGATGTTCCTTTTGGGACACGGAAAAAGTGAAAGAGAAATACGTTACCAAATGAGTATTCCAGTAGCCGGAGAGTTTACGAAATCATAATTTATTGCGTTCCAATTATCATCCGGCGGGATGATTGCAGAATCATTAAAATGGTGTAATCTGCGATGAGAACTTAACGATTTTATAGCATGTAATCTTTTTGTAATATTTGTTTCATCAAATAGTAATAAAAATGCTCCATTTTTGCAATGCTGATCAAAAAGATTAGTTTTGTAGTATTAAAAAGATGGATATATGAATGATTACCGCATTTTAGTAGTTGACGATGAAGAAGATCTATGCGAGATTCTTAAATTCAATTTAGAAAACGAAGGGTATTTTGTGGACACGGCAAACTCTGCCGAAGAAGCCCTGAAGATGGAACTGACCCAATACAACTTGCTGTTGCTGGATGTGATGATGGGAGAAATATCAGGATTCAAAATGGCGAACATGCTGAAAAAGAATAAAGCTACTGCTTCTATTCCCATTATATTCATTACTGCTAAAGATACTGAAAACGATACCGTAACAGGGTTCAACTTGGGAGCCGACGACTATATCTCGAAGCCATTTTCACTGCGCGAAGTTATAGCACGCGTTAAGGCTGTCCTTCGACGCACCAGTCCTACACAGGGAAAAGAAGCGCAAGAACAATTACAGTACAAAGGGCTTTTAGTCGACATAACCAAGAAGAAAGTCAGCATAGACGGTATAGAAATTTCCCTGACAAAAAAGAATTCGAAATCCTGTTGCTGTTGTTACAAAACAAAGGCCGCGTATTCTCACGCGAAGATATTCTGGCTAAAGTATGGCAGGAGGAAGTCTATGTGCTGGACCGTACCATTGACGTCAACATTACCCGCTTGCGTAAAAAAATAGGCGAATATGGAAAATGCATCGTCACCCGCCTGGGATACGGATACTGTTTTGAATGCGAATAACCTAACCTGTACCTTTCCATGACTATTAAATTATCCAGCCACGTCCTGTCATTCAACAAGAAACTATTCTTGTCGGTAATTTCCTTATTCATAGCATTCGCCATCTGTTTCATGGCATTCCAATATCGCAGGGAGAAGGAATACAAAATAGAATTGCTGAACACACAACTCCAGAATTACAACGACCGCCTGAATGATTTTCTCCGTGGCAGGGATACACTGAATATTCAACAATTGAACGACTATGTTTGCGAACACACCTTTGAAGATCTACGCGTGACACTGATCAACAAGAATGGTACTGTAATTTATGACAATCTGGAAAAAGATCCCAGCCACTTCGAGAACCACCATAACCGTCAGGAAATAAAAGAAGCCATCATTTATGGCAGCGGCTACTCCATTAACAGACAATCGGAAAGCCTGGGCGGTGAATTTTTCTATTCGGCAAAGTATTATCCTAATCTGGACTATATCATTCGTTCAGCCCTTCCCTATAATGTCAGTCTGATGAGACACCTGAAAGCAGACTCTCATTATGTATGGTTCACACTGATAATCAGCCTGATATTAATAATTGTGTTCTACCGATTCACACATAAATTGGGAATGTCTATCACCAAATTGCAACAATTCGCCATGAAAGCCGACCGCAATGAACCGATAGACACTGATATGCAGGATACCTTTCCCAAAAACGAACTGGGCGAAATATCCCAACATATCATCCAGATTTACAAACGTCTGCATCAGGCAAAAGAAGATTTATATATCGAACGCGAGAAACTGATCACCCATCTCCAGATCTCGCACGAAGGCTTAGGCGTATTCAACCACCGCAAAGAAGAGATTCTGGTAAATAATCTGTTCACACAATACGCCAACCTTATCTCGGACAAAAATCTGAGTTCTACGGAAGAGATCTTCTCCATCCCCGAATTGCAGCCCATCACCCGTTTCATTACAAAAAACAAGGAACGCAGTATCGGCAAAGAAGAGAAACGGATGTCATTGAACATAGACAAAAACGGACGTATCTTTGCCGTGGAATGCATTATCTTTCAAGATGACAGCTTTGAAATCTCCATCAATGACATCACTCAGGAAAAGGAACAGGCACTTCTGAAAAAACAGCTGACACAGAATATCGCCCACGAATTGAAAACCCCTGTAAGCAGCATACAGGGATATCTGGAAACCATAGTAAACAATCCTACCCTGCCCCGTGAGAAAATCAATGCTTTCCTGGAGAGAAGCTATGCACAAAGTAACCGGCTGGCACATCTGTTACGGGATATCTCCGTACTTACCCGCATGGAAGAAGCTCCGAACATGATCGAAACAGAACCGGTAAACCTCACCACCATGATGCGGAATATCCTGAACGAAGTAACTTTGGAACTGGAAGAAAAGCAGATCACAGCCCACAATATGCTGCCTGAAGGACTGACCATACAAGGCAATTCTTCCCTGCTATACTCCATCTTCCGGAATCTGACAGACAACGCCATTGCATACGCAGGAACTCATATTTCCATAACCATCCGCTGTTTCCGTGAAGACGAACGTTTTTATTATTTCAGTTTCTCGGACACAGGCGTAGGAGTAGGACCCGAACATCTAAGCCGTTTGTTCGAGCGTTTCTATCGGGTGGACAAAGGACGTTCACGCAAATTGGGCGGTACCGGACTGGGACTAGCTATTGTAAAAAACGCAGTCATTCTGCATGGCGGAACAATCTTCGCTAAAAATACCCCCGGTGGAGGTCTGGAATTCATATTTACATTGAGTAAAGAATAAGAGGATACAAGAGCCTGTTTCTAAATTTTCTTCAAAATTTAAACAGGCTCCAAAAAATAAAGAAAGATAATTGTTTTCTTAAATATAAACTGTATCTTTGCAGTGCATCGGTTCATTTATCTCCCCTCCGAGGTGAATGATTAAAAGGGAATCAAGGTGAGAATCCTGAACAGTCCCGCTGCTGTATGTTTCACTAAACGCATAAGCAAAATGCCAATAACCACTGGGATAATTTCCGGGAAGGTGCTTATAGCGGAAACGAGTCAGAAGACCTGCCTGTGCATTTATCAAATCTGAAGCTTTCGAGGAAAGAGCTTGGAACACTGAACGTAAGGGATGCCTTTAAACACATCCGCTATTTTCTCCGTTTCACTGTCCGGAAAAGAATATCAGGTAAAAAGAAAAGTTATTTTAAAGTAAACTCTGCCAAGTTTATTTGGAGTGCTCAGCCGAAGTGATTCGCCTGAGCATTATTTTATAATCCAAGTCAATACAAAATCGGGATGAGTGACATAACGGACCCGATAACGTTCCTGCCGGCCTGTACGATATTCGCATGCCTCGAACTCCCCCTCTTCCGACAAGCTGAAAGGAAAAATACGAAGATGACGAATGAAATCCACCTCCTCTACTCCCATCAGTTTGAACAGTGCCTCCTTGGCCGACCAATGGAGCAATAAAGCATAAACTTCATCTCCTTCCATCATTGCGGGTTCTTCATCGGAACGAATAAAACGGGAAGCTACTTTCCGCACTCTGGTTCCATACTGCTCTATATCCATTCCCACCTCACAGGAAGAATGAAGCGCCACCGCCACATAACCGCGAGTATGCGAGATGCTGATATACCGGCTTCCATCCTTTAGATAAGGCCTTCCCGAAGAGTAATAAGCTATCTCCTTTTCTTCTCCACACAAAGCCTTCAGCAGCACACGTACCGACAACCATTCATGCTTCCGTTTTTCGGAAAGAACAGCCAATTTCTCCCTATACCAGTCTTTATGCTCCAATGATGCCAGCAGTTGTTCCGTTGTTTCATCAGACTTCCATATTCCAAGCAGAAACTCCCCTTCGATATAAGTACGGTATAAAGGCATAATAAAATCTATTTCTTTTCTTCTTCCACGGAGCTGGAAGAGTCAACGATAACTTTTACTTTCAAAATGCGGCGCGTATTCATTTCAAGTACCTCAAAATGATAATTCCCATAATCTAACCGCTCGTGCAATACAGGAAACTCCCCTTTTATTTCCAGCAACAAACCGGCCAAAGTGTCCGCATCTCCTTCCACTTTCTCGAAAAGAGCGGGATCAGCTTTCATAATCTTATAAAAATCGGACAGCAAGGTTTTTGCCTCGAATATATAGGTACGGTCATTCAGTTTCACATACGTACGCTCTTCATCATCGTATTCATCATTAATCTCTCCTACAATCTCCTCGATGATATCCTCCATTGTAACAATGCCCGAAGTACCTCCAAACTCATCGACAACGATGGCAATATGGATCTTGTTCGCCTGAAAATCACGCAAAAGGTCATCAATCATCTTCGTTTCAGGTACAAAGTAAGCAGGACGGACCAATGTCTGCCAACGAAAGTTGTCGCCCTTGCCCAAATGAGGAAGCAAATCCTTTATATAAAGAATCCCCTTTATATTATCCCGCGATTCGGCATATACCGGAATACGGGAATAGGCATTTTCCACAATACATTTCAACACATCGGAATAAGGAGTATTGATTTCCAAGTCCACCATATCCAGCCGGGAAGTCATCACTTCCTTAGCCGTTTCCTCACCAAAACGGATAATACCTTCCAAAATATTGCTTTCCTCTGAAATCTCACTCTTGTCCGTCAGTTCCAAAGCCTGTGAAAGTTCGTCGACAGAAATATTATAATTCTTTTTTGCCACACATCTGTTCACCAAAAAGGAAGAACGGACCAGCAATGCCGACAAAGGTGAAAAGAATTTCTTTAAAAAAGAAATGGCAGGAGCTGCCTTACGGCAAAACTTCAACGTGTTCTGTGCCGAATAAATTTTAGGCATGATTTCACCGAAAAGCAACAGCAGAAAAGTAAGGACAACCGTTATTAGCAGGAATTCCAGAATCACGGAATTTCCAAAGTGTATGGTGCTGGCAAAAAAGTAATTGCACAGCATGATAATGGTTACATTGACAAAATTATTAGAGATAAGAATAGTCGCTAACAAGCGTTCGGAATCATTCAGCAGGGCGCTGATACGCCTGTCCGAAGTATGTTTTCCTTCCTCTATCTCACTTAAATCAACAGGTGAAAGGGAAAAGAAAGCTATTTCCGAAGCAGACACAAAGCCTGAGGCATACAACAATAAAACAGCTAACAAGATAGCTATGATAGCTCCCATGGTAGGAGCTGTTACGGTTACACCGTCAAATAAATCCGCCAAGCGGCATAAATACGAGTCAGGGTCCAAGGAATCTGGTTTTAGTTAAACATCAAGTTCTCTTAATTAAAAAGGTAAATCGTCCGTCAGACTATTATCCGAGGCTTGCTGTTGTTGCAGAGCCGCTTGTGCAGACACCTGCTGCCGGGATACCGCTTGTGCCTGCGGTACATATCCTGTACCCGGTTGCTGCGAGGTGTTACGCGGGGTCAGCATCTCCATATTATCAGCAAAAATCTCGACAATGGTACGTTTTATGCCATTCTGGTCATCGTATGAACGGCTGCGGATTTTCCCTTCTATGTAGAGTTTGTCGCCCTTACGGACATATTTTTCCGCAGTTTGGGCCAGTCCTCTCCATAACACGATATTATGCCATTCCGTACGTTCGGGAACCTGTGTTCCATTCTGCAACGTATAGGCACGATCGGTGGTGGCCAACGAGAAAGTGGCAACGGCAATGCCGGTATCCAAATATCTCACATCAGGGTCCTTTCCTACATTTCCAATCAAAATGACTTTATTTACTGACATTCTATTATTCCTTTTTAATTATTAGGCTCCAAAATTAGCGAAAAAAACTGATTCACCAAACGCGATACGGCAAATTTATGCAAATCTTCCACGCTTATTCTCTGATACTTCGCAAAAGAAGCCGAATTCTCAGGGAGAATCACTTCATAAAAATTTGCGTAAATCACCCGGTGGGATAACACGTGCTTCACCCCTTTCCGCACCAGCCGCACTATGGGCTCCTCTCCTCCGGCCAGCATCTCGCGAAACTGTGGCGATGCATACAGTTCCTCTTCCGTCCACTCACGATCCGTTTCTATCAAAGGCGGTTCATACAAATTTTTCCATATATCATTTCCGCTGCGCTTATGTATAAAGGTATACGCGCCCATGCGTACATATATATAATTAAAATAACGATTAGTCACCTTGTTTTTATGTTGCTTCACAGGCAAAGAGCCGGCAATCCCCTTCAGACGCGCCACACAAGAATCGTTTAGCGGACAAAACAGGCAGTCGGGCGCTACCGGAGTACACTGCAAAGCTCCAAAATCCATGATAGCCTGGTTGTAGAGACCAGGGCGCTCACGGTCCAGCAACTCATCGGCAACCCGGACAAACAGTTTCTTTCCTTCCGCCGAATCAATGGGGGTATCAATGCCCAACCAACGGGACAGCACCCGATACACATTACCGTCCACCACTGCGTATGGCATACCGTAAGCAAATGAACAAATAGCCGCTGCTGTATATTCTCCCACTCCTTTCAAAGCACGCACCCCAGTGTATGTTACAGGAAATCCTCCTGCCTCTGCCATCCTTCTGGCCGCAGCATGCAAATTTCTCGCACGGGAATAATACCCCAGCCCCTGCCAATATTTCATCACCTCATCCTCATCGGCTGCCGCCAGTGCGAACACATCAGGAAAACGGGCCACAAAACGTTGATAGTAATCATATCCCTGAACCACACGAGTTTGTTGTAGAATAATCTCCGAGATCCATATCAAATAAGGATTTTTTGTCCTTCTCCACGGCAAATCACGCCCGTTTTCCCTATACCAATCTATCAATTTTCTGCTAAAATTCTCCATATCAGTATTATATAAAAGTGCATTCTATGCAATATTTCCGCAAAAGTAAACCAAGAAAATGGAAGAAGATGCTTTTTTTAGGAAATTTATTCTGAATATATTTCTTAAAGAGGGAGAAAAGCTATATATTTGCAGTCCAAAAAATTAAGATATAAGTATAACAATAATTATTTAGCGAAATGACTAAAGCAGATATCGTAAACGAAATTACGAAAAATACCGGTATTGACAAGGTGACAGTGTTAACCACACTTGAGGCTTTCATGGATACAGTAAAGGATTCATTATCTAAAGAAGAAAATGTGTACCTGCGTGGTTTTGGAAGTTTTGTAGTGAAGAAAAGAGCTCAGAAGACTGCTCGCAACATTTCAAAGAACACTACAATCATTATTCCGGAGCACAATATTCCGGCATTTAAACCAGCTAAGACATTTACATTATCAGTAAAGAAATAATAAACAAGAGTATTAACCCATAAAATTTGAAGCTATGCCAAGCGGAAAGAAGAAAAAAAGACACAAAATGTCTACTCACAAGCGTAAAAAAAGACTAAGAAAGAACAGACATAAAAGCAAAAAATAATTTGTAGTCTGTCTGTGACGACAAATAAAGAACAAACCTTGCAAAGCAACAAAAGTCTTTCAGGTTTGTTCTTTGTTTAATGAGAAAAGTGAACAATTTAAAAATACAAAAGTGACAAGCGAACTAGTAGTAGACGTACAACCCAAAGAGATTTCCATCGCACTCCTTGAAGATAAAGCGTTGGTGGAATTTCAGAAAGAAGGGAGAAGTGCTTCCTTCAATGTGGGAAATATGTATTTGGGACGGGTAAAGAAACTAATGCCCGGCCTTAATGCCTGTTTCGTGGATGTCGGCTTTGAAAAAGATGCTTTTCTTCATTATCTAGACCTAGGTCCTCAATTTCATTCTTATCAGAAGTATCTGAAGCAAGTTTTAAGCGACCGTAAAAAACTTTTTCCCATCACAAAAGCTACTATGCTGCCTGATATTGAAAAGGAAGGGACGGTTTCAACCACCCTCCAACAAGGTCAGGAAGTTATTGTGCAGATTGTAAAGGAACCTATCTCGACCAAGGGCCCCAGACTAACCTGCGAATTGTCATTCGCCGGACGTTATTTGGTATTAATCCCTTTCAACGATAAGGTTTCGGTATCACAAAAAATTAAATCGAGCGAAGAACGCGCCCGTCTGAAACAGTTATTGCAAAGCATCAAACCGAAAAACTTCGGAGTGATTGTACGCACCGTAGCGGAAGGCAAAAGGGTGGCCGAGCTTGATGCAGAGCTTAAAGTCTTGCTGAAACATTGGGAAGAAACAATCACTAAAGTACAGAAGGCTCCCAAACTGCCGGCATTGGTATACGAAGAGACCAGCCGCACAGTGGCCATGTTGCGCGATCTTTTCAATCCGTCTTATGAGAACATCTATGTGAACGATGAAACAGTGTTCCATGAGATTAAGGATTATGTATCACTTATCGCCCCTGAACGAGCCGAAATCGTAAAACTGTACAAGGGTCAGCTTCCCATATTCGACAATTTCGGTATTACCAAACAAATCAAATCCTCTTTCGGGAAAACCATTTCGTATAAAAGTGGAGCTTACCTGATTATTGAACACACAGAAGCACTTCATGTAGTGGATGTCAATAGTGGAAACCGCTCCAAATCTGCCAACGGGCAGGAGGCTAACGCACTGGATGTAAACCTGGGTGCCGCCGACGAACTGGCACGCCAGTTAAGATTGCGTGATATGGGTGGTATTATCGTGGTTGACTTCATTGATATGAATCTAGCAGAGAACCGGCAGAAACTGTACGAACGTATGTGCCAAAACATGCAGAAAGACAGAGCAAAACATAACATTCTGCCCCTCAGTAAATTTGGATTGATGCAAATTACCCGCCACGCGTGCGTCCTGCCATGGATGTCAACACGAATGAAACCTGTCCCACCTGCTTCGGGAAAGGTAGCATAAAGCCATCCATCCTTTTTACGGATACTTTGGAGAGTAAGATTGACTACCTGGTCAACAAATTGAAGATAAAGAGATTTACGCTGTACATCCATCCGTACATCGCAGCATATGTGAATCAGGGTCTGGTTTCCCTGAAGCGCAAATGGCAAATGAAATACGGATTCGGAATAAAGATTATCCCAGACCAAAGTCTGGCCTTCCTGCAATATCGGTTCACCGATGTTCACGGTGAGGAGATAGACATGAAAGAGGAAATCGAAATCAAGTAAAAGAAAAGGGAGTGATAAAAAATGTCACTCCCTTTCTTTATTTCACTACTCTAATATGCAAGGCTTGATTTCGACGTTTCACAAGCTCAAATACCAGTCACATTCTGCCGATTACAACTCACCCAACCATCACAAAGCTGGCAAAACAAAAGCACATCCGTTGCCCCTATTTTATTTACCTTGCTTATAGTCTTTCACTATTCCCTCCGCAATCCAATTTGCCAATGCCTGACGGTTATTCTTCAGAACCAGCCGTTGTTGGTCACGCTTGTTCCGAATATTTCCCAATTCCAAAAACACCGCTACGGGAGTCGTATTACGCAATACATACAAATTACGTTCACTCACCGTTCCGCGAAAGCCACGGTTTGGCTGATGCTTGTCATATTTCCTATCAAAGGTACGGTGCAAGTTATTGGCCAACCGCCTACCCTTCGTACTTTTAGGAGCGTTATAAAAAAACACATCTGTCTGCTGTCCCTTACTGCGACTGTCCACATGAATAAATACAGCTCGTTTGTAACTGCTCTTATCTTTCCGATACAGTTTATTCACCCAGTCACAACGTTGCTTCAAACGAGCCACCTGATTCAAGGGAATAGGATCTCCCATGCAAGTTTCACGTTTACTGTTTGCCAGGACATGACCGTCACGAATACCATCTTTCTTATCTTGAATGATAATATGCACCTTCGCACCTCGTGACAACAACTCACGTGCCAACCGCAGAATAATATCGTATGCATACTCATCCTCATGCAACTGACGCCCCTGATAGATACCGATGGCCCCAGGATCGGGACCTCCGTGACCACTCACCAAATAAAAACAAGCTCCGCTTAGTTCATTGGATGTAATCTGATAGGTAGCATATTCCTTTCCAAATAATGCCTCTTTGCCGGTACGAGGCTTTTTCTTCGCCAGAAGCGGTGATAGAACAAAAAATAAAAACGTGACAAATAGTACCGATCCTCTCATTATCTGTTATTTTTCTCCCAACATTTCATCTATCTTCTTGCACAAAGAAGAGAATTCTTCTTCATTGTACAAACGGGTCAGCATTACAATCTTGCCCGTTTTGTCAATCAATACATTACGGGTGATGCCCGCTTTACGGTCTGCATATCTGGCAAAAATATCAGCTCCCGGATCAAGAGCCAACGGATAGGTCACGCCGGTACGTTTGGCAAAAGCCACTACGGTTTCCAAAGGTTCGTCCCGATCCACTCCAAAGAGAGCAAACGCTTTATTATCCTTATGTTTCAACCAGATATCTTTTTCAATAAAAGGCATCTCCTTTCGGCAAACTCCACACCAACTGGCAGTGAACTGAAGCATCACCACCTTGCCACGCAAATCAGAGAGTTTCACTTTCTGTCCGTCTGTCAGTTCCATTTCAAAATCGGGAGCCATATCCCCTACCTTTACTATATAACCGGCATTATCAGGAGTAACCTGTTGTGCCTTCACCGGCTGGTTCAGCAAACATGCGCAAACCAGCAACATCAGACTCATAAACTTCTTCATCGTTCTTCTCTTATTTTTATATATTCGCTACAAAGATAGGCTATTCCATCATTTTTTCGTAATTTTGGCACCCAAAATAACTACCAACTTATCAAGAAGATGAATATTTTTTGGGATACAATCACTCATTACAATGCGGGTACCTGGATTTATCAAGTTATTATCACCCTTATCGGCATTATTTTAACCTGTTCTCTATTCAAAAGCCCCACAAAAAAAATAAAAGATAGCGATGAAGTTATATCTTATATTCTTGAATGTATGGATAGCTTCCGTGTATTACATGATTTATTGTGAACCAAGAAGTTACAACAGTGCTTTGGCAGGATTTTGGGGAATCATGGCCATCTTCTGGATTTATGATCTGAAAGTAAACTACACCCCTTTTGACCGGACTCACAAACATACCGCACTAGCCGTCCTGCTTTGTATGTTGCCATTGGCCTATCCACTCTTCTCCATTATAAGGGGGATGAGCTTTCCCATGATGACCTCACCTGTAATGCCTTGTTCGGTAGCGGTTTTCACCATCGGACTGCTGCTGGCATTTTCCAAACGAGTCAATATCTTTCTCGTCATGTTTCTCTGCCACTGGGCACTGATCGGTTTCACCAAAACTTACTTTTTCCATATTCCTGAAGATTTTCTGCTGGCAAGTTCGGCTGTACCGGGCCTTTATCTGTTCTTTAAAGAATACACAGCTTCCCATCTGCATACTTCCACCCTTTTCCGTGCCCGTATGATTAATCTCGCCCTGATTATTGCCTGCGGTGCAATCGGAGTGCTGTTCATGATATCTATGGTGTGCGAACTGGCTCAAGAACAGGCTTTATCGAAATAAAAACACGTCTTAATGAGGTACTTTGCAAAATCTTTCGTATTTTTGCCAACAAATTGAGTTAATGTTTTAACAGGATGAACGTATTAGAACTAAGTGAACAGGAGATTATCAGACGAAACAGTCTGAATGAATTGCGCGCTATGGGCATCGAGCCATACCCCGCAGCTGAGTATGTAACCAATGCATTTTCTACAGATATAAAAGCTGAGTTCAAGGATGATGAGGAACCTCGCAAAGTATCGGTAGCCGGACGTATGATGAGCCGCCGTGTGATGGGTAAAGCTTCATTTATCGAATTACAGGATTCAAAAGGCCGTATCCAGGTGTATATCACCCGTGATGACATCTGCCCGGATGAAAACAAAGAAATGTACAACACTGTGTTCAAACGTCTGCTGGACCTTGGTGACTTTATCGGTATAGAAGGATTCGTATTCAGAACCCAAATGGGTGAAATCAGTATCCACGCTAAAAAACTGACCGTACTGTCCAAGTCTATCAAACCGCTTCCTATTGTAAAATACAAAGACGGAGTCGCTTACGACAAGTTTGAAGACCCTGAACTGCGTTATCGCCAACGTTATGTTGACCTTGCTGTAAATGAAGAGATAAAAGATATCTTCATCAAGCGCAGTAAAGTATATAGCTCTATGCGCGAATATTTCAACTCAAAAGGTTATATGGAAGTGGAAACCCCGATTCTGCAATCCATTGCCGGCGGAGCAGCCGCACGTCCATTCATAACTCACCACAACGCACTGGATATGCCGCTGTACATGCGTATTGCCAGTGAGTTGTACCTGAAAAGACTAATTGTAGGTGGTTTCGAAGGAGTGTATGAAATAGGTAAGAACTTCCGTAACGAAGGAATGGACCGCACGCACAATCCTGAATTTACCTGCATGGAAATATATGTTGCCTACAAGGACTATAACTGGATGATGGAATTTACAGAAAAAATGATTGAAAAAATCTGTCTGGATGTAAACGGCACCACTCAAGTAAAAGTAGGCGACAACATCATTGACTTCAAAGCCCCGTACAAACGTGTCACCATGCTGGACTCTATCAAGGAACACACCGGCTATGATCTGACAGGCATGAACGAAGAACAGATACGAGAAGTTTGCCAGAAACTCAATATGGAGATTGACGACACAATGGGCAAAGGCAAACTGATCGATGAAATCTTCGGAGAATTCTGCGAAGGTACTTACATCCAGCCGACTTTCATCACCGACTATCCGAAAGAAATGTCTCCGCTGACAAAGATACACCGCAGCAATCCGGATTTGACCGAGCGTTTCGAGCTGATGGTGAACGGCAAGGAACTGTGTAATGCATACTCCGAATTAAACGACCCGATTGACCAGTTGGAACGTTTCGAAGAACAAATGAGACTGAGCGAAAAAGGAGATGATGAAGCTATGATTATTGACAAAGACTTCGTCCGTGCGCTGGAATATGGTATGCCCCCCACTTCGGGTATGGGAATCGGTATGGACCGTCTGACGATGCTGATGACCGGACAGTCTACCATTCAGGAAGTATTGTTCTTCCCCCAGATGCGTCCCGAAAAGATTACTCCGAAAGACACTCCTGCCAAATTTATGGAACTGGGAATTTCAGAAGACTGGGTTCCTGTCATTCAGAAAGCAGGCTATAACCTGGTGAGCGATATGAAAGAAGTGAATCCGCAGAAGCTGCATATGGACATTTGCGGAATCAACAAAAAATATAAATTGGAACTAACCAATCCTACGGTGGACGAAGTTGCCGGATGGATTGCGAAAATTGAGAATTGAGAATTTAAAGATTGAGAATTATTCCAATTGTCAATTATCCATCATAAATAATAAGCATGAAATTGCCCGGTAAAATAGCGATAATGGGTGGTGGCAGCTGGGCCACGGCTATTGCAAAAATAGTCTTGGCTCAGGCTGAATCAATCAACTGGTATATGCGCCGCGACGACCGAATTGAAGAATTCAAACGTTTGGGACATAATCCGGCTTATCTGACAAGTGTGCGCTTTGAAATAAAGAACATCAACTTCTCTTCAGATATCAACAAGATAGTAAAGGAATCGGATACCCTGATATTCGTTACCCCCTCTCCCTATCTGAAAAGCCACCTGAAAAAGCTGAAAACCAAAATAAAGGACAAGTTCATTGTCACTGCTATCAAGGGTATCGTCCCTGACGAGAACCTGATTGTTTCCGATTATTTTCATCAGGTATACGGTGTTCCCGAAGAGAATATAGCCGTCATTGCAGGTCCGTGCCACGCAGAAGAAGTAGCCTTGGAGCGTCTTTCCTATCTGACTATCGGATGTAAAGACATTGACAAGGCGAAGATATTCGCCCGGCAGCTGGCCGGACATTACATAAAAACTTCTGTAAGCCCGGATGTGGCAGGTATAGAATACGCTTCGGTATTGAAGAATATTTATGCTATCGCCGCTGGAATTTGCAGCGGTCTGAAATATGGCGACAATTTTCAGGCTGTATTGATTTCAAATGCCATTCAAGAGATGAACCGCTTCCTGAATACCGTACATCCCGTAGAGCGTTCTATTGATGATTCCGCTTATCTGGGTGACTTGTTGGTTACCTCCTATTCCAATTTCAGCCGGAACCGCGTATTCGGAACCATGATTGGTAAAGGTTATTCCGTAAAAAGCGCACAGATAGAAATGGAAATGATTGCCGAAGGATACTACGGAACGAAATGTATCAAGGAGCTAAACAAGCACTTGCACGTGAACATGCCTATCGTAGATGCCGTTTATAATATTTTATATGAGCGCATCTCGCCCATGATTGAGATTAAATTATTAACTGATTCATTCAGATAAAATATCAGATACAATGAAGAATATTAGTTTAAACATCGACAAAGTAGCCGGTTTTGTTTCTAAGGAAACAATCGCTGCTTACGAACCTCAGGTGAAAGCCTGCATGGAAACATTGGAAAACGGTACAGGTAAAGGTAATGACTTCTTGGGTTGGTTGCATTTGCCATCGTCTATAACAGCCGAACATTTGGCTGACTTAAAAGCTACTGCCCAGGTTCTGCGCGACAACTGCGAAGTAGTAGTCGTAGCAGGTATCGGTGGAAGCTATCTGGGAGCACGTGCCGTAATAGAAGCTTTATCCAATAGTTTCCAATGGTTGAAAGCAAAACAAGACGGACCCGTCATCGTTTTTGCAGGCCACAATATCGGCGAAGATTACTTGTTCGAGTTAACTGAATACTTGAAGGACAAAAAGTTCGGTGTAATTAATATTTCCAAGTCTGGTACTACTACAGAAACCGCCTTAGCTTTCCGTTTACTGAAAAAACAGTGTGAAGACCAGCTTGGCAAGGAAATGGCGAAGAAAGTGATTGTTGCCGTTACAGATGCCAAAAAGGGTGCCGCACGTGTTACAGCCGACAAGGAAGGATATCAGACTTTCATTATCCCCGATAATGTAGGCGGTCGTTTCTCTGTCCTTACTCCAGTAGGTTTGCTGCCTATCGCAGTGGCAGGATTTGACATTGAGAAACTAGTGGAAGGCGCACGCACGATGGAAACAATATGTGGTCCGGCTACTCCGTTTGCCGAAAATCCTGCAGCTGTTTATGCTGCACCCGCAATGAATTGTATAAAGACGGAAAGAAGATTGAGATTTTGGTAAACTTCAATCCCAAACTGCACTATATGAACGAATGGTGGAAACAATTGTACGGTGAATCCGAAGGTAAGGATGGTAAAGGTATTTATCCGTCTGCCGTCGACTTCTCTACCGATCTCCATTCTATGGGACAGTGGATTCAGGAAGGTGAACGTACTATCTTCGAAACAGTTATCTCTATCGAAAACCCGGAACATACGCTTCAAGTTCCTTCGGACAGCGAAAATTTGGATGGCTTGAATTTCCTGGCAGGAAAGCGTGTAGACGAAGTGAACAAGATGGCAGAACTAGGCACTCAGCTGGCACACGTTGACGGTGGTGTACCCAATATGCGACTAATTGTACCCGAACTGAATGAATACTACCTGGGAGAAATCATCTATTTCTTTGAAAAAGCTTGTGGTATCAGCGGTTATTTGCTGGGAGTAAATCCGTTCAACCAACCGGGCGTGGAAGCATACAAGAAAAATATGTTTGCTTTATTGAATAAACCGGGATACGAAGAAGAGTCTAAAGCTATCCAAGCTAGATTATAATATCAAGAACCTATTCAGAATGCCATTTATCAATGTCATTCCGAATAACAGTGAAGAATCTGAAAGCATCCATCAAATGCTTGCAGATTCTTCACTTTGTTCCAATCCAACGGTCACACCTTTGGAAGTAATAACTATACATTTATTCTATGTTTAAAGAAGCGATAAATAACTATCTTCATACTCATGGATACGAATCCATCGACTTGAAAGCCGTATTATTCGATATGGACGGCGTGCTGTTCGACTCCATGCCCAACCATGCTGAGTCATGGCATAAAATAATGAAACGCTTCGGTTTCGGCCTCAGCCGAGAAGAAGCTTATATGCACGAAGGGCGTACCGGTGCATCTACGATCAATATAGTAAGTCGTCGGGAACGTGGGCATGATGCTACTGAAGAAGAAATAAAAGCTATCTACCAAGCCAAAACTGAAGAATTCAACAAATGCCCCAAAGCAGAACGGATGCCCGGCGCACTGGAAGTATTGACTAAAATAAAGAGTGAAGGACTGACTCCGATGGTAGTAACCGGTTCGGGACAAACTTCGTTATTGGACCGATTGAATCATAATTTTCCGGGCATATTCCAAGCCAACTTAATGGTTACCGCCTTTGATGTGAAATATGGGAAACCAAATCCGGAACCATATCTGATGGCCCTAAAGAAAGGCGGCTTTAAACCCAATGAAGCGTTAGTAATAGAAAATGCACCACTAGGTGTACAGGCGGGAGTTGCAGCCGGTATTTTTACCATCGCCGTGAATACAGGACCATTGCACGACAATGTGTTACTGAATGAAGGAGCGAATTTACTTTTTCATTCCATGCCCGACTTCAATAAAAATTGGGAAACACTACAATCTGCATTAAAACAAGATTAAATTTTGCAAGAATTCTTCACAATCAATAAAAAAGAGCTCCTTGCTTTCACCTAGATGAAAAACAAGGAGCTCATATTATATAAAAAATCACAGCCTATCAAAATACCTGAACCTACTTTAAAACTTTGCGTAACCAAGGAATAACCAGTTCGTTTTTAAAATAATGAGAAGGGGGATCTACATTGACCGCTTCGAAATAGGTCTTTGAATCCAGTCCTTCATCAAGGTGCTCCACATCTTTTCTAACTGCCTTATCAGCAAACTTCGGATAATGATGAAACTCCGCATTTTCCGGTTTTCCACTAGCAGCATAAGCAGATTGTACCAAACGGAAATCACGGTCCAACCCTCCCTCTGTAAAAATGATAGGACGAGGAGCTAATGACGCAACAACATCTGGAAAATTAAAATACCTCCAATAACCAGGTATCAGATGACGGATAGAATTTGGAAAAGGACGTCTGTTTTCCTTGTCAGGTTTAGTCATTACAACGGCACGTTCCTGAGTCTGGCATAGAAAATCATTGTACACAAAAGCATAAATATCCTTATCCAACACCCCCAAGACCATCATCGGTTCTGTACCTAATGAGAATCCGCTAATCACAATCCTGTCCTTTCGGATATAAGACTGGGCTTTCATCCAATTCAGCACCTGCATATCCAGATAAGAAGTATACCCTAGCCAACTCCATCCCAGTTCAAGCAAAAAACGGGAAACAACATCATAGTCATAATTCCATCCTTTATCATAACATTCCAAATCGGAGGCTTCTCCGGCAGCGGCATTATCCACCGCTACCGCCACATAACCTTCTTTAACCATATTCAAAGCCATACTTACTTTGGGATTATTATAATCCTCAGTTAACTTATCACAGATGCCGGGCTCACCGGCCAATCCTTCTTTGGTCCTTCCGGACCCCGGAATGCACAAAACTCCGGGTACTGCACCCTTCAAATGTTCCGGTTTCAAAACCAGAAAAGTGGAAACTGACTTTGGAAAAGGATAGAACTCCCATTTCTCTAAAATATATCCCTCTTTTTTTTCCGTTTTCACACAGACAGGAGACGGTTGTCTCTTTATCTCGGGAAACTTCATGATCTCCACCATCGCAGCACGCACTCCATCCTGCCATTGCGTAAATTCCTGTGCGGACATACCGGAACGGTAAGCATATTGGGGATGTGTATCTTTCAACATCTCATGAACAATGGCATAAGTACTTAGTAACCGTCCATCCCCACGATCTGATTTCACAACTGCATGCTTCTCAGGTTGGTAATTCTGAGAATTACCAACCATACATAAGCTGCATACAGATACTAAAAAGAGCAATCTTTTCATTATCATCATATTATCTCACTATTATTCATACCCCGGAGTCTGCTTGATTTCCGGATCTCCATTCAAAACTTCCACATTAACAGGCCACAACATCATATACGCCTTATCCTCTGTTAATATAGGCAATGAACTTCCATAATGCGCTTTAACAGAAAAGACAAAAGGTTTTCCGTTGGAATCACGTAAACGCAATAAATCAAACCAGCGGCTTCCCTCACCTACAAACTCTTTATCACGTTCCTGCAAAATAGCCCACTCATTATCCGCATAATCTCCTGCAATATATTTATGTTGTTCAAATTTATCACCATAAGCACGCTTACGTACCTCATTTATATATGCAGCACATTTATCCGGAGCTCCCAACCCGTTTTCACACTCGGCCAGCATCAACAAAACATCAGCATATCTATATACCGGTACATCTGAATCATAATAATGAGTTCCTCCATCCGTATGTCCCATCAGTTTTTTCCAACAAGCGCCACGAGTCTTTCCTTCGAACATATATTGAAAGAAAGTAGCATCCAAACGAGTATCTTCCTTATCATAAATCTCAATAAACGGCACTTTATACTCATAACGTAATGGTCCGGCTGTCAATAGCTTCAACGGATCCGGACCATATTTATTTCCATCCAAGTCCGTAGCATTGGTAAACAAGGCTACATTATAGAACCAGTTCGCCCCCCAATTGGTCAATTCATTCTTATTAAAACACAGAGCGAAAATGATCTCTTTATTCTTCTTCCCTTCCGGAGTCCATAAATCCGCAAAGTTTGGAAGCAGTTCGAATTGTTGGTTCACCAAATTCAATAAAGCCTTCTTTGCTGTCAACAAGTCACTGTTATTAGGATCTACGGCAGTCAGAGTAGCTATATGATCCCCTGCAATATCATCATCGGGTAATCCTGTAGTGACTTTGGCAGACCACATATATATCTTGGCCTTCAAAAGTTCCGTTGCATAATAAGACCATTCATATTGGTCGGACATCTTCTTATCCGACTCATTGAAGAAAGCTTCGGATTTATTAATATCTTCTTTGATAAACTCTAACGTTTCCTCCGGAGTAGAACGAGCCTTATATAATTGCGTAATATCAATGCTACCCTCGGTAACTTTCGGTTCCGTCTCTAACGGCACACCACCAAATGTTCGATAAAGATAGAAATAGTAATATGCACGCAAGCCATAAGCCTGTCCCAAATAAAATGATTTCTCCATTCCAGTCATATAATCAATTTCTTTATCTACATTTCTGATAAACAAATTTATATGCATGATATTTGGGTACACCTCATACCAATCATCGACACCGGTATTATCTTTCGTAAGCAGATTATTAGTCATAGGCGGACCATATACCCCCTCACCCATAGAAGTAACATCACTTATCAGAATCTCACTTCTGAACTCTCCCAATGTGACAGGCATCTGATATTTATCTCTTAAATCGGCATGAATACCAGTCATAAACATTTCTACCTGAGACTTCTGATTCCAAAAATCATTAGAGCCATAATAATCTTCAGGAGACAGGTCCAACGCATCACAAGCAGACAATACCATCATCCCACTCAACAATATGCTATAAAATATTTTCTTCATAATCCTTCCTATTTATTAGAATGTAACATTTAAACCCAAAACAACTGTTCTAGGGAGGGGATATCCTCCATTCTGACTGACACCATATTCGGGGGTCGCCATATTTTTGGCTGCTGTAATATATCCCAAATTCTGTGCTGTTACAGAAACATCCACCTTGCTCAAACCGGATTTATGAATCCAACTCTGAGGCAAGGAATACGACAGGCTTATTTCACGAAAAGCCAAATAATCGCCACGATAACAATTAATGTCCGATATTCTGTCATAATTACGTTTGCCCAAAAAGTCAGCCCATCCATACACCGGATATTTTCCATTCGGATTACTTTCCGACCAGGAATCTTTAACTAAAGAAATGGTATTAAATGTTCCCTGCATATTACCCATAATCCAAGGAGTTTTCCAATCATGTACCCAATAGCCTAAAGCATAATCCAGACGGCAGTTCAAAGTTAACCCTTTCCATGAAGTATTAATGTTAAAGCCTCCGGTCCAATGAGGTATCGTATTACCCAATTTCACCCGGTCATAATCATCAATCACACCATCCCCATTCACATCCTGCCATTTCACATCACCAGCCTGTATAGGCAGTCCTTTCTCCTTTTCGGCATCCGACAATTTAGCCCAAGCTTCAGGGCCATAAAGCACTTTGGCATCTGCTCCATTTTCCGTATAAGTGGATCTGTCTATCAGATTGCCTGGAATCTCACTCTCACTCTTATAAATACCAAGAGATTTAAAGGCGTAAATCACACCATATTCCTGTCCTTCCTGATAACCACCTACCCATTGTCTTTCATAGGTACCATCTGCCAGCTTGCGTCCCGTATAAACCTGATAGGCATCCTGCATATTATTCGGCAATCCATTGTACGGTAATGAGATAATCTTATTCTTATTATAAGCGGTATTCATACTAACTGTAAATTTCCAATCTTTGGTACGCAAAACATTGGCAGTCAATTCCAACTCCATACCTTGGTTTTGTACTTCTCCATTGTTAGAAAGGAAAGAAGAAACTCCGCTATGAGAAGGCAGGGTGATTTCTGCAAATTTATCCTGTGTATGTCTATTATAATAGGTGAAGTTCAAGATATATTTGTTATTCAGAAAACCAATATCGAAACCTGTCTCGAATGTGTACGATTTTTCCCATCTCATGGTGGGATTAGGCAAATCGTTTATCATCAAAGGAACTTTGCCATTATAGTTGGGTACTATTTTACCATCTTTATCTTTCATAATACCATAAGAACCTTGAACCGTATAATAATCAAGTCCTGTCACTACATTACCATTAGCATCCAGTACACCAGACACATTTCCATTGGCTCCGTAACTAGCACGAATTTTAGCATAAGAAAGTACATTGCTACAAGACTCCATAAAATTCTCTCTACTCAATACCCAACCGGCTGATATACCGGGAAAGGTTCCCCAACGGTTATCTTTTGGCAGTTTGGAGTATCCGTCGCGACGTAAAACAAGGCTCAGCAAATATTTGGACTTATAATCATAATTCACTCTGCCAAAGAATGAAAGAATACGCTGTCTGTAATGCCAAGAATCTATTTGCCGCACTCCGGCAGCAGTCGAAGTATAATTCAAATCCTGAAAATCAGATAATGGAGATCCATAACCAGATGCCGAAAAACCTTTCTTGTATGAGTCATAATATTCTACACCTACCATCGCATCCATAGAATGGTCTTGCCGGAATGTAGTCTGATAATTCAAGATTCCATTGTAAGTCTGGTCTAAAAGCCGTTCATGTTTGTTGGAAGTACTATGATTAGTATCATACACCGGTCCTGTAGCTACAATATAGTCCCCTTTGAAGAACTCTCTGCTATCATCAAAATAGAACCAAGTTCCTGTGGTCTTGAATGTCAATCCTTTCATTATATTAAAGGTAAAAGACTGGCTCAGATTAAACTTGTCCGTATTATTATCATAATTCAATGCATCCTCATACACTTTCACTGTAGTCCAGCCACGAGCATAAGAAGCCACGGCAGGGCCTGCCAACCAATCACCGTCCGGACTTTTCACACGGAATGTAGGAGGAACGGACAAGGTAGTACTGAAAAAATTACCTTCACCGGCATATCCTGCACCACCATCGTCCCATTTGGCATCGGTAAATGTCAAAGAAGAATTAGAAGTAAGCCAAGGCTTAATTTTATAATCTGCATTGATCGTGAAGTTCAAACGGTGATACCAGTTGTTCATCGCATTTCCTTCGCTGCGATTATAGCCTAGGCTTGCATAATAATGTCCTTTATCATTGCCACCGGATACACTCAAGTTATAATCCTGAGTAATAGCCGGAGATTTGATATTATAATCTTTCAGTTGATTATCACAATAAATCAATTTTTGTCCCGGATTCACTGGGTCATCCATTGTCTGCCAACCTTGTTTTAACAGGAAAGCCAGGTCATCTGTATAATTCATAACACCCCATACAGCTGTATTATCCTTATTACCATTAAGTACATTCCCTTTTTCATCAAAATATCTGTTTCCCGTTCCGTAAGGCTGTGTTCCGGATAAAGTCGCATCACTGGCAAATCCATGCCAAGCACCCGATTTATCCTGCCATATATGCGAAGACCGATAAAATGCCGAACGCATATAATACAAATAATCATGAGCATTCAAAAATTCATACTGGCTATGAAAAAAATTGAAACCGACTTTCGCACTCAAATTTATTTCCGTATGTCCTTCCGAACCTCTTTTAGTAGTAACAAGAATTACACCATTGGAAGCACGCGCACCATAAATAGCCGTAGCACCAGCATCTTTCATGACCTCCAAAGACTCGATATCCTCCGGATTCACATCACTCAACGACTCGCGTACAGCACCATCGATAATAACCAAAGGTGAACCGCTACCATCCAGATTGGTACCACCACGAAGCACCAAAGTAGGAGTGGAATTCGGATTACCGCTAGTTTGCTGTACCCTTAATCCTGCCACTGCACCAGAGAGTGCTTGCGCCGGATTAGTATGGGCCCCCGTACTTAAAGTAGAATTGTCAACTTTAGCAATGGAATTAGTCATCTTGGAACGAAGTTGTGTGCCCCCATAACCTGTTATCACCACTTCATCCAAAGTCTTATTGTCTTCCTGCAGCTGAACATTCAGAAACGTTTTTTCCCTACCAACATTTCTTGGGTCAGATAACCGATATAAGAAAAGACCAAAGACGATTTTTCACTTACCACTAACGTAAACCGGCCGTCTATATCAGTTATAGTACCATTGGTAGTACCTTTCTCTATTATATTAGCCCCAATAATTGCTTCTCCTTTGGCATCGGTCACTATACCTTTGACAGTCACTTTATCTTGTTGCATAACAATGGGACGCGTTTCTTCTCTAGAAATGGCCTTGCGAATTATTACTTGTCTGTTACGGATATGATATTCCAAATCAGTACCGGCAAACATTTGTTTCAGTACCTCCTCTATTGTTTTATTTCGTACATCCACATTGACACGACGAGACAAATCAATATCTGTACGATATATAAAAATAAATTGACTATTCTTTTCTACCCAATTAATCACACTCTTCAAAGTCTGGTTCTCCATGGAAACGGTAAAGCTGGTTTGTTCCGCATAACTCATTTCCGCAAAAGCCTCTTCATAACCTGTAAATGTTAAAATCATGGCTAAACTCATACATTTTGTGAATTTAGGCATGAGTTTTATTCTATTCGTGTATTTTTTCATATATTTGATTGTTTTTTCTATTTATTTCAAGGTAAATAATTAAACAACGATTCAGTGACCAGATAGTACGGCAAATACTGTCTGGTTTTCTTTTTTTACATCCTTCTTTTATTCCATAGGCTAAAGTATTTTAAGGTTCAACAATTCTCATTTAAGGCTCACATAGATTTCATCTTTATCATTTATTGTATAATGCAATGATAATGAAAGACATAAGTTATCCATAACATTGGTAATATCTGTTTGAAGATCCAGTTTTCCTGACAATGACAAGGTCGTAATCTCTGCATCATACCGTATTTTACACCCATAATACCGCTCAAGCTTCTTTAAAACATCTCCTACGGGTCTTTGATGAAGCAGCAATAAATTATCCTTCCAACTGATGTATTCGGACACATCAACCTTACGTACCTGCGTTTTATTGCCTTTAATATCCACCAATTGATTAGGTGCTAATCTTACTTTGCTCTTATTCTCAGTAGTTACTTCCACGCTTCCACGTACTAAAACAACAGATGCAGCCTCATCCTCCCTATAGGCACAGACATTAAACGAAGTACCCAGCACGCGTATATCAAACTCTCTTGTTTTGACAACAAATGGGCAATCCTTCCTTTTGGCTACATCCAGATAAACCTCCCCCTCTACCAAGATTTCACGTTTCCGTTCTTCAAAAATATCCGGATATATCACTTTACTACCTGAATTTATATAAATTCTAGTACCATCAGAAAAAGTAATATCAGCTCTTTTCCCATTAGGAACCATTATTTGATGCATTTCATTCTTTACAGATGAAGCCTGGGATATTTTAGTATTTAATGCATACTGCTGAATATTCGAACTTCCTAAAGTATCATATTTTAAAGAAGCATCATTTTTCAGATTCATAGCTTGGTTATCTGTTATCAGAATCACCTCATCACCGCAAATGGAAGTCGTGTCATTCAGCAATGCTATATCAAACTCCGTACCCTCATCAACATTGGTACTCCACCAGTTCATAACTAAAGCCAAAGCAATCGCTGCCGCTATCGACAAAGACCACCTATAAATATGACGTCTGTGGGGAACCTTTTTTCCCTTCCTACTCGTTTCATCACGTCCTGAAAAGATTTGTCTACATCAACAGATTCCAGTTCATCTGCTTCCCGAATCTTCTCAGTCAGGCATTGAACTGTTTTACGAAATTCATCTGAATTATATATTGTTTTTTTATTTTTCATCGAAAAACCTTTTTATTAAGAAAACGGTGCCCGATAAAAAAGGTACTCATAAAAAAGAAAAGAAATCACACTTTTCTTTGCATGAGCCTTCGCAAAACCAATAGACAAACCTTATATGACAAATAAAAGAACTTATTCATCACACAAATATCACTTCATTCCATGAAAACATGCCCAAATGATAAAACAACAATGATTGACTACTCGCTAAATCAAGAGAAGTGAAAAGCCCAAACACTACGCACAGGCACATGAACACAATGCACCAAGATACTGAAAATCCATATGGTTGAAACAGAGAAAAAGAATTCACGCAAACGTGCCAATGTACGCGACAAAAGATTCTTGCTTGATTGAGGATTCATACCTAAGATAGCGGATATTTCCTGATGGCTCAATTCTTTTACATAATATAAATACAGAATTTCACGCTGACGACCGGAAAGACGTGAAATTGCCTTAGCCAGCCTTCTTTCATTCTTCACATCCACATCATCTTTCTTAAATAAAGAATTTATTATTTCTTCGCCCATCGGAAAAAACTCATGGCATTCTTCAATCACTTCCATAGGACGTAAAGACTGAAACGCATCCAGCAGTTTATTTCTAAAAGAACAAAGCAAATACGCTTTTACATTATCAGTATAATGCAAATTCCTACAATTTAAAATCAACTTGACGAACAGATTCTGTATGGTATCGGCAACCAGCTCTCTGTCACCTACCATACGAATTCCATAGGAATACAATAACGAATAATAGCGTCGATAAACTTCTTCAAATGCCGCCGTTTCTCCTTTAATAAAAGATTCCCAAAGTTTAGTTTCACCATGTGTTCTATCAACCATAATACTAGCTCCTTAAAAACTTATTGAGCTTGCTCAGAGTTAAACTTAACAAGAAGGCAATATAAGAGATGAATCATGTAATGAATTCATCTCTTACTTTATAATACCTACATATTATTCAAACAGTTTACTGCGCGACAACATACAAGCACCGATGATCCCGGCTCTTTCTTTCAATTTAGATTCTACAATAACAGAATCACGGTTCATCAAGTTCAGTGTATATTTTCGAATAGCTGTAGTGATGGGTTGTGTCAAATAATCACCTGTACGTGACAATGCACCACCAATAATGACTAGCTCCGGATTAAATATATTAATAAGTCCCGCTACATGGCGACCTAATTTCACTCCGATTTCTTCCACCAGTTCAATACACAGCAAATCTTCCTTATTTACCGCATCAATGATATCATCCAAGGTCAAATCTTCCAAATTTTTCTTGGTATTGGAGATAATAGAGTTTTCACCATTATTAATATGTTCCAACAGAATACGATGCAAAGCAGCCCCCGAAACTTCCGTTTCTATGCATCCTTTTTTCCCACAATGGCAGATAATCTCATTCTCATATCCAAAATTATGCCCGAATTCGCCAGAGAAACCAGATTTTCCTTTATAAATCTTTCCATCAATGATAATTCCCATACCCAATCCCCAACTGACATTGATAAAGATGATATTCTTCTCACCTTTCACAACACCTTGCATATACTCACCGTAAATCATAGCACGAGTGTCGTTATCAATAGAAACACGATAACCACCCACCTTTTCTGATATGACATCCGTCAACGGGCGCTCATCAAAATTGAATATACTGTAACTATATCCCAAATCCGGATTCACACGCCCGGAAAGATTTACATTAATATTTAATATCTTATCTTTCTCAACACTGACTTTTTGAAGAAAATGTTTAATCAACTTACACAATTCGTCTAAACTCTCAGGGGTATTCTTCGCTTTAAAAGGAACATTCATTTTTAGCTGAACTACATCTCCTTTAAAATTTATCAACCCTAAGTTAATGGAAAACTGACGCACTTCAACACCTACAAAATATCCGGAATCTGCATTCAAACCATACAAACTGGGATGTCTTCCCCCACTGGTTTCCAGCTTTCCATAGTCGTTAATGTAACCTTCCTCACACATTTCATCAATGAATTTTGTAACTGTAGGCACACTTAAATCCATCTCTCTTGCTAAATCAGTAATCGTAGAGCTTCCATTATAAATATAATGGGTAATGATTTTCTTCTTCATCACAGCCATCTTTGAGCCCTTTTCAATTTCTTTCAACAAATTCTCACCCATAATAAAATATTCCGTTAATGTCCACAAATATAGTTATTTTTTTATGAAATCAAATCACATTTAAAGAGAATTTTCAAAAATTATTTTAGAAGATGTAAGCTAATTATCATTTTTTGTAACAATTCCATTTTCCATATACATTTAAAGAACGTTTCTAAGTCGCTTATTTATCTTTCTATTTATTAAAAGAGTGATTATTAATAAATAAATTTAGTTTTCACTTGTTGTTTTCATAAATCATTTATATATTTGCACGCAACATGATTAAGTAATATAAAATATTCATTTCAAATAAATTAAAGGCTATGGAAAAGATTCACGGATTAATTGACGCACCTTTTACTCCCTTTTATGAGAACGGAGAAGTAAATTATGAACCGATTGAAGCCTATTGCCAACTATTGGTTAGAAACGGACTTCAAGGCGTATTTATCAATGGTTCTTCCGGAGAGGGCTATATGCTGACAGAAGACGAACGCATGAAACTGGCTGAACGTTGGATGGAAGTAGCACCCGAAGGATTCAAAGTCATTGTCCATGTAGGAAGCACTTGTGTAAAATCAAGCAAACGTCTGGCGGAACACGCTCAGAAAATCGGAGCATGGGGTATCGGAGCAATGGCACCTCCTTTCCCGAAGGTAGGACGCATTGAAGAATTGGTGAAATACTGCGAAGAAATAGCATGCGGCGCTCCTGCACTTCCTTTCTATTTTTATCATATCCCAGCTTTCAATGGAGCATACCTCTCAATGGTAGCATTCTTGGAAGCCGTAGACGGTCGCATTCCTAATTTCGCCGGCATCAAATATACTTTCGAAAGCCTGTATGAATACAACCAATGCCGTTTATATAAAAATGGCAAATTCGACATGTTGCACGGCCAGGATGAAACGATCCTTCCATGTTTGGCTATGGGCGGTGCACAGGGCGGTATCGGTGGAACAACCAACTATAACGGCAAAGAACTCACAGGCATCATCGAAGCATGGAAAGCCGGTGATCTGGAATTGGCACGCGAACGCCAGAATTTCGCGCAGGAAGTTATCAATGTCATCTGTCACTATCGTGGAAACATCGTTGGCGGCAAACGCATCATGAAACTGATAGGGCTGGATTTAGGAAAGAACCGGACTCCATTCCAAAATATGACAGATGAGGAAGAAGCTGCCATGAAAGCCGAACTGGAAGCAATCAATTTCTTCGAAAGATGTAACAAATAAACCAGAACCACGATGTTTTCAATAGATTATATAAAAGAATGGTCAGAATCATACAAAACAGATCTGACCACTAATATCATGCCGTTTTGGCTGAAATACGGGCTGGACAAGGTCAATGGAGGTATTTATACCTGTGTTGACCGGGACGGCAGCTTGATGGACACCACCAAATCGGTGTGGTTCCAAGGAAGATTTGCTTTTATCTGTTCCTATGCGTATAATAATATAGAAAAGAACGAAGCATGGCTGGCAGCAGCTAAAAGTACAATAGACTTTATAGAAGCGCATTGTTTTGACTCTGACGGACGTATGTATTTCGAGGTGACTGCCGAAGGCACTCCCTTGCGCAAACGCCGTTATATTTTCTCGGAGTCATTCGCAGCCATCGCCATGTCGGAATATGCCATCGCATCCGGTGACCAGACGTATGCCGTAAAAGCATTAGACTTGTTCAAACGGATGCAGTATTTTATGGAAACACCGGGCATACTCCCTCCTAAATATCTGGATACTCTTCCTATGAAAGGACATTCCATCACAATGATCCTGATTAATGTAGCATCACGTATCCGCCAGGCCATTCAAGATGAAAGCTTCAACGGACAGATTGACGCTTCCATCGCCCAACTGCGCAAAGATTTCATGCATCCCGAATTCAAGGCGTTGCTTGAAACGGTAGGTCCCCATGGAGAATTCATCGACAGCAACATGGGCCGCACCATCAATCCGGGACATTGTATCGAGACAGCCTGGTTTCTGCTGGAAGAAGCCAAATACCGTAATTGGGACAAAGATATTACGGAGTTGGCCCTCACTATCCTTGATTGGTCTTGGGAGTGGGGATGGGACAAAGAATTCGGAGGTATCATCAACTTCAAAGACTGCAAGAACCTTCCGCCACAGGATTATTCCCAAGACATGAAATTCTGGTGGCCTCAGACAGAGGCTATCATCGCTACTTTGTATGCATATTTAGCAACCGGAAATGAAAAATACCTTGACATGCACAAGCAAATCAGCGATTGGACATACACCCATTTCCCTGATAAAGAGTGTGGAGAATGGTTTGGATATCTCCATCGTGACGGCACGCCTGCACAAATGGCCAAGGGTAACCTGTTCAAAGGCCCGTTCCACATTCCAAGAATGATGATCAAGGGCTATACATTATGCGAGGAAATACTCGACAGCAAAAAATCACATTTATAAAGCCCTTTATCTATTAGCATGAAAAACAGTAAAATTTATCCTTGGGTTGTAGTAGGATTATTATGGGGTGTCGCCCTGTTGAATTACATGGACCGGCAAATGTTGTCCACAATGAGAGATGCCATGGCGGTGGATATCACCGAGCTTCAGTCAGCTGCCAATTTTGGGCGACTGATGGGAGTCTTTCTTTGGATATATGGCTGTATGAGCCCTATAGCCGGAATGGTGGGCGACCGCATGAACCGCAAATGGCTTATTGTTGGCAGTTTGTTTGTATGGTCGGCCGTCACTTATCTGATGGGAATCGCCGACACCTATAATGAAGTTTTTTTCCTTCGCGCCTTGATGGGAATCAGCGAAGCGCTCTATATTCCTGCCGGATTGTCACTGATCGCCGACTATCACTCCGATAAGTCACGTTCATTAGCCATCGGTATTCACATGACCGGGCTCTACACCGGGCAGGCCATCGGAGGTTTCGGCGCTACAGTAGCCGCTGCTTTTTCCTGGCATACAACCTTTCATTGGTTCGGCATCGCCGGCATCGCATACGCCGTAATTTTGATGCTTTTTCTACATGAAAAGAAGGATAGAATACAAATTGAACAAATAAATTCACCTTCCGGTAAAGAAAAAAGCAATTTATTGAAGGGATTATCATTACTTTTCAGTAATATTGCATTCTGGGTGATTCTGCTATATTTCGCAGCCCCCAGTTTACCGGGATGGGCAACCAAAAACTGGTTACCTACCTTGTTCGCCGAGAACCTGAATATACCGATGTCACAAGCCGGCCCCATGTCGACTATCACCATCGCGCTATCCTCGTTCATTGGCGTAATTATTGGTGGAACCTTATCCGATAAGTGGGTGCAAAGAAATATAAAAGGACGTGTGTACACGGGTGCCATCGGCTTGGGACTTACTATTCCATCCCTGCTTTTACTAGGGTTCGGACACAGTTTCGTAGCTGTTGTGGGAGCTGGATTATTATTCGGAATCGGTTATGGTATCTTCGATGCCAACAATATGCCGATTCTATGCCAGTTCGTATCATCCAAACACCGTGCTACCGCCTATGGTATCATGAATATGACAGGCGTGTTTGCGGGAGCAGCCATTACCGAAGTCTTGGGAAAGTGGACAGACGGAGGTAAGTTGGGACTGGGATTTGCCATGTTGGCTATTATTGTGCTTATCGCACTGGTAGTACAATTGACATTCCTCCGTCCCAAAACGGATAATATGGAATAACCCGTATAGTTAACTTAACACTTAAAACTTAAAAAAGAAAGAACCATGAGAGTAATTATTGAATCTGATTACCAAGCGCTGTCACAATGGGCGGCAAACTATGTAGCTAGTAAAATCAATGCGGCAAATCCGACTCCTGAAAAACCTTTTGTTTTAGGTTGTCCCACAGGATCTTCACCGCTAGGCATGTACAAAGCGCTGATAGAACTGAACAAGCAGGGAAAAGTATCTTTCCAGAATGTCGTTACTTTCAATATGGACGAATATGTAGGCTTGCCTGAAGATCATCCAGAAAGCTACCATACATTTATGTGGAAAAACTTTTTTAACCATATTGATATAAAGAAAGAAAATGTACATATCCTGAACGGAAATGCCGAAGACCTGGAAGCAGAATGCGCCAACTACGAAAAACAAATAGCCGAAATCGGAGGCATCGACCTGTTTATGGGAGGTATCGGTCCCGACGGACATATCGCATTCAACGAGCCGGGCTCATCTTTGTCTTCACGCACACGTATCAAAACACTGACTACAGACACAATCATTGCAAACTCACGTTTCTTTGACAATGACGTGAACAAAGTACCTAAACTGCGTTAACAGTAGGTGTAGGGACTGTCCTTTCAGCCAAAGAAGTTCTGATTATCTGCAACGGGCACAACAAAGCACGTGCTTTGCAACATGCCGTTGAAGGTGGTATTACACAAATGTGGACTATCAGCGCATTACAAATGCACCAGCATGGCATCATTGTTTGTGACGAAGCCGCTACAGACGAACTGAAAGTCGGTACCTACAAATATTTCAAAGACATCGAAAAAGCTAATTTGTAATTTATGAGAACAAACTTAAGTTCGCAGATTTCTCTGAACAGAGTATCTCCGAAATATTATAAACCCGAAAATGCGGTGGAACGTTCTGTCTTGACCCGCTGCGAAAAAGTGCCTACCGACATCTATGAAACGATGGAGGAAGGCGTGCAGCACATTGCCAACGAAATTACGGCAAAAATTCAGGAACGTCAGCGCGAAGGAAAGTTCTGCGTGATTGGGGCTGGAACCGGTGCTTCATTACGGCCGCTTTATGCCGAACTGGTCCGTAAACATAAAGATGAAGGACTAAGTTTCCGTAACGTAGTAATTTTCAATTTATATGAATATTACCCTTTGGCTTCCGAAGGGGCTGGAAGCAGTTTCTCACAACTGAACGACTTATTCCTAAGCCAAATCGACATCGATAAACAAAATGTATTCACCATCGACGGAACGATTCCGCAGGAAGCTGTCATCGAATACTGCCGCCTGTACGAACAACGTATCCAGACTTTTGGCGGTATAGACATCGTATTAATGGGCATTGGTCGTGAAGGAATATTGCCATGAACGAGCCGGGATCAAGCTTGAGCTCCCCTACCCGACTGATTTTGATTGACTCAACCTCGCGTGCTGAAGCTGCACACAACTTGGGAGTGGACAATCTCCCTCCCTGTTCTATCACGATGGGTGTGGCAACTATTATGGCTGCCCGCAAAATCTATTTGCTGGCATGGGGAGATGACAAAGCCGATATCATCAAGAAAGCGGTGGAAGACAAAGTGAGCGACACTCTGCCCGCTTCTTATCTGCAAATGCATAACAATGCAAATGTCTGCATAGATCTGGCAGCGGCTTCTCACCTTACCCGTATCCAACGTCCGTGGCTGGTAACCAATTGCGAATGGAACGACAAATTGATTCGCAGCGCTATTGTATGGTTGTGTATGCGTGTCAAAAAACCGATTCTGAAACTGACCAACAAAGATTACAATGAAAACGGACTGAGCGAACTGCTGGCACTCTACGGTTCTGCTTACAACGTAAATATCAAAATATTCAATGACTTGCAGCACACCATCACCGGATGGCCCGGCGGCAAGCCCAATGCAGATGACACCTATCGCCCCGAACGGGCAAAACCATTCCCGAAACGCGTGGTAGTCTTCTCTCCGCACCCGGATGATGACGTAATCTCAATGGGTGGAACTTTACGGCGTTTGGTTCAGCAAGGTCACGAAGTACACGTAGCATACGAAACTTCCGGAAACATTGCCGTAGGCGATGAAGAAGTAGTACGTTTCATGCACTTCATCAACGGTTTCAACCAACTTTTTGATGAAAACTCCAACGAAACCATCAAAAACAAATACGCTGAAATCAAGAAATTCCTTGCCGCTAAGAAAGAAGGCGATATGGACAGCCGCGATATCCTGACCATTAAAGGACTGATCCGTCGTGGCGAAGCCCGTACTGCAAGTACTTACAATCAAATTCCATTGAACCGTGTCCACTTCCTCGACTTGCCGTTCTATGAAACAGGAAAAATCGAGAAGAACCCTATCAGTGAAGCCGATGTGGAAATCGTTTTACAGTTACTACGTGACGTAAAACCCCACCAAATTTATGTGGCCGGTGACCTTGCCGACCCGCACGGAACCCATCGTGTCTGCACAGACGCAGTGCTTGCCGCTATCGACATCGAAAAAGAAGCCGGTGCCGAATGGTTGAAAGATTGCCGCATCTGGATGTATCGTGGCGCATGGGCGGAATGGGAAATTGAAAACATTGAAATGGCCGTACCGTTCAGTCCGGAAGAATTGCGTGCTAAACGTAACTCCATCTTAAAGCATCAGTCTCAGATGGAAAGCGCACCGTTCCTGGGCAACGACGAACGTCTGTTCTGGCAAAGAAGTGAAGACCGCAACCGGGGTACCGCTGCTTTGTATGACCAACTTGGTTTGGCATGTTATGAAGCAATGGAGGCCTTCGTGGAATACGTACCCCTATAATTTAAGAAACAACCTAACCTAATTTTATACTAACCTTTAACCAAAAAACCGAAAATCCCCGATGGATGTGATATCCCTCGGGGATTATTTTTAGATTTCCATTTATTGCAAATGATATCCCATAGTCATCCTCACCACAGCTACCTGCTTCGAGCAACACACCCCAAACTACATCTCATAATTCATTAATCCCATAGCCAAACAAAGCAAAATCCCCCAGACAAGGATCTTCGGGAAAAACCTCAGCCAAAGCCGCAGTAATAGTTCTTGCGTTATTCAGCGTATAAGATTTACTTCGGGTCAGCCCCAATCTGAAAGCCATCTCACTGACATGTGTATCCAAAGGGATAATCAACTCACATGGAGAGAAATTCCTCCAGATTCCAAAATCCACTTCCGAATCGCGACGGATCATCCAGCGCAGAAACATATTCAATTTCTTTTGCGGCGCCTTATCCGACACTCCAAACAAACGGCAAAGACGTTGCATCGGAGTTCCATCCGTTTCGCAAAGAAGAGCATCCTCCATACTCTCATACCTATCATATATAGTATACAGCCAATGAAACAATTGTGTCATTCTATTTTTTGAAACCGTCCGATAGAACGACTCCTCACCACAGAAATCAGTTTTCCAGTTCCCGGACAACACATACTGCAAAGGCTGCCGGTCCATTATGGAATCCAGCCGTTCTGCCGCCTTCAGTATTTGAGGGCGGGCTCCGAAACTAAGAAAAGCAGTCAGAAAAGCACTGATTTCAATATCCGCTTTGAAATGATAGCGATGCGGGAACTGTACCGGATCAGAAGAAATAAAATCAGAGTTATGATACCGGTCAGCATATTTCCGCAAAAAATCAGCCACCGCCATCCGGCTCTCATGAGTTTGCCGTTCTGTAATATAAGACATGAATCGCTCTTGTTCGTTCTTTCGGGTCATAAATAAAAACGTTTATGATTTGTACACAAAGGTATATTAAAATAAAATAGATTGCATTTTCAGAAATCAAATTCCATCCTTAATCCTCAACTTGCCTTTTCTATATTCTTTAGGTGAAATCCCCACATATTGCTTAAAATACTTTCCAAAGAAAGACTGCGTAGGGAAATTCAATTGGTCTGCAATCTCCTTGATACTCAGATCCGATCCTTCAAGCAGCTGCTTTGCCTCGGTAATCACCATTTGCACAATCCATTGCAAAGCACTATTTCCCGACTTCTCTTTAATGATGGTGGAAAAATAACGTGGAGTAATATGCTGCATCCTCGCATAATAAGCTACATCACGCTCCTTTCTATACAAACGGAAAAGAGCCAGCATGAAATTCTGAAAAATCACATCCTTCTTGTTCTGCGGCAAGGGCTGCATGGGTTGGTTGGCAAAATACATATTCAATATCTCATAGCAGAAAGTCTGCCCCATCGACTTGATCAGTTCCAAAGTCAGGCGTTGTTGCTGCAAATTCACCTCTTGCACATCCTCCGCCTCTATCCTCTCCCGCAAATTATCCAACAGATACTCCAAATGAGCACGTTGCTTATCCGAAAGTGATATACAAGGATGCTTCCGCATAAAAAGCTGGTTTTCCACATTGATCACCCTATTGACGATAGGAATGATATAATCTAAATCCACTTCAACCATAACCCCTTCCGCATCCTCACTCTTATGAAGCAGATGCACCAAGGTAGAAGCCATGTAAATATATACATCACCGGGATTTATCTGAAAATGCTTATCTTCCAGTGAAACCTCCACATTTCCTTTCCGGCAAAAGAAAAGGCCACATTTATTAAATGTCGAAATAATCTGTCCGTCTTTAAAGGCATACAGTTCACTATCCGAAAGAAATCTAAAGAGAAAAGGCATCTGTTGTCTGTCCATCAATCTATACATTCTTTAATTTACTGCAAAATAAATACAAATCGTAAACTTTCCAGCTACATAACAACCCAAAAATATACAAATCGGACAATTTATCATTCATATCAACCTTTTCTATCCTCTTGCTTCGGAATAACTTTGTATCAAAAAACTAATTGCACGAAAATCATAGTAGTATGAAACGAATTTATCTTATTCTAACAGGTATTTCCTTGATCTTACTAAGTTCCTGCGCACAACGTGCCCGGGAAGCCAAAGGTCATCAGACAGTAAAAATAGACACAGTTATTTCTGCCGACAAACAAACATTCCTGCAATTTCCGGGAAAGGTAAAAGCCGCACAAGATATCAGCCTTGCCTTCCGGGTAAGCGGAACCATCAGCAAAATACATGTAAAAGACGGCGCCCGTGTACAAGAGGGACAATTACTGGCCGAACTGGACCCCACCGACTATCAAGTACAACTGGATGCTACTGAAGCAGAATACCAGCAAATAAAAGCGGAAGCAGAAAGGGTCATGGCTCTTTACAAAGACAACGGAACCACCCCCAACGCCAATGACAAAGCCGTATACGGCTCAAGCAAATCACCGCCAAGTACAAACACCATAAAGATCAGTTGGCTTACACCCGGCTCTATGCTCCTTTCAACGGGTATGTCCAGAAACGCCTGTTCGAAGCTCACGAAACCATCGGAGCCGGAATGCCCGTCATTGCCATGATCAGCGGCGGAACCCCCGAAGTGGAAATAAATCTGCCTGCGGCCGAATATATCCGCCGGGAGCAGTTCGACAATTATCACTGCACATTTGATATCTATCCGGGCGAAACCTACCCGCTGAAACTAATCAGTGTCACCCCGAAAGCCAACGCAAACCAACTATACACCATGCGCCTGCAAGTAGTACCCGGCACACGGGCTATCCCTTCTCCCGGCATGAACACCATGGTAACCATCCTTTGCCGTACAGAGCAGGAGAATACTCTTTCTGTCCCTACCGGCGCCATCCTGCAAAAAGAAGGCAAAGCGTATGTGTTCGTCTTTCATCCATCCAGCAATACCGTACACAGACAGGAAGTATCCATACTGCGCTTGTTGAACAACGGACACAGTCTCATCACTTCCAGACAACTGCAACCGGGAGAGCAGATTGTATCCTCGGGCGTACACCACATTGAGGATGGAGAAATTGTAAAACCTTTGTCACCGGTCACTAACACAAATATAGGAGGATTATTATAATGGACATCAGTAAATGGGCATTCCGGAACAGGAATCTGATTTATTTCCTGATAGCGGTTCTGCTGCTCGGCGGAGCCTATTCCTGCTATCAGATGAGCAAATTGGAAGACCCCGAAATAAAAGTGAAGCTTGCCATGGTGGTCACCACCTATCCGGGTGCTTCCGCGCACCAGGTAGAACTGGAAGTAACGGATGTGCTTGAAAAGAACATCCGCACCATGGGCAACATTGACAATATAGAAAGTTATTCATACAACGACCTGTCCCTGATACAGATAGAACTGCTGAGCACCGTGCCGGACGATGACGTGGAACAATGCTGGGACATGCTGCGCCGCAAAGTAAGCGACGCCCGCGCCCTGTTGCCCGAAGGAGCCACCACCCCGATAGTCAAAGATGACTTCGGAAATGTATATGGCATGTTCTATGCCCTGACAGGTGACGGACTGTCCGACCGTGAACTGTCCGACTATGCCGAACTGGTAAAACGGGAAGTGAACGAACTGGAAGGTGTAGACCGTGTGGAACTCTACGGCAAACGTTCCGAATGCATCAATATCTCCCTGTTGCAAGACCGTATGGCAAACCTCGGTGTTAAACCTGCAGAAGTACTGGCAACCTTGAACGGCCAGAACAAAACCACCTATACAGGATATTATGAAAATGGTGAAAACCGTATCCGCGTCACAGTAAACGACAAATTCAAAACCGTAGAAGATATCGGAAAAATGCTGATTCAAGGACACGATGACGACCAGCTTCGCCTAAGTGACATCGCCCGTATAGAGAAAGCCTACGAGGACCCCACACGCAATGAAATGTTCTATGATCATGAACGCGCTCTCGGTATACTCATCGCTGCCTCCAGTGGTTCGGACATTATAAAAGTAGGCCATGCCGTAGAAAGCAAGTTGGAAGAACTCAAAGCCGAACGTCTGCCCGCAGGAGTGGAATGCCACAAAATCTTCTATCAGCCCGAACGGGTAGACAGCTCTTTGGGAACCTTTGTCATCAACCTGATAGAATCCGTCATCATCGTAGTACTGATACTGATGATAGCAATGGGGTTCAAGAGCGGCCTTATCATAGGTATCAGCCTGGTCATCACCGTATTCGGTTCTTTTCTGTTCCTTTATTCGGCAGGCGGAACCATGCAGCGCGTATCATTGGCTGCTTTTGTACTGGCAATGGGCATGTTGGTAGACAACGCCATCGTCATCATAGACGGCATACTGGTAGACTTGAAGGCCGGCAAAAACCGGATGGAAGCCATGACCGCCATCGGAAGACAGACAGCCATGCCTCTTCTGGGCGCGACACTGATAGCCATCATCGCCTTTCTACCCATCTACATGTCCCCCGACACCGCAGGCGTCTACACGCGCGACCTTTTCATCGTACTTGCCGTTTCCCTGTTACTGAGCTGGATATTGGCACTGATCCATGTACCACTGATGGCCGACCGCCGGCTGCATCCTGCCATAGATACTGACAGTACCGGAAAGCGAGTATACAAAGGTAAAATCTATGCCACCCTCCGTTCGGCACTGCGGTTCGGTCTGGCCCACCGGTGGAGTTTTGTATTTGCCATGATCGGTCTGTTGCTGCTTTCCGTTTTCGGCTACCAATATATGCGTCAGGGCTTTTTCCCCGACATGGTTTACGACCAGCTTTATATGGAATACAAACTTCCGGAAGGGAATAACTATACACGTGTGGTTCGAGATTTGGAAGAAATAGAAACCTATCTGAAAGGACGGGAGGAAATAACCCACGTCACTACCTCCATAGGCGGTACGCCCGGACGCTATAATCTGGTACGGAGCATTGCCAACCCCTCACTTTCGTACGGCGAACTGATTATCGACTTCACCTCACCGGAAACCTTGGTAGAACATATAGACGAAATCCAAGCTTACCTCTCCCAAGCCTATCCGGACGCATACATCAAATTGAAAAGATATAATCTGATGTTCAAGAAATATCCCATAGAGGCGCAATTTCTGGGTCCCGACCCTGCCATCCTGCACCAACTGGCCGACAGCGCCCGCGCCATCATGGAAAGGACTCCGGAAGTCTGCCTCATCACCACCGACTGGGAACCTCAAGTACCCGTACTGACCATCGAATACGACCAGCCGTCCGCCCGTGCCCTCGGCCTGAGCCGTAATGATGTCAGCCTTTCCCTGCTCACAGCCACCGGAGGCATTCCTATCGGCTCTTTCTACGAAGGTATCCACAAAAACAACATCTACCTGAAATGCCTCGACGAGAAAGGAGAACCGATAGAGGACCTGGGCAACGCACAAGTCTTCTCGTCTCTGCCTTCCCTGAACGGACTGTTGAACGAGGAAACCATGGTGAAGCTGAAAGCCGGCACACTTTCGAAAGAAGATTTGGTGGAAAGCATCATGGGAAGCACACCGCTGAAACAAATCAGCAAAGAGATTGATATCCGGTGGGAAGATCCGGTAGTTCCCCGTTACAACGGGCAGAGAAGCCAGCGGGCACAATGTTCGCCCGCACCCGGCATTGAAACGGAAAAAGCACGTCTTGCCATCGCGGAACAGATAGAAAACATACCATTACCCGAAGGTTATTCACTGGTATGGCAAGGAGAAAAAATAGCCAGCGACCAGTCCATGAAGTACCTGTTCCAAAATTTCCCGTTAGCCATCATTCTGATGATTGCCATCCTCATCATGCTGTTCAAAGATTATCGCAAACCCATCATCATCTTCTGCTGTATTCCGATGATATTTGTAGGGGTGGTAGCGGTCATGCTGCTCACAGGAAAAGTCTTCAATTTCGTGGCTATTGTAGGCACATTGGGATTGATCGGCATGCTGATTAAAAACGGTATTGTGCTGATGGATGAAATCACCCTTCAGATCAATGAAGGAGTAGAACCGATCACCGCACTGATAGACAGTTCCCAAAGCCGTCTCCGCCCGGTCATGATGGCCTCGCTGACAACGATTCTGGGTATGATTCCCTTGCTGTCCGATGCCATGTTCGGTTCCTTGGCGGCAGCTATCATGGGTGGATTGCTGTGCAGCACACTGATCACGCTGCTCTTTATCCCTATATTATATGCCTTGTTCTTCAAGATAAAAAACAATTGATTCATTTCACTGACATACAAAACCGAGAATAAATGAAAAAGACAATGATACTCCCCCTCTGCTGTCTGCTGTGGCATCTTGCCACCCCCGCATGGGCACAGGAAACACTGAGTCTGAAAGAGTGCCGCGAAATGGCATTAAAATACAACAAGGAAATGGCGGCTTCCGTGAAACAGACGGAAAGTGCCCGTTATACTGCCAAGAGTTACAAAGGGAACTTCTTCCCCAACTTCACCGTCAGCGGAACAGGACTTTACAGTAATGCCGACGGTAGTTACGGCATAGCCGGAGGCAACCTGCCCGTCTTTCTGCCCGATGGAACAGGACAGTTCAATCCGGGACAACCCGCAGGCTTTGCCTACTTCCCCGGCATTAACCTGGACTATAAAATAGGATGGGTCTATATGGGCGGTGTGCAAATGGAACAGCCCCTCTACATGGGCGGTAAAATCCGTGCCGCCTACAAAATGTCCTTGCTGGGCAAAGAAATGGCACAAATGAATGAAAATCTGACCGCAACAGAAGTCATTCAGAAAACAGATCAGGCATACGCTCTGGTAGTAAAAGCAAAGGAGATGAAAACAGTAGCCGATGCATACCACGCTGTATTGACGGAATTAAAAAATAACGTAGAGAGTGCTTACAAACATGGACTTAAACCTCAGAATGATGTATTGAAAGTACAAGTAAAGCTGAATGAAAGCGAGCTAGGTATCCGAAAAGCCGAGAATGCTCTCCGCCTGGCTACCATGAACCTCTGCCACCTGATAGGGAAACCACTGACCACACAAGTTCATGTTTCCGGAGATTTCCCGGAGATAGAGAAAGACCTGGAAGTACAGGTACTGGATATCACCCGCCGTCCGGAATACGGAATACTGGACAAACAAGTGGCGATAGCCCGCCAGCAGGTGAAACTGAACCGCAGTGAACTGCTTCCCAAAGTAGGGATCAAAGGCTCATATGACTATGTACATGGTTTGGAACTGAACAACAAGAATTTCCTGGACGACGCCAGTTTCTCTGTCCTGCTGAATGTAAGCATCCCCTTGTTCCATTTCGGAGAACGCAGCAACAAAGTACGTGCAGCCAAAGCCAAACTGGAACAGACCCGCCTTCAACAACAAAACCTGAACGAGCAAATGTTACTGGAACTGACCCAAGCCGCCAACAATCTGGACGAAGCAAAGCTGGAAAGCGAACTTGCCGACCGTTCCCTGCAACAGGCGGAAGAGAACAGGCGTGTCAGCAAAAGCCAGTACGAAGTAGGTCTGGAAACACTCTCCGACCATTTGGAAGCCCAAGCGTTATGGCAACAGGCTTACGAAACGAAAGTTGACGCCCGTTTCCAACTTTATCTGAACTACGTGGCCTATCTGAAAGCGGCGGGGGTCTTGCATGACAAGCTGTAAGTCTCTTGTTCCGAGTTCAGATTGAGTACAAATACAAGCAATCCCTCCTTCTCCGGAGTTTTATAAATGTTGCTGCCACTGCTACCACCCACTCTACTGAAACCACCATGAACAAGGTGTTTCAACGGGTGGTGGCAGCACATTTTTTATGGGTAAAAAGTGCTGCCACCACCACTTTCCCTCTCTTTTTATTCCCAAACGGATAAAAAAGGGGCTATACTTCGGCTATACCTTCCTGCTTGCGCAGCACATACACCGCATGAGAATGCTTTCCTTCTTTGTCCAATCTCTTCTCCTCATACCAACCTTCAGCTCGTAGGCCGCCGTAGTGCGCGCCACCCCCAACCATTCCGAATAGGCCAGACGTGTAATGGAACCGTGTTCTTTCAGATAAGCCTCCAGCAACGTCCAACGCTCCTCCTTGCTACGCTTTTTCACCGTAGGCAAGAAGCCGAACTCGGCACGGAGGATGTCTGTTTCCTGCCGCACCCGCTTCACCAGTTCCGGCACCGGACGGAAGTTCACCTTCTTTATCCTCACGGATGCCGCACGTATCTCCTTCCGGTCTGTCACCTCACGCGAGGACAAGGCAAGAGAAAACGTACCCAGGCCGTCCAACCGCACATTTTTTCCTTGCCGCAAATGGGATACAACCATATCGGCCACCTCCTGTAGCACTCCCACCACACAGCCCGCCGAATATGCGCTATGCTTGGACAACTCCTTCACTATGTGATCGGTAGTAATCGTTTCCTTCACCACTACCGCCGGATAAAGCACCGGTTTGCCGTCCTTTTCCTTGAAAGGGTTGGCCTTGAAATCATATTTTATATCCATCATTAAAAGATTTGATCTGTATCCGCAAGCCCTTTCTGCTCTATGGTTAAGGGTTCTCTTCCTTTTGTATTCTATCTCCATAAGCTTTGGACTTGACTCCAAAGGCTATGGAGTTATCTCCAAAGGTTATGGAGTCAACTCCGCAACCTATGGAGATAGAACACATCTGGACAAAGATACTTAATCTTTAGGGGAAAAAGGCTTAATATAAAGGAAAAGATGGATTAAGGAGAAAAATAATCAGGTAGTCGACCCTTTCTTAAAAAACTAAATGAATAAACAAAAGGATACGCGATATACAGGGAGACACCCTGATAAAAAGATTGGGTATCTGCGGAGAACAACGGTTTCATTGTATTCTGCGGACAGACAGAACGGTTTATAACCAAACATCAAAGGAAATATATTTGATGCAAAAGAAAGAATATCATTTTTTTATCCTATTTTTGTGTTGGCAACAAACTAATACCATAATACACAGACTGATGAAAACCACTATTTTACTTGGCTTATTATTGACCCTTACGGTTTCATGCAAACACCATTCCAACCCCGTGACTACCGAAGAAAACTTCCACACCCAAGAAGCCAACCGTCTGGTAGCAGAAGCGAGGAACCTATGGTTGCCTCCTTTAGACAGCACTTTCTTCTTTAATGACAGTGAACATATATCTATAAACGACAAGGAAATATGGGCCAAACTTGACAGCGCGTTAGCCATTGACCCTACCAATATAAAAGTATATGTGGGAAGAATCAGTTATTTATCAGCCTGCAAAAAGTACCATGAGATTCTGTCTGTACTCCGGCAAGCTGAAAAACAATCCACCCTCAATGCCGACTTATGGTCAATGAAAGCGATGTTTGAAGATTATTTCGGAAACAGCCTTACCGCCCAAAAAAATTATCGGTCTGCCGATTCCGCCTATGCCATCCTCATAAAAGAATATGCTACAGACAGTCTCAGGTATGCCGGTTCCCGCATCAACCGCGCACTGAACATGGCATTGATGACTGATAATATAGCGATTCTTGAAGAAGAGGTGGAACTCACTAAAAAGATATTTCCCAAGACATGGAAAGGACTGGACAGTAGTTTTTACGGGAAAAATAAAAAAGACTTTTTCGACAAATGCTTTAACGTCCGCAAAAAGTAATCCAGCCTGCTACATCAAGAAAATTACAAATCATTGCATTTGAAAGAACAGACCTGTAATACCTACTTTCAATACAAAGACTTTTATAGCACAAAGGTGTAACTTTCTCTTCTTTTCACCGACTAACCTAATAAAAACACCTTTGAAAGCTGATGAGTATAGAACAGGAATTTGCCGACAAGCTAGTGCAATACAAGCACATCATTTACAAGGTATGCTTCATGTATGCAGACAACAAGGACGATGTGAACGACCTTTTTCAAGAGTCTGTATTCAATATATGGAAGTCATACAAAAACTTCCGGGGGGAAAGTTCGTTTGTCACATGGGTTTACCGCATATCCCTGAACACGTGTATCTCGGACTTCCGAAAGAAAAAGAAGTATGACTATGTACCTTTGGAACAGCAGGTAGATATTCTGGAAGATTGTGAACACAACGAACTGCTGAAAGAAATGTATTCACTCATCAAACGACTGAACAAGGTGGACCGTATGTTTATCCTGCTCTGGCTGGACGAGAAATCATACGATGAGATAGCCGAAATCACCGGAACGAACCGCAATAATGTCGCGATAAAACTGCACCGTATAAAAGAGAAATTAAAAAATATGTCGAACTTGTAATCATACAATTATATGGAACTTGAAGAATTGCAAAAAGCATGGAAAGAGTTGAATGAACGGGTCAGCCAGAATGAACTGGTTCATCAGCAACAGATTATAGAAATGTTGTCACGGCAAAAAGAAAGTTGCCTGCAAAGAATGCTGAGAATGGACAAAATAGCTTCTATATTTATGTTAGGAGTAACGATTCTAATGTTCGTTGATTTTATTCATTTGAACGGTAAATTAGTGTTTTGGCCGGCAATATTCGGACTTCTGCTATATGCTCTTACAGTCAACTTTGCAGGAGTTATTTTATTGACTAAAATAAAAAAAGAAACAAACCTTGAAATGCAAATAAAGAATATACTCCGATATAAAATGCTTATCAATTGGAGTTATATCATCGGATATTTGCTGGTAACTCCTTTTATATGCATATTCCTTCACACCTACCGCCACCTGTGGTGGCTCATGATAACAATGTTTGGTTTAATCTTAGCAGGTGTACTGACAGACTACTTCCTCTTCCATCATGTATCGGACAGAATTAAAGAATTGACACACGTCAATAAAGAGTTGATGGAACTGAAAAAGAAGCATAAAGAATAAATTTTCACTCTACAGTGAGGGTACTTAGCCGGATATTTTATTCCTTTGTACCCTCAATCAGAATAAAAAGCACTTTATGTTTCAACTGTATCTGCTGCTTCGTCTGAAAAATTTTGGAAGAATAATTATAGAATTGGGTATCTTCAGAATAGTCTTCCTTACCATCTTAACGGTGGCTGCCATCATGATATTGTTCTTGGCAGAAAACCGTTTCGCTATTCCTGTGGTATGCGTTCTCTTATTAGCCGGTTATCATAATGTCCGGAAAGACAAAGAGTTTTTACGCACTTTAACACCTCATCTTTCTGTGTTCCTGATAAAAGAATACACCTTGATCGCATTACCTTTTGCCGGAATAGAAATAATAAAAGGACAATTTACCGACGCTATCGGCTTATGGCTGTTCGCCGCCTTATTACCTTGCCTGAAAAAAATAAAACTGGAACACAAACCTGTCCGTCTTCCTTTTCTTTACAAAGGAAGTTATGAATATATACGAATATTCCGCCAATCTTTCTGGGTCTATATCCTACTCTTTCTTTTTGCAACCGCAGGAACCGTACACGGAAATATAAAAATAAACAAAGTATGTCTCATACTATGGGGATTGGTACAGGCATCAGGCTATCTGCAAACAATGGACAACAGATATCTTCTTCATTTCAAAAATTTCAAGACTTTATGCCTTTTCCAACTAAAAAGCATAGCATGGAATGTTTTCATCACCTCCATTCCTTTCAGCTTAGCGCTTATAGCGTCTACCTATGACCAAGATGAAATCCTCTTTTTCTTATCTTATTATACTGCCACCTTAATTTATGCCATTGGTATCGGTATGTTGCGCCATATCATCCCATCCCCCCTATTGCTGTTTATTGTGCAATTAAGTATATTAATGCCTTTTTATTTAGGCTCTCTTTTTGTTCCAATTATTTTAATACCCGGCATAGCACTTACAGCATTGCTGACCTGCCATGCGCACAAACGCTTAAAAAGATTATTATGATAGAAGTGAATGATTTACATAAAAGTTTCGGTAAGGTCAAAGTATTAAACGGCATTCATTTGGAGTATCACCCTGGAAAAATATATGGCTTGGTGGGCGAGAATGGAGCCGGAAAGACTACTTTATTCAATTGTATAATGGGAATCTATGATTATACCGGAAGCATAACCAAAAGCAAAACTTTAAAAACAGGTTATCTGTCTGCATCCAACTTCTTTTATTCCCAAATCACGGGTCTTGAACACTTGGAATTCTGTATGAAGGCCAAAGGTCTGCCGGTCAATACCCCCACCATTCAACATTTAAATGAAATTTTCCAACTGCCCCTTGACAGGTATGCTGCCGAATATTCTACCGGAATGAAAAAGAAACTGGGATTTATGGCATTATTGTTGCAAGACAATGACGTATTTATTCTTGACGAGCCGTTCAATGGGGTGGACTTGAAGGGATGTATCCTGATGAAAAGACTCATCCGGCAACTGAAAGCAAAAGAAAAGACGGTGATAATTTCCTCACATCTCATTGCCTCGCTAAGGGAAATATGTGATATTATCCACTATCTGAACGAAGGGGGTATTTACAAAGAATACCATGAAGAAACAACAGAAGAGATAGAAGAGGATATATTATGCAATACTAAAAAGATACAGCCCACCTCATACTTTCAGTAACACACAGCACTGTCCTTACCTGAAAACTACACGTTTGACTCCATCCCAATCCTTTTTCACCACTGATATTGCACAGATACCATAAATTCACGGGGACGAAGTTTTATCCAAGAAGTATAACTCTGCACGGCAGAATAAAGAGTATAACGATATTGTTCCTTATTAAACAGATTTATAGCAGAAGCGGCAAACCTCCATTTTCCGGCTTTATGTATCAATGAAACATCTGCAAGCCAAATATTCAGATGCTGGTTCTTACTTAAATCATTATAAAAATGCTCTCCGGATAAACGAAACTCCGTATCATGAAATTCCAAACTGAGAGTCAGCCGTTGAGCCACCTCCCATAAAGGATCCAAACTAGTATCCTCTCCTATTCCGCCTCCCACACAACTGACCGTCGCTTTGTATTCAGCCTCGAAAAAATACAGAAGGAGCCCACACAATTTTAGGTTCGATGCACAAATAGTCATACCTGTAATCCTGAACAATGCCTTCATTCAGTTGTTTCCCCTCGTTGCGTGCTAAAGTCAATTCCAAAGAAGTCTTCAAATTCCAGTCATAGATCCCTTTCGACCCTATGGTATTCAAGGTGTAACTATGAGAGGAATGATTTCTTTCCACAGACGAAAGATAGAAATTACCGTCCTTATAGTTACGTTCTGTTATCAGATTATAACGATTGTGGGAATAGGAAGCTGATAAAGTCCAGAAAAACTCCTTGATAGTATTTTTGTATTCCAGATAGCAGGTATAAAGTTGCCGTACCGTTACAGGAACTTTTCCTGTATGCTTCACCACAGTCCGGTAATCTTCACGATACCGAAAGGGGTAGATATCCTTCAATCCTCCTTCACTCTCATCCAAGCTTCCTAGTAAGGACATTTTCCAACGGGGAGTAAATTTATAACGGAAACAAAAGAATGGGGAGACACAAAAACGGCTATAAGATTGCTTTGGCAGATGACTCCACCGGACAGTAGTGGCGGCAGTGAACAAAAAATCATTTCTCTCCCATTCGATACGGGGAACGGTATAGAAAGAATAGCTATGGGCTGAGTAAGCATTCTCCTGTTTCACCGAAGAAAGTTCGCCACAGAAACCACCTGTAAGCTGATAATTCACTCCATTTATTTTCCTCATCCCATAAAGGGCATTATCCGTGTAGGCATTGCCGGTGTTCATTTCTTCATATTCCGCAAGGATAGACTCATGTGTCTGTCCGATGACAGTTCGATATGTGTTTTCGCTGATGTTATCGGACGAACTCAATTCGTTCCTATGGTAGATACAGTTGGCAATCAGCATGTTATCAGCAAATAAAATAGGCAAGTTGCGGTGAGCCACTGTCAGTGAAGCGGGGCAATGGGTGTAGCGGATATACGACCGGATTCCCCAAGTGTATTTTTCTTTGGTGTAAAGTTGGTTGAAATAATTCTTCAATTCCCATTGTGAGTTCTTTATCTTTTGAAAAATAGCATTATCACCCGTTATATCCGAAACTCCTGATTTCCATGTTCCTGCAAACGAAAAATTTTCACGAGTGTACCGGCTTACAGTATTATCTTCATAATTCACTTCAGCATTCAGACAATCGGTTTTTAAACGGTCATGCCGATTGGTAGCCGTATGCACCGTATCTTGTGCAAAATAATAGATTTCCTCACTTCCATATTGCCGGGTTGTACGGTCATGGATATACCCTAACTGAAATCGTAATTGCTTTTCTTCATCCAATCGGTACAAGCGGTTGGCAGAGGCTGTATGCGTTTCATTGAATAACAGCCTTTTTTGCGACAAGGGCATGGCCGGTTCGGGTAAAGGAAGAAAAATGGGAAGATTGCTGTCCGTCACCCGGTCAAAGCTATTGCCGGATGCCAGTTTCTGTTGGTCGGAAAACAGATTCCGGCCTGTATTATTTGCCTTGTAAGTATAGACAGTCTGCCGGTTACGACTCAATTGCAATGCATTGAACGAAGCGTCGTAAAGTGCTTTCTCTCCATAACCTCCCCCTGCCATAACGGTATAAATCCATTTGGAACGGACTTCAGGTTTCAGTTTCAAATTCAAGGCTACGTCATCCGTAAAGGTCTTGCCACGCAAGGACTTAATGGGTTGGTGCCCTTCAATGACCTCCGCTGCCTGTACGGCATCCGCTTTCAGATTATTATTTATTTGATTATAACGCCCGCCACTCACGTCCATTCCCTCCACATAAAGATTACTGATCGCTTTTCCATTATATTTTATAGTTCCGTTCTCTTCCACATTGATGCCGGGAAGTTTTTTCAACACATCGCTAACATTCCGGTCTTTGGAAGACGCAAAACGGGTGAGATCATATTTCAAGGTATCCTGTCGTCCCCATACGCGCCCCGAACGAATCTGTACTTCTTTCAGCATGATAGCTTCCTGCTCCAGTTCGATAGTTAGCGGACGACCGGCAAGTACCGGTACGGTCTTTTTCCTGTACCCCATATAAAACACCGTTATTGTCCTGTCTTTCAAGGATGAAGAGGAAAGTTGAAAACGTCCGTCAACATCTGTCAAAGTATAGTTGATGATATTGCCATCCCCTTCCTGTTGCAAAGTGACGGTAGCAGATTCCAAAGGCTGACGGGTAACTTTGTCCGTTACCCGTCCCTCTATCGTGTTTTGTGCGTTTGTTTGAATATGAAACAAAAAGCTCAACAAAGAGAGAATGATTGCTGTTTTCATCCTGTTATTTTTCAGATAATTCTATCGGATTATAAGGTAACTCAAAGTTTGTCAATGCATTACCTTGCTCATCTTTTACCGTCAATTTTACATTGGGGGCTGTAGAAGTAATAAAGCCTACCGGGTCCTTGGCATAACGCTCATATACCTTATTCAAATCTCTACGACTGATGGATTCAGAACCTTTACCATTGAAAAGAAGCGGCTTCGATTCATCAGATTGCTCGATACCTGTACATTCAAATGAGTAATGTCCCCGGGCATCTTCAGCCTTTATAATGAAACCGGGCAATCCACAAAGTTTCCAAGGCCCTTCACTTACAGGAATTTCCATCGTAAACCATGCCGTATAACTTCTTCCCCGGAAGTGACAAGTTGCTTTCCGGCAATGATAAGTCAGAATAGTAGCCGTATCGGATAATAAGGTCCATACCGGTTTTTCATTCTTTTCCTCGCAACGGAAATTACTGGTAGCCAACCGATCAAGCGTTGTCACCTTTCCCGTAGGATAGTTCTTATAAATCCGATATGTAATACGCCCGTTTCCATAAGCCTTGGCATGTTGCTGCAAGATATCTTGGGACACTTTATTAGCATAGTCGGCAATCAAAGTAGAATCCCGAAGATAAGTAGTGTAGCTATAAAATTGCGAACATTTCTTTCCCACTTCCAACATCATCGTTTCCGAATTGGGCTGACAGTCGGTCTTGGTAGTATCCTCTACCATCTTCAACTCATACTGAGCACGGAAAACCAATTCATCTATGGGTTCGCTTTTCTTCACATCATCCATAGAGAGAATGGTTATCTGCGCCGTAGCCTGTAATGCCACAGTTACCATAAATAACAGGTTAGCCAATTTCTTTTTCATAATCCGAATTGTTTTTAAATGATGAATTTTATACTGCAAAGCTAAGTCCTTCCCTCCTTCCCGATACCACAAAGTTATTACTGAAATATTACGCCGATAAAAAAACAATCCTCGTGTACATTGCATATCCAAGGATAGCCCGTACCTTTGCTTTAACAAAAAAAGAAAAGATGGAAAAAAGAATAAAAACAGTATGGATACTGACTATCATTACAGCTATATTGATAATAGGTGGTCAAGGTTATTGGCTTCACCACCAATATTGCTATTCAACGAAAACATTCATGCAGGAACTGCATAAACAAATACTGCAATTGGAAAAAGAAGAAATGAATACACGCTATGACAAACGGACTAACAACCACAAATATACACTGAGCTACAAAATAGAAATGCCGGATTCGGTGAACCAAAACGGCAAAACAACCTGCATCATTAGTTTTTATAGACAACAAAGTGAAATTGATAATCTGGATTCGTTAATAAAACAGAATGCATTGTTGAATGAGGACAGCGTTATAGTCCGCGACAGTTTTCGGGTAGAGAACATTTCCAATGAAATTCTATTTGATGCAGCCACACGCTATGGAGCCGAGATGACTCACCCCTTCCAAGCCGGAAAATTTGATTCACTATTACAAGCCAACCAAATAAAACTGACAAATATCAGACTGATACAGACTGATTCTATCCTGTGGCATGGAAGCTATACCTCTTCCACCCGATTGTTCAAACCTGAAATGTATATTGCTTATCCTTATAATCCTTTACTTAAACAGGCATTGACGGCATCCATACAGATACCTTTCCCCTCCCTGCTCCAGCAAATGGCATGGCAGCTGTTGGGTAGCCTGATATTAGTTCTGCTTTTGGTATTCTGTCTTATCTACCAGATCAAGACCATTCTGAAACAACGGAAAATAGACGAAATGAGAAAAAGCTTTGTAAATACCATGATACATGAACTGAAACGCCCTGTACAGACCTTGAAAATGTGTATTGCCTTTCTCAACAACAAGTCCATGCGTACAGACGAAAGAGCAATGGATGAAGTAGTAAAGGATTCCATGTTTGAACTGGACAATCTTTCTGCCTACCTGGCCAAAGTAAGGGATATGACACGGGCTGACTATGGACACACGCCTCTCCACATCCGTACTTTTGATTTACGGGAAACCGTAGATAAATTAATCCGGCTGGTCAATGTTCCTACCAATAAAAAGGTTACCATCCATCCGCACTATGAAATGAAATCCACTTTGGTCACCGCTGACCCGGTACATATTGCCAACATCATCAGCAACCTGATAGAGAATGCCATCAAATACTCCGGCAAAGAAGTCCGGATTGATTTATCCTGTATACAGAAAGAACACACCCTTACTATACAAATAACAGATAACGGAATTGGAATTCCGCCAGCAGAGCAAAGCAAGGTTTTTGATAAGTTTTATCGCGGCAACCATATACCGGACCGAAATATACCGGGTATAGGACTAGGACTAAGTTACGTAAAGCTCCTCACCGAAGCACACCACGGACATGTATCCTTGACCAGCCAGCCGAGTAAAGGAACGACTTTCAGTATTGTACTACCTCAATAATCATTTCAACAATCCACATAAGATGAAAACAATCAAAATACTTTTCGCAGATGATGATTTAAAATACTCCATGCTCTTAAAACGTTTTTTTTTGGAGGCAGAAGGCTATGAAGTTACTTACGCAGGAAACGGAAACATTGCCTTACAACAATTTCCCTTAATAAGGCCCGATTTGGTATTGCTTGATATCAATATGCCCGAACTGAACGGCTTCGAGGTAGCGGCAAAAATACGGAAACAAAATCATCAGGTACTTATTTTCTTTCTTTCAGACCGTAGCGATAAAGCCGACCGTCTGAAAGGCTTTGATCTGCAAGCCAATGATTATCTAGCAAAGCCTTTTTATCCCGAAGAGCTGTTGGCACGTATCCGTGAACGGTTTCAATGTGCAAACAACAGAATTGAAACAGAAAGCTATACATTCGGAAAAAGTACATTTAACTATACCACCAATGAAATAAGGACGGGAAATAACAAGGTACTGATTACTTCCCGACAGGCTGAGATACTTCGAATACTAGCTAAAAACCTCCATGTTCCGGTAGACCGGGAAATACTTTTGAAACATGTATGGGGAACTTCATCCTATGCCAATTCGCTGGCATTGAATGTACAAATAACCTATTTACGAAAAGCGTTGCGCAATGATTCCAGCGTGAAGATAGAATCACTGATGAAGAAGGGGTATGTGTTACACACTGAAAAAGGACAAGAAAACTCTTTATAGTTCGTCATTCTTCATTTCATTCAGAAAGGCAAACTATAAAGAGTTTCAAATAGCTGAAAGCACTTTTGTTATAATGTACAAGTTCCTTCGACCAGCTTGCCCATTGCCCATACGGCACGGATATTCAAGTCCTGGTCAAGAATCAAGATATCGGCATCTTTGCCTTTCTGAAGTGAGCCCTTGCGGTCATATACTCCCATAATCTTGGACGGAGTTTCCGAAGCCATACGGACAGCATCTTCCAATGGGATTTCTGCCTTTTGCACCAAGGTACGGATCAAACGGTCCATGGTAGCCACACTGCCTGCCAAAGCAGAACGGTCGGCCAGTTTGCACACACCATCCTCAATGATGACACGAGGGTCAAAAGCTACATTGCTTTCACTGGCGGCACATGCCAAAGCATCGGTAATAACACAAGCACGTTCCACTCCCTTAATCTTATATATCAGGCGCAAGATAGTAGGAGGAACATGAATACCATCGGCTACCACTTCCACTGTCATATCGTCTATCAGATAGATACTTTCTACTGTACCTTCATATTTATACTCACGACGCTTATGGAAGCCCGGCATCGCATTATAGAAATGTGTAGCATGAGAATAACCGGACTCCCAGGCTGCACGGATATCTTCATATTCGGCCTGTGTATGTGCCACAGAAGCCAAGATGCCTTTTCCTGTGATATACTTACCAAACTGCATGGCACCCGGCAATTCGGGTGCAGCATCCCAACGCTTGATACAGCCCCACTTCTCTACAATAGGAATATATTCTTCGATCCGGGTCTTTTATGTTTTCAGGCATCTGACCGCCTGCCATCTTCATATTAAGGTAATGCCTTCAAGATGAAGACCAAGTACCGGACTGTCCGTTCCGCCATCAACCTGGTACAAGTTTCGGCAGCTGCTCAATCATCGGTACGGTAGAAGAAGACAACGTTGGGAAAATACTGGTAGTACCATGTTTCATGTGAGCATTAATGGCTGTACGGAAAGCCTCTTCCGTACCTTCCATAAAATCACCGCCACCACCACCATGACAATGGATTTCCACACCACCGGGAACAACATACATACCTTTAGCGTCAATCAGCTCGGCTCCGATAACAGCTAAATCACAATTGGTAACTTCTAAAATCTTATTGTCGCGCATAAGGACAGATCCGTCCTTCAACCAGCCCTGTGGGGTAAGAATCTTTGCGTTAATGATTTGGGTCAACATGATACTATGATAAGTTAGAATTTTTAATTGGCATATTAAATTTGCCAACAAAAATAGCAACTTTTTCACTTTCTAAAACAGATTTCCCCAATTATTTTCCAACTTTTTTTAATAAATAAGCCCCGCTTAATAAAATCAAGCGGGGCACAGATAGTGGAAATTGAAACAAATCTTTTTACTTACTCATTAAAACTAGCCTACCTGATTTAAGTCCTTTACCTGTTGCGGTCAATATGATTTCTCCCGGTTTATCAGTACTTTGCACAACAGCAGTCATCATTCCGTTAAACACTTTCATCTGCGGAACATGGAAAAGTTCCAATGAAGTGGGATCTCCGTTTGCACCGGCACGATAGGTTCCCGCACCTTTTACAGAATACTTGATGAGATGCTGCGCATCGGGACAAAGATTACCCTCTTTGTCCACCACTCTTACTGTGACAAATGACAAATCCTTGCCATCAGCCTTTATTTCATTGCGATCTGTAACCAGTTCTATATGGTCGGGCTTGCCTGCCGTATGGATTTCCTTTTCGGCCACAGCTTCCCCCTTATCATTATAGGCAACCACTTTTACGGTTCCCGGCTCATACTTTGTATCCATCCACATCAAACGGTAGCGTTTCTGGCGTTTGAAATCTGCTATGGAAGCAGAATCCGCACTATTTTCAGCCGTTACAGTCAAATCTTTGGTACGCTTACCCTGACTCTTGCCATTGATAAACACTTCTGCCGACGGATAATTTGTATAAACAAAGATAGGAGTCACTTCTCCTTCACGTCCCGGCCATGTCCAATGAGGAAGGATATGCAGCGTTTCTTCATCTTTGTTCCAATGACTGCGGTACAGATAGTAACGGTCTTTGGGCAATCCGGCCAGGTCGATGATACCGAACAAAGAAGAATGGCTGGGCCAATCAGTATAATAAGGAGTCGGTTCGCCCAAATAATCGAAGCCCGTCCATACAAATTCTCCGATACCCCATGCGTTATCCTCATGCCAAATCCAGTCATCCTCCGGCAAATTGGACCAACCACAATGTTCCACATCGTAAGAAGAAGACTGATGATCGTCATATTTCTTCATAGCCTGACGGACAACAGGGAATTTATAGACGCCACGCGAACTTACTGTAGAAGCTGTTTCACTACCTAGAATAATCTGCTGAGGCAATTTCTTATAGTTTTCTGGATATTTATGAGGGCGGTAATTGAAACCGGCCACATCCATCACAGCAGCCATATTATTATTTACTACAGCATCAGGCGCATCCATACCTTGTGTTACAGGACGGGTAGGATCTTCACGATGACAGATATCCTGTAACATACGCGAAAGCTTTGGTCCGTTATTGCCATTCCACTGGTCGGGTACTTCGTTACCGATGCACCACATAACAATACTCGGATTGTTACGGTAATGACGGATCAGATTAGTCAGATCCTTCTCCACCCATTCATCAAATATTTTATGATAACCGTTGGCCATCTTTGCCGATTTCCACTCGTCGAAAGACTCCACCATCAGCATCATACCCATTTCATCACAAGCCTCCACCAATTCGGGTGCCGGCATATTATGAGAAGTACGGATGGCATTACAACCCATATCTTTCAGAATACGAATCTGACGACGTATAGCGGCATCATTTACAGCACCGCCTAACGGACCCAAGTCATGATGGTTACATACCCCTTTGAATTTGGTCAGCTTTCCATTCAGGAAAAAGCCCTTGCCGGGAACAATCTCCAAAGTACGGATACCAAAGCGGGTGGTATATTCGTCTTTCAAGGTATTCCCTTCATATACTTTGGATTCAGCTGTATAAAGAACCGGAGTATCAGGACTCCACAACTCAGGATTAGCCACTGCAAACTCCTGTTCAAACAAAGCATTATCAAAAACACTCAACTTGTTTTCCCCGGTAGCAACCACTTTGCCGTTTTTATCCTTGATCTGCGTCACAATACGGTAATTATCCTTATTAGCTCCTTCAGGGCTAACCAAAGAAGTTTTCAAAGACACTTTTGCATATTTGTCTGTCACCACAGGAGTGGTAACATACGTCCCCCAAGCAGGAATATGCGTATCTTCATTGATTACCAGATGAACATTGCGGTACAATCCGGCCCCCGGATACCAACGTGATGATTCAGGCTCGTTTTCCAAACGGACTGCCAGTTCGTTCCTCTCACCCAGTTTCAGATAAGGGGTCGCATCCACATAAAAAGAATTATAACCGTAGGGCCAATAACCGGCCTCCTGCCCGTTCACATAAACACGGGCATGGCTCATTGCTCCATCAAATATCAAAGTCGCTTTCTTGCCTTTCTCAAAACCAGGAGCATCAAAGTTCAGGCGATACCATCCGGTTCCTACAAACGGAAGACCTCCGGTACGTCCGGCATGTTCCATCGCCTCGGTCTGTCCATCTTGAGTAATAGCCATTTCCTGCTTGTCGTTATTGATACTGAACGGACCATAAATCGCCCAATCATGAGGAACGGTGACGTTCTGCCATTTACTGTCATTATAACCGGGATTGGCAAATTCCGCATTATCTTCACGCGTAAATTTCCACCCTTTTTCGAAAGTCTGCTCTGTACGTACCTGCGCTTGCAAAAAAGCAAAATAACAAACAGCTCCTAACGCAGCACACAAAAATCGTTTCGTATTCATAGTTATTTCTTATTAGGATTTTCTGTTACTATAAAAGTAATTTCACCTGCCTTGATCAAATCATCATGCGAAATCAAATATTTATTAATTTTCTTATTGCCCAGTCTGATTTCCTTTATATAATCCCCTTGTCCTTCTTTCTTGATAACCAATTCTTTCTTGCCCCAATATTTAGGATCAAGCTGAACGGTCACTTTATCAAAAGTAGGAGTGGTCAATGTATATTCGGGCACACCCGGACAATCCGGATAGAATCCCATCATACTGAATATAGCCCATGCAGACATCGTACCCGTATCATCATTGCCGGGAATTCCATCCGGCTTAGTTGTGAAATACTTAGCCAGCAATTCCTTCACCAATTTCTGTGTACGCCATTCTTCACCTTTGAAACGACTGAACAGGTAAGGATAGGCTATATCGGGTTCATTGGCCGGATCATAATTCCCTTCATCAAACACGCTTTGCAATTTATCAACAAATTTCTTGTCGCCCCCCATCAACTTTACCAAGCCATTGATATCATGAGGCACAAAGAAAGTGTAATTCCATGCATTACCTTCATGGAAACCGGGACTAGGTGCAAAATTAGCTCCTTCTTTCGGATCAAACGGTTCATAGAATTTGCCTTCTTTAGTTATCGGACGCAAGGTTCCGAAATCCTTGCTATAATAATTTTTATAGCCCATAGAACGTTTGCGGAACAATTTCGCATCTTCTTTCTTACCTAAAGCCTCCGCCAAGGTAGAAAGTGCATAGTCGGCAACATAGTATTCCAAAGCATGAGAAACCGAATTATCATACTGACTTTCCATCGGCACATACCCTTTGGACATATAATCATCATTATCCGGACGCATCAGATTATCCTTGCCCGGAGTAGTGGCCGACTTATACATTCCCTTATAAGCTTCGTCAATGTCAAAGTCTTGCAATCCCTTCATCCAACTGTCTACCAGAACAGGAATAGAAGGGTCACCTTCCATCGTCAATGTTTCACGACCATACAATTCCCATTTCGGGAACCATCCGTGTTCCTTGTACATGCCCATCATGGTGTGAATCATATCCATCTGACGCTCCGGATATACCAAAGTCATCAACTGGTGATAGTTACGATAAGTATCCCACAATGAGAATACCGTGTAACGGTTACGGTTGGTGGTCAAAATCTTATCTCCCTCCATTTGTGGATATTGTCCGCTTACATCCTGCAAAATATTCGGATGAACCATCGTGTGATACATAGCGGTATAGAATACTCCTTTTTGCTCTTCCGTTCCACCTTCCACTTTGATACGGGAAAGATCATCGTTCCATTTCTTACGGGCTTCCGCACGCAGTTTGTCGAATGTTGTACCGAAAGGCTGTTCTTTTTCCAGATTCAAACGGGCATTCTCTATGCTGACAAAAGACACGCCCATACTGACTTCAATCACTTCTTCCGCTGTGGTATCGTAAGTAAACCACACTCCTATATCATCTCCGCTTATTTCTTTTGTATAAGCAGTATAGAGTTTGTATTTACCGGCCGTATCATCCCATTGCGCCTCCACACCCATCGGACGCATCATTTTCCAATAACCGCGTTTTGCCGGTACTTTGTTGATACGCATTACAAAATAGATAGGAAATACCGCCTGAGGATTATAACAGAAAGTTCCCAACAATTTGGTACCTTCAATCTCACGGTCGTTTACAAAACGAACGGTAGCACCACTCTCATTGGTCAATCCCTCTCCCAGATTCAACAAGATATTGCTTTGTCCGGCAGGAAAAGTAAAGCGTGCCATACTGGTACGTGGAGTGGCAGTCAGTTCACATTTCACATTGTATTTATCCAGTATATTGGTATAATAACCCGGATTTGCAGTTTCACCTTGATAGAAGCTTCCATAATTATGATAATCCACATCCAGTTTGCCGGTGGTAGGCATTAATAACAATGATCCCAATTCCGGACAGCCTACCCCGCTAAGATTAACGTGCGCAAAGCCGGTAAGATATTTATTATTGAATTCGTATGGAGTGGACCACCATTGCTTGTCTTTATCCTTATCCCCTTCGGGAACCCCCATCACATTGAAAGGAGTCACCGACATCATTCCATGAGGGGTTAATGCTCCGGGGTTTGTCGTACCGTAATTAGTAGTACCCACAAAAGGGTTTACATAATCTACCGGCTCTTTCTGTGCTGCCGCAGAAAAAACTGAGATACAAGCCAGAACAGCCGATAACAAAATTTGTTTCTTCATGCTATTTGTTGTTTATATAAGTTCTATTATTTCACTACAATTTCATCTGTAAACAAGAAACCTCCGAATTCGCCCGAAGATGCCTGATAACGTATGTAACGTGCTTTGGCATTTCCTTCCCAACCAAAGTTGATGAAAGTCACTTTGTCATCCTTCACTACTTTGTGCTCCATGCGCTTCAGTTCCGTAAACTCCTTACCATCATTGGAAACGGAAATGATCACTTCTGAAGGCATAAAGACTTCAGGTCCACACACCTGCATAAAGTCTGCTCCAACAGAATGAATTTCTGTCTCTTTTTCCATATCAATGGTCACATCCATTCTTTTCTTGTCTATAAAACCTTGCCAACGCCTGTCACCATAAGTCCAGCCTCCGATCACACCATCTACCAAGCACTGTCACCACCGGCCGAATAGCCGGGATAATAAGCGGCATCCGGTCCGTAAGCCACTTTCTTACCTACTGCCAAATGTTGTACGGGCTGATCCGCTCCCGGACGATTTCCTATCTCATTTTTCAAATCAAAAGGATGGTATCCTTCAGCTTTCAATGCCTCTACCTCTTTCAATGCACGAACATGAAAATCATCATAGTTCTTCACAGAAGGGGCACTCCAAGCAACTTCCGCCAAGGCAAGAATACGAGGATAAATCATCATTTCCGCATGTTCCGGAGTCGGAATATATTCTGTGAATAAATTAGCTTGTACTCCATACACCAACTGGACTTTATCCGCACTCAAAGTATCGGGTACAGGATTAAATGAATAAACTTTGGACAAAGGCAGATAGCCTCCTATTGCTTCCGGCTGGGAATCAGGAGCATCCTGATAAGAATCAAAATAGCAGAACTCACCCGGACTCATAATAGCCATGTGGCCGGAATCAACCGCTTTCATTCCCCCTTCCGTGCCACGCCATGACATGACAGTGGCATTAGGTGCCAAACCACCTTCCAATATTTCATCCCAACCCAATAATTTACGTCCGTGGGCATTCAAAAAGACCTCAATACGATGAATCAGATAACTCTGTAACTCGTTCACATCTTTCAAGCCTTCTTTTTTCATACGTGTCTGGCACAGTTTGCAAGTGGGCCATGAGGCTTTACCTGCCTCATCCCCTCCTATATGAATATATTCGGACGGGAAAAGTTCCATTACCTCTGTCAACACATTTTCCAGAAACTCAAAAGTCTTTTCATTACCGACACAGAAATCGGCTTGTTTGTAAGGTTCGTGTGTACAAGACAACTCAGGATAAGCAGTCAGTACTTCTTCCGAATGCGCAGGCATCTCTATCTCAGGAATAACAGTAATAAAACGTTCCTGAGCGTATGCCACCAGTTCGCGGATATCATCTTGAGTATAATAACCTCCGTGAGCATCTTTACTGCCTTCTTCTTCATACCGTCGTCCGTTATTCCACCATTCTTTCCAGGTAGGAAACTCACGCCATGCCGCAAATTCTGTCAGACGGGGATATTTTTTTATTTCAAGACGCCAGCCCGCAGCGTCAGTAAGATGCAGATGCAGACGGTTCAATTTATAATATGCCAAAGCATCCATCTGCTTTTTTATAAATTCCTTATCGAAGAAATGACGGGAAACATCCATCATAAAGCCACGATAAGCAAAACGGGGTTCATCCGTAATGACTCCTGCCGGCAATCCTTTTTCATCAACCATTTGCAGCATAGTCTGAACTCCATAGAACAATCCTGCCCCGGAAGTTGCACGAATAAGTACCTGATCAGGAGTTACCGTCAGAACATATCCCTCGGAAGAGTTTACCTCCGGCAGTTCCGCCACTTGTTTCAAGACAACATTATGTCCCTCTTCTGCTATTACCGGTTTCAAATTCATGGAAGAAGCCACCAGATAATCTTCCAAAATCTTCTTGTCCCCCTCAGACGCATCTATATATAACCCTGTTTCCGAATTCAATGAAAACACTTCCTGCTGTAATTCCACCTTTAATGGTGCGGGAATAACAGAAAGTGTGCGTTGCTCTTCTTTCGTGCAACTTGCAAACAGCAAGCCCAATGCAACTTCCGCCAATATAATCAATCTTCTCATCTTCTCTTTTCTTTAATTCTATTAATTTCATTAGTACGAATGCCTGGTTTCAATTCTCCATTAATAATATAATGAAATCCGTCCTGCGAAACTATTACAGCTCCGGCACGCGCACCTTGTTCATATTCGCCTAATGTAGTCCATTTATCCGTCTGCGGATGATAGAGCAGCAGGTTTCTATTAAACCGATACCACTCTACAGGATGTGACAAATATTCTTTTCCCGCATAAATACCTTGCAGAGCTTTTAAGAATATATCCTTATCAACTCCTCCGGCACACAATATCATACCCTCGCCAAAAGAGGTTCCCATTCCACCACCTAAAGAGATCTCATTACCTTCCGCATCATACGGGGTGGCAACCGATGACCATTCTTTCGTTTCCGGAGAATACATATATCCATCTACTGACAAAGAAGCCTGATGCCCTTCAACAGCCGGGGCAAATCCCCCCCACACATAAAGTTTTCCATCTTGTGCCACGCAAACAGATTGTACTCTGGGTTCACCCGGAATATCTGTTTCTCTTTTCCATCCTCCAGACAAATCCGACAGATCAAGCATGTACATGGCCGAGGATGGAATGCCATTTACATTTCCACCGACAATATATAGTGAATGTCCTACTAATGCACCTGCCATATTATCCATAGTTACAGGCAAAGAGGGCAAAGTATCTCTTTTCAAGGTGTCTTTTTGCAAAGATAAAAGAAAAACATCAGACAAGCTGTGTGTTGCCGTAGTCCCTCCAACACAAATTAACCCTTTTTCAGTAGAAATAGTGACTCCATAAGCTGCTGCCTGAGGCAGTTGGCCTATTTTCTTCCACTCAAAAGCCGTATCATTTGACAAAGGGGCGATATATATATCCCGATAATAAGCTTTTTTTCCTCCATCGGCTACCGGTATATCAGGGAAATTACAACCTCCGGCTATCAGCAAATTTCCTTCAATCACTCCCGCATATAATGCAGAAACTCCCTTAAGAAAACCGGTATTCTCTGTAGGGAACCCATGCATTTTCTCAAGAGATATTTCAGAAGCATCCGATTGACCGCTACAAGCAGCCATTGTCATCATGCCCAGTATCGCATAAACGCCATATATTATTTTTCTGATCATGTTTTCATGGTGAAGCAAATAATAAAAAGTGTGCCAAAAGCAAATCAGCCATCCCGCTTGCCCCAGAAACGGATTGCACCAACGCAAACACAGCATTCCTTACGCATATGGACGGAGGCATTCCACCTCACGCCCAACGGTACTCTATCACACTTTTGGCACACAGTCATTATTTGAATATAACTATCAATTTAATGAAATTTCATCAACAAACAAGAAAGCCGGATTTCCTTTGCCACCGTGCCAAGCAGGAATGCTATGTTCCGCTAAAGCGGTCACTTTCACATAACGGGCAGTCACCGGATCGAAAGTCAACGTATGGTTGAACACTCCATTCTTGTCATCCTGCTTCATTGCCGGATATTTTTCTGAAGCAATTTCCTTAAAGTTCTTTCCGTCTTCGGATACAGCTACAGAAAAAGCACGGGCATCAAACACCCAGTCACCTTTTTCCACACAAGTAGAAATAGAAGCGCTGCTGATTTCTGTCGGTTGCTGCATATCAATAACTGCTTCCATATCATTTTTATAGAAAGCAATCCAACGGCCCGTCTTATAGTTACCGTTACCTTTCAATCCGTCCACCAAAGTGGGAGCGCCTTTGAATTCATATTGCTTGTTTACCGGTTGCAACATAGTGACAGGTTTCATACTAGCCTTGTTAAAAGCAATTTCCTCTGTAACCACACGGCTATTTCCTGCAGGACGTACAGTAATCGCTTTAAAAGTACAATTCTGTTTCAATTTCAATGTTTCCGTATACAACTGGGAAGCAGCGGAAGGTTCCGTTCCATCCAAAGTGTAATAGATAGGACTATTATCAATAGTAGACAAAGTAACATCCAGCGTACCATCTTTCGGATTAGGAGTAAATACAGCATTTACATCAAAGACATGCTTGGCATAATTATATTTATAAACATCATAAATATCTACCAACTGAGGCAAACGCTTCAAGAAACCTTCATAGTTTTTCTTTTCCGGCATGGTCCACTGAATTTCAGACAAAGCAGCCATACGGGGTAATTCCATATATTCTACCTGACTGTAGGTAGGAATGTATTCAGTCCATAAGTTGGCCTGTACGCCAATGATGTATTTCTGCTCTTCCGGAGTCAGATCAGCCGGCATCGGCTCATAGTTATATACTGTTTCAACGGGTACATATCCACCAATAGCCTCAGGTTCATTAGCAATATCCTTGGTTTGGTAATAGTCGAAATACAAATAAGTATTAGGAGTCATAATTACATCATGTTTCTGTTTTGCGGCTTCAATACCTCCGGCAACACCACGCCATGACATTACAGTGGCATTGGGAGCCAATCCGCCTTCCAGAATTTCATCCCAACCGATAATCTGACGTCCGTGTCCGTTCAGGAACTTCTCTGCATGATTGATAATGAAACTCTGCAATCTTTCCTCGGCAGTATGATTCTTGTCAGACTTAAGACCTAAAGCCTTGATACGAGCCTGGCACTTTGGACATTTTGCCCAACGTACCTTAGGACATTCGTCACCACCTACATGAATATATTCTGATGGGAAAATCTGAATAATTTCCCCTAATACATCTTCAATGAATTTCAAGGTTTCATCATTTCCTGCGCAAAGCACATCTTCTGATACCCCCCAGATTTTCCATACTTCGTACGGACCACCAGTACAGCCCAAGTTAGGATATGCAGCCAAAGCAGCCTGCATGTGTCCCGGCATATCAATTTCCGGTATAACCGTAATATGACGTTCGGCAGCATAAGCTACAATTTCTTTTGCTTCTTCCTGTGTGAAGAATCCACCATAAGGCTTGCCATCATATTTTCCCGAGTTATGTCCGATAACCGTTTCCGCTCTTTTAGAACCTATTTCAGTCAGTTCAGGACGACTCTTGATTTCGATTCTCCATCCCTGGTCTTCAGACAAATGCCAGTGGAAACGGTTGATGTTGTGCAAAGCCAGCATATCAATAAAACGCTTTACAGAATCTACCGGGAAAAAATGACGTGACACATCCAACATTGCACCACGATAAGAGAAACGAGGATAGTCATTGATTTCAACCGCCGGTAAAGCGATATCCACTCCTTGTGCTACCGGAATAGATTTACGCAACGTCTGGATGCCATAAAATACTCCGGCTTCCGTAGGTCCTGAAATAACCACTTGGTCGCTGGTTACCTTTAACTGGTATCCTTCAGGATTTTCAGCATTTCCACCTAATTGCAGGATTATTCCTTTGCCGTCTGTACCGGCTTGTACAGCCAATGACTTTCCGGTAAGATCTTTGATATAACTTGCCAAAAATTCAGCGTTCTTTTGCATTTTTTCATTGCCTTCCGGATACATTATCTTAGTTCCATTTGACAAAATAAACGGAGCAGCCTGATCCATTACCGAAATTTCCTGCGGTAACGGAATTATCTGATAATTTGCTTCTTTCACTTCTGTGTTACAGGATAAAAGCATAAAACCTGCCATTGTCAGCCCTGCAAGGCCCATTAAAGTTTTCATAATAGATATTAATTGATTAGTTAGTATCACTTAATTGCTTAATAGTTATATCAACCTTTTCATTCTTCTTCAGTTTATCTGAAGTAATAATCACTTTCTTTGTCTGTCCCGGCAACAAGTCAAAGAAGTTGTCAGTAAATCTCGCACCCTGAACAGGAATCTCTATGAACACATCCCTGGCCAGCTGTCTGGCAGACAGAGTCACTTCATATTTTCCATCCATCGGCTTCACTTTATAGCGGATCTCGGTCTTCGGAAGCTCCTGATCTTTTGCGTGGTTAAAGTAATAAATTTCTTCGGATAAAACCTCACCTTTCTTATTTTTTAATGTCATTAGAAGAAAAGTATTTTGAGGACTTGTTGTCATACCTGCATAAGGTTCCTTATAATATAAGGTGGAAGCATTGGCCGGAACCTCGCCCTTGATACTCTTTTTAGTCAGAACCTTTCCATTAAAATCCATCACACGCAACAATAAAGTCACCTCTTTATCCGCTTCCAGTTTGTCCGACATAACATAAATATTCAAATCCTCCCCTTCCTTGACAGCATCTACCAATACCGGAGCAAAAGCTCTTTTTGCCTGATAATGCAACGCTTTCCAATTGCCATAATAATCAATGCTCGACCAGGAAACGACCGGCCAGCTGTCATTCAGCTGCCAATATAAAGTTCCCATACAATAGGGACGGTTACGACGATGGGCTTCCAAACCCTGGCGCACTCCTACCCCCTGCAAAACCAAACCCATATAAACCAACTGATCGAAATCTTCAGGCACTTTATAATACAGTCCCATAGTCTTCTTGATGAGGAAATTACCGATAGTGGCTTTTTGATGAGCATTCATCACCTCCGATTCCAATGCATAATCTTCCGGTGAGGCAAAAGTAGCAATCGTCTTCATTTCAGGAAATGCCTGAAAACCAAACTCACTCATAAAACGCGGAATTTCCGTATCCAGACTTTCAAACGGTTTCTGACCATACCAGATACCCCAATTATGGCTGTCGGCAATCTTCCAACTTTCGGGACGTCCCCAATTGGCCTCGTACGGAGAACCATGCATATAGAAACGGTCCGGATCAAGTTCAGCTACTTTACGAGGCAACAACTCACGGAAAAGTTTGTCATAGCCCTGCTTCATTCCTTCCATAATACCGGGATCAGTGTATTTCTTATCCCATCCCCAGTAGCGCATACCTTCATAAATTTCATTGTTTCCACACCACATAGCCAGACTGGCATGGTTCCGTAAACGCTTGATATTATATTCCGCCTCGGCCTCTACCCGTTTCATAAAAGCAGGATCGGACGGATAAGTAGTGCAGGCAAAAATAAAATCCTGCCAAACTAAAATTCCATTCTCGTCCGCCGCCTGGTAAAAAGCATCATCCTCATAAATTCCTCCACCCCATACACGAATCATATTCATATTGGCATCTTTCACATCCTTGAACAACTGGCGGTAACGTTCTTCAGTAATGTTAGGCAGCAAAGCATCATCCGGGATAAAATTCGCGCCTTTGGCAAACATAGGTTCACCATTGACTACAAAATAGAAGGATTCTCCCTGATCGTCTTTTTCTTTCACCACCTTTATTGTACGGAGTCCGATACGCTCTTTTTGAGAAGCTATCACTTTACCATCCACCTTTATTACGGCTTCAAAGTCATACAATGCAGGTTCCCCCCAACCATTAGGCATCCATAAATGAGGCTGCCGTATCTCTATGGGAAGAAGAATATGGTTTGTTCCCGGCTGCAATGTCACCTCTTTCTGTTCGGTTACCTTTTCACCCTCCTTATAAGAATAAGCAACGGTTACTTCCGCTTTCTGAGGAGTTGCAGAAACACTGTTTACAGTCAGGCGGTTTTCAACTTTCGCCAGATCTTTTGTTACCGAAGCCTGACGTACATAGTAATCATCAATGCGTGCCACATCATAGAAAGTCAGTGTCACAGGCCGCCAGATACCACTGGTTACCAAGCGGATTCCCCAATCCCAGCCATAACTGTAAGGCGCTTTACGGCTATAGATACTAACCCGCTTATCACTATGATCATTATCAGCAGGATAATCAAAACCATTGGTTTCCCATTGGGGTAAAGTTTGCTTGACAGGTGAATGAAACAGAATCTGCAAATGGTTTTCTCCCTTCCGCAACACCTCTTTTACCGGAAGAGTATAGCCGACAAACATATTGTCCGTACGTTCCAACAAAGAGCCGTTCAGGTAAATATCCGCATACGTATCCAACCCTTCCAAAATCAACAAGGCAGCATCCCGCGAGAGTTGCTCATCCGTCACATTAAAAGTAGTTTTATAGACCCAGTCCTCATTCTCCACCCACTGCACTTTTTGCTCATTCATCCCATAAAATGGATTGGGCAGCTTATTATGAGAAATCAAATCCTGATGTACCGTTCCGGGCACCGTAGCCGGCAACCATTCATTCCGGCCGACCTGGGCGAACTCCCATCCCTTATCAAGACTCAGACTCTCTGACTTCTTATACTCCTTTGCACTGAGCATCATCGGAAAGCATCCTAACATCATCAAAACTTTTAATGTTTTCTTCATCTTACCTATCTTTATTAATTTATATACTATTCAGCCCGGAATGTGGATGCAGGCAACCGCGCATTTACCAGATTGGCACGGGTAAATGGCTGCCATCCGTAACGAACCGTTTCCGGCTCTTTCACCTTGTCACTCCATACTTTTATTTTACCGTTTTCAACAACAGCCTGTGCCGGATAAAATAATCCATCATCACCTGCCACTTCGAATGTACGAAGCGATTTCCCATCCGAAGTCGACAACTCCTCCGCATAATCAAAAGAAATATAAGCCGCACCTCCACTAAATACGACCGATTTATAAAGCGGTCCCGAAGGAATGACATTTTTATATCCGTATGTTTTATTCAAAGCCCATGCAGCCAACCGTTCACCGACTTCTCTTTTCTGTTTGGGGTGTACGTCCAATGAGTCTCCCCTATCTGAACTGACAGCCATACCGGTATGAGGAATCTCCGCCATCAAACGACGCTGGCTATCACGGAACCAAGTCCATGACGGACGGTCTATACTGGACAATTGGACAAAATAGAATGGAAGTTCCGCATCCCCCCAATTCTTGCGCCAACTTTCCACCAACAATCCGAACAACTTTTCATGAGCCTCCCGATTATGGGCATTGGACTCACCCTGATACCAAATAAAGCCTTTGACCGGAAACTGTTCCAAAGGACGGATACCCGATTCATACAAATAACAAGGCTCATAAGGATGGCGTTGCAATTTATTGGAAGACTGCTTTACATTCAAGGCAGCACGCCCACGCACCCAGTCTTGAATAAAATCATTCTGCATCCAATTACGTAAGATAG
>OIEZ01000015.1_pt1 | contig 81602 bp, 67 predicted proteins | sample 1581941 | NCBI WGS metagenome assembly OIEZ01 (sample SAMN04414078, study PRJEB24778) | human gut metagenome | material: faecal | host: Homo sapiens | reverse complement strand
TCAATGCTAAAATCAAAGCTTTTCGAAGCCAGTTAAGAGGGGTGGCTGATCTGAAGTTCTTCATGTTCAGACTGGCTAGGCTATACGCTTAAAAGAAAGCTTGCCAACCCGGAAAATCCGCTGACCCAGAAAACGGTCATTCTTCATCGTATCGGTCAACATAGTGATAGTATTGCCGGTCGCACTATCTACATAAGTCCGCATTTCCGATGCAGTGCAGTTTCCAAACTGAGCCAATGCGGCTTTACTAAAAGCTAAAAATAATGTAATAGCTAAAAATGTCTTTCTCATAGCATGTCATTTTTTATCTGATACGACAAATTTATGCATGAGAGAAATTATATCAAATAGAATTTTATCCATTTATATGGTTAATTGTTCACTTTAAACCAACTATTCTCTATATATCCTAGATTTTTTCACTGATATACTGCTCCCATAAAAAAGAAGGTATACTTTTTGATACACCTTCCCCTTAACGATAATTTGACATTACATCGAATTCTTTTAAATAACTTTTTAAGCATAGGAAAGATAGGATACGATTCTTAAAAGTATTTTTATTTTTCAAGTATGAATATACAAAATGAAAGCAGAAATAAAAAACTAAAAACTTTATGATGGATCTTTACTATAGTTCTTCTTTTAAAGTAGAATACCCTTTATAAAAATAGGGAGAATTTTAGTCCAAACAATGATCTGACATGATTGAGAACTAAGACTCAATTATTAGATTTGTATGCTTAGTCAACAGATGTTTGATGCTTATTGGGAATTTAAGGAGTGTATAAATCTATAAAAAAGAAGAAGATTTTCCGTATTACCATGTTATTGACTGAACATCTTGGCATATTCCCAATATGTACTTTGGGTATCTTTAATAATAATAAAACCTGCACATTCCTGCATAATCCCAATAATGGTCTTTATTAGATGAATGATGTCTAAGAACTTCAACCTAGAGACTATTAACTTTATAAAAGATGTGACTTAAAAAAAATACTAATATATGGATTGCTCAAATTGTTTTCAATTGAAAAATCCATATATCAGTATTTCATTTCCCAAGTTTTGCATCATATTTTTCTTGATTAACTAAGCCCCTACCGTTTTCATTGGTAAAACTTACGCAAATTCAATGACAATACTTCAGCAATTTTTTACCAAAGTATTGTCAACATTAGCGTCACGTCAAATTGGAGCAAATTAATCATTAATAAAAATAACCTAAAAGAATTAATGACTATTTTATAAAAACAAGTTCACCAATCTTATTATCAACAGAAAAAGTAATAAAGTAACATTGTTCCCTAATATCTAATATTTCAAGTCCAGTTAATTTTATTTTAACAGGAGCTTCCCCTTTTTTTAAAGTAGTTAAAAAAGCATTTAACTTCTTCCCCATTGTAGAATCTCCCTCCCATTCTAATACATATTGAATCTGTTCCACACAAGAAGTAACAGCAACCTTATTCCCAAAAACTGTCAATCCCCAACCGTTAGGTTCATCTAGAGCAATACTATTTGTCCAAACAAACCTTGGTTTATCTGAATCCAATATTTTAGAGATAATAATAATATTAAGAAGTGCTGTTTGACCGTTCTCATCAGTAACAGTTAAAGTTACACAACCTGTCAATAATGCACGGATATTTATCTCATTATTTTCTATCTGTGCAACAGCTAATTTCTCATCTGATAAAGAAATCTGATAATTTCCACTTCCACCAATTATTTTCACAGTAACTGTCTCTCCTTCTTTTATCTGAATTTTAGTTTGTTCAAGAGATAACTCAGATATACTCTCCACCTCTTCCTTGCAAGAGGTTAACACATTAGTACCTATTCCTAAAAATAAAAGATAAAAAAACAGATTGTTAAAAAAGTTTCTCATAGCATGAATATTTATCATTTATTAATAATAAGAGTTGTAACCGCTCCATTTTCACTTATTGCTTTCAAATTTAATTCACCACTCATTGAAGTCAAATCCACAATTCCATTCTCTATACTTACTTCTTCTCCATTAACGTAAAATTTATTAAAAGATTTAGAGTTTTCACCAACAATACGAGCCACTCCGTTTTCCAATACAATAGCAGGTTCTTGTATCCAACTATAATCAACAGCCTCTTCATTTATAAAGCAGCCCATACCAGAAAAACGAAAATTTGCATGATTTGTCAAGCGTAAAAAATTTATATCAGGAAGACTTCCGTCAGATTTACGAGATCCCATTAATTCTTGTTCATTCAAACTTTCAAAATCAGACTCTGATAAATTCAAATCATTTGGTGCAAATGAATTGTTTTTAATTTCAGAAAGGGTATTATCTACATTAATTAAATGTTGTGGAAAACCTCCCGAATTACGAGGACTTAATGATAAGTTATTTTTAATAATATGTCCATATCCAGGTACATCAACAGCCTCATTTGACGATTTTCGATTCAACATATTATAATTACTTGGATTTTTATAAGCCGTATTGTTTTCGAAAATCAATCCTCCAAGATGATGATTAGAATAGAATCCTTGCTGACGATTATAATATGCTAAACAATAACGCACTGTATGTTGCGGTATCGGATTTGGAACCTTTTTTATGTCTCCCATACCATATCCACCAGATTTAAAACCAGCTCCATTTCCACCAGAAGATTCTATAGAATGGGGCTTATACCCATTACGAAATGACCAACAATACTCTATAATATATGAAGCATAACAATTAATCAAATCAAAACCATCATCTCCATTGTTCCAAGCCCGACAACCTCTAAATATATTTCCAGTACTAGTTTCCTTATTTGCATGCCCTCCAAATCCATCTACATTTCCAGAATCACCTTCAGAATATCCATCATAATTATCATGAGCGTCACAATTCAAAACTAAATTATTCATACCTTTTACCAAATAAAAGCCAATTGCCATACCATCATGTACATCTATATTTTCCAATATATTATTATTTCCTCCCTCAATACGAAAAACTTCAGACTGAGTATGACCTTTAATTGCTACTTGAGTGCCTACAACTTCAAAATTCTTGAATCTCCAATAGCTACCAGCAATATAGAATACGGCAACACGACGATCTGTAAGTTTGATTTGCTCCATATTAAGTACCGGACGCTCATTCTTATAGCCAATAACACAAATTGGACTTGATGGATTGCCCTTTTGTTTAATATCAAACACTTTAGCATAAGTTTTATTTCCACTTTTATCCATTATCCAATCTTCAGTAACATTATATTCTCCTCCACGCAGATATATATTATCACCAGGTTGAACCAACTTTAGAGCTTTAGACAAGGTTGCAAAAGGTTTTTCAATGCTACCTACATTCATGTCATTTCCATCAGTTGCCACATAATAATCTGTTGCATAAACAGAAACAGACATTCCACATGCACACACCAATCCGGCGCACAATTTCCTTACAAATGATTTCATACTACAAAATTTTAATTATAAAATATAAGGTTACAATCCGATTTGTTAAAGCGTATTGAATTCAAAATAATATCAATGTTGGCATTGTTCTTTCAAGCAAATTAGAAAAAAAATAGTCAACAGTTTTATTAAAAATAAGCAAACAAAGTCTTATTTTTTCCGATTATATTATTAACTATTAGATTAAACAAAGAAAATATAAAAAGGCTATTTTATAAAAGCACTACTTCGGTAAATTTTCACCGGGATGTTAAAAGTTAAACATAGAGCAGACTGAAACTAGCTCAATAAACATATAAGAGATCATTGAAAAATTGTCAAAAACAGATGGTTAGGCAATAAGAATTGTAGATAAAAAAGTAACTAAATAGCTGATAACAAAGAAGAAAAAATTACGTAATTCGTTGTTTTTTTTATAATTTAACAGAACCAGATTCCAATTGGATTTTTACTTTAAAGACAACAAACAACATGCTGGAATCACCAACTGTCAGTCAACAGACTTCAGAAAGCTGGATTTTCACTTCAATGCATCGCTCGTTGCCATCAACTTGGTCAAAGCGATATGTAAGAAACCCGGAATAACATATTCCATTCCTCTTGCAAGTCAGTTATACACAATGCTTATATACTTGAACGATTTATTTGCATATTTGAAATTAACTTAGGCCCACAAGTTATTGACAAACTTTTCAAAGAACTCATTTTTTTACTGCCAAAGCTGCTTAGACTTGGCTAATTTTTAACGAACTATCACAATGAAGAATCCAATGTTTTAAGGAAGCATAAAATCTTTCAAAGCCATTTTACAATGTATTTGTTCTTGTCCGGAAACGGTTTCTGAATTCAAATATACATCGATAAGATCGTCATCATTCATACCTTTATCTTGAAATTTATAATAAATTTCTCCAGGCATTTCAAGACTTATAAACGAAGAAATTGAGTTATTACTACTTTGTATACTATTATTAAAATACAAATTTAAATTTAACTTATTATTAGAAGTATCTATATCCTTTTCGCCATCATAGTATAATAAAAAGAAAACCGGCTTATATAAATCATACTCAAAAGTTGGAACAATATTCATATAACCATTTTTTATATAGAATGCTCCGGCCGTTTTATCTAATGAATAAATACTCTTATTTTTTAGTTGGATAGAGTCTTGACCGAATATTTGATACTCTTCACTTAAAGTGTCAACATGAACTGTAAAAGTAGGAATCTGTTGGTTCATTCCATTCGTACTGTTTAATATAACATCATAAGTTTTTCCGTCCTCCAATTGAGTTGTATTTTCATTTTCATCCAATAAGTTAAAACTAACTATGGCACGTTGCACTTCTTTTAACCAAGGTATACGATTAAGACTTTCTTCTGTTGGAACTAAAATTGCACCAAAATCCGTGTATAACTTGTAGCCACGAATATTGTCTCCACCAACCGTAACATATACACCATTAAATTTAGACCATTGCGCATCATCGTCATTACTGAGACAAGAGCAAAATAGCCCGATACAAACTACAAAGAAAAAGAGGATATAAAATCTAGATTGTTTCATGACATTTCTATAAATTATAATTTAAAGGTAAAAGAGGATGCTTTATACATATTGATGCATCCTCTTATTGTACGTTTATTCTATTACCATCCTGCGTTTTGAGACAAATTAGGGTTTTTCATACGTTCCGATTGTGGAATTGGGAAAAGATACATTTTATCATCCCAAACACGATTGACAACATTTCGTTTATAAGTGATAGTACCATTCTCATTTTTTGTAAGTTTCATTTCTATGATGCTCTTTAATTTATCACCATCTTTCCATCTTCTCAGATCATAAAAACGATGTCCCTCAAAAGCCAATTCTACCATGCGCTCATTCTGATATTTATTCCAAAAGGCATCTGCCGACAAACCTGTTGGAAATTCCGGCATTTTAACATCAGTACGATTACGTATGATATTTACCGCTTCACAAGCTGTCATTCCGAATTCACCAGCATTATCAGCAGAACCCGTATATTGGAATATGGCTTCTGCATAGTTTAAGTAAAATTCTCCTAAACGATAAGTGATCCATGAATGGCGGCTGGTTTTTGTTGTACTATTAGCACTCAGATCAATGGCTGAATCCAAATATTTTTTCAAATAATATCCGGTAGGGGTTGCACCTGAAAGAGGTTCAGCATTTAAACCTCCATAAAAAGTTTCAATAGGATTGGCATTCTTTGACGGCCATTTTGTATCTCCATTCTTTACAATAGTCATATCGAAACGTGGATCACGTCCGGCATATGGATTAGAAGCGTCATAACCACTTCCTGTTTCATTCCACATTTTTCCAGTAGCTTTCATTTCATAGGCGTCAACCATATTTTGTGTTGGGCAATTACCGGAGTTTCCACCTGGCACTCCCATCGGAAAATTATATTCTTCCAATGTGCTGATGTTACCATTATATCGACGAACAAAAATCATTTCATTATTTGACCAGTTGTTAGGTCCCCACAATTCTGAATATTTACTTAATTTAAAACCATTAGCTGTACAAGTTTCAATTACCTCTTTATTAGCTTCAGCCGCTCTACGCCACAAATCTTTGTTATTTTCCGGATTAAATAATGGACTGGCAGCATATAAAGCAGCACGTGCTTTTAATGCCAAAGCTGCATAACAAGTAACACGACCGTTCTCTGCTGGGGCAATTCCGTCCAATCCAAGTTTTGTATAGTCTGCAGGTAATTCTGTAGATAATTTGTCACATTCTGCTATAATGGCGTTAAAAATTTCCTGTGCAGGGGTGCGTGTCAGACTGTTTACTTGATCTGTAGTTACCATTTCTGTAAAATATGGAACATCTCCATAAGCACGTACTAAATTAAAATAAAAATATGCACGCAAAAAACGAGCTTCCTTGAAACTGTTGGTATAACGGAACATTTGTGCACGATAGTCATCATTCAATTTTAGCTCATCAAATGTCAATCCTTGAAATTCAGCCAGATACTGATTACATATCTGAATTGCTTTATAGCTACTAGACCAGATGTTAGACATTGGATTAGCCGGGCTCCAAGATCCGTTTACAAAATCACATATATCATTGTTTGTATAAGCATATTCAGCTTCATCACAAGCAGATGCCAGCATTCCACCTTTATATGTTTGGCCAAAGTCATAGTCTAATATGGAATAAACATTGGTAATCATACCAATTACATTTTCATAACTTTCATCTATATAGTCTTTTCCGTAATTGGCATATTCGTGATAATCCAGATTACATGCAGCCAAAGTTACCATACATGCTATTCCGCTCACTATTTTTTTGATTTTCATAATCATGTTTTTAATTTAAGTTCAACAATTAAAAGCCAATAGTTAATCCAGCCACTACACTACGAGTTAAAGGATAAGTCGCTCCATAAACTTCGGGATCGGCAATATTAATCTTATCAAAGCACAAAAGATCAACACCTCTCACATAAATCTTTGCATTGCTCAATATCTTGCTTTTCTTTACCCATATTTGTGGAAACTTGTAATACAACTCTATTGAACGAAGTTTCAAAAATGAGCGGTCTGCCAACCACAAAGTATTAGTTTGATAATTGTTCTCATTACTTTGAGAACTCAAACGAGGATATTTAGCATCTTGATTTTCTGGAGTCCACCGGTTATCATAATATTCCTGTGAAATCGTTGTATTATTTATTAACGGCCAGTATAAACTCTTCGTATTTAATACAGCAGAATATCTTCCTGTCCCTTGGAACATAGCATCAAAGCCTAACCCTTTCCATTCTGCTCCCAAATTGAATGAATAGTAAATTTCAGGAGCAGTAGTACTATGTCCTATAGCAACTTTATCATTCGCATCAATAATATTGTCACCATTAACATCTTTATATTTTATATCACCAGGTTTTACATCACCAAATGACTGTTTAGGACTATTCTCAATGTCAGCTTGATCCTTAAAATATCCGATAACTTCCATACCATAAGTTTGCTTCAGAGGCTTACCTGTAGTTATAAGATTATCATACATACGCGGTTCTTCCATTTGCTCGATAATCTCATTTTTGGCTAAAGCAAAATTGGCTCCTATATTTAAAGTAATGTCAGCAATTTTTTTTACGATAATTAGCACCAATTTCAACTCCCCAACTATCGACAATACCACCATTCTCATAAGGAGCAGTAAATCCTAAGACACTTGAATAATGACCGCTTGAAGACACCCAAATATCTGAACGTCTTTCATAATAAGCATCAAAAGATACGTCCAACCCATTGAACATACTGGCATCTAAACCCAAATTATATTTATATGCTTTTTCATGAGTAGAATTCAAAGAAGCCAAACGACCTAATGACCAACTTTGCGTTCCTACAGAATAATTTGTATCAAATGGATAATAACCACCGCCACCATATGTTTGTTCCCAATAGTTAGTAACCTCACTGTCATCATCCAACGGAAGACGGTCGGTATTAATGACACCAAACGAAGCCCTCAGTTTCATAAAATTAATCCAAGAAAGATCTTTCATGAAATTTTCTTTTGACATAACCCAAGCTAAGCCAACAGTGGGAGATATAGACCATTGGTGTCCTGGTGCCAATTTATTAGACGCTGAAGCAACTACACTCAAATCAGCAAAATATTTATCTTTGTATCCATAATGAGTATAGAAAGAGGCATTCTGACGATACCAGGTCTGATCGGTCCCTTTGGTATTACGGTATTCATAGTCCCATTTTAATTGACTATAAATTTTATTGTCCTTATTTATCTGTTTGTCATAAAATAAAGTTGCTGCAAAATTGAATACCCGTGTAAATACAATACATTTAGCATCACTACTCATCGAACTTTCTTTACCATCAGTATAATAAGTCGTACTTGAAGGTACACCATTTTCCCATGCAGTTACCGAATTACTACCATAAACAAAAGTTTTAGAATGATTTTCCCAATATTGGGCATAGTTATCATAAGATAACATACCGCTTGCTCCTAGTCCTGGGGTTATAGATGATAAATCCTGGGTCAGCGTCATATCAGCGAACAATGTACGTTCGTGGAACTTTGTGTAAGCCGCTGCTTGTGATACAGCTAAAGGATTTTTGGTCCCAGCCCAAGTCGCACTACCTCCCCATGTACCATTTTCCAAACGAGCGGGAAAAGCAGCGGAAGGTAAAGTATAAATCATATCCCATAAATTAGCACCTCCCTGACCATTCGCTCCCGGAGTTCTAGTTTCTGACAGGATACCTAATACATTTAATTTCAATTTTGTTTTTTCTGTCAGATCAATATCCAAATTAGTACGTAAATTGGCTCTGGAGTATTGGTCCTGTGTAGAATATCCATCATTCATATAAGGATTGGCAATAAACCCTTTATTAGTAGTCAAGTTAGCCATAGCATAATAACGGAATTTGCTTGCCCCACCTCGGAAACTTATATTATATATATTGGTAGCATCCATATCGCGATAAGTTTCTCCAAGCCAATCCACATTAGCATACAGATATGGATATTGACCACTACGAAATGCGTTCAATTCATCTTGTGTATAACGCGCTGTTAACCCGTCATTTGCCAATGCTTCATTCATGGCATTTGCATAAGAATAACTGTCTACAAACTTGGGCTTGCGTGCTTGCCAACCGAAACCATGATCATAAGTAAACTTGATTTCACGTGTATTATAAATACCACGTTTGGTAGTAATATTTACTACACCATTTATACCTTTATGCCCGTAAATTGCTACTGCAGCAGCATCTTTCAATATAGTGACAGTTTCTACCTCTTCAGGAGTGACATCTGTAATATCACGTTCAATACCGTCTACCAATATTAACGGATTATTAGTGGATAAACTTTGTAGACCACGAATAAAAAATGTAGGTTCGGCATCTGCATATCGTCCGCTACCTTGCAAAGTAGTCAACCCTGTACCATATCCAAAAAGCGAATTAGCTATATTTTTAGCACTACGCTTATTGAAATCTTCATTATATACGGTAGAAATTGATGAGGTAGATTCTTCCAGACGTTGAGCTTTATGATATCCGATTTCTACAACTTCATCGGAATATTTTGCCGGCTTACCGGAAGTTATGCTATCATTGAGTTCCTGTGCATACCCTTGCATACTCAAAAAAGCAAGGAGTGCCGGAATAATTAATCTATTTTTCTCATAATAATTAATTCAAATTGTAATTGAAGTATTCATTAGTTATTACCATCCGGGATTTTGAACAAGCCCGTATCCTTTATTAACTTCTGTTGACGGGAATGGAGAAAGATACCATTTAGGGTCAAATCCATTTGTCCACCAATAACGAGTTGGGTTATTCAATTCAAATTTTTCATATTCAAAATGGGTCGGATAAGCCATCTTCCCTTCATCGTTTCCACGCCAAGGCAAATCTCTTCGTACTCCGTTGTCATCCAAACGATAAATGAAAAGTCCATGCAATTGTTTTTCAAATATATCTGCTCGTTTATAGCGAATCAAGTCAAAGAAGCGTGCATCTTCCATACCTAGCTCACAAGCACGTTCACGAAGAAGTTCTTCGATAAAAGCATCCTTGTTACTTTGTAAATTTTTATCCGGATTACATTCTGCCAATCCTTTCATTCCTACACGTGCACGTACAATATCTACTTGAGCTATAGCTTTATCCATACTGCCTCGTGAACTTTGACACAATGCTTCCGCATAAATTAAATGCAGTTCAGCTATACGGATACAAGGCCAATGTACATATCTACGCAGCATATCGTTTCCCATTAAGAATTTGATAGGTGCATATCCCGTAGCAAATGAACCTGTTTGACTGGTAGGACCATTGCCGGCACTCTTTCCCCCCAACCACGATTCAAAACAATAACCTGACATATTTCCTGTGGTCCAATCCAAAGATTCTTGCTGACCGTTTACAATGATTTCTTCATACATACGCGGGTCACGGGTCAATTCTATATTTATCAGTCCGTCACTGGTTGTGCCCGTTCCTTTCAAAAACATTTCATCCAGTTTTCCTTCACTTTTGGCCTTATCCCAATCAAACGGCGTACCATCTTTCCAAGGGAACATTTCCATATATTCTTGTGTAGGACTGTAACCACGATGAATGCTCATAAGAGGATCTCCCCATTGGTGCCAATTATAATGACTTGATTTGAATGCATCAATATCAATTACACGTGTGTTTATCAATACTTCCGGGCTATCCAAATTAGCATAGCCTGCACGATATGCCAAACGATAATCTTCTGGACGAGTACCTTTCGCCTGCTGTAAACTATATCCACCTTTAGAAGCCAGTTCATTAAAGAATTGTTCACACGCTTCCAGACAGCGATCCCATAGTTCCGGTTTATAACCACCATACCAAATAGCAGGATTGCCTGTCGCTCCCGGGTAATAAGGCTGGTCGGAATTAAATAAAGGTGAGGCTGCAAATTGAAGAATACGACATTTATAAGCTAAAGCTGCCGCTCTAGTCCAACGTCCGGATTCAGATGCAGGTGTTTCTACAGTCCAAGGAAGTACAGCAGCAGCTTCATCCAGCAATTGTACCATATAATTCACTGTTTCTTCCACACTGTTACGAGGCATTTCATAGCTTGTATCCGTTCCACTGAATGTACCTTTAATTAAAGGAATGCCACCATAATGACGAAATACATCAAAATAACGGGAAGCAAGAATACATTTCGCCTGTGCCACCATAGAAGCTTTTTCATCTTCCCCTAGCCCCGGTACATTATCAATATTCTCAATCAACATCCATACTCCACGTACAGCTTCCCAGACATTATTTCTTAAATAATCAAATTTATCAGAACGTTTACCATAATTGGCAGTGTGAGTACCTTTATAATATGGTCCTGAGATTCCACATGACGGATAAGTGAAAACATACAAATCTGTTAAAGCTTCAGGCTTGCCTACATATTGATTGGAACTTTCCTGATTAGCCACATTCTTATATGGAAGCCCATAATATTGCATGCCATAAAGATTAGTCAGAAATTGTCGGGTATATTCAGCATTATTAAATACTGTATCTTTTGTAACCGAACCTCCCGGAGCCTTTTCCAAAAAAGAGTTGCCAAACTTAATCTCATCGACACATGAAGTAGCGATGACAGATGTCAGAGCCAGTCCTGAAGCAACATTAAAAATCCATTTATTATATTTTTTCATTTGATTGCATTATTAAGATTAAAAACCAAGTTTCAAACTCAATGAATATGTTTTTGTCAGCGGATAAGAGGGAGAATTACTAGCCTTTGATTCCGGATCACTCCAAAAATATGGAGTAAAGGTCAATAAATTATATCCACTTAACGCTAACTGCATAGTATTCAGTTTCAGTTTTTTCATAAACGGAAGATTGAAATTATAAGCAATTTGCAGATTTTTCAAACGAAGATACTTAGCATCTTTCTCCCACAAAGTTGATTCCGCATAGTTATTGGTATCGTTGATAAATGTCGCACGCGGATATTCCGCATTTGGATTCGGATTCTCTGGAGTCCATGTATGATCTAACATATATTCCAACAAACCTCCTTGATCTGAGTTTGTACGGTCTGTAAAAGGTTGGCGGAATACACTTGATATACTGCGGCTTACATTCCATGCGGCAGTCCATTGCATTGAAACATCAAATCCCTTCCAACTGAATCCCATATTAAGACCGGCCATGTATTCCGGATCATCTGTGAAACCAAATTGACGTGACATATCGTTAGAATCTATTTTACCATCGTTATTTAAATCGACATATACACAATCACCATTTTTTAAATCACTGACTAATTGTTCTGGCATATCCGTACCATATACTTCTTTGTAATGAGCAGGGGTTGTTTCCGAATTATAATATTCAAAGAATTTATATTGACTGCGTGAACCAAGACGACGTCCTTTTTGATACATATACTCTTCATTTTGCGGAGCTTCTTTTCTCTCTACCACCCGATTTTGATTGTACATCAAATTCAATCCTACGTTATACCTGAAATTGTCACCTATTTGATCATTCCATTTTAAAGTGATTTCCCAACCCCAGCTTCTCATTTCCCCAAGATTAGCCAATGGAGGAGTAAATCCTAATACAGAAGGAGCCGTACCGTCACTCAACATAATGTCTGTACGTTTTTCATGATAATAATCAAATGAAGTGCGTAAACGATCATTAAGGAAATTAGCATCTACACCCAAATTGGTTTTCAACGCTTTTTCCCATGTAATATCTTGGTTATTCTTTCCATTTTCATAAGCAGCAGGACTTACTGTGGAATTATTGATACCAAACAAAAAACCATGACCATCACGGTTAATTAAAGAAGAATTATTAACTACATAAGGATCAGACATATAGAGGAAACGTTGCTTGTTTCCGTCAAAACTATCATTACCAACTAGACCGATTGTATAACGAAATTTCAAGAAACTTACTACTGATTTTATAGGTTTCCAGAATTTTTCCTCACTAACAATCCAACCAAAAAGAACCGGCCGGAAAAGTACCAAAGCGTTTGCCGGGTGCATAATTCTCGGAACCATTATATCCAATATTGAATTCTGCCATATAGCGGTTTTTCCAATCATAAGTTGCACGTCCCACTATACCAACCATACCACGAGGAATATCAGAATATGCACTAGGATAATATATCTTAGACTGATTGTATAACAATAATGCTGAAACATGATGGTTACCGAATTCCCGGGCATAGTTTAAGGCTGCCTCCATATACCAATCACGTGATTTAGCCGGATCCTTATCTTCATATTTCAACTGAGAATTTTGTCCATATTTCTTATAAGCAATCGTACCATCTTCTTGTAATACAGGAGTATAAGTTGCAACACTAGCACTAGCCTGTGTATAAGATGTAAAACCACTATTGTATGATCCTTTAATATGGAATGACAATCCTTTAGTTATAAAATCCAATTTTTGTTTTAATTGGACATCAGCATTTAAGGTGTTATTACTGGTTCGCATAAAACCTCCACCATAGTATCCCATGCCGCTACCACCAGTAAAAGGCATTCTCAAATCCGGATAGTCCGTACTTGCATTAACCAGTTTGCCATCGACAAGTCCCGGGCTAGAAAACGGAGTGGAATAATACATGTTTATTAACATCCCGGCACTACCCTGTCCAGTATAAGGTTTAGAAGCATTATTCACATTACCAGCAATATTCATTGATAATGTTGTCGTTTTGGTTACGTCAATATCTAGATTTGAACGGTAATTGAAACGATTATATTGATAAGACAGATTATAAGGCAAGTCAAATTCTTTAAATAAACCGCCTTGTGTATAGCTCCTGCTGAAATAAAATAACGTACACGGTCTGTACCACCTGATATATTAACATTATGCTGTGTTTGAAGGGTCATATCTTTTAAGCAATAGTCTACCCAATCCACACTTGGAAAACGAACGGGATCTGAACCATCTTTAAATTTCTGAATTATTTCATCCGAAAACGTAGGATTCAAACCATCACCAGTATTTATTTGGTTATAAAAAGTAGCATATTGATAAGAATTAGCCATTTTAATACTTTCGGTCGGGGCAATAATACTTGAGGAAGTCGTAAATGAAATCTTAGCCTTTCCTTCCTTACCTCTTTTAGTCGTAATTAAAACAACGCCATTTGCACCTCGTACACCAAAAACAGCCGTAGCAGAAGCATCTTTTAATATAGAAATACTTTCTATTTCATTAGGATCAATATCATTCATACTACGTTCCACACCGTCTACTTGAATAAGAGGAGCAGATTGATTCCATGTAGCTTGACCACGGACAAAAATATTCGCTGCATCACTCCCCGGTTCACCGGAATACTGTACGGTAGTCAAACCTGCCATTTGCCCTGATAACATATTAGAAATGGAGCCTGTTGGAGTTTTTGTCAATTCTTCACCTTTTACACTGGAAATAGCTCCAGTCACAGAAACCTTTTTCTGAACGCCATAAGCTACAACCTCTACTTCTCCTAACATTTGAGAATCATCATCAAAACTATTTCAATGTTAGATTGTTTTACTTCTACAGTTTTGGAACTATATCCAATGAATGAAATCAATAACTTAGCTCCTTTAGGAACATCCAGCTTAAAAACTCCATCAATGTCGGTTATAGTACCTACTGTCTGACCTTGCACAACAACATTGGCACCAATAATAGGCTCTCCTAAATTATCTACGACCTTACCGGTCACTGATATTTTTTGTTGCTGAATAATATTGTTTGCAGCTACTGCCGACTGTCCTCCAAAGGAAAGGGGCAGAGGACCTGCAAACAGACTAAAGAGAAAAAGCCACCGAAATTTTAATCGATGTCCCAACAGACTTGAATTCTTTCTGTCTTTCATACTTTAATTATTAAGTTAAACAAAAGTTAGTTTTCTATTCTCTCAGGAGAAATAGGTCTCCTACCTGTGAAAAAGTGTTGCAAATATATGCGCGAATATTAAAAAAGCCAATGTAGGATTGTACAAAAGCATGGAATTTTCCGTCTTTTCAACTGAAAAATAGTACAAACTTCTGTGAACAATCTCAAAATGGATAGTTTCAAGAGCATTTTTGTTATACAAGAGTGCTTTTATTTCTGATTGTTACTTTAATATTGTATTGTAAAACGTATAAACTAAAATTTGAATATGGCTAATCTTTCAATAGTAATTGTACCTGCTAAAAAATTATCTAACGGTAGACATAGAGTCAGGATCGCAGTGGCTCATCGTTCACAAACGAGATATATTTCAACCCAATTCATTTTGGATTCTGCAAATCAAATGAAAAATGGACGAGTAGTAAAACATGAAAATGCAGCTAATATAAATGCTTGTTTGCGCAAGTTGATTAATGAATACGAAGAGATTCTTTCGTCTATTCATTATCAGTCGAATATTTCATGCACTGAATTGATACATGTTATAACTCGGGAACAACAAAAAAAGGAATAACCTTTAATACGGTAGTGAAAGAATATCTTTCAATGATGGAAGCAGACGATCGTAAAAAATCACATAAATTATATAATATAGCTTGTGCAAAGTTCCTTAAACATATGAAAGGTGATTTTCCTTTGGTACAACTCAGTCCGACACATATACAAAGTTTCGCTGATGTAATGAAGGCTGAAGGATTAAAAGAAACTTCTATCAGAATTTACCTCACTTTAATAAAAGTAATATTGAACTATGCCAGGAAAATGAATTATGTAACTTATTTAGTTCATCCTTTTGTTTTATTTAAAATGCCAGTTAGTAATATCAGAGAACTAGATCTGTCCGTTGATGAATTAAAAAAAATACGTGATGTGAAATTATTCAAGTCTGTGCATATCATGGCTCGAGATATATTTATGTTAACTTATTATTTAGGTGGCATTAATCTAAGAGACCTAATGGAGTATGATTTCACTAAAGGGAACTGTATGAGATATATAAGACATAAAACCCGTAATAGCAAAAAAATGAAAATGAAATAGCTTTCACTATCCAGCCAGAAGCACAGACAATTATTGAACGATATATTTCTGAAAATGGGAAATTAGTTTTTGGCAAATATGAATCTTATGAAAAAGTATATAGTTTGGTCTTTAGACATATAGGGAAGGTGACTGATCTGGCAGGCATAAATAGAAAGGTTTCATATTATTCTGCAAGAAAAACATTTGCACAACATGGTTATGATATAGGTATCGAAATAGAAAAAATAGAATATTGTATTGGTCATAGTATGAAAAACAATCGTCCTATATTTAATTATATACGAATAATGCAAGAGCACGCCGATAAAGTTTTTAGAGAAATCTTCGATCAATTGCTTAAATAGTCAATGTTATTATATATGCATAAATGTCTTTCATATCATGTAAATGTTATTATTGTATTACCTTAAAAAGTAAGTGTGGTTCATAAATCAAGCAAATGCACTTAGACAGCTGATAAAGTACACTTACTTTTTGGAGATATTTTTTAAGTTCAAGTCAGGATATAAACTACTCCATATAAATTTGAGAGCAAAGTAAAATATTTCATAAATACTAACTAAAAGAGTTTTTTTCCAACAGCAATAAGAGCACTTTATATTCTCTATTATTGTATCATCTATATTATAAAATTCGATGAAATGGGCTTTTTTTGATACTTTCAACTTTATATATCAAGTTAACTTTTGTTTAACTTAATAATTAAAGTATGAAAGACAGAAAGAATTCAAGTCTGTTACGTCGTTTGGAGAAGTTCCAGCGGCTGTTCTTCGTTGCTTTGTTATCCGTATTGGCTGTAGGGGCCTTTGCACAGAGCAAAACCGTTTTGGGTACTGTCCTTGACAAAACAGGTGAGTCTGTAATCGGTGCCAGTGTGGTGGTGAAAGGTACTACCAATGGTACAATTACCGACTTTGATGGTAAGTTCACACTTCAGAATGTTCCTGATAATGGAACGATCCAAGTAAGTTTTGTGGGGTACAAGACCGTAGATATCCAAGTGAAAGGACAATCTACCGTTAAAATAATCTTGGAGGAGGATACCGAAACACTGGATGAAGTGGTAGTGGTTGGTTATGGTGTTCAGAAAAAAAGTGATGTGACTGGTGCTATGGCACGTGTGGGTGAAAAAGAACTGAAATCCATGCCTGTCAAAAATGCCCTCGAAGGTATGCAGGGAAAAACTGCCGGTGTGGATATTACTTCCAGCCAGCGTCCTGGTGAAGTAGGCGATATCAATATCCGTGGTGTACGCTCTATCAAAGCAGAACAAAGTCCGCTTTATGTAGTTGATGGTATGGTTATCCAAAATGGCGGTATTGAAAATATTAACCCTTCAGACATTGAGTCTATTGACATTTTAAAAGATGCTTCCGCTACCGCCATTTATGGTTCACGTGGTGCAAATGGGGTTATCTTGGTTACAACTAAAAAAGGTAAGGAAGGAAGAGTTACTCTAAACTATTCCGGATCTGTTACATTTGAAACGTTACACGATGTAACTGACATGATGTCGGCCAGCGAATGGTTGGATTATGCCCGTCTAGCAAAATACAACATGGGAGCATACGGTAACAGAGACGCTGCTTTTGCTCCAAGTTATGAGGCAGACCGTTTGGCTTTCGGTGGTGTAGCTGCTTCTTGGGCAAACATAGACCAAGCATGGTCAAACGGAAACTATGACCCATCGAAAGTAGGCTCATACAACTGGACTGACCATGGCAAACAAACCGGCATCATACACGAACATACATTGAGCGCATCAGGTGGTTCTGACAAATTCCAAGGTTACGCCTCATTCGGTTACCTGAATCAAAAAGGAACTCAGCCTGGACAAGCCTACGAACGCTATACACTAAAAGTGTCATTTGACGCTAATCCCGTAGAATTCTTTAAAATGGGAGCCTCTGTCAACGGTTCATATGCCGACCAGGATTATGGTTATAATTTCTCCAAATCAGTCACCGGTGCCGGAGACTTTTATGGAGCATTGCGCAGCATGCTCCCTTGGACAGTACCTTACGATGCCAACGGTGATTATATTCGCCTTCCAAATGGTGATATCAACATCATCAATCCCATTCGTGAATTGGATTACAATACTAACCAGCGTCGTACGTTCCGTGCCAATGCCAGCATGTATTCTCAGATAGATTTTGGCAAAATATGGGAACCATTGGAAGGCTTGAGCTATCGCATCCAATTTGGTCCTGAATTCCAATTTTACACATTAGGTATTGCCAATGCAGCCGAAGGTATCAATGGTGACGGTAATAACAAAGCCCAGTACAAAAATGAACAAAAGCGTTCTTGGACATTGGATAACTTGATTTACTATAACAAGACAATCAAAGACCATAGCCTTGGTTTGACATTGATGCAGTCGGCTTCCAAATATCATTATGAAATGGGAGATATGACTGCTACCAACGTAGCTTCTTCTAAAGAATTATGGTACAATCTGCATTCGGCCGGAAGCTTGAGTGGTTTTGGTACCGGTTTAACTGAAAGCCAAATGACTTCTTACATGGCTCGTATGAACTATGGTTTCAAAGATCGCTATTTGCTGACTGCATCTGTTCGCTGGGACGGTAGTTCCGTACTAGCTCCCGGACACAAATGGGCAACATTCCCTTCTGCCGCTTTGGCATGGCGCATTGACCAAGAAGATTTTATGAAAGATATTAATTGGATTAGCCAATTAAAGCTTCGTTTGGGATTCGGTGTTACTGGTAATGCGGCTATTGACCCTTATTCTACTAAAGGAGCTATTCAGTCACTCTATTATCAATGGGGAAGTGAAAGCCCATCTATCGGCTATCTTCCGTCTGATGTTTCTGCAAAGAATCCTAGTAAAATGGCCAATAACGAACTGACCTGGGAAAAGACGACTCAATATAATGTCGGTATTGATTATGGCTTCTTAAACAATCGTATCAGCGGTAGCGTTGATGTGTACAAGACCAAAACCAAGGACTTGTTACTAGATATGACCATTCCTTCACTGACTGGATATGTTTCCACACTAGCTAATGTTGGAAAAACATCGGGTTGGGGTATTGATTTACAACTGAATGCTATTCCTGTGCAAACCAATGATTTTACCTGGAATACCACACTGACTTGGTCTATGGACCGCAGCCAAATTGATGCCTTGGCAAACGGAAACACAGAAGATGTAAACAACCGTTGGTTCGTAGGCGAAGAAATCGGAGTCTATTATGACTATGTATATGACGGTATCTGGAAGACCTCAGAAGCTGAACAGGCAGCCAAATATGGTCGCAAGCCAGGACAAATCAAAGTGAAAGACTTAAACAATGACGGTTCTATCGACGCAACTAATGACCGTCAAATTGTTGGTAAAGAACGTCCTCGTTGGACAGGAGGATGGAATAACACTTTCAGCTATAAGAATTTGGAACTATCTTGCTTTATCATCACCCGTATGGGATTCGATGTGCCACAAGGTGCCGCTACATTGGATGGGCGCTACATGCAACGTAAGTTAGACTATTGGGTAGCCGGAAGCAACGAAGACGCAGTATACTATTCTCCAGGATCAAACGGCGAGGCAGCTGATACCTATAATTCTTCAATGAATTATCAGGACGGTTCTTACATCAAGGTACGTAATATTTCATTAGGTTACAATTTCACAAGCAAACAACTGAAAAATACAGGTTTGAGTAATTTAAAAGTATATGTACAGGCCATGAATCCTTTCTCTATTTATAAAGCATGCGACTGGTTAGATACAGATTTGCTGAACTATGATAACAATACTAAAACTTTCGGTTCAGCAACGACACTGAAAAGTTTCGTCGTTGGCTTAAATGTTGGATTTTAATATATAACGGATAAAAACAAATTATCGATATGAAATTGAATCACATATTATTTTCTGCTGCCGCATGTATGGCATTAGGAAGTGCAGCATTGACTTCTTGCAGTGAGTCTTTTTTGGACGAGAACCAAATTAATGCATACGATACCGATTATTTCAAGACACAAGAAGGTATTGATGATTTGGTAAATGGCGCCTATCTAATGCTGAAAACCAAATTTAACTATCAATGGGGATACTTGGTTTATTGCGAAGGAACGGATGAGTTTACAGATGGCAACAATACAGCTGCACACTATAACCACTACGGACAATCACTAAATTCAGGTGAAACCACCGGAATCAAGCCCATTTGGGACAACTTGTATGGTACTATCGAACCGGCCAACTTGATTATAGCAAATGTACCGGCATTTTATAATCCACAGTCTCCTACTTATAATGCCCGTTTGGGAGAAGGATATTTCTTAAGAGGATATGGTTACTTTGAACTGGTGAAACAGTTTGGTGGAATTCCTCTGAAATTAACTCCTTCGACAGGAGTGGAAACCTATTTCACCCGCAATAGTGAAGAAGAAGTATATGCACAAATCATTGCCGACTTGGAGGAAGCCTACAAGTTATTGCCCGAAAAGCCGGAGCAAACTGGACGCATCACGAAGTCAGCAGCCGCCCACTTCCTAGCCAAGGCGCATTTATTCCGTGCTTCTGAACTGTATTCTAGCTGGAATACACAATACGTAGCCGCTGACCTAGATGCGGTAATTAAGTACGGACAGGAAGTGGTAAGTGCACACCCCTTATGCAATGACTTTGTAGAATTATGGGATTACACAGCACCTAACGGTGCTAACGAAACAGTATCGGAAGTAGTATTGGCAGCACAGTTCTCTAACGATGAATCCACCTGGGGACGATATGGTAACCAAATGCACTTATGCTTTCCTTCAGTTTATCAAGATATGAATGGAACGAACCGTGACATTTCCGGTGGCCGTGAATTCTGTTATGTAAGTGCGACCCAATATACCATGGATGTATTTGACCGTGTAAACGATTCACGTTTCTGGAAATCATTCATCACCACTTATGGATGTAATAATACCAAAGGTGCACCCGATTGGACTGAAGCTGATATCAGAAGCGGCAAAGCTCCTGTTGGTGTAAGTGCAGGAGACAAGCGTTTTACAGGAGGTGAACTGGGCATCAAGTATATTGTCAACAATCCGGGAGATACTCGCTACGAAGACTATGAATTTGGTGACAAAAATGTAAAAGTGACCAAGAACAATGTCATTGAGGCTCCTCACACGTTTGTCCGTTACTTCAAGGGAGAAACTCACAACTGGAATACTGACATTTCCAATCTGACTGGCAACTGGTATCAGGTGATTCCCCATAAGCGTTCAGTCGCTTTGTCTAAATATCGTGACGGATCACGTAATTCGATCGCTTCACAGTTTGGTACGCGTGATGCCATTATAGCCCGTTCCGCTGAAGATGTGTTAATGATAGCCGAAGCCTATATCCGTAAAGGTGAATCCTCTTATCCACAGGCCATTGAATGGATAAACAAACTCCGTACCCGTGCCGGGTATGCTGAAGGTGAAGACCGAAGTAAACACGTAGATGGCGGACAGTCTTACAAGAACAATTCATATTGTACAGGAAAAGGTGGAGGTTACTCGGCTGAAGGAGCTGTTTATTGGGAAATCAACACCTATTATGAGTCTAATAATATGGAAGGTCAGGAAACTACAGCTTCCACCAAATCAGTTATGACCTTGAACAGTGTGGAAGACGTGTACAATTCACAAGTAGACATCCCGATCTATGAAAAAATTGGGTTGTGGCTCCAATGCAGAAAAGATGATGTGTTTTTTACTGAACGAACGTACCCGTGAACTTTGCGGTGAAATGTTACGTTGGGAAGATTTAGCCCGTACAAAGAGCCTGAATGACCGTTGGCATGCGTTTAACGATGGAGTAAGTCGTGGCTTGGGTGAATTCAATCCTCAGGTTCATTATTATCGTCCACTACCACAATCATTCTTGGACGGAATTACCAATGAAAACGGTGGAACATTAACTAATGAAGAAAAAAGTGCCATGCAGAATCCGGGATATTAAACCGTAATATATCACTGATAATATATGGACCTCTTCATCTATATGCTTTAGATTTAGAGGTCCATTATTGTTTTTCAGATAAGGATTATGCGCTTTTATGCCTATACCTTTAAAAATTAGTAACCTTTCGTTAGAAGTTCTCGTATAATATCATCTAAAATATAAACATAACTCGTCAAATAAAATCCAAAACTGGAATTGTACAGAAATTGGCAATTCTCCCTATTATAAAAGATATCCAAAGCACGCACCGGAGATATGTCAAGACATTCGGCTAATAACATAACAATGCGAGAAATCTTATTCCATAATAAAAGATCTTTCATCTCCTCCTTATTTTTATTATAGATTTATACACTCATCATATCCATGGCTGCTGGCCATTCCTGCTTTCCACGATGAAATCAAGCCATGATTTATCATATGAATTAAAAGAAAGCATACAATAACCAAAGTTCAAGGTAGCATCCCTATCAAAAGAATAGATATTCAGACAAAGAGAACTTTGATTCTTTTGCAGTTAACAAATAATATTCACCCATTCTTGAGTCTAATCTATCAATTGTATCATGTACTTTACACAAATGGCTTCACTATAGATGGAATCGATATCCGTGCATTGGAATATATACCCAGTTCCGATGGCATAGATATTGATTCGTCCAATGATATACTGATTACTTCCACCCGCATTGAGGCACATGATGATTGCATCTCCATCAAATCCGGACGAGACGAAGACGGACGCAGAGTAGGACGTCCCAGTGAAAACATTCTGATAGGAAACTGTCATTTTGCATACGGTCATGGTGGAGTGGCTATGGGCAGTGAAATATCAGGCGGCATACGCAATGTGACCATACGTTCCTGCCTGATGGATAACGAAAACTGGAGCCCCTTACGTTTTAAAAGTCAGCCCAGCCGCGGCGGAACTGTGGAAAATATCACTTTTGAAGATATTACCATCAAAGGAGCGCGCAGTATCTTTGATATCAATATGGAATGGCGTATGGTTCCTCCGCTTTCACCTGCACATTATCCGCTGACCAGTTTGCGCAATATCCATTTCAAGAATATAAATGGAGAAGCACAATCAGCAGGAACCATGTATGGTTTTAAAGAGGCTCCATTCGGAAATGATACATTCTTTTTTGAGAATTGCCATATCAAAGCTCAAAAAGGATTAAGCATCTCAAATGTGGCCAATGTTAATTTTAAAGGTTTGGAACTAGAGATAAAAGAAGGAGAAAAGATTTATGAACGGTCTGCAAATAAAGACAAATAGCCCAATAAGAACACTGATAAATAAAAAATACACTCGAAATGCGTACACATGCATAATATTCAAGGAAGATGTACACATTTCCATTGTAGGAAATCCCAGACCATCCTATTTTTGCGCTACCATTAAAACACTAAAACAACATGATGAAGAAAAAATTAATACTATCATTCTTTTTTTGTTTGCATTAGGTTTTGGAGTTGTAAAAGCACAAGACTTGCCGGACAAAAAAGAAACGTTGAAGACTGTTACAAAAGTCAATGATTACTTCATGAAGAAGTATGCCGATTATCGTACTCCTTCTTTTGTAAAAAATGTAACCCGTCCCAGTAATATCTGGACACGCGGAGTATATTATGAAGGATTAATGGCTCTTTACTCCGTCTATCCACGCGATGACTATTATAAATACGCTGTCGATTGGTCAAATTACCACGAATGGGGATTCCGCAACGGTACCACCACTCGCAATGCTGATGATTACTGTGCCAGCCAGACTTACATTGATTTATATAACATTTGTCCCGATCCGGAAAGAATCCGTAAGGTCAAAGCCAATATAGATATGCTGGTCAACACTCCTCAAGTAAATGATTGGTGGTGGATTGACGCCATCCAAATGGGAATGCCTGTATTTGCCAAACTGGGAAAATTGACCGGAGAACAAAAATATTTCGACAAAATGTGGGATATGTATGAATATACCCGTAACAAACATGGTGAAAATGGCATGTACAACCAAAAAGAAGGTTTGTGGTGGAGAGACCAAGACTTTGATCCCCCTTACAAAGAACCTAACGGTAAGAATTGCTATTGGAGTCGTGGTAATGGATGGGTATATGCAGCACTGGTACGTGTATTGGATGAAATTCCTACTGATGAAAAACATCGCGCCGACTATATCAATGATTTCCTGACCATGAGTAAAGCTATCAAAAATTGCCAACGTACTGATGGTTTTTGGAATGTAAGTATGCATGACGAATCAAACTTCGGAGGTAAAGAAACCAGTGGCACCGCTTTATTTGTATATGGCATGGCATGGGGGGTACGTAACGGACTGTTGGACAGAAAAGAATACCTGCCAGTCTTGTTGAAAGCATGGAATGCTATGGTGAAGGATGCCGTTCACCCTAACGGCTTCCTAGGACTTGTACAAGGAACCGGAAAAGAACCGAAAGACAGTCAACCTGTCACATACGATAAAGTACCCGATTTTGAAGATTTTGGAGTAGGATGTTTCCTGCTTGCCGGAAGTGAAATTTACAAATTAAATTAATAATATGATTGGTTAGTGAATCGATTTTTCATAGACTATGATTTAAAGGTTAGATTTAGGTTAAGTAAAAAGGAGCGACTGTGAAGCCGCTCCTTTTTGTTCTATCAATCATACGTTTTCAATCAGTAATAGAAAATACCAATACTCCTGCTGTAGGAATTACCGGCTCTCCTATCAACACTTTGGCTCCCGAAGGAAGTACGAAATTATAAGGTTTATCTGTATAATTCAGTACAATCCCCATACCATTGCGGTACTCTAAAGTAACACCGTATGGTAAATCCATCACAGGAATATTCAATTGCGCATATAGTTTCTTCAAAATATCTTTCTCCAATAATCCGTCCGTACTATCCACTCCCACGTAAGTAACAGTACCTTTTCCCAACTTACGAGTAGTGACTGCCGGTTTTCCTTCATAAAATTCCTGTGTATAAGTAGCCCATACTTGTGAATCCTTACCCGATTTCAATATCTCTCCCCAAGTATTCCACGTATATTCTTTTCCATCCATCCGTAATTTGCCCGGTTCTTCAGGAAGTAATAAATCATAAAACTCCATTTCATTACCGGTCAGTTCATTTATCATGGAACCGAAAGGAGCTTCGGGTAAACGTCCATGGCGGTCTTTTTGGGCTGTACGGCAAGTTAAGACCAAATTACCACCCTTCTTTACATAATCAGTCCATCTGTCTACCAATGCCTTGTCAGCCAATTGATAAGCCGGAGCTATGATCACAGGATAAGAGGAGAACTCCTTGCTTTCATTGATAAAATCTACGGGCGCGCCAAAAGATTTCAACGTGCGATAATATTTCTCAATATGCCCTAATGTATTCCATGTACGATTTTGCTTCTGGCGCTCAATGCTCCATGAATTTTCATGATTAAAAAGAATGGCAGTACGACGCGCCAAATAATCGGCCGGTTTCACCTCACGAGCTGCAACCTGTCCCCGCAGCTGTCTGATTTCTTTCATGAACTGCTCATATTCACGTCCACCGGGAGTTACCGTTGTTCCGTCTGTACCTACAATGCCGTAGTGATATTGTTCCGTGCCATACAGAGGCTGGCGATAACGATAAGTACAGATAAAGTCGCCTCCACCGGCAAATACGCTCCACATCCATAAACGGATAGCTCCGGGCAGCGGTTGAGGATTGATACTCCCCCAATTCACCTGCCCTGGCTGAAGTTCCATTACTCCATAAGTACCTTGTATGGGTCTGAAAAAGTCATTGGCAAAAGCAATACGCAACGGATTTCCCACTCGATATCCGCGACGGCCGATCCCTTCATTGTCTCCATACACCATATAGCGAGTATAACTTTGAAAATCAAGTGCAGGGCTGCCACCTATATGTCCTTCCTCATAATTAGGAATATAGTTAGTAGTCACCCATTGGTTCTTTGCATATTTTTTAATCAACAAACATTGTTCATTCAAAAAGTCGTTTGTCTGACTGGCAGCAAAACGGCGGTAATCCAAAATCTGATGATGATTCATAAACATCTGGGCAGTTTTAGGAAGAGTTATTTCATCAAAAGAAGAATAAACCTCACTCCAAAAAGCCGTTCCCCAGGCATCATTCAATGCTTTAATGTCATGATGATATTTTTCACGTAAAAAATCCCGGAAAGCCAGTTCGGCTTTCGGATTATAATCAAATTGTACGGCCGGCTCATTATCGAGCTGCCAGCCGATTATTCTGGAATCATTTCCATAATGCTGAGCTAACTTCTCTATCATTTTATAAGCCAGTTCTCTATAAACGGGAGAAGCAAAAGAAGCATGTTGACGTGCTCCGTGATCAAGCACGGTACCATTTTCATTTTTAATCAAAATTTCAGGGTATTTACGGCTCAGCCATACCGGTGGAGTTGCCGTAGAAGTACACATAATGACTTTCAAATCATATTTGGCAGCCAAAGCCACCGCTTTATCCAACCAGGCAAAATCATATTTTCCCTCTTCCGGTTCCAATTGCGCCCAAGCAAATTCCGCGAAATGGGTGAATTCAAAACCCAAATCGTGCATCTGTTTAAAATCTCTCTCCCATTGACTCTCATCCCAATGCTCAGGATAATAATAAGCACCGGTCAAGGTCAAATCCTTGTCTTTAAACCAAGGCTGTTGTGCAAAAAGTCCTCCGGCCAAAGAACAAGCCAAAAGAACGGTCACAAATCGTTTTTTCATGATAAAATAGTAATTTAATAGATTTTCCATTCCCATAATCCGGCTGCACCTTTATCTATGTGCAAACGCAAATAACGTACTTTATCTCCCACCGTTACCACATGAGGTGAACATGCCTTCACCTCTTTTACTCCGGCACAAGGTTGCCAATTAGTACCATCATTGGATTTTTCGAGATGCCAGGCATGGCCTTCAGCAGGGTGTACAAAGGCAAATTGACACTCCGTTACCTGCATGGCTTCACCCAAATCCACCATCAGCCAAGGATGATCATCATTTGTTTCTGCCATCCAGCGTGTTCCATTAGACCGGTCGCCTGCATTTCCAGGGTGATATATATGTGTGCGTTCCACCTTGACAAGCGAAGTTTTATCAGCCAAAGGACAATTAGGCTGAGTTTCTATTTCAACCTTAGAAGTACGGGGAGAACGTATGCTGGATGCACTGAAAGAAGCTTTCAGCGCCTTATTTTCGCGCTGTTCCTGGCTGACAGCCAAGTAACCAACTCCCTTTTCATCAGGAACAAGTGTCTTTATAGTGCCATCCTCATTAAATTCCATCCGATTGGCATATACTTGGCGGGTAGTTCCTCCGTCACCGTACTCCAGATATACGAAAATATAATCGTCTGTTTCTTCATTATAAAATACATTCCCATGTCCCGGCCCCCAAACATTATCGGCAATGGATGAAAAAAGAAAAATATCATTGCCTTCGGGCTTTTCAAAGCCCGACAAAGGGGACTGCCGGCTCATCATGTAAGCATTTACATAATTCTGATTCCCTCTCAAAGTATAGATGTAATAATAAATACCTTTACGTTTAAACATAACCGGCCCTTCCGAATACCCTTGACGAGCCGTACTCATCACAACAGTATCACCGGTTAAATGCTGCCAATCGTCAGTCATACGGGCAGCCATCCGGCGGCGCCAGAATAAATAAGCAGTTCCATCATCATCCACAAAAGGTTCCCCATCTATATCCGGAGCAATACAAGATTGATCAAACCCATCCAAAGAATGAGAAGATATAGAATTACGTCCGGCAAAAAGGAAAGGACCTTCGGGACGGTCGGACTTCAGCACATAGGTACGTGCATTCTCATCCGGTTTTACAAAAGTGGTATAAAGATAATATTCACCATTCTTCTCCACTACTCTGCCGGGTGCCCAATAACGAAAATATCCCGTCTTTTTCTCTCCTTTGGCATTGACATATTCATGTCCTTTATGCCAATCGAATCCCACAATATGTGATCCGTCAAAACTCCAGTTTACAAAATCTTTAGATTTCCATACCACAGGAGTTCCTGCTTGTGACAATCCTTTATCAATATCAGTAGTACCATAAAGATAATAAGTATCACCAAATTTGGATAAAGAAGGATCAGCGATATTATCCGGAATAAGAGGATTGAAGTGATGGATACGAAGCAATTTATCAAGTACAGCCTTCTCTACGGTAAAAGCAGTTCCGTGACGGGTTCCTTTTGGAAAAGATACACGGTCAGATACATCTTCCCATGTCTTTCCATGATCACGACTGCAAACAGCTCCATATTGATGATTACGGTATTTATCAAAATAGACATAAAGAGCATCATCTACAAAAAGTGGCGCAGGTCCCTCACACCAATAATTTCCTGTAATGGAAGGAGAAACGGTAGTAGGAAATCCATCCTCTATCCGTGTTGTCCGTGTTATTCTCAAATTCTTCTCTGCCGGCAACGAGTTTTCATTCTTCACCACCATAATCAAGTCTTTCATCACCGGATCGCGTACAATAGCTGCATCAATCACACTGAAATCGGGATTAAAGAACAGTTTGGTTTCAGAAAATGTATTAAAATCCTTCGTCGTAACATAGTAAATACGATGGTTCAGCCCTTTCTCACTCTCAATGACCGGCACTTCCTTGTGACGTCCGGGAATGGTCGTTGCCCAAAAAATATAATAAGTTTGCGAAGGTTCATCATAAAACAATTCAGGTGCCCAGCAATTATGTGCAGCAGGCTCATGCATCATTACCGGAATAGAACGCTGCTCACTCCAATGGATTAAATCGGGAGAAGAGGCGTAACCTATAATCCGGTCTGTCCAACTGGAAGTCCACACCATGTGAAAGGTTCCGTCCGGCGCCTGACAAATACTAGGGTCACGCATCAGACGATCCTTCCCGACCGTAGGTATCAAGAAAGATTTTCCATGATTCAGAGGAGTCCATGTCAGCCCATCCAAACTATAAGCCAAATGAAGACCGTCCCGACTGTCATTAATGAAATAAGAGAACAAATAAGCCGTATCACCGGCAAATAATCCGGCAACCGTTCCTAACAAGCAGAGCAAACTGAATAATCGTTTTTTCATGTATACAATGATTTAATTGTGAGTATACAAAGATAAAAAGAGATTTGGACTTTTTTCTGCACATACAAGGCATATCCATGTAAAATCGTACAAATATATCGCACATTACCCCTATTTTATACGAATTTCCATCTATATGTACTTCTTTCTATTTACATGCAGATGAAAAGACCTTAATTTAGCAACATCAAATTCAAAGTAAAAAGATACTATGAAAAAAACGTTATTGACAATCTGCCTAGTATGGATGTGCTTCTCGTTAAGCGCACAAAAAATTATTGACTTATCCGGAAAATGGTCATTCAGTATAGACCGTCAGGATAATGGAGAAAAGGAAAAATGGTTCAGCCACACTTTGAATGACTTCATCAACCTGCCCGGTTCCATGCCCGAGAAACTGAAAGGTGATGAGGTTACCGCAAAGACCCAATGGACAGGCAGTCTCTATGACAGTTCCTACTATTATAATCCATACATGGAAAAATACCGTAAAGAAGGTAATATTAAATTTCCATTCTTTCTGACTCCCGACAAACATTATGTAGGAGCTGCTTGGTATCAGAAAGAGGTGAATATACCTGCCGACTGGAAAGGTGAACGTATTTTGTTGTTCCTGGAACGTCCCCATATAGAAACAACCGTATGGGTGAACGGACAAAAGACAGGAATTCAGAATAGTCTTTGTGTTCCCCATCAATATGATATAACCCGTTATGTCCGTCCCGGAAAATGTACTATCACCATCCGGGTGGATAATCGTATCAAAGAAATCAATGTCGGACCGGATTCGCACAGCATAACCGACCAGACCCAAGGAAACTGGAACGGCATTGTAGGACGCATCTGTCTGCAAACGACTCCGAAAACATATTTCGATGATATTCAAATATATCCGGAACCGGAACAAAAACTGGCACGTGTCAAAGTCGTCATCAAAGGTACAGGCACTGCAAAAGTAAAATTATCAGCAGAGAGCTTCAATACGGATAAAAAGCATATAGTTCCCGCCATACAACAAGAAATCAAACTCAACAAAGGAGTGACGGAAACAGAAATGGTATTACCTATGGGGAATGATATGCTGCTATGGGATGAATTTCATCCGGCCCTGTACAAACTGAAAGCAGAAGTCACCAATGGGAAAAAAACTGAGATAAAGGAAATACAATTCGGTATGCGCCGATTTGAAATCAAAGGTAAATGGTTTTATGTAAACGGGCGCAAAACCCAGCTTCGCGGAACAGTTGAAAACTGTGACTTCCCGTTGACCGGTTACGCCCCGATGGATGTAGAAAGTTGGGAACGGGTATTCCGTATCTGTCGCAGTTATGGACTGAATCATATGCGTTTCCATTCATTCTGTCCTCCCGAAGCCGCTTTTATAGCTGCCGACCGAGTAGGATTCTATCTGCAACCCGAAGGTCCGAGCTGGCCCAATCATGGTCCCAAATTAGGTTTGGGACAACCTATTGACAAATATCTGATGGACGAAACCATCGCATTAACCAAAGAATATGGCAACTATGCCTCCTATTGCATGTTGGCATGCGGAAACGAACCTAGCGGACGCTGGGTAGAATGGGTGACCAAGTTCGTAGAATATTGGGAAAAGAAGGATCCCAGACATGTATATACCGGAGCATCGGTAGGCAACGGATGGCAATGGCAACCTCGCAACCAATATCATGTAAAGGCTGGGGCACGTGGCCTGACCTGGTCCAAGAAACAACCGTCCACCCAAGACGACTATCGTTTCCAAAATCATCTTGACACCGTGAGACAGCCCTACGTATCCCATGAAACAGGTCAATGGTGCGCTTTCCCCAATTTCAATGAAATACGTAAATATACAGGCGTCAATAAAGCCAAGAACTTCGAGATTTTCAAAGACATTCTGGCTGACAACCACATGAACGACCAAGCCCATCTATTTATGATGACCAGCGGAAAGTTGCAAGCCCTTTGTTACAAATATGAAATAGAAAAGACACTCCGCACGCCTGATTATGCCGGTTTCCAATTATTGTCACTGAACGATTATTCGGGTCAGGGAACTGCACTGGTAGGTGTTCTCGATGTTTTCTTTGAAGAAAAAGGATATATCAACTCCGCAGAATGGAGACGTTTCTGCTCACCTACAGTTCCACTGATGCGTACAGATAAATTTGTATATAATAACAAGGAAATTTTAAAGGCGGATATTGAAATCGCTCATTTTGGTGCCGAGGCATTAAAACAAGCAGAAATTGTATATACGTTAAAAGACGAATATGGCAAAGTATATGCGCAAGGCACATTGGCAACACAAGACATTCCTGTCGGAAATTTAAATCGCACGGGTAGTCTTGAGTTTCCGCTCACTGACATCCAAGAGGCTAAAAAGCTGAATCTGGAAATACGCATTATGGGAACAGAAGCTGTAAATGACTGGAATTTCTGGGTTTATCCCGCTCAAGTGACAATAGCCGAAGGAAAAGGAAAAGTATACACTACCGACACCTTGGATTCGAAAGCCCTGGAAATTCTTCAGAATGGTGGAAATGTGCTTATTACAGCTGCGGGCAAAGTGAGTTATGGTAAAGAAGTGGTCCAGCAATTCACTCCTGTATTCTGGAACACCTCCTGGTTCAAAATGCGTCCTCCTCATACCACAGGTATCTTAGTGAACCCCAAACACCCGTTATTCCGTCAGTTTCCGACAGAATATCACAGCAATCTGCAATGGTGGGAACTGCTGAATCGTGCTCAAGTGATGCAATTCACCCACTTTCCACCCGCTTTCCAACCTACGGTTCAAAGCATCGACACTTGGTTTATAAGCCGCAAGATAGGTATGTTATTCGAAGCCAATGTATTAAATGGGAAAGTGCTCATGACAAGCATGGACATTACCTCCCAGCCAGAGAAACGCATTGTAGCCCGTCAGATGCATAAAGCCATTTTGGATTATATGAATTCGGACCTGTTCCGTCCGCAATTTACTGTAACGCCTCAACAAATCAGTGAGTTGTTCACAAAAACAGCCGGTGATATCAAATCTTATACCAATGACTCTCCGGATGAACTAAAACCGAAAATCAATTAATAACAATCTATATCAATCATGAAACAGATAGCCCTATTAGCTCTTGGACTTTTAGCGACATTAGGAGTCGAAGCACAAACTTACAAATTCGATTTTACCACAGGTAAAAAAACTAAAGACGGTTATACCAAAATAACTCCCGCCGACAGATACTCGGAGGAAAAGGGATACGGATATGACAGACAGCCCTCTCCGGAAGGTAAAAGTACAGCTCCATTCTTTTTCTCTGTTACGGTTCCCGATGGAAACTACCATGTCACAGCCGTGATAGGAAACAAACGCGCTGCCGGAGAAACAACAGTGCGAGGAGAATCACGCCGCCTTTTCTTCGAAAATGTGAAGACAAAAAGAGGGGAGTTAAAACCTTGTACATTTGTGATCAACAAGCGCAACACACATATTTCGGAAAAAGAAAATGTGCGCATCAAACCGCGTGAACGCCAAAATTGAACTGGGATGACAAACTAACCTTGGAATTCAACGGGGATGCACCCCAATTGTCCGAACTGATTATTGAGAAAGTAAATAATGTACCCACCGTATTCCTATGCGGTAACTCCACGGTAGTAGACCAGGACAATGAACCTTGGGCAAGCTGGGGACAAATGATTCCCCGCTTCTTCAATGACAGCATTTGTTTTGCCAATTATGCAGAATCCGGCGAAAGCGCCAATACTTTCATCGGTGCAGGACGACTGAAAAAGGCATTGACACAAATGAAACCCGGAGATTATATTTTTATGGAATTCGGTCACAACGACCAAAAGCAAAAAGGTCCCGGTAAAGGAGCTTATTATTCATTTATGACCAGCTTGAAAACATTCATTGATGAGGCAAGGGCACGAGGAGCCTATCCTGTACTGGTAACCCCGACACAACGCCGCAGTTTCGATGAAAACGGGAAAATCAGAGATACTCACGAAGATTATCCCGAAGCAATGCGCTGGTTGGCTGCCAAAGAAAACGTTCCTTTGATCGATCTCAACGAAATGACCCGTACCCTCTATGAAGCAATGGGAGTGGAACCTTCCAAAAAGGCATTCGTACATTATCCTGCCGGAACCTATCCGGGACAAAACAGGGTATTGGCAGATAATACCCACTTCAATCCTTACGGAGCTTATCAAATCTCCAAATGTATCATTGAAGGGATAAAGAAAGCGGGATTACCTATCGCTAACTATTTACGCAGCGACTATTCCGGTTACAACCCTGCACATCCGGATGCTTTGGACAGTTTCAAATGGAATGACAGCCCGTTTACAGAAATTGAAAAGCCGGACGGCAATTAATTTAAAAGTAGGAACAAATGAACAACAAAACATTATTATTAACCCTATCATTTACCTTAGGTACCCTCTTTACCAATGCCCAATCCCTCCCCGGATTCCAATGGGGAGAAGGGATGGGAACTCCTGACCTTTCGTGGACTGCCCAAGTAGGAGCCAAAACCTATCCGAAGGGAAAAATATTCCAAGCAGCCGATTACGGATTGAAAAATGACAGCACCCGGTTAAGCACTGCCGCCCTGCAGAAAGCCATTGACGAATGCCACCGTTCCGGAGGGGGAACAGTGGAAGTAGCCCCGGGATACTACCGGATTGGTGCCATCTACCTGAAAAGTAATGTAAACCTCCACCTCAGCCAAGGTACGACGCTGATAGCCAGCGAGGATATTGATTTATACCCCGAAATGCGCTCCCGCGTGGCAGGTATCGAAATGGTATGGCCCTCGGCAGTCATCAATATTCTGAATGCGGAAAACGCAGCTATCAGCGGAGCAGGTACGTTGGATTGCCGTGGAAAAATATTCTGGGATAAATATTGGACCATGCGGAAGGATTACGAGAAACGCAAACTGCGGTGGATTGTGGACTACGACTGCAAACGCGTAAGAGGTATGCTCATCTCGAACAGCCGCCATATAACACTGAAAGACTTTACCTTGATGCGTACCGGATTTTGGGGTTGCCAGGTGCTATATTCCGACCAATGTACCTTGAACGGACTGAAAATCAATAATAACGTAGGGGGGCATGGTCCCAGTACGGATGGTATTGACATTGACTCCAGCACCAATATCCTGATTGAAAACTGCGAAGTAGATTGCAACGATGACAATATCTGCCTGAAAGCCGGAAGGGATGCCGACGGCCTGCGCGTAAACCGCCCCACAGAAAATATCATTGTTCGTGGATGCATTGCACGTAAAGGTGCGGGACTGATTACCTGCGGCAGCGAAACTTCAGGCTGCATCCGAAATGTATTGGGATATAACCTCCAAGCATACGGAACCTCTTCCACCCTCCGTCTGAAATCTGCCATGAACCGCGGTGGAACCGTAGAAAATATCTACATGACCCAAGTGACAGCAGACCATGTCCGCCATGTACTGGCAGCGGACCTGAACTGGAACCCCAGCTATAGTTATTCTACCTTACCGGCTGAATATGAAGGTAAGGAAATTCCCGAACATTGGAAGGTTATGCTGACTCCTGTCACACCTAAAGAAAAAGGATATCCGCATTTCCGTAATGTATGGCTCAGCGATGTAAAAGCTACTAATGTGCAAACCTTTATCACCGCTGCCGGCTGGAATGAGGAACTGCCTTTGCAGAATTTCCATATTTCCGGCATAAAAGCCAAGGTAAATAAAGCAGGAAGCATTATCTTTACCGAAGACTTCCACCTGGAAGATGTCCGGTTACAAGTAGAAGACAGCAGCCGTGTGGAAGAAAAAAACAATAAGAACGCACAAATCGATATCAGCTATGAAAACAACATGGAATTATAGCCGGCGGTTACTTCCGTTCTTTCTCTGTATGCTGTTGTCTGTCTTTGGCAACAAGGCCCAGACTCTTCCCTTCCGTTTATCCAAAGGTGCGGGAACTTTCCGTCTGGGAGTGGTTTGCGGCAATGAAAGTTGCTGGCTGGACCAATGCAGTGTCAAGAAAAAGGGACAGGCTTATACCATTAAAGATAAATTATGGAAAGAAGGTGAAATAAAGCTGACTGTATGTCCATTGACGGATAGTAATGGTTTTATCATGGAGGTTTCGGGTGAGCGATTACCCGAAGAGCTCAAACTTTGCTGGGCTTTCGGTGCATGCGACGGTGCAGACGACTCTGCCGTAACAGACAACAGTATTCCGGCAGCCTCCTGCTTCCATAATGTATTCAGTATAGAAGGAAACGCTTTTACTACCTATTATGGTGAAAGCATGAAACTGAGAACGGTTCATGGGGTATCTCCCATCGGTTCCGAAATTCGTCTGTCCGACGGACATAAACAAGCATCCCCGCTTGCTTTATTCAACTCCGGTAAAAAGACAGATGCCCCCGTCATCTCTGCCCTATGCCCGTGGAAACCGCAAGAAAAGCTCTACTTTTGTTTCTACCAACGAGGCGATTATAATTATTTCATGCTACCCGGACTATTCGGAAAAGAACATAAAACCCGATCAAAATGAAACGATTGTATCCATACCTGTTCTTCCTTTTCCTATGCCTGTCCGCCCAGGCACAGGAATTCAAGGTGTACCAGTTTCCGGCAGATAAGGTTCCTGCCATAGATGGCAATACCCACGACTGGGATTGCGTACCGGCTGATTATAAGATAACGGAAGCAGCTTTAAAGGAAGACGAGGGAAAACATGCACAGCCGGACACTACCACCTTGAAAGTCAGTGTCAAGGTAGGTTGGTGTGCAGAAACTCAGAAGTTGTATTTTCTATATGAAGCATACGATAATTATTGGCGGTTCAGTGAGAACTCCTTGAACACGGATATTTTTGAAGTAGTGGGTGGATGGCGATTGTTCAGGGGGGCCGTTCATCGACCGTTTTCATCCCACAGCTCCCAAAGATGTATGGCAGGCTTGGTTCAAATTTCACGGATGCCATGCCCAGAACTATCACATCTTCACCCCGGCTCACGGCAATGACTGGTGTATGTTATGGGGTCCTCAGGTATGGCTGAAACAAAAGCCATACGCTGATTATGCCTATCAGTACTCTTTCAAGGAGGGAGAAGCGGGTAAGCTGGTATTGGAATTCTATATCACCCCCTTTGACCATGCGGATGCCGACGGTCCCGAACTATCTCGCCCTACTTTATTAAAGGAAGGAAATGAAATCGGACTATGCTGGGCGGTGATTGACTGGGATGCCCACCCTGCCTCTAAAGACGGATTCTGGAATTTATCCGATGAGCATACCATGTATGGCAATGCATCTTATTTACGTAAATTCAAACTAATGCCCATTCAGTAAAAGCAAAGACAGACCATGAAACAACTCATACTCTTCCTTTTATGCCTCAGCACATGGACAGCACAGGCAAAGATCTATAATGTAAAAGATTACGGAGCGAAAGCCGACGGTACTACCATTGATAGCCCCGCCATAAACCGGGCCATTGAGGAAGCTGCCTCCCAAGGGGGAGGAACCGTTTATTTCCCTGCGGGAGAATACGCGTGCTATTCCATACGTTTGGCCAGTCATATACATCTGTATATAGAACAAGGAGCACGGATTGTCGGCGCCTTTCCATCAGCAACGGAAGGCTATGACCCGGCAGAACCTAACGAGCATACCCGATTCCAGGATTTCGGACACAGTCATTGGAAGAACTCACTTATCTGGGGAATCGGTCTGGAAGACATCACCATCAGCGGACCGGGACTGATTTATGGCAAAGGACTCACCCGTGAGGAAAGCCGCCTGCCCGGTGTAGGCAACAAAGCCATCAGCCTGAAACTCTGCAAGAACGTGACATTGAAAGACTTCTCTTTGTTGCAGTGCGGTCATTTCGGTCTGCTGGCTACAGGAGTAGATAATCTGAGTATTCTGAACGTGAAAGTAGATACCAACCGGGACGGTTTTGACATAGACTGCTGCAAAAATGTCCGCATCAGTCATTGTACAGTCAACGCTCCCTGGGATGATGCTATCGTGCTTAAAGCGTCCTACGGATTAGGCTATTTCAAGGATACGGAAAATGTAACCATCTCCGATTGTTTCGTCAGCGGATACGACCGTGGCAGTGTATTGGATTGCACTTGGCAAAGGGACGAGCCCCAGGCGCCGGACCACGGATTTGTAACCGGGCGTATCAAACTAGGGACAGAATCCAGCGGTGGTTTCAAAAACATATCCATCACCAACTGCATTTTCGAGCGTTGTCGCGGACTTGCCCTGGAAACAGTGGACGGTGGCAAACTGGAAGATATCGTCATCAGTAACATCACGATGCGCGATATTGTCAACGCCCCTATCTTCCTGCGGTTAGGAGCCCGGATGCGCAGCCCGCAAGGAACGCCCGTGGGCACAATGAAACGCATCCTCATCAGCCACGTCAATGTATTTAATGCCGACTCGCGCTACTCCTCCATTATCAGCGGAATACCGGGAGCCCTTATTGAAGATGTGACACTGAGCGATATTCATATCTATCACCAAGGAGGATATACAGAAGCCGACGGACTTCTGACTCCTCCCGAACAAGAGAAGTATATCCTGAACCGTGGATGTTCGGAACGATTCCCGCCAAAGGTTTCTACATCCGCCACGTACGCAACATCACCTTGGACAATGTAAACTTCCATTACGAGAAAGCGGACGGACGTCCCTTGTTTGTCACGGATGATGCCAGTGATATCAGATACAGGAACATCACAGTGGATGGAAAAGAGTTCAATACAGCCAACTAATAAAAAACAAAATAGAATGAAGAGAAAATATTTATTTTTCAGTCTGTTACTGGCCGGCAGTAGCCTTTACGCACAAGAATGGCCGGCAGTGCGACCCGAAGCCCGCCCCGCCACCCGCTGGTGGTGGTTGGGAAGTGCTGTTGATGCCGCCAATCTGACCTACAATCTGGAAGAATATGCCAAAGCCGGACTGGGAGGTGTTGAAATCACTCCTATTTATGGTGTTCAAGGCAACGATAAGAATAACCTTCCTTTCCTCAGCCCGCAATGGATGAATATGTTGCAACATACTGAAGCTGAAGGAAAACGTATCGGTATTGAAGTAGATATGAACACCGGTACCGGATGGCCCTTCGGCGGTCCTCACGTGAGTATGACAGATGCTGCTACCAAAGCTATTTTTCAATCCTATCAAGTAGAGGGTGGAAAAGAAATTACGCTAGATTTGAAAGTAGAAGAAGAAAAACAACGCCCTGTAGCCACTTTAAGCCGGGTTATGGCCTATAATGCGGACAATAAGCAATGTCTTAACCTCACTTCCAAAGCGAAGAACGGACAATTACAATGGAAAGCTCCGGCAGGACATTGGAATATCATCACCTTATATATAGGCAAGACTTTCCAAAAAGTGAAACGTGCTGCTCCCGGTGGAGAAGGCTATGTGATGAACCACCTGGATAAAGGAGCCGTAAAACGCTATTTTGCCAACTTTGACAAAGCCTTTAAAGAAAACAAGACCAATTTTCCACATACTTTTTCAATGACTCTTACGAAGTATATGGTGCTGACTGGACTCCTGATTTTCTGGAACAATTCGCCCGCCGTCGCGGCTATAAACTGGAAGAACACTTCCCTGAATTTATAGCTCAGGATCGTAATGAAACCACCGCCCGCATAGTCAGTGACTATCGCGAAACCATCTCCGATTTATTGATTGAGAATTTCAGTACCCAATGGACTAACTGGGCACACGGTCACGGCAGCATCACCCGTAACCAGGCACATGGTTCCCCTGCCAATCTGATAGATACCTATGCCTCCGTGGACATTCCCGAATGCGAAGGGTTCGGCCTGTCGCAATTCCATATTAAAGGATTGCGTCAAGATTCCCTGACACGTAAGAATGACTCCGACCTTTCCATGCTGAAATATGCTTCTTCCGCCGCCCATATCGCCGGAAAGCCCTACACGTCTTCAGAAACATTCACCTGGCTGACAGAACATTTCCGTACCTCACTTTCCCAGTGCAAACCGGATATGGATTTGATGTTCGTATCAGGTGTAAACCACATGTTTTTCCACGGAACTCCCTACAGTCCCAAAGAAGCCAAATGGCCGGGATGGAAGTTCTATGCCTCTATTGACATGTCTCCTACCAATAACATTTGGCAGGATGCTCCTGCTTTCTTTGAATATATCACCCGTTGCCAGTCTTTCCTGCAAATGGGAAAACCGGACAATGATTTTCTTGTTTATCTGCCTGTATATGATATGTGGCAGGAACAGCCGGGCCGTCTTTTGCTGTTCAGCATCCATGATATGGCAAAACGTGCCCCTAAGTTTATAGAGACCGTTCATACCATCAGCAATTGCGGCTATGACATGGATTATATCTCTGACAACTTTGTGAAAAGCACCCGTTGCGTAAATGGCAAATTACTGACCAAAGGAGGAACTTCCTATAAGGCCATCATCATTCCTGCTGTAAAACTAATGCCGTCCGAGGTACTCGGCCATTTACTAAAGCTGGCACAAGCCGGAGCTACTATCATCTTTACCGAAAACTATCCGCAGGATGTACCCGGTTATGGAAAACTGGAAGCACGCCGGAAAGGCTTTGCGCAATTACAAAAGCAACTTCCGGAAGTTGCTTCTTTCAATGAGACGGTGGCAACTCCTTATCAAAAAGGGATCATCATTACAGGAAACAACTATCAATCTGCCTTGGAAAAAAGCGGTGTTGTTCCCGAAGAGATGAAAACGCGGTATGGCTTACAATGTATCCGCCGCTCCCATGCCGATGGACATCATTATTTCATCTCCTCATTGCAGGAAAAAGGAGTAAACGACTGGATAACCTTAGCCGTTCCCGCAGAAAGTGTCATGCTGTTCAATCCGATGACGGGAGAAAAAGGGAAAGCACAAACCCGCAAGCAAGAAGGCAAAACCCAAGTACGCCTCCAACTGCATTCCGGCGAAAGTGTCATCCTGCAAACTTTCAACCATATCCTGACAGACGTTGCCGAATGGAAATACGTTCAAGAACAACCTGTCAGCCTCAGCCTTGATCACGGCTGGAAACTTCATTTTGCAAAAAGTACTCCCCGGATAGAAGGTACATTTGATATCGACACTCCGTCTTCGTGGACTGAAATTGCTCACCCCAACGCTCCGATCACCATGGCGACGGGAGTATATACCAATATCATCACTGTTCCCCATATTCCCGCCGATGACTGGATACTGGATTTGGGTGATGTGCGGGAAAGTGCCCGTGTGCGCATCAACGGACAAGATGCCGGAACGGCATGGGCCGTACCTTATCAGTTGAAAGTAGGCAAATGGCTGAAACCGGGAGATAACAAGATAGAAATAGAAGTGACCAATCTGCCTGCCAACCGCATTGCGGATATGGATCGTCGGGGTGAGAAATGGCGTATCTTCAATGAAATCAATGTGGTGAATCTGCAATACAAACCGATACCTTATACTGATTGGCAGCCATTGCCATCGGGATTGAATGGTAGTGTAAGGTTGATACCGGTTACTTATAAATAAGATATCCGATAGTGGCAGCCTATTGGCGGAGTTAATCCAGACTGTATTTGAAAGACTGAATTAATTCCGCCAATGTTTTTTACCTCATGCTCAGTGAGTGCACCTGCAACCGATCAAGCCGCAGCGAGACAGCATTTTATAGCAAAACGGCGTATTTACGGATAGTATCCAAACGTTCCCTAAGCGTCTGATCATTACCAGCCTGCCGCATATTATATTCCGGTTACAGCCGCATCAGCGAACCGGCAGGATATCCAGCATCGCTTCAAACATCATGACTGTAGGAGTAGTCAAGCCTCAATTGAATGTATATCACTCCCTACCCTATAGCATAAGCCTTTTCTTTCTCCAGGTTAAGCCTTTTTATACGGATATGTTCTATCTCCATAGCCTTTGGAGTTATCTCCATAAGCTTTGGAGTTATCTCCCAAGACTATGGAGTTAACTCCAAAGGCTTGCGGAGATAAAACAGGCAGGAAGAAAAGCCTTAACCATACGTCAGGAAAGGGTTAGGGATACGGATAAGATCCTTTAAGGACGAATCGGATGCCAAAGTCTTTCGCAGATGCCTTTTTCGGATGAAAGTCCCGCTAACATTCTACAGCTCCAAAACTTTTCCGTCAGTGAATAGTCGAGATGCCATCCGTACCGGTTCCCGATAAGCATACCAACCGTCCGTATCGTTACATACAGCCTACAGCTTTCAAACAGATGTGTCTATTCCAAGGGGTAACGAAGCTAAGACAAAATGTGACAGGAATTCCCAAACTACCAGAGGAAAGGGAAGTGATAACAGATAAAAAGTGGTGGTAGCAGATGTTTTTTCATGCTGCTACCACCACCTTTGAAACGCCCTGTTCATGGGTGTTTACGAAAGAGGATGGTAGTAGTGGTAGCAGTTTTGCAAAACTCTGTTGCAGGTGGGAGGAAACTTCAAACAGGAACTAAAATTATAAAGTTTTCATCTTCTTCCCTATGCCCACTGCTTTAGAAATTTTGCCTGTTCCTTTTTCCTTATACAAGTAGCCACGGAACATGCCTCCGCTATTAAACGGCATGGCAAAATTACCTTTCTTGTCCACTGCAATCAATCCACCATTTCCCTCCTTGGTATTCAGTTCCTGATGGATAATATAATCGGCAGCCTCCCCGACAGGCTGATGCAGCAACTTCACACGAGTAGAAAGATTATAAGCTACGACGTGACGGATAAAATACTCCCCATGCCCGGTGCATGACACAGCACAACCTTCATTATCCGCATAAGTACCTGCACCAATCACCGGTGAATCTCCCACACGGCCCCATTGCTTCTTGAACATACCACCGGTACTTGTTCCCGCTGTCAGGTTACCTTGCTTGTCCAGTACCACACAGCCCACAGTTCCATTCTTCTTGCTCTCCTTCTTCAAATCCTCTATCCACTTCAACGTCTTAGGAGTAGCAAAATACATATTATCCACAATTTCCAGTCCTTGTGACTTTGCAAACCGGTCAGCACCCTCACCTGCCAGCATCACGTGAGGTGTTTTAGTTTTTACCGCATAAGCTGCATTAATCGGATTCTTCACCGTTTTCAACCCGGCGACAGCTCCTGCTGTCAAATCCTTACCTTCCATAATAGAAGCATCCAACTCAAAAGTACCGGCACTGGTACAAGTAGCCCCTTTACCTGCATTGAACAAGGGGTTATTCTCAAAGTAGTTGACAACCGCCATTACCGCTTCAGACCCTTCGCCTCCGGCAGACAGTATAGCATTTCCAATGCTCAAAGCTGAATCTAAAGCCGCATAATACAAGATTGATTTCTCCTTATCGTCCTCGAGGTTTTCCATAGCACCGGCACCTCCATGAACAACAATTACGTATTCTCTCTCCTGTGCCAGCATGCGGCACAATGGTAATAAGAGCAGAATTGTGATAAATAAGTGTTTCATAATAGTAGTTTAATATCAATAGTATGGTGCGAATGTAACAAAACAATTTGTAAAAAGGAAACTTTTATGCAGAGATATAGACATAAAAAAAGGAGCAACGCCTTGCTCCAACCTTTGTTAACCTTAAATCTAATACTATGAAAAACACAATGCAAAGGTACGAACATTATTGAAATTTGCAAATTCGACAAAAAGAAAATTATGTTCTCTAACATGATTTAAGGAGATCCGCCACATTTGTTAATGAACATTTCCCTGTCAGGTTATAAGTGACATTTTTACAGTTACATTTCTTAACGTATACTAAACCATAAGACAAAATACACATTAAAAGTTAAATAAAGCGGATTGATACTATGTTTTAAAACATAAATAGGAATTTTGGTGTTATCTTTGCAGTAGTAAAAGAGAAAACAAAAGGTTTTTAGGAATAACCAGTTCTCCAAACGGGAGAACATAAAAAAGATGTAATTATGAAAAGAACAAATGACACAATCGAGATGTTGCAGTATCAGTTAAGAAGATACAAAGCAATGAGAAAGGGAGCTGCTTGCCAATCTTTGCAATACAAGCTTCAGAAATTAATGAGCCAACAGGCTAATGCCTGATGAGCTCTACCATAAAGAACACAAGTTTATAATTTTATAATATAAGAAAAAGGATATGATAAAAATCATATCCTTTTCTTATTATTATCTAGAATGAAAGTTATTCATATAGATAAAACATTCTATCCATCAACTGCCATTTTTCAGCCGAAGACGCTCCCGGCTCTGCCTGTTGAAAGACAGACATATACTCTTCCCATTCTGCCTGACGAGGCAACGTAGCCATTCTGGCCATGGCCGTATCCCAATCAAAATCGAGAGGAGTTTCCACTATCATAAACAAATTAGTTCCCAGGATATAAATTTCCATTTCCAAAATACCGACTTCACGAATAGCTGCCAATGTTTCCGGCCAAACCTTGCCTTCCGAATGACGCTTTCTATACTCGGCTATCAAGGCCGCATCGTTTTTCAGATTCAACATCTGGCAATAACGTTTTACCGGTCCCTGATATTTCCGAACTTTATATCCTTGCTTTTTGTTTTCCATTATTCTCTTACTTCCCAGCCTAATGCACTAGCTCCCAACACGGCGGCATCAGCATCCTTCAATTCAGAAATCAACAATTTAGTCTTACCTTCGTAAATCTTCAAGATATTATCATCTATAGCTTTACGGATCGGCTTCATGATATAATCACCTGATTTTGCCAATCCACCAAACAGGATAATCGCTTCCGGGCTGGAGAAAGCAATGAAATCCGCCAAAGCCTCACCCAAAATACGTCCTGTATATTCAAAGATATCTTGTGCTAATTTATCCCCTCTTACAGCCGCGTCAAAAACATCTTTAGATACAATATCTTCAGCCGGGATATCTCTTAACAAACTAGGTTCGGGACGGGCAACCAGAAATTCACGTGCCGTGCGTGCCACACCTGTAGCCGAACAATAAGTTTCCAAACAGCCCTTACGACCACAACCACACTGACGTCCGTCACGACGAACTATCACATGTCCCAATTCTCCGGCAAAACCATCGTGTCCGTAAACCAGTTGTCCATTTATTACGATACCACTACCAACACCGGTTCCAAGAGTAATCATAATAAAGTCTTTCATGCCACGAGCCGCACCATAAGTCATTTCACCGATAGCGGCAGCATTAGCATCATTTGTCAAGGCAGTAGGAACACCTATTGCTTCTTCAAACAAAGCAGCCAAGGGAATCACCCCTTTCCAAGGAAGATTCGGAGCAAATTCAATGGTTCCGTTATAGTAGTTTCCATTAGGAGCACCTACACCCATACCTTTAATTTTTTCTACGCCACCGAACGATTCAATCAACGGACGCAATTTTGAACTGACAGCCTCTACATAATCCTCTATCTTAGAAAATGATTGTGTCTTAACTGAATCGGTAGCCAATACGTTACCACGCGAATCTACGATGCCAAAAACTGTATTAGTTCCGCCAATGTCCATACCTACTACGTAGGGTTTTTCCATGCCTGTTACCATGATATATTATTATTTAGGGTTAGTTATTTTGAGCAAATGTACACAATGAGAAAAAAGAGAGCAAATTTTTTTTCAATTATTTCATATAGCATTGCAACTTTTTGTATCTTCGGCACGTCTAACCAGACAAACACAAGTTAAATTCATCGGTAATGATACATTTAGAGAATATCAACAAAACCTATCATAACGGAGCTCCGCTACATGTTTTGAAAGGTATCAACCTCGACATAGAACGAGGTGAGTTTGTTTCCATTATGGGGGCTTCAGGTTCCGGAAAGTCCACTTTATTGAATATTTTAGGCATCTTGGACAATTACGATTCGGGAGAATATTATTTGAACGATGTATTAATCAAGAATCTGAGTGAAACCCGCTCTGCCGAATACAGAAACCGGATGATAGGATTCATCTTTCAGTCTTTCAACCTGATTTCTTTTAAAAATGCGGTAGAAAATGTAGCTCTTCCCCTCTTCTATCAGGGAGTGGGCCGAAAAAAAAGGAATCAAATGGCATTAGAATACCTTGACAAACTAGGTCTTAAAGAATGGGCGCATCATATGCCCAATGAATTGTCCGGCGGACAAAAACAACGTGTAGCCATAGCACGTGCCTTGATATCCAAACCGCAAATCATCCTCGCCGATGAACCTACCGGAGCCCTGGACAGCAAAACCTCCGTGGAAGTGATGAATATTCTGAAAGAACTGCATAAAAACGAGGGGCTGACAATTGTTGTCGTCACTCATGAAAGTGGAGTAGCGAACCAAACGGACAAAATCATCCATATCAAGGACGGACTGATTGAACGGATTGAAGAAAACATAGACCATAATGCCTCTCCTTTCGGCAAGAACGGATTCATGAAATAACTGACACACATGATTGATCTTATTCAAGAAATATTCGGAACAATAAAGCGCAATAAATTACGCACGTTCCTCACCGGCTTTGCCGTAGCTTGGGGTATCTTCATGCTGATCGTACTGCTGGGGGCAGGCAACGGACTAATCCATGCTTTCGAAAGCTCATCTGCAGATATGGCTATGAATTCCATCAAAGTATTTCCCGGCTGGACTTCCAAAGCATACGACGGATTAAAAGAAGGACGCCGCATTGAACTGGACAATAAAGACTATCGGATAACCGAAACCGATTTTCCCAAAAATGTCATCAGTGTAGGAGCTACCGTACGTCAGAGTAATGTGACTTTAACATATGGACAAGACTATGTATCCACCACATTGGAAGGAGTATACCCTAATCATAAGGATGTAGAAAGAGTAAAACCTGCAGGGGGGCGATTTATCAATGACATCGATATCCGTCAACGGCGAAAAGTAATCATTCTTCATACAAAAACCGCAGAAATGCTCTTTAAAAAAGACGCAGATAAAGCTATCGGAAAATTTGTCAACGCCAATGGAGTAGTATATCAAGTGGTAGGCCTTTTTACCGACAAGGGAAGTTTCCAACCTAACGCCTTCATCCCATTCACCACCTTACAACTCATATATAATAAAGGTGACAAGCTGAACAATTTGATATTTATGACACAAGGACTCGATACAGAAGAAAAAAATGAAATCTTTGAAAAGGAGTACCGCAAAGCTATCGGCGTACACCACCGGTTTACAGCTGATGACAAAGGCGCTATCTGGATGTGGAACCGTTTCACCCAATTCCTGCAACAAGAAAAAGGTATGCGCATTCTGACTATAGCCATTTGGGTAATAGGCATATTCACTTTGCTGAGTGGCATCGTAGGTGTAAGTAATATCATGCTGATCACAGTAAAAGAACGGACCCGTGAATTTGGTATCCGCAAAGCTTTGGGTGCCAAACCTATATCTATCTTATGGCTAATTATAGCCGAAAGCGTAACAATTACCACCTTTTTCGGGTATATAGGAATGGTGGCAGGCATTGCTGCCACGGAATACATGAACACAGTGGCAGGAAACCAAACTGTAGACGCAGGCGTTTTCACCGAAACAGTTTTCCTCAATCCCACAGTAGATATCAGTATAGCCATACAAGCAACCATGACATTGGTGATAGCCGGTACACTGGCAGGTTTCTTTCCTGCCCGCAAGGCCGTCATGATCCGACCAATCGAAGCACTTAGAGCAGATTAAAATTATGAGAATAGATTTAGACAGGTGGGAAGAAATATTCATCACCATTACCAGAAACAAGACACGTAGCCTATTGACCGCTTTTGGTGTTTTTTGGGGCATATTCATGCTGGTTGCCCTTATGGGGGGTGGCCAGGGACTACAAGATATGATGTCGGCCAACTTTAAAGGATTCGCCACCAATTCCGTTTTTTTCGGAAGTAATAAAACCAGTGAAGCCTATAAAGGATTTAGAAAAGGACGTTATTGGGATATGGAGTTTAACGATGTGGAACGTATCCGCCAAGCCGTACCGGAAGTAGAAGTTATCACTCCCAATATCAGCCGATGGGGCTCTACTGCTATTTTCGGAGACAAGAAAAGCTCCTGTGCCGTCAGAGGGTTACAACCTGATTATGAAAAGATAGAAGCTCAAAATATTACAATGGGGCGCTTTATCAATGACGTAGACATACTGGAAAGCCGGAAAGTATGCACCATAGGAAAACGAGTATACGACGAACTGTTTCCCCAAGGAGGAAACCCATGCGGACAATATTTGCGTGTGGATGGTATTTACTATCAGATTGTAGGTGTTAGCTTATCAACCAGTAACATGAATATCAATGCAGGAACAGAGGATAGTGTAACTCTTCCATTTACTACCATGCAAAAAGCATACAATTTTGGAAAGCGCATTGATTTAGTCTGTATTACCGTAAAACCGGGTGTGACCGTTACCAGTATAGCCGACAAAATAGAACAAGTAATCAAGAAAGCGCACTATATCCACCCGGACGACAAACAAGCGGTGATCATGGTCAATGCAGAAGCAATGTTCAGCATGATTGACAATCTGTTCACAGGAATCAAAATTTTGGCATGGATGGTAGGTTTGGGAACATTGCTGGCAGGAGCTATCGGAGTAAGCAATATTATGATGGTTACCGTGAAAGAACGTACAACCGAAATCGGCATCCGCCGAGCCATTGGCGCACGCCCTAAAGATATTCTAAACCAAATTCTTTCTGAAAGCATGGTATTGACAACTTTTGCAGGGTTGATGGGAATTAGTTTCGGAGTCTTGATCTTACAAGGGCTGGAAATAGGAACGGCAGCTTCGGGTACAGAGGCTCATTTCCAAATCAGCTTCTGGATGGCCGTCGGGGCCTGCATCTTATTGATGGTCCTAGGTATGCTGGCCGGATTGGCACCGGCTTATCGCGCTATGGCCATCAAACCCATTGAGGCTATAAGAGACGAATAAAGCCGTCCGACGTAACGGATAAAGTTTCCATGCAAGAACAAACAAGAATAAAAAAATAATAAAACAAACAGATATGAAAAAGTATGTAAAAATTGCACTATTAGTCATCGTTGCACTGATATTCATCGGAACATTTGTATTTCTCTATCAAAAATCACAACCCAAAGCCAGCGTGTATACTATATTAAACGCAGAAATCACCGATCTGAAAAAGACCACTGTAGCTACCGGAAAAATAGAACCGCGTGACGAGATTCTGATTAAGCCGCAGATTTCAGGTATCATTGACGAGGTATATAAGGAAGCCGGACAAAAAATAAAGAAAGGAGAAGTGATTGCCAAAGTAAAGGTGATCCCCGAACTGGGACAACTAAACTCGGCAGAAAGCCGTGTAAGACTGGCAGAAATCAATGCCAGACAAGGAGAAACGGACTTTGCCCGTATGAAAAAACTGTTCGAAAGCAAACTTATCAGCAGTGAAGAATACGAAAAGAGTGAAGTAGCCGTAAAACAGGCACGTGAAGAATTACAAACAGCCAAAGATAACCTGGAAATAGTCAAAGAAGGTATCACTAAAAACAAGGCTTCATTCAGTAGTACCCTTATCCGATCTACTATTGACGGATTGATTTTGGATGTGCCCGTAAAAGCCGGTAACTCCGTCATAATGAGCAACACATTCAATGACGGAACCACTATCGCCACCGTAGCCAACATGAATGATCTGATTTTCCGAGGCAATATTGATGAAACGGAAGTAGGACGCATACACGAAGCATGCCGGTAAAAATAACTTTAGGAGCCTTACAAAACATGGAATTTGATGCACAACTAGAATATATCTCTCCTAAAGGTGTAGAAGAAAATGGTGCCAACCAATTTGAGATCAAAGCAGCCATCACAGTCCCCGACAGTATTACCATCGTTCCGGATATAGCGCAAATGCGGAAATCGTTCTGGCACGTGCCAGCAAGGTACTGGCAGTACCCGAAAGTACTGTTGAGTTTAAAAACGACTCTACTTTTGTATACGTATTGACAGATAGTGTACCTTCACAGAAATTCAGCCGTCGTGCCGTTATTACAGGTATGAGTGACGGTATCCAGATTGAAATAAAGAACGGTCTGAATGTCAATGAAAAAGTACGCGGAGCAGAAAAGAAATAACAGAATATCATTATGAAGAAACAAATCATTATAGCCTTGGCCACCCTGACTGCATTACCGGCCGTTTCCCAAGAAAATGGGATTTACGTAAATGCATTGATTATGCTATAGAACACAACCTGAGTATCAAGCAACAGGAAGCTGCAAGAGATCAGAATGCAGTGGATTTGAATACTGCTAAATACAGCCGGCTGCCTAATCTGAACGGTAATGTGGGCCAGTCATTTAACTTCGGCCGTGCCTTGCAGGCAGACAATACGTACGGCGACCGTAATACCAAAAACACCAACTTCTCACTCAGTACCAGTATTCCTTTATTTACAGGATTGCGGATACCGAACAACATCGCTCTCAGCAAACTGAACCTGAAAGCAGCTACAGAAGACTTGAACAAGGCCAAAGAAGATATCAGCATTTCTGTCACCTCTGCCTATCTACAAATTCTTTTTAATGAAGAATTGGCAAAAGTAGCTCACAACCAAGTAGAGTTAAGCCGGGAACAGCTGGAATTGAAAGAAGCCTATTTCAAAAATGGGAAAGCATCTGAAGCCGAAGTCTATGAAGCCCGCGCACGCGTCGCACAAGACGAAATGTCAGCAGTACAGGCTGACAATAACTATCAGTTAGCTTTGTTAGAACTGAGCCAGCTGTTGGAACTTCCTACTCCTGACGGATTTGGAGTAGTATCTCCCCGTGTAGAGGATGATTTTACTCTGCTTTCACTTCCCGAAGATATCTATGCACAAGCTGTTCTGAACAAACCAAGTATTAAAGCAGCCCAATTTCGTCTGGAAGGTGCGGCCAAAAATATCCGTATTGCCCAAAGTTCCTGGTATCCGCAATTAAACTTCAGTGCAGGTATAGGAACAAACTACTATAATATTTCAGGAGTAGAAAATGCTTCATTCAGCAGCCAGTGGCATCAAAATTTTAATAAATACCTGCAATTCTCACTCAGCATTCCGTTGTTCAACCGTTTTGACACACGAAATAAAGTAAAGAACGCACGCATCCAGCGCACTGCTTTATCATGGAAGTTGGAAGAAAGCAAAAAGGCTCTTTTCAAAGAAATACAGCAAGCATACTATAATGCAGTAGCTGCCGAAAGCAAATACAAAAGCAGTAATACAGCTACGGATGCTTCTGAAGCTTCCTTCCGTCTGATGAGCGAAAAATATGCCAATGGTAAAGCCAACGCTACTGAATACAATGAGGCACGTACCAATTGGATGAAAGCCGTTTCGGATATGCTTCAAGCAAAATATGACTATCTGTTCCGTACCAAGATTCTGGATTTCTACAAAGGAGTTCCTCTTACTTTGGAATGATTTTCTATCATTCATCACAGATTATCATTAAACTCAATTAGCTTTGCAGCCCGATAAACTAAAGGTACGCGAGTTCGGGATAAAAAATGAAATTGATCCCATAGACGGACAGCACTCCCCCTCCTGCTGCCAGATAATAACAAACGGATAGCGTACAAATGGCTTCAGATTTCCATCAAGGAGAATAAGTATAGCCAAACAGAATTGATTTGCGAAAATAGGATAGATGAATCTCCGGTAGCAAATCAATTCTGTTTGGCTATATAATACTGTGATACGACTTCACTCCCCCAGCAATTCTTTCATTTTAGCCTTCAAACTGCCTTCACCGTAGCCTCCCCAAGTAGTCATGATTTTACCTTCTGGGGAAATGAATACATAATAAGGGATACCTCTCACGCCATATCTGGCATACAGTCCATGTCTTCCTTGCAAATCATTAAAATTATTGCCACTCAGCTGCTTGGCAGAGGAAAAGCTTTTCCAGTTTTTCTCAGTATCTTCTGAAAGACTTACCACAGTCAACCGTTCTTTATAATGTTCCGTTATCTCTTTCAATTCAGGAAGCGATTGCAAACAAGGAGCACATCCCTGACTCCAAAAATCTATCAGAATATATTTACCTTTGAAATCAGATAAATGATGAATCTTTCCATTCACATCATATAAATCGGCATCAGCCATATCATCCCCCACTTCTACTACCGTAGGAGGAAACAGTCGGACAGTCAAATCCTTCACGCAATCCAATTCTTTGTCTTTCTCACTTAGACGATTATACAGAGCAACCACCTCTGCTTTCTGCTTAAAACCGGCATTGAATTTATACAAGTAACTTAATTCGTTCAGTTTCTTTATCCATACAAGCGTGACTTCTGTTTCCTGCATTATCTTTATAATGACAGGTGCGCTTTTCAATCGCAAAACATCTTGTTGGGCATATACTTTTTTCACTTTATCCCAAATCTTTTTTTCTTCTTTCTCTTGCTGTTTTACAGAAGACATCGTTTCAAACAATTGTGCAGTTTGAATCATCAATTTCTGATCCTGTTCTTCCCATTTCTTCACCGCTCCTCTAAAATGTTCCATCACTTTCTGTTCTTCCACATTACTCTCTATCCGCCAATCGGTATACAATCTATCTTTCCCTTTAATTACAATTCGTGCATCCGGTTCCACCCAAACAGATAAAGAAGTACCCGGAAAACCAGAGCCCTCTCCCCTAACCAGAACTTCCGAACATTCATTTTTCGTACAACTTCCGGTAAAAAAGAACATTCCATTCTTCAAAGGCATATTAACCAATCGCTTGAACATACTCCCTTCACTCAGCCAAAGTCCGATGGAAGTTCCATCCTCCACTCCTTCCAAATGACCAGTGATAGTATAAGTATGCGGCATAGTCAATGCAATACCTTCCAGTTTATCAGGAGTCGCCACATTTCGCTCTACCATATCGAATGTCTTCGTACCTTTGGGCAAAGGCTCGAAAAAGAAAGTATAATCAGCCTCTCCGCTTTCGGGCATAAAGAAATGCTGGTCAAGAGTGATTCCCTCGGCACGTTTCAAAGGACAGACCGTACCATTATCGGCAATCAGAGCAATGCTGCTGCTCACCTGTATCCAATATTTAGGAATATAGTATCCATGCACACGCACAATGGCAGCCGTATCACTTAACTCCACCTGTCTTATTTCATGAATATCCGTATTACTTGTACGTACAGTGGGATAATTGACTATTGTGGTAGTTTCGGAAGCTACCATACTCATAGCATAGGAAGGGGTATCCACCCAACGACGTATTTTTTGTTTAAGGCTGCCCTTGCCATACCCAGTCCACTTCTTTAAGACTTTACCTTGTGGTGATATCAAAATGTAACTAGGGATTCCACGTACACCGTATTTAGCATATAATCCATTCATTCCCTGCAAATCATTCAAATTCTCCCATATCATTTCATGTTGTCCGGAAGCTCTTTTCCACGTTTTCTCAGGATCACTGCTAAGGCTGATCACAGTCAGCTTATCTTTATATTGATTGGATATTTCCTTCATTTCGGGTAATGCCATGATGCAAGGTCCACATCCCGAACTCCAAATATCTACCAACATATATTTCCCTTTATAATCTGCCAGATGGTGTATTTTCCCTTCCAAATCGAACAAATCGGCATCCACCATCTCATCCCCTTCATTCACGACCACCGGAGGAAAAAGACAAGTGTGAATGGTTTTACCGGAATCCGTTTTTTTGTCGGTTTCAGACAAACCATTATAAATGGAAACCACTTCGTCTTTATATGGAAAGCCTTTCATATATACACTCTCCTGAGCAAGCCGTTTCAACTCCTCCAACCAAACCTCGGATACCGGAGTTGCTTTCAAGCGTTCGATAGTACGAGCGTCTATCTTCAAATTTATTTCATCCTGCACATAGCGAAGACTGTCACACCGAGTGCGGAGTGATTTTTTCTGTTCCTCATTTAAATTTCCGGCATACATGGCGTCCATTGACTTATAATATTCAAGAACAGTCTTTTGAAACTCATTCCACAATTCCCGTGAACTATCAACGAAACCGCTTCTCACCTTTTGTTGTTCGACAGGACTTTTCACCTTCCAAGTATAAATATAGGTATTATTGCCACTAATGTTGATTTTTGCTCCCGGAGCAGCCCATATGTCCAGCCCCATAGGAGGAAAACCCTCCGCACCATAGCAGCTGATAGAATATTTTCCGATCTCTTGATCCTCTGCTTTCTCCTTAAAAAAGAATGATTCATTTTTCACGGTGTCATTGGCAATGCTACTCCCCACATTCCCTTCCGTACGAAAGAGTGTTACCACCGTACCGTCTTTCAATCCTTTAACTTTTCCTTGAATCGTAAATTCATTTTGTGCTTGTGCTGAAAAGAAGCCCATGCAAAGTAAGGCCATTAGAATAACGTTTTTTCATAACTTATTGTGTTTTGTTGTTTTACGGGGTAATATTACTCCTTTTTCCTTTCCGTTATGCCTTCTCTTAAGCTTTTTTAGCACTAAGGGCAGAAGGAACTTTCCATGACTATACAATGCGCATACGTACAGCACTTCTTTCACCGGAATTGCTCTTATTTCTTTCTCTTGACCGATTCGATTCCTTTTCTTTCTTACCATTTCCTCTTCTCACATCCCTGCCGGATGGAGTAATACGCCTATTTTCATGACGGTCTTTATCAACCTGTGAGTTCTGTCCACGTCGTGAAGGGCGCCCATCATGCTTGTTATTCTGATCCTTCTTCGGTCTGTCCGGCCTTGCCTGCGGAACAGACGGACGACGATGATCACCCGACGGCCTGTCAGGATGGATTTGAGGTCTGTTTGGACGAGTCTGAGGAGGAGTGGCCGGGCGATGATGCTCCTTTTGTGGAGGACGAACAGCTATATTGAAATCACGACGACGGTGCATATCATACGTCATTCTGTCATGGCGGATACGATAATGTCCATCGTACACATCATGGCGGTAATGGTCACGATAATGGGTCTTATAATAACTGACATTATTGAAATGAGTACGATAATGCCCTCCGCAATAACTAGCATAGTGATGCGGTTTGCCATAGTAGAAAAAATTCACATTATTATATACCAGATAAATACGGAAATGCCATTTGTTCTCATGCGCATAAATGGGACGGTAGAAATGCTCAGCCCTCATAAAACGACGATATTGCGCACTGGAAAGTATCCAACGAAGATCATCATTACGCACATCCAGAAAATCATAGTAACGTTCCAACGCATAATCATAGCCTCTTACCACATCATCCATCAGATAACGGACATTATTGATAAAATCATAATTCACCTCATATACATCATTGTATTGCCGCGGAGTGAGTTTCAGTTCATATGCCATACGGTCGGTAAGGAAACGAGTGTTCTGTCTCATTTTGCTGATACTCATGGCCCCCATTGCGGGAATAGTTATACCTAGCATACAAATCACTATCAGTAATGTAGTCCATCTTTTCATAGCTGTTCCGTTTTTAGTTTGTTAGTTCTATGGCACAAAAATAGGGGAAATCGCTTTCCCCCACAATTGATTTTCCCCATAAGTTCATAGGGCTTTTCCTATATCCGGTAGGGAAAAGCTCCACTAAGTGAGGCGTATCCCCTCAGCTTCCAAAACAACCAGGCGTTTTTTATATAAATCCCCCACCGCTTTCTTGAAAGTTTTCTTACTGACACCAAAAGCATCATAGATATCCTCAGCAGCACTTTTATCATTCAATGGAGTGAAGCCTTCATGATCTTTAATATATTGTAATAACACTTCCGAAAAATCATCCACCTTCTTTGCGCCCAACTTTTGCAGAACCAAATCGATCTTACCATCCTCACGCACCTGCTTTACATAAGCCTTCAGCCTCATACCGGTTTCTAAAGGTTGGAAAATCTCATTATCGTAAAGCAAACCACTGAACTTATTTTCCACAATAGCCTTAAATCCCAAATCTGTTTTCTGCCATATCAGGATATCCACTTCCTGTCCCAGCCGATAGTCGGGATGTTCTTTAGAAAGATAATGCTCCACTTTAGCAGATGCCATAATGCGGTAACTATCTTCGTCTATATGTGCGTGTATTATATACTTTCTCCCTTTCTGCATTTTCATCTTTTGTTCACGGAAAGGTACAAAAAGGTCTTTCATCAATCCCCAATTCAAAAACGCACCAAACTCATTAATCCATGCCACTTCCAAACAGGCAAACTCGTCCACCTGCACCAACGGCTGCAAAGTGGTAGCTATCAGCCTTTCCTCATTGTCAAGATAAAGAAAGACATTCAGCACATCGCCAGGCTTACAGCCTTCGGGTACATAACGCGTAGGCAATAAAATCTCTCCGTCATCGCCTCCATCTAAATAAACACCAAAATCTACTTCTTTTACAACCTCCAGCTGGTTGTATTTTCCCAGTTTTACGTTCATTAGCTAAATTTTTTCTCAAAGATAGGAAAAAAGCATTATCTTTACTCAGTATTAACCAAGAAAACCCCAATTAGTTATGGATAATTTTATCTTTCACAATCCTACACGCCTCATCTTTGGCAAAGGCATGATTGCCCAATTGTCCCAACAGATACCGGCTGACAAGAGAATCATGATCACTTTCGGAGGTGGCAGTGTAAAAACCAATGGAGTCTATGAACAAGTAATCCAAGCCCTTGAAGGACGTGATTACACGGAGTTTTGGGGAATAGAATCAAATCCCGATATATCTACCTTGAAAAAGGCGATAGAATCAGGCAAAGAAAAAAACATTGACTTCCTGCTGGCAGTAGGTGGCGGCTCAGTTATAGACGGCACCAAGTTGATTTCCGCTGGTATTCCCTACGACGGAGATGCCTGGGAACTGGTTAAAAAAGGCAGTGCACAAAACACGATTCCTTTAGGAACTGTGCTAACCATTCCCGCCACAGGTTCAGAAATGAATAACGGAGCTGTAATTTCATGCCGTGAAACTCATGAAAAATATCCATTTTTCTCCTCCCATCCTGTATTTTCTATCCTAGATCCGACAGTAACTTTCTCACTGCCCGACTATCAGATAGCTTGCGGACTGGCAGACACTTTTGTACACGTCATGGAACAATACATGACCAAAACAAACGAATCTTATCTAATGGACCGCTGGAGCGAAAGCATCCTTCGTACATTGGTACAAATCGCTCCGCAAATCAAAGAAAACAAACAGGACTATCACTTGATGAGTGAATTTATGATGTCCGCCACTATGGCTTTGAACGGTTTTATTGCTATGGGAGTATCCGAAGACTGGGCCACCCACATGATAGGGCATGAGCTGACCGCACTACATGGCATGACACACGGCCAAACCCTGGCGATCGTATTTCCCGGAACTCTACGGACACTCGCCGATAAAAAACGTGACAAAATACTACAATATGGCGAACGTATCTGGGGGGTTACTTCAGGAGTTCCCAGTGTACGGGTATCGCTAACCATAGAAAAAACTGAAGAATTCTTTAGAAATTTAGGACTTAAGACTCGCTTGGATGAAGCAGGAATAGGCGATGATGCCATTGAAGAAATAGTACGCCGGTTCAATGAGAGAGGCGCAGCATACGGAGAGGACGGTGATGTAACGGGAGAAGTGGCACGCCGGATTCTGCAAAACTGTAAATCGAAAAAAGAAACAACTGATACAGAAGGAACGAGTATGAAAACAGTTATTCTTACTTCTTTCAAAAGTGATGTCCGCGCACACATGTTACAGGATCTTCTAAAAAATGAAGGTATAGAATCCATGTTGCAGGGAGAATATACAGCCCAAGTTTTGGCTTATATTCCGGGAATGGAAATAAAGGTTCTAGTCTTCGAAAAAGATTATGTCCGGGCATTTGAGATCCTGAAAGCCAGTTTTCCCGAGAAAGTATAAGCATAACTTTCTCCTATACCATTCAAACTTTCTCATCCATATCTTGTTATAGGGAGTATTCAAACCTAAACTAAAGATGTACATGAGAAAGTTTTTATTTTTACCTTTACTGGCACTGCTAGCTTCGTGCGGTAAAAACGAGGATTGTGACATTGTCACCCCCCAACCAGAAGATCTGGTATCTCCGGCACTATATGCCACTCTGAGCCAAAGTAGCACAGATCCTTACAATGGTCCATTAGAAGTACTACCTTGTGAAACGAATGGAAGTTTTTATATAGGCAATTATACAGCCAAGGGAAAACAAGTTCCTTTTCCAGCATATTACTTAATCACGAATGGAATAGGAAAATCCCAAAAATATCCTTTAAGGCTTCCTGTAGGTACATACAATGTGATATATTGGGGATATCCCGATTACTTTGGTACAGCAGGTGATGCCTATCTGGCAGATCCCACGCTAATTATAGGCAAAAAACTGAATACAACCAGTTTAGGACTAAGGAAAATACCGGGAGATACGGTATACTACCCGATACATAGCCTTGTATACGGAACACAAAATATAAATATAGGGAAAGATGACCTGCAAGCACATCTTAAACATGCTTCAGCAGCCTTAAGCGTCATAGTGTCTGAAACAAACGGTGATGCTTTCAGTGATGCCATTGATTCAATGTGGATATACATCAGTAATATCCATAGCAACCTGAATTATTTTTCAGCCCGGCCCGAAGGCACTTTCAAAACAATCAGCTTCGGGTTGAAACCCAGCACTAACCGTACAGAATTCAACAATAATTTTGTATCGGTGTTCCCCTCTCAGCCTAATCCTATGTTTCAAATCTTTGTACAGTTAAGTAACGGAACAATAAAGCATTACCAACAAAAACTAACTACACAACTTAATGCCGGGACAAGAACAACAGTCAACCTGAGTATGGACGGTGTACTACTGGAAGAGGGAGATACCGGAGAATTCCAGATAGACAAATGGAAAGAACAGCATGACAGTATTCACATATCATTAAACTGATCTTTACTCTATTAAATTTTCAAAGAGATCCTGCCATCTACCATGTGAATAGTACGGTCTGTCAAACGAGCCAGATTTTCATCATGAGTAACAATAACAAAAGTTTGACCTAACTTATCACGTAAATCAAAGAACAACTGATGAAGTTCCTCTTTATTGCGAGTATCCAGACTGCCCGACGGCTCATCCGCAAGGATAACCGCCGGGTTGTTTATTAATGCACGCGCTACCGCCACCCGTTGCTTCTCCCCTCCCGATAATTCAGCCGGTTTGTGCGAAGCACGTTCGGACAAGCCCAAAAAAGCTAGCGTTTCTTTGGCTTTCCGCATAGCTTCGGAAGAAGATGTACCTGCTATCAACGCAGGCATCATCACATTCTCTAAAGCTGTAAACTCAGGAAGTAACTGGTGGAACTGGAACACAAAGCCAATCTGCCGGTTACGAAAAGCCGACAACTCTTTTTCCTTCAAACAACTCACTTCTGTACCATTCAGTAAAATAGTACCTGTATCCGCCTTATCCAGCGTTCCCATAATCTGCAATAATGTAGTTTTCCCCGCACCGCTGGGCCCCACAATACTTACCACTTCTCCTTTTTCTATCATCAAGTCAATACCTTTCAGTACCTGCAATGTCCCGAAACTCTTCGTTATTCCCTGTAATTCTATCATAATCAAATTCTTCTTATCACATACTCCGCCAGATAACAGCCAAAGACTGCCGGCATATAACTCACGGTTCCGGCAGTAGATTTCTTATTTTTCTCATCATCTACCAATATCACCGCATCCTGATCGGCCTGCTCTGTACTAAATACAACCGGAAGTTTTCGCTTCATTCCCATTTTCTGCAAACGCTTCCGCACGGCTTTGCTTAATCCGCAATGGTAAGTATCCCATAAATCGGCAAAACGAACCTGAGTAATATCCCATTTAGCACCGGCCCCCATACTACTCACAATGGGCAGACGGCGTTGAAGCACATTATATATAAGGTAACATTTAGGAGCTACCGTATCAATGGCATCCACCACAAAATCAAATTTTGCACTGTCCAGCAATTCCGGAATACGCTCATCTTTCAGATACTCCACCAATACAGTCAATTCCAAATCGGGATTAATATCACGGAAACGTTCCGCCAAAATTTCCGCTTTGGGACGTCCCACTGCAGAGTGAAGGGCCGGAAGCTGACGATTAATATTACTGGGCTGCACAATGTCTGCATCCACTATTGTCATACGGCCTACTCCTGCACGACAAATCATCTCGGCAGCATACGCCCCAACTCCACCTAAACCTACCACCAGCACATGAGCGTGACGCAGGCGTTTCATCTTATCTTTTCCCAGCAACAACTCCGTACGTTGCTGCCACTCTATATTAATTTCGTTCATCACCTTTCTTAAACCATTTGTAGAACCATTTTCCTACATTATCATATACTCGTGTTTCCGATTGCCCGCGAGGGTCAGAAAACGAAACAATCTCTTGCGGATCGTCCCCTAACTGATCCGGATACACAATCAACAAACTGTTATTGGCAAAGTACTTGCTGATTTGTGACGGCAGACGTTCAAAAGAAGTCTGATAAGAGATGGAACCTTTACGCGAAGACACAACCACAAACAGATGGTCATAATTCACCTGTCCGGTCAATAAAAGCAGATCATCCCACTCTTCCAATAAAGAAAACTCCGTAAAAGTATTCGCCTCCTGTTTTTCTGTCAGGGCACGCAAATGCTTCAATGTATCTTCCGTAGCAAAGAAATGCACGCGGCATCCCAATTGTTTACCCATACGGCAGAGCTGTGTCATCCATTTCAAGAAACCTTTTTCATATTCCGCCTTATCGGGAACCGCCACCACAATCCGGCGCAACGTATTGACAGGCATCAATAATTTAGCGATCATAATCTGGCGGTTCGTGCCCTTCAACAAGTTTTCCGTCATTGTACCAAAGAAAGAGTCCATCAAATTCGTCTTACGATGCAAACCTATTACAATATCCGTTACCGCATATTCTTTCTGCGTATGAATAATACCTTGCGCAATATTCAAATCATAACGCAACACAGTCTTTACAGACGCATCGGCAGCAGCAGCAATCATCGCCGTACGCTCCAAGTTACGCTTGCCTATGAGTTCCTTGGTTTCTGAAGTATTATTATCATTGATCACACTCAGTGCCACCAATGACTCTTTTTGTTTAGGATGTCTCATCATCAAAGCCATGCCTACCAATCCTTCTATGGTTTCAGGATTAGCTACCGGAATCAAGATGCGTTCCTGTTCCTTACCTTCGCTGCCCTCCATCAGATTTTCCTGGGTCACCATTTTGCGTGCGGCACGCTCTGTCACAACAGAACTTATAATACAAGTGAACAAAATCATGACCACCGTACCATTCAAAACATCATCATTCAACAACCGCTCTCCATTTTCCATAATAATACCGTGACCTATCAACACAGCGGCCAAAGTCGCAGCAGCCTGTGCATTGCTTAATCCGAATATCAGGCTGCCCTCCACTTTTTTCATGCCATATATCTTCTGGGTTATCCATGCAGCCAGCCACTTACTGAATGTCGCCACTACGGTCATTACAACCGCCACTTTCAGCGCTTCACCTTCCGTAAAAAGGCAACGTACATCAATAATCATTCCCACCCCAATCAAGAAATAGGGAATAAACAGCGCATTACCCACAAACTCCAGCCGGTTCATCAAAGGAGAAACATGAGGAACAAAACGATTCAATACCAGCCCGGCAAGGAAAGCTCCCAAAATACCTTCCATCCCCACCAGTTCCATCAAGCCTCCGCCCAGGAACACCATAGCCAGCACAAATATAAATTGCATCACCGCATCCTCATATGTACGGAAAAACCACCGGCTGATGCGAGGCATTAAAAATATGATAAGTCCGAACAGCAAAACCACCTTGGCAACCAACAGCACCCAAAACAGTCCGCCTACGTCCTCACCTTTATACATACCACCAATAACAGCCAGCACCATCAAAGCCAGCACCACAGTCACCGCCGTACCACCAATAGTGATACTGACCGTCCGTTGCCGCGACAAGCCATACCGGCTGATAATAGGATAAGCAATCAAGGTGTGGCTGGCATACATACTGGCCAGCAGCACAGAAGTCAGGAATCCATAGTTCAGCATACTCATGCTACTCCATATGCCCAGCCCCATCGGGATGAGGAAAGTAAACATACCAAAGACCAATCCTTTTGTCCTGTTTTTCTTGAAATCGTCCATATCCATCTCAAGACCGGCCAAAAACATAATGTAGTAAAGTCCTACCTTTCCAAACAATTCAAAACTGCTGTCACGCTCCAGAATGTTAAAGCCATACTTGCCTACCACTACCCCGGCAAGTATCATACCAATAATATGCGGAATGCGTAAACGCCCCAAAATCATAGGGGCAAACAGAATGATAATGAGTACCAGGAAGAATATCCAGGTAGGATCTGTGACCGGAAAATGTATGTTAAGGTCGAATAGTTCCATCTTTTTTTAAGTTTTATACCATAATATCGACAAAATTACGAAAAAACTTTCTTTTTTACTGATTTATATTCTAAAATGTTCTAATTTTGCACGCAGAACGTACTTACATGCTGAGAGATAGTTCTAAAGTATTACTAAATTTTATCTTATAAAACAAAAAACAAAATGAAAGTAGCAATTGTTGGTGCGAGCGGAGCTGTAGGACAAGAGTTTCTGCGTGTGCTCGATGAAAGGAACTTCCCGTTGGATGAGTTAGTGTTATTCGGTTCTTCACGCAGTGCAGGACGAAAATACACATTCCGCGGTAAACAGATTGAAGTGAAACTCCTTCAGCACAACGATGACTTTAAAGGTGTAGATATCGCTTTCACATCAGCCGGCGCAGGTACCACAAAAGAGTTTTGTGAAACCATTACCAAACATGGTGCCGTACTGATTGACAACTCCAGCGCTTACCGTATGGATGCCGACGTGCCTTTGGTAGTGCCCGAAGTGAATCCGGAAGATGCTTTGAATCGTCCCCGTAACGTGATAGCTAACCCCAACTGTACAACTATCCAGATGGTAGTTGCGCTGAAAGCCATCGAAAATCTTTCACACATAAAAACGTGTGCATGTGGCTACTTATCAAGCTGCCAGCGGTGCAGGTGCAGCAGCTATGGATGAATTGTATGAACAATATCGTCAGGTATTGGCTAACGAGCCCGTGACCGTAGAGAAATTCGCTTACCAGTTGGCATTCAACCTGATTCCCCAGATTGATGTATTTACCGACAATGGATATACCAAAGAAGAAATGAAGATGTTCAACGAAACACGCAAGATTATGCACTCCGACATTCAGGTTAGCGCCATGTGTGTACGTGTTCCCGCCCTCCGTTCTCACTCGGAAAGTATCTGGGTAGAAACTGAACGCCCCATTTCTCCTGAAGAAGCCCGTGAAGCCTTTGCCAAAGGGGAAGGCCTGGTACTGATGGACAATCCCGAAAAGAAAGAATATCCGATGCCTTTGTTCCTGGCAGGTAAAGATCCGGTTTACGTAGGTCGTATCCGCAAAGATCTGGCAAACGAAAACGGACTGACTTTCTGGATTGTAGGCGATCAGATTAAGAAAGGTGCGGCATTGAACGCTGTTCAGATTGCCGAATACTTGATCAAAGTAGGAAACGTGAAATAATTTATTAAATAATTTGTCATAATCTTTATCTTTGCGTCAATCATTGGTTTAATGAATTGACCAAGATAAAGATTATATTGTTTCTTACAGTTATTCGCCCGTCAAACTATCCCACAACATTATGCTGAAAGGAAAAACACTTCGGCGGATACCGAAAAAACGAAGTGTTTTATTTATATCCCCGATAAAACAATCTTCTTGTTTCCGTCAAGAGTTCTTCTTAATATAATATAATTAAGCCGTTTTACCCCAACCTTTAAACCATTCCTTACAGACAATGGAACGCGTAGCAAGCGGATAAAAGAACCATTAACCATACCAAGGAAAACGCCATACTTCCCAAAAACATTTCAGCAAATCCCCAAACAATTCACCTGACAGGCCCCCCGTCTCGTCCAACCGACATGAATCAAAACACCATAAAAAAAGAGCATTGCAACAAACTGCAATACTCTCTTCTTTCCAATATTCTATGATAGCTATTTTTTAGCATCCAAGGTATCATCAATGCTTTTTCCCGTACCCTTCAACGGGAATATATCAACCAAATTCACATCAAATATCAACGTTGAATATCCGGGAATACCTTCTTTACCATCTTTTCCGTAAGCCAATGGATAAGGAATATAAAGCTTCCATTGGTCACCGGCTTTCATACCACCAAATCCTTTCATCAAGGCCGTACTCCACCCTGCTATCACCGCACCTACCAGAAATTTTCTAGGAGTGGCAGTTTCCGGATCAAGCTCACCCTGATAACTTTGGTCAAAAACCGTACCGTTAATCAATTGACCACGATAATTCACCGCTACCGTATCCGTAGCAATAGGACTCTCAGTACCATCTCCCACTTTCTGAATTTTACAGTAAACATTATCAATGATCTTTCCTGTTTCATTCAATCCCAAAGATGGAAGTTTATAGGAACGGATGATTTTCCATTGCCCTTCTCCATTGCCTCGATTGGCTTCCGCCACTGTAGCAATGGAGTCAATATACCGCTGATTACGCTCTTCCCAGTTTGCATATGGATCTTCTGTCCCATCCGTCTCACTACATGAAACAATGGACAGGGAAGTAACAAACAGCAGACCAATCAGCCAAAGAATACTTTTATTCATAATACATTTATTATTGCAAAGTCTTCAGCAGACTTGTTATACTTACTTTATCGGCAATGATATTGTTCAGTTCCGAAATAGCTACACGCTCCTGCTGCATGGTATCACGATTACGCAAAGTTACACAATTATCCTCCAAAGTCTGGTGGTCTACTGTGATACAATACGGAGTACCGATGGCATCCTGACGACGGTAACGCTTGCCGATGCTGTCTTTCTCATCATACTGGCAGTGGAAATGGAACTTCAAGTCATTCATAATCTCACGCGCCTTCTCGGGCAGGCCGTCTTTCTTCACCAACGGCATCACGGCCAGTTTCACCGGAGCCAGAGCAGCAGGCAATTTCAATACCACACGAGTTTCACCATTCTCCAATGTCTCTTCTGTATAAGCAGCACTCATAATGCTAAGGAACATACGGTCCACACCGATAGATGTTTCAATAACATACGGAGTATAGCTTTCGTTCAATTCCGGATCGAAATACTTGATGCTCTTGCCACTGAACTTCTCGTGCTGACTCAAGTCAAAGTTCGTACGGCTATGAATACCTTCCACTTCCTTGAATCCAAACGGCATCAGGAATTCAATGTCTGTAGCTGCATTGGCATAATGTGCCAGTTTATCGTGATCATGGAAACGGTAATGATCATCACCGAAACCTAATGCCTTATGCCATTTCAAACGAGTTTCTTTCCATTTGGGGAACCACTCCAGCTCAGTACCCGGTTTTACGAAGAACTGCATCTCCATCTGTTCAAACTCACGCATACGGAAAATGAACTGGCGGGCTACGATCTCGTTGCGGAAAGCTTACCAATCTGAGCGATACCGAAAGGAATCTTCATACGACCGGTCTTCTGTACATTCAGGTAATTGACAAAAATACCCTGCGCTGTTTCCGGACGAAGATAAATCTTCATGGCACCATCGGCAGTAGAACCCATTTCGGTAGAGAACATCAAATTGAACTGACGTACTTCAGTCCAGTTCTTGGTTCCCGAAATAGGACAAACAATCTCTTCATCAATGATAATCTGACGAAGTTCATCCAAATCATTGTCGTTCAAAGCTTTTGAGAACCGTTCATGTAAAGCGTCGCGCTTGGCCTGATGCTCCAGAACACGACCGTTGGTGCTACGAAACTGAGCCTCATCAAAAGCATCACCAAATCTCTTGGCAGCCTTGGCCACTTCTTTGTTTATCTTCTCGTCATATTTGGCAAGCTGGTCTTCAATCAGCACATCGGCACGATAACGTTTTTTAGAATCGCGGTTGTCAATCAGAGGATCATTGAATGCGTCCACATGTCCGGAAGCCTTCCAAATAGTAGGATGCATAAAAATAGCAGAATCAATACCTACGATGTTCTCGTGCAGCAGCACCATACTCTGCCACCAATATTGCTTGATATTATTCTTCAACTCCACTCCCATCTGACCGTAATCGTATACAGCGCCCAGTCCGTCATAGATATCACTGGACGGAAATACAAAACCATACTCTTTACAGTGCGATACTAATTTCTTAAAAACATCTTCTTGTGCCATTTTCTTATCTGTTTATTCTTACACTTTTGTTGTTTTTTCCTGTTTTCAACCTTTAATAAGGGCGAAATAATATGCAAAGTAAATGATTTTTTTCAATAAAAGTCGTATTTTTGCGTGCATATCATCAGAACATTAAGGAATTTAAATATATATGAGCGACGATTTTATTGATAAAGAGGAACAAAACGAAGAAAATATCCCCACGCCGGAGAACGGACACTTGGACTATAAACCTGCCGATACCAAAAACACAGGGGTGAAGCACCAGCTGAGCGGAATGTATCAGAACTGGTTTTTGGACTATGCCTCTTACGTAATACTGGAACGTGCCGTACCGCACATCAATGATGGTTTGAAACCTGTCCAAAGACGTATCCTCCACTCTATGAAAAGATTGGATGACGGCCGATATAACAAAGTTGCAAACATTGTAGGACATACCATGCAGTTTCACCCGCACGGCGATGCTTCCATAGGCGATGCGTTGGTGCAGCTAGGCCAAAAGGATCTGTTGATAGACTGTCAGGGAAACTGGGGTAACATACTGACAGGCGACGGTGCCGCTGCCCCCCGTTATATCGAAGCACGTCTGTCCAAATTCGCATTGGATGTGGTTTCAATCCCAAAACCACCGAATGGCAAGCATCATACGACGGACGAAACAAAGAGCCGATCACCCTACCTGTCAAATTCCCACTCTTGCTCGCTCAGGGAGTAGAAGGTATTGCTGTGGGCCTTTCTTCCAAAATCCTGCCACACAATTTTAACGAACTGTGTGATGCCTCCATTGCCTATTTGCGTGGTGAGGAATTCAAACTCTATCCCGATTTCCAGACAGGAGGCTCTATTGATGTATCACGCTACAACGATGGAGAACGCGGCGGAATGGTGAAAGTACGTGCTAAAATCAATAAAATAGACAACAAAACATTGTCCATAGCCGAAGTGCCTTTCGGAAAGACTGTCCCGGGGGTATGCGACTCTATTGTCAAAGCCAGTGAAAAGGGAAAAATCAAGATCCGGAAAGTGGAAGATCTTACTTCTGAAAAAGTGGAAATCCTAGTGCACCTTGCTCCGGGAGTATCCTCGGACAAAACCTTGGACGCGCTCTATGCATTTACTGATTGTGAAGTAAGCATATCTCCCAATTGCTGTGTAATTGATGAAAAGAAGCCCCACTTCCTTACAGTCAGTGCCGTCCTTAAAAAAGCCACGGACAACACGTTGTCCCTGCTTCGTCAAGAGTTGGAAATACACAAAGGAGAATTGCTTGAAAACCTTCATTTCGCATCATTGGAAAAAATCTTTATCGAAGAACGGATTTATAAGGAAGTAAAGTTCGAGCAATCCGAAAATACAGATGCCGCCTGCGAATTCATTGATGAACGGCTGACTCCTTTCTATCCGCAATTTATCCGTGAAGTGACCAAAGAGGATATTCTGAAGTTATTGGATATCAAGATGGCCCGGATTCTGAAGTTCAACAAGGATAAAGCAGATGAGAACATAGCCCGTATCAAGGAACAGATTGAAGAAATAAACAATCATCTGGCACATATCGTAGAATATACCATTGACTGGTATCAGATGTTGAAAGATAAATATGGCAAACAATACCCCCGCCGTACAGAGTTACGTAACTTCGATACCATTGAGGCGGCGAAGGTAGTGGAAGCTAACGAAAAACTCTATATCAACCGCGAAGAAGGCTTTATCGGCACCGCCTTGAAAAAAGATGAATTTATAGCCAACTGTTCAGATATTGACGATGTGATTATCTTCTATAAAGACGGCAAATACAAAGTGGTTCGTGTAACAGACAAAATGTTTGTCGGCAAGAATGTGCTCTATGTCAATATCTTCAAGAAAAACGACAAACGTACCATATACAATGTGGTCTATCGGGATGGAAAAGAAGGGTTTCACTATATCAAACGATTCAACATTACCTCCATCACCCGCGACCGTGAATATGATGTAACGCAAGGTACGCCCGGCTCACGTATCGTTTACTTTACAGCCAATCCCAATGGGGAAGCGGAGGTTATCAAGATTACCTTAAAGCCGAATCCGCGTATCAAAAAAATCATATATGAAAAAGATTTCAGTGACATCAATATAAAGGGACGCCAGTCCATGGGCAATATCCTGTCTAAATACGAAGTACATAAAATAGCCTTGAAACAACGTGGCGGCTCTACCCTGGGTGGAAGAAAAGTATGGTTTGACCGGGATGTACTCCGCTTGAACTATGACGGACGCGGTGAATATCTGGGAGAATTCCAAAGTGACGAATTGATTTTAATAGTCCATGAAAATGGAGAATTCTATACCAGTAACTTCGATTTGAACAATCATTATGATCCGGGGATCCACATCATCGAGAAGTTCGATGCCAACAAGGTATGGTCCGCCGCTTTATTTGATGCCGACCAGGGATATCCTTATCTGAAACGATTCACTTTTGAATCCACTTCACGCCGTCTCAATTATTTGGGCGAGAATAAGGAAAGTCGTTCTATATTGCTTACTTGTGTGGCTTATCCACGCATACAAGTCATATTCGGAGGACATGACAGTTTCCGTGATCCATTGGAAATAGATGTGGACGAATTCATCGGAATCAAGAGTTTCAAAGCGAAAGGAAAACGAATCAGTACTTACAACATTGAACAAATAAATGAACTGGAACCTTTACGCTTCCCCGAACCTTCCAAAGAAGAGGACGGTGCGGAAGAGGGGACTGATGAAAACGAAGAAACTGCCGAAATTGAAGATCCGGATCATGGTAAGAGTGAAACAGATATCATTGATGAAATTACCGGCCAGATGAAACTGTTTTAAAAAATGAAGAAAATTCTCCTGTTATTACTGTCCCTGTTTTTGGGTCTGTCTTCGCAGGCGCAGGAAGACAGCTTACAAGCAAACCGCTACGTTATGAGAGCTACTCTTTACGGTGCCGGTTTTACAAATATATTGGACACCTATCTTTCACCGATGGAATATACCGGACCCGAAATTCGTATCCTGCGTGAAAGTATGCGCATGACCAAACTGATAAATGGCAACGTGTCTGTTCAAAGTCTGTTCCAAGCCAATCTGTCCCTGACAGAGAATAAAGCAGAAACAAGTAATGAAATGGCAGGTATGGTCAATTGGAATTATGCACTGCATTACCAGTTCCGGCTGACAGAAAACTTGAAGATACTGGCGGGTCCCATGCTGGACTTGAACGGCGGGTTCATCTATAACATGCGAAATTCCAATAATCCCGCCCAAGCTAAAGCATATGTCAATCTGGCGGCATCGGGTATGGTCATCTATCGGTTTCATATCGGTAACTATCCGCTGATAGCCCGTTATCAAGCCAATCTGCCTGTCATGGGGATTATGTTTTCCCCGGAATACGGACAATCTTATTATGAGATATTCAGTTTAAAGAATGGCGGCAAGAATGTGCTGTTCACTTCCCTGCATAACCAACCTTCCTTGCGACAGCTGGTTACATTGGATTTTCCTATCCGGTCGGTCAATATGCGTTTCGGATACCTATGTGATATCCAGCAGGCGAAAGTCAATAATCTGAAAAGTCATATATGGTCACACGCCTTTATGATAGGTTTCGTGAAAAACTTTTATTTATTAAAAGGTAAGAACAAAGTGGCGATGCCCAGCCAGGTCAGCCCTTATTAATATAGAGGATGAAAAGAAATAGTTATATTTTTATCAGTCTGTTATTGTCTGTTGTATTATTTACTTCGTGCATCACGGAGGACGAATACGACAACTCCCCCGAAGGCAACTTCGAAGCATTATGGCAGACTATCGACCGCCAGTATTGTTTCCTTGACTATAAAAAGCAGGAATACGGATTGGACTGGAATGAAATATACAGCCAGTATAAACAGAGAATATCCAAAGGCATGAATAATGAACAGTTATTCGAAGTTCTGGCAGATATGCTGAACGAGTTGCGTGACGGACACGTAAATCTGTCTTCCAAACTGGAGTACTCCCAATATCGTGAATGGTTTGACAGCTATCCGGCCAATTTCAGCGACAGCATCCAACGTGTTTATCTAGGTAAGGATTATGCCCAATCCTCGGGTATGAAGTATCAGATATTCGAGGACAATATAGCCTATATTTATTGTGGCAGTTTCCAATCGGGCATCGGTGAAGGAAATCTGGACGAGGTTCTAAACAAACTGGCTATTTGTGATGGGTTGATTATTGATGTGCGAAATAATTCGGGTGGTAATCTTACCACAGCCGAGAAATTAGCCGCACGTTTCACGAATGAAAAAGTGCTGGTAGGCTATATGTCCCATAAAACCGGACCGGGGCACAATGACTTCTCCACTCCCAAAGCAGTTTGGCTGGAACCGTCACTAGACCGTGTACGCTGGCAAAAACAGGCGGTAGTGCTGACTAACCGCCGCTCTTTCAGCGCCACTAATGATTTTGTGAACAGAATGAAAATACTACCTAAAGTAACCATCATCGGTGACAAAACAGGTGGCGGTTCCGGCCTGCCCTTCTCCTCCGAACTGCCCAACGGCTGGTCTGTCCGCTTCTCGGCCAGCCCCATGTACGATGCGGATATGCAACATCTGGAATTCGGTATAGATCCGGACATCAAAGTCAATATGAGTTCAGAGGATATGCAACGCAATGTAGATACCATTATTGAGGCTGCACGTGAATATTTACATAGCCACAAAGAATAATTTTCTAAAAATCTTTGGTACTTAAGAAATATTGCTTATCTTTGCACCCGCTTACCAAAAGCAATGTCGCGCGTGTGGCGTAATTGGTAGCCGCGCCAGACTTAGGATCTGGTGTCGTGAGACGTGTAGGTTCGAGTCCTATCACGCGCACAAGTTTCCGTATAGAAACAGACAAAAGCCCTCGAAATTATCCGATTTCGAGGGCTTTCTTTACTAGAAGAAACTAGTTCTCAAAAATCATGTGGCCTACTAAAATTTCACATTTATTTTTTTCCCTTTATAAAGCACTGTCTTTTCACTTCCATCCGGCATTCGAACTGTAAATTTCCGCTCATCCAGCATCCCTTCATAGCAGCCACGGCGTGCATCAATAGTCAATGTCCGCTTGGCATCATTCCAAATCATCGGAATTTCAGTATAAGCACCGTTTTCGTAATTATAGTTATTGCCTTCATCCTCATAAAGCACAAAATTACCATCGGCACCAGGATAAACACAAACCTTGAGATTGTCCCATTTCTTCTCGGTCACGTATTGCACATCGGGACCTAACGGCACGATGCTTCCAGCACGTACATAAAGCGGAATACGATTGAACACAGTCGTCACCTTCAGCTTCTGCCCACCTTCTGCCACTTCGTTCGTCCAAAAATCATACCATTGGCTACCGGCAGGCAAATATAGTTCCATTTCTTTAGATTGAGTAAAATCGACAGACAATAGAGGGATATCAGACTCCTGCGCTTTGCAGCCCCACCCTTCATTCTCTTTCAAGATTTGCTGTGCCTGCTCAGGAGTGTATTGGGCATGTAATACAGGTGCCACCAAAAAGGATGATCCAAACATATACTCACTGCCCATGTTCCATGTCTTAGGATCACTGAGAAAATCCATGAATAGTGCCCGCATAAACGTGGAATTACGATGACTTACTTCCCAAGATGTAGAATAGATATAAGGCATCAACGAATAACGGAGTTTTATAGCATCAACCAATGCATCATACACCGGCTCACCAGCTTTACCATAGAGGAAAATTTCGCGAGGTGCATCAGCCCCGTGACTACGCATCATTGGACAAAATACACCGAATTGCGCCCAACGCACATACAATTCATGGAACATAGGATTTTTTGTAGCCGTTCCACCTCCCAAGCTATTGTTATAAGAACCGGCAAAGAATCCGCCAAGGTCAGTATTCCAATGCGGCATTCCCGTCAGAGAAAAATTCAACCCGGCAGTAATTTGCCTACGAAACATATCCCATGAAGATCCTACATCGCCCGTCCATACATTTGAGCCATAACGTTGTTGCCCCAAGAATCCTGAACGGGTCAAGATAATGACACGCTTATCGTGAGTCAGAGCACGCTGATGATCAGACACTCCGCCTACTGTTACGAGTGGAAAAGCGTTCCGTACGCTACGGAAGGAACCGGAATAAGTCTGTCGGTCGAAATCCGAATCTTTGGGGTTAAAGTGGTCAGGTTCTGTCGAGTCCATCCACCATCCGTCCATGCCAAGCTGAAAGATACCTTTGTTCAAGTAATTCCAATAAATATCACGAGCCTTCGGATGATATGGATCATAAACCTTCACGCCAGAAGGATAATCAAAGTTAGGCGGCCATCCTTCCACACCCGATTCGGGCCATGTAGCCATATCCATCAGCAACCCTTCCTTCTCAAGTTCCTTGAAAGGTTTAGTCTTTGGACCAAAAGAAGACCAAATGGAAATCATCATGTGTGCATTCAAGCCGTGGACTTCATCAATCATCCTTTTCGGATCACGGTACTCGTAATTCAGGAACTCCATTGCATTCCATAAATAGTTACTTCCCCAATATTGCCAATCCTGAATGATACAGTCAAGCGGTATGCCCAATTCACGGTATTTCTTCACAACACTTACCACTTCATCCTGGCTCTTATAGCGCTCTTTGCTTTGCATAAATCCATAACTCCACAAAGGCATCATAGGAACAGAACCGGTCAGCAAGCGAATCTGTGCAATTACACCGTCAGCCGAACCACCATACATGAAATAATAATCGATACAATCGCCTACATCTGAACGGAACGACGTTTCCTCTTCATTGTCAACATACATCGTACCTGCATAATTATCCCAAAATACACCATATCCCTTAGTCGACTGAAAAACAGGAGTTACGTCTTCTGTATTGCCTTGCACCAGATACTTCTCTATTCCACGTTGCATCATCTGTCCGTTTTGAAGTTGTCCAAGTCCATAAAGCCCTTCATCCTTATCGGTTTTAAAACTTTGGTAAACAGAATAAGTAGCCCGCCCTGCGTCATTGACAGGTATGAATGCCTTCACATTCTCCAATTCCTTCAATAGGGGCATCCCATTACGTGTTTCATAAATCAGAACACCTGTTTTTGTGTCTAGTTTCACCGTCAGTAAACGGCTCTTCATTACAATATTGCCATCTTCCGACGTAGAAACTTTAAGAACCGTTTTTTCAGGTCTTGCAATAACCGAAAGACTTTTCTTATCTACCGATTGCCCATGCGGCATTTTCAACACGCGCAGACTATTAGCATTAAACCATTGCACTTCCACATCTATCTTTTTCCCAAAAATAGAAGCCTTAATGCCTGTTTCTGTCCGCTGATATTCCTGCGACCACACCAAAGTGGTCAACAGACAACAGAATGTAAAAATAAGTTCTCGTTTCATAAACTCTAACTTTATATTAGTTATCAATAAGTATTAATTAACCTTCCACCAATCCAGCATAAACTATTTTTATTCTATCTCCTCAAAGGGTGTACCTTGCAAATTTACACACCTCATTTTTATGTAATTTAATATATCCCACTTTTAGCAGGATATTACTTTACAGTTGTTAACTCTTTTAAAGTGTCCGTATCTTCACTCCGATTGCTAAAAATTGTTTTCCTGTTTTCCATCCGATAGCTGTTTCTTGACAGTTGTATAATCTCACAACAGTAGAGCAGTCTGTCAAGCAATGCCGCTGCGACAGCTTCCTCTCCCGGTATTGCCAGCCACTCTGTAAGGGAGTAGTTGGCTGTAACGATAAGCGATGTCTTTTCCTGAAACTCATTCACCAGTTTGAACAGCAACATGATATCTTCTCTTTTCAAGGGAAAGAGTGTGGCATTGTCAATGGCCAGCAGCTGTGCTTCATGATCCGTTTGTAGGTTTTCATCGCATGCCTGGAAACATCCCTTGTCTTCAGACAGGTCAGAAGGTCCTCCAGCGTAACCATATATGCCCTGTATCCGGCTTTCACCGCCTCATGGACAAGTCCGGCGGCAATATAGGTCTTTCCTGTTCCGGAACCGCCTGCCAGAAGCAGGTTGTATGCCTGTCCCACCCATACCAGCTCGCGCAGTTCGCGCAGCTTTCTGGAGTCGATTCCTTCCGTCCGGGTAAAGTCGTAACGGTCCAGATCATGCCTTGCAGGAAGCCCGGCCGCTTTCAAACGGCACAAATATTTCCGGTTCTCCCTGGTCCGGACCTCCTCCCTGAGGCAGGCGAGTAGAAACTCCGGATAGGTCAGCTGCTTTTCCTGGGCCTGATGCAGCAGTTCCTCCAGATGTTCGGTCAGATTGCCCAGCTTGAGCATACGTGCACATTCCATGAGTTCCTTCTTATGTCTTGTCATAATCCCTGAGTATTTCGTTATAAGACTGTATCAATCCGCCTTGTCGGGGCAGGCGATCCTCCAGTCCGTATATTTCTGTTCCATTTTCCTTTCCCCTGCACACATATTCACACAGGCTTTTAACCGAGTCCCCGTTATAGATGCCTTTGTCCAGACATATCCGTATGGCCTCTATCAGTGTATTCTTGTCATATCCGGGAATTATGCGCAGGATCACCTCCAGATTATCCCTGTAATAACGTTCCTTCCTCCTTTTCAGATTATCCATCCACATGGCCACCTCCCTGTTGCCCGACACATGGACAAGGATGCGTTCGGCTATCTTCACTCCGGCGTTTCTCGGTTTTCTGTGGGAGTCGTCATAAACGGTCCTTCCCTTTCTGGTACAGAGCGCATGCCGGCAGATGAGTTTCCCCGTATCCTTGTTGTACAGCTCCACATTCCCTTCCGTTTCCTGCAGCCAGACGGTTGTTTGCCCGCTCCGGTAAGTTCCGCATGGCAGGCTGTAATAATTCCCCCTGTACTGCACTGTATTGTCCTTGCGGACATGGTATTCCCTCATCTCCTCCTGCGGTGGTTGTGGCGTCCCATGATAGGGCATGAGAAAGCCTTTCTCCACGGCAAACTCTTCCCGGGGAACAAGACGGGTGGTCCCGTGCACCTTCCCGTTCCCCGTCCTTTCAAGCCATTCGAGGGCCTCCCTGTTCAGACTGTCAATATCACGGAACACACGTGCCACCAGAAAGTTCTCCTTCACATATTTCACTACGTTCTCGACCTTGCCTTTTGACTCGGGATCGGCCTTATGGCAGAACACCGGCTGGAAATGCTGCTCCCTGACAAACGTCTGGAACTTCCTTGTCAGCATCAGGTCCCCCAGGTTCTCCCGGGAGATCAGCACCCTGTCCTGGTCATAAAGGATCTTTTCCGGTTTCCCTCCGAAATACTCAAAAGCACACTCATGTGCATAGATGGCGAGTTCCGTGTCGAAAGGGCGGCGGGCGAAAAAGGTGAACTTGTAACGTGAACGTGCCAGGACGATCGCAAAAAAATAGACTTTCGTGCTTCTGCCGTTTCCCGCTGACATCCATTTCTCCCCGAATCCGCCTGCGCATACTCCCCGTAGGGGGTGTCCGGCAGTTTCTCATAGTCCCTGCGTATCCTGGCCTCCGACTTCTTTCCGATGCCATATTTGCAGCGCACCTTTTCTACAAAATTGAATACGGTCTTGTCGCACACTTCCGGGAAATCCGGATAGCATTCCTTAAGCCAGTCATGTATCCTTGCGGCCGATATATACGGATATTCCTCCAGGGTCCCCCGCACATACTCCTCGTATCCTGCCAGTTTCAGCGTATATTTGCGATGCGAATTCCGCCTCCTTACAAAATCTTCCCGGGACATCTGCAGATATCTCCGCACGGTGCTTCTGTCCACTCCCAGGTGCTTCCCGATCTGTGTCTTGTTTAATCCTTTTGACTGAAGCTCTCTAACCTTGTACCACATATACTGTTTCTCTTTAAAAAATCGGCTCGTTGTTATCATAATGATGTCTGTCTTTTTGAGCCGGCAAAGATAGGCATCCCCGGAAAAGTGCTGTATTCACATTTTCCATTTTCCTGCTGGTAAAGTTACAAATTACATGCATGGATAAGAATTCCCCGCATTGGGCGGGATATACGGAACGGCCGTACTTGAAAAAACATTCATTCCGGATAAAAGTGAGAACAAGGTTATTTTTTATCGGGTGTGAACTGTAGCGGGGACGGGTACTATTCTTCAGACTGCCATTCCCGGAACTGTCGTACCTTTTTTACCAAAGACAATGCCGCCCTCCTTGAGAAATATACGGGGGAAAACGTTTGGCAGGGAGGTGAACGGTATTCTGCAATTTACTTAAAAAGTATATATGTATAATAATAGAAAAAAGTAAATCATTGCCTGAAGTTTTATATGCAAGTTACTTGTTTCTATAAAAAATCCCCACTTTCCCTTGAAAGGAAAATGGGGACACGGTAATAATAAAGGAGAGCCGTCCGTTATATTTCTTTTGCATATCCTGTCCGTATGAGATCGGATAGGAATTTCTCCGGAGTATCGGTGGCAATCCTCACCCCAGCCTGCACCACATAACGTTCGGCAAAATTGTGCATATACTGCTCGTCGGTACAGTCGGAATCCATCCAGCTGCCCACACGGAGTTCATGCACAAACTCTTCGGCGTTGCCGGCAACGATACGCTCGTCACCAGGCAACATATATGTCTTCTTGTTCATATTATTCATACGGCTAATTTTTTTGTTCTTAATTTATAATACAACTTTTGTTTCTCTCCCAGGAAAGGAAAATCTTCCAGTCTGATTCCTGCAGGCAGAGAACCCACGGATGCAAAGGTAATCATTCTGTCGAGAAAACACACCCAATTTTCTATTTTTGTAAAACTGATGGTTCCCGAATGCTGGCGGAACTCTACCGTCCTGTGGCGTGAATAGGCTTGAAGGTTCACTTTCATATACCTGCTGGGGAACAGCCCCTGAAGTTCCCTGATGTTTCGTGCCGAGCGTATCCGCTCATCGGGAAACTGGATGAGGGAGCCACAGTAAGTGTTGCTGCCGCCCCTGCGCGAAGCTGGCATGAACTTGTCTATTTCCGCTTCGGCATGCTTGTAGGAAAGCAGCAGGTTCCGCCATGTAGTGATGTTGAAGTCCTCCGCATTCATGTGCACATGCAATCCGCAGCTTCCATTAATCTTGACATTACAGGAGTCCAGCACCCAGCAGACCCTCTCCAGTTTCTCCAGTCCGTCCTCTCCCTCCAGTATGGGGCTTACGAGTTCGAATGTGTCATTCCCGTTCAGACTGCTGTCCGTTACCAGTTTCCAGTGCGGACGGAGGTCATGGTTGTATCTTTCCGAGGCCACCTCGATTCCCGCTTCCGTCAGCTCGCGTACGAGCCGCTGGCATGTGCAGTTATAGGCTTCTATCTCGACACCGAATTTCCTTCTGAAAGAATAATCAAGTTCGGGTGTGGTGGTGGCGGTGGGAGTCCCTGCGGATACGATCAGCCCCTCGTCCCTCATTCTCTTGTAGACATTCCATACAAACCCACGGTTTCCACGGGTTACAAGATTGGCAATTTCACGGTGGGTGAGTCCGAGCAGCAGAAGTTTTCGGATTTTCGAGGTCTTTGTACCATCCTCGGCTAAAATGGTTATAATTTGTTCATTCATAAGATGTTATCTCCTTTATTATCACATATCAAAGGTAATGATTTTTCTTCGAATATCCAAGTTTTATCATGCTATTTATCAGCGTGTTAGCTTTGTTTTGCTTCTGCTAAAAGTTGTATCCGGTATTTCCGTGAGCCGTTTTTCCTTCTTTCATGGGGATTTTTCCACATGCCCGTCATTTCCTCCATACGTTTTCCCCTTTTCTGCATGTCATTTCTTTTCATGGGATGGACCTCCCCTAAAAACGCCTTGTTCCGGACATGCCACGCTGCCCTTCCTTACCGGGGGGCTAAGGGGTTCATCCCCTTAGTGAATTCCTGATAAGGAAGAGCAAGAGGTGTTCCCGCACACGTGAACATGAATCGACGCATAGCGTTGATTATTAGTATATTATACATATCTTCTGTAAACATTGGTGTTACACTTCGTTAACAAAAATCTGCCAAAATATTGATTTATAGCGTTTCCTGTCGTTAACTTCACGTTGATTTTGCTGTAACTGTTCTACTATTTTACTAATTTTCAGAATATTATAATATATTACTTCTGAAAAGTAGGTATCATACTTGAATCCGGAATGCATTTGAATTACCTTTGTTTCAGAATTTAAAAATGTAACGGAAATGAGTATAGGTAAGGAAATATCAACCAAAGTGGTCAGGATTTCTCCAAGTGTGAAGAAAAGACTGGAAATCTTTCAGGGAGGCGACACTCCGAATGTTGTCATTGACAGAATGCTCACTTTTTTTGAAGTGACCGGGTACAATCCACGCTATGCCTCAAGGAATCCGACGGCTTTGGTGGAAAAGAGAGTTGAGGATCTTGTCAGAATAGTAAAGTCCCAGGAACGTGACATTTTCAAGCCCATTCTTGAAAAACTGGCCGGCATGGGAGGCGGCATCCATGAATCCCCGGACTATGCAAGGCTGATGAATGAGATGCATGATCTGCAGGAAAGGAACAGGAAGCTCCAGCAACAGCTGGCGGAGTACGGGGAGGGCTCCCCGGCGGATGTGGAAAAGAACGGGAGAAGCTCCGCAGGCTGGCAGAACTGATAAAATTCCAGCTCAATCCGGACAAGTTCCCGAAGGTGAAATTTAGCGATGATGTCAAAGTTCCCGTCAGCACCCTGCAGCTGCTCATCAAGAAGATCAACGAGGAATATGTACTGTAAAGTCCACCGGCCTGTAAATACTCCGGGCGTGTCGGACAACAAGGGAAAATGCGTGCAGCTGGTGGAATATCTCAGCAAGGAGCTGAAGGAGGAACGTCCTTATTATGATATTTTTTTTCACAGAAAGAGGACTATGTGACCCCTCTGACCGTCATGCATCATATGGACAACAACCACAGGACACTGAAACGGAACGACGACAAGTTCTATATGCTCACCATCAATCCCAGCGGTGAGGAGCAGCAGCACCTCATTGAAAAAGTGACCGGGGAAAAGACCGGTGAATTCCCGGAGCTCTCCCCGGAGCAGCAGAAAGAAGTCCTGGCTGAAATGAAACGGCTCACCCGTGAGTGTATGGATGAATATGCCTGCAATTTTTACCGGGAGAAAATCAGGTCCGGTGACGATCTGGTATGGTATGGGCGTGTGGAAACAGAACGCCACTATAAAGGCGATGATCCCGAGGTGAAAGCCGGCAAGGCAAAAGCCGGTGAAAGGAAGCCGGGACTGCAGCTGCATGTGCATATTATCGTCTCCCGCATGGACAGATCCCAGACCGTGTCCCTTTCCCCGCTGTCCAAGAGCAGGGGAAACCGGCAGGTTCTCGACGGCAGGGATGTGGTGGTCGGCTTTGACCGTTCCCAGTGGTCCGCCCGGTGCGCCTCCAGGTTCAACCGGCTGTATGGCTACTTCCCTTACTGCCGGTCCAAGGAGGGCCTGAAGGAATATTCCGGGGAATGGAAGGCAAGGAACGAGTTGCGGAACGAGACTGTATCGAGAATCAAGCGTGAGATCCTGCACGGGGAGTTCAGGGAGGAAAGGCGGCTGTACATGAATGTCTGCCGTCTGTACCGGTTCGTGGTGAATCCCAGGAAGGCCATCATCCAGGAACTGAAAAGGCTGGGGACCGATCTTCTGACCGGAAGGGAAAGATGAGGGCCGGTCCGTTCACTCACACGGGAACAGCTCCCGTACCTCCTCAAGAATCCTTGCGAAGTTCCTGCCCAGCTCTCCCGGTTCAAGGACCCGAACATCGGGCAGGGGCTCCTCGTTCCTGTCGTCATACATCTCCAGCTTTACCTTGAAGTAGCTGACGTTGGCACGCGTGGCGGAGCCGATAAATTCTCCCGGTTCTAGATCGGCAAAATCCTTTCCCTGGTAGATGTCCTCCTTTTGGGAAGAAACGGTCACGCTGCTGCTGGACGATGCGCCTGATTTTCCGGAACTTCGTGAGCGTCTTTCCTTTTCTTCCTTGCCGAAGAATAAGGGGTAATACTTCAGGGCTTCCACATCTTTCGTCCTTCCCAGGAACATATTTCCGAAATTGGCTTCTACGGAAGAACGGTCCAGTTTCCCGTACAGGTTCTCCAGTTTGGCGCCGGACTGGGTCAGCAATATGAATGCCGCCTTATACTCACGCAGGACTGAAGGCAGCGTCTCGAAGTTCTTGATGTTCACCGTGGTCATCTCATCAAGGAAATAGATGGAAAAGCCACTCAACTTTGACCCTTTTGGCCACGCAGAATTATCCCTTTTTGCTAAAATATGATTGCCCCCTTTGGCTAAAATAGTGTTGCCCACTTGCTTCACCTATAATTATAGTTTTTTTTGTGTAGATTTGAGTACTTGTCCTGGTGTAACGGGGGAGAAAATAAAAATCTATACAAATGAAATAAACGAATCAAAAATATTTTAAGATGTTATGCGGCTGGCATAGGAATCAAGGAAACGGCATTTACGTTTCATATTTCCCGTAATACAGTCCGCAAATATGTCCGCTTATTCCTTTCAAGCGGCAAGAGTATTGAACAGCTTCTTTCCCTGCCCAATGGACAGTTGGATGAACTGTTCGGCTGCACGGATACCCGGCATCGGGAGCCTTCATCCAAAAGGATTGAATTGGAGGCCTTGCTTCCCGGATATGTATCTCGTCTGTCACGCAAAGGTATGAGTGTCCGAAAACTGTTCAAGGAGTACCATACCGAATATCCGGACGGCTATCAGTTGTCTTCCTTCAAACGGATTGTCAGCGAATACAGGTTTCACATTAAGGTTGTCGGTCATGTAGAGCACTATGCCGCAGAGCAGATGTATATTGACTTTGCCGGTGACAGACTTGAAGTTGTTGATGAAATGACGGGCGAGACGAAGAAAGCCGAGGTATTTGTTGCCATCCTTCCGTTCAGCCATTATACCTACTGCGAAGCCGTATGGTCGCAACGCAAGGAAGACCTGATAAAGGCATGCGAGAATGCCATTCAATATTTTGAAGGTGTTCCTGCGGCTATCGTCCCCGACAATCTGAAGGCTGCCGTCACACGAAGCGACCGCAACGAACCTGTCATCAATGATGATTTCGCCGCTTTTGCCGAATATTACGGCTGTGTGGTCTATCCTGCTCGTGTGCGTCACCCCAAGGACAAGGCTTTGGTAGAAAATGCCGTAAAGCTCCTCTACCGTTCCATTTATCTTGATATAGAGGGAATGACATTTTCCAGTTTGGAGGAACTCAATACCGCCATCCATATTTCCTTGCTTGATTTCAATGAAAAGGTGATGGCCGGACGGGAGATGTCACGCAAGGAAATATTCCTTCATGGAGAGAAGGATTATCTTCGTCCGCTTCCCGTGAAACGCTACGTAATGAAAGAAAGGAAACTGATGACCGTGGGAAAGAACTCTTACGTTTCCTTGTTCAAGCACCATTACAGTGTTCCAAAAGAGTATGTAGGCAGGCGCATGACGATTCTCTATGATGCCGACACGGTGGAAATCTATTGTGGAATGAACCTTGTCGCCACCCACGACCGCTGTGACATTCCTTACACTTATTCTTGGAAAAAGGAGCACAACCTGCCTGGTCATTATGGTCCCTATGACAAGGACTTGGAGGAACTCTTTCAACGTGCCTCGGAAATAGACAACATCGTATTGAACTATCTTCGGGAAGTGGAGCGTGTCATGCAATATCCACCCAAAGCGTTCAGGTCATGCCGTGGCATCATGACACTGGAGAAGAAATACGGCCGTGACCGTCTAGTTGCGGCTTGCGCATGTGCGGATCAGAAATTGCAATACGGATACCAAGCCTTGCGCGAGGTGCTTGAACTGGGAGAAGATGTGGATTTCCTTCCTGATGAGGACGGAAAAGTACAGTCCAACGTGACTTTCCAGATTCCATTGACCCACAAAAATATACGTGGACGTGAATATTACAAAAAAGACAAACAATAAAACTATTATTTATGGAAGTAAACAATAAAACAGTTCCCGTTACGGGACAACAAGACCAGAATACCATATCACTGGATTTAATGAACCGTATGAAATTGCATGGTATGGCAGAGGCTTTCAGGG